>Ga0256842_1001766_pt1 | contig 16720 bp, 13 predicted proteins | sample 4559240metaG_FD_185973 | JGI IMG/M metagenome (GOLD analysis project Ga0256842, IMG submission 185973) | Hydrothermal vent microbial communities from Guaymas Basin, Mexico - 4559-240 | ecosystem: Environmental > Aquatic > Marine > Hydrothermal vents | place: Mexico: Guaymas Basin | collected...
TTTCTAGTGCTTGGGCTGAAACATTTACGTTTATGTTATTGATTGTTGTTCTTATTTTTAGACCAACAGGAATACTTGGCGAAAAAGTGGCGGAGAAAGTATAATGAGTAGAACAAATATGATATCGTTGGGTTTTTTAGTAGTTATGGGTATTTTTCCATTTTTTGTTGACTCTGCCTGGTTGGCTGTTGGGACTACCTTTTTAGTTTTTTCAGTTGTAGCATTTTCACAAGATATTATTCTTGGACGCGCAGGTGCTTTTCATATGGGACATGCTGCATTTTTTGGACTTGGAGCATATACAACAGCTATTTTAAATACACATTTTGGATGGCCAATTTTGGCTACATGGGCGCCTGCGGTTATTATCCCTATGGTGCTTGCTATTATAACAACAGGTCCTATTATTCACTTAAGAGGTGATTATCTTTTAGTTGCAACAATCGGTATAAATATTATTTTTATGCAAGTATTAGAAAATGACTTATTTGGACTTACTGGTGGACCAAATGGAATCTTTGGAATAGATGTTGTTAAGCTGTTTGGATATGAGTTTTTTGAACAAATTGATATGTACTATATGGCATTTATCCTTCTGGGAATTACACTATTTATTATGAAAACATTAGATGGTAGTAAGTTTGGTAGAGCAATGTTTTATATAAACAAAGATGATGTTGCTGCACAAAGTATGGGTATAGATATTAGATATTATAAACTATACGCTTTCGCTATTGGTGCAGGTATTGCAGGGGCTGCTGGTAGTATGTTTTCTGTTCAGTATAGTGCTGTTAGTCCTGAAGCATTTGATGTGCTTCAATCAATTATGTTTTTTACTATTGTTTTAGTTGGTGGATCGGCATCACTCCCTGGAGTTTTAATTGGTACATTTGTAATGTTTGTACTTCCTGAAATATTCCGTGAGTTTGAAACAGCTCGTTATTTGGTATTTGGAATAGCGATGATTTTGACTATGATTTTAAGACCTCGTGGTATTTGGCCAGTTAAGTTTGGAAATATACCAGCATTTCTTAAAAAGGGGAAAAAATAATGAGCCAGATTTTATTAGAGATTAAAAATGTCTCAAAATTTTTCTCAGGTTTGACTGCTATTGATGCACTTAATTTAAAAGTCAGAAAAGGTCAGATTTATGGAATTATTGGACCAAATGGAGCTGGTAAAACAACTTTATTTAACTGTATAACTGGTATTTATACTCCTGAAGAAGGAGAAATTTTATGGAATGGAAAAGAGATAAAAGGTACTGCTCCTCACAAGATAGCAGAACTTGGAATTTTAAGAACATTTCAAACTATTAGACTATTTGCAGAGATGAGTGTAGCTGAAAATATTATGTCAGGACGTCATATAAAATCAAAGCAAAAATGGTATAACGGAATTATCCCAACACCAGCTTACTACAAAGATGAAAAGTATAACTGGGGAAAAGTTGGAGAATATATGGAGCTTTTTGGTTTGAGCGAGTATGCTACAACACCAGCAGGTGATTTGGCGTATGGGCTTCAAAGAAAAATAGAGATGGCAAGAGCTTTGGCTGCCGAGCCTGAACTTCTTATCCTAGATGAACCAGCAGCAGGATTAAATGAAAATGAGACAAAAGAGTTAGCAGATATAATTCGTAAGATTCAAGCTATGGGTGTAACTATTATGATGATTGAACATGATATGGATATGGTTATGAATTTATGTGAATATATGACTGTTATCAATTTTGGAGCTTGGATTTGTGAAGGTGTTGCAGAAGATGTACAAAATAATCCAGCTGTGATCGAAGCATACATTGGTATTGAAGACGAGGATGAATAATGGCTGATAAATTATTAGAAATTAAAAACTTGCATGTAAACTATGGTGCTATTAAAGCTATTAAGGGTATAGATTTATATGTAGATAAAGGTGAAGTTGTAACTATTTTGGGTGCTAACGGAGCTGGAAAAACAACAACACTTAGAACTATTAGTGGACTTCTTAGGTCAATCGAAGGTCATATTATATTTGATGGACAAGAGATAACAAGGGTTTCTGCTCATGATATAGTATCCCTTGGAATGAGTCACTCTCCTGAAGGAAGAAAAGTTTTTGGGACACTTAGTGTAGAAGAAAATCTTCTTATGGGAGCATATACACTTAAAACTCATGATGCTGAGACTTTAGAGTGGATATATGAGATTTTACCAAGATTAAAAGAGCGTGAAAGACAGATGGCAGGAACTCTTAGTGGTGGTGAGCAACAAATGCTTGCGATTGGTAGAGCTATTATGAGTAAGCCAAAGCTTCTTATCTTGGATGAACCTAGTCTAGGACTTGCTCCTGTTTTAGTAAAAGGAATTTTTAAAGCGATAAAAGAGATTAGTGCAACGGGTGTCACTGTTCTTATTGTAGAACAAAATGCAAAAGCAGCATTGAAATTAGCAGATCGTGGTTATGTGTTAGAACTTGGAAAAATTACACATCATGGTACAAGTGATGAGTTACTTAATTCAACGGTAATACAAGAGGCTTATTTAGGTAAAAAGAAGTAGAGATTTACTAAAAGAGCCGTTTGTCTTTATTGACAGGCGGTTTTTTTTGAACAATTTTTATGATAGATAAAAAGTACTACTTTTAGTAGTACTAAATTGTAAGGATAGAAAATGGAAAACAATACAGTTGTAATGAATCGTGCGATTGATTTAGCAGAAAAGTGGCAATTACGAGCGGCTGATAAGATAACAAACTTTGAGAAAAATTTTCATGCAAAGATGAAAAAAATGTTTGCACGACCTATGGATAAAGTTCTTCTTATTGATTTGATGGATCAAAGTTTTAGAACTAAAAATTGTGCAAGAGTAGCAGATCAAGTAGAGTATATCTTTTCTAAGTATGGAATGGCTACATTTTTCACAACACCAGAAAAGTTTTTAATATTTTTATTTAGAAATATTGGTATTTATCTTCCTGATATTTCAGTTCCACTTTTTATAAAGAGTGTAAGAGATGATACAGATACAGTAGTTTTAAAAGGTGAAGATGATTTATTAAATGCTCACTTACAAAAAAGAAAATCAGAAGGCACTAGAGTAAATATAAACATGATTGGTGAGGTTGTTCTTGGTGAGGAAGAAGCACAAGAAAGAATAGAGAAGTATATGAATATACTTACAAATCCAAATATAGATTATATGTCTATTAAAATATCTACTCTATTTTCACAGATAAATCCAGTCTCATATGAAAATACAGTAGATGAGTTTGTCTCAAGACTTTCAAAGATTTTTGCTCAAGCTAAAAAATACTCTTTTACAAATGAAAAAGGTGAAAAAGAAAATAAGTTTATAAATCTTGATATGGAAGAGTATCGAGATCTTTCTTTAACGGTAGAAACATTTAAAAGAGTTTTAGATAAACCAGAATTTAAAGATTTTAAAGCTGGTATTGTTCTTCAAGCTTATCTTCCTGATTCTCATTTGTGGCAGGTTAAACTTACTGATTGGGCTAAAAAAAGAGTCGAGCAAGGTGGAGCACCAATTAAAATTCGTTTGGTTAAGGGTGCAAATATGGAGATGGAAGAGACAGAAGCTGGTTTAAAGCACTGGGTAACTTGTCCATATACTAAAAAAATAGATACCGATAGTAATTATAAAATCATGCTTGAGTATGCTCTTAAAGCAGAAAATGCACCATATGTAAACCTTGGTGTTGCTTCACATAACCTTTTTGAACTTGCTTATGGATATGAGACTGCAAAAGAAAATGGAGTTATGGAGTACTTTTCAATGGAGATGCTTGAGGGTATGAGTGAATCTGCTAGAGTCGCAATTAAAGAACTTAGTGGCGAAGTTATTCTTTATGGACCTGCAGCAAAAAAAGAACAGTTTACAAATGCAATTGCTTATCTTGTAAGAAGATTTGATGAAAATACAGGTAAAGAGAATTTTATTAGGTATTCATTTGGACTTGAAGCTGGTAGTTCTGATTGGGATATGTTAAAGCAGAAATTTATAGACTCTTTTGAAAATAAAAAGAATCTTTTTATAGGTGCAAAAAGAACTCAAGATAGACTTAATGAAAATTGGGATGATTATAAGGGTGGAAGTTTTTATACTAAAGAGTATCGTGGTGAACCTGATACTGATTTTATATTACCTCCAAATAAGCAGTGGGCAAAAGATATTCGTACTAAATGGATGAAGAAAAAAGGTGAAAAAGTAGAAATTGTTCCTGTAGTAGTAGCTGGAGTTGAGCTAAGAGATGATAGAAAAGTAAAAGAAGTTTTAGATAAATCTCAATTAAAAGATGGAGTTATTTGTGGTAAGTATGCTGTCCCAACTGCCGAAGATTTACAAAAAGCTGTTGATGTTGCTGCTGCTGATCCAGATGGTTGGAGAAGTGCTACTCATGAGTATAGATTTGAAATGCTTGCTAAGGTTGCTAATGAAGTTAGAAAAAAAAGATTAGATTTAATCGGTGTTGCTTCTGCTGAAGTTGGTAAGATTATTACTGAAACTGATGTAGAAGTAAGTGAAGCTATCGACTTTTTAGAATTTTATGGACATAGTGCAGATTATTTTAATAATTTTAAAAATTTAAAATTTAAAGGTAAGGGTGTTGGCGTTATTACTCCTCCTTGGAATTTCCCTGTTGCTATTCCCGTTGGTGGTATTACTGCTGCTCTTGCTGCAGGAAATACAGTTATTGTTAAGCCAGCTTCAGTTGCAGCATTAAGTGCATATGAGCTTTGTAAGTGTTATTGGGATGCTGGAATTAGTAAAAATGTACTTCAATTTGTTGCAGCTCCAGGAAGTTTAGCTGGAAAAAATTTAGTAGAAAATCCAAAAGTTGACTTTGTTATTTTGACTGGTGGGGAAGATACAGCATATGCAATGCTTAAAGCAAGACCTGATTTATATTTGACAGCAGAAACTGGAGGAAAAGATGCAACTATTGTTACTGCTATGGCTGATCGTGAACAGGCTATTAAAAATGTAGTAGCAAGTGCATTTAACAATAGTGGGCAAAAGTGTTCAGCAACTTCACTTTTAGTTCTTGAAGAAGAAGTTTATAATGATGAAGGTTTTAAATCAGCACTGAAAGATGCAGCTGCTAGTGTTGAAGTAGGTTCAGTTTGGAACTATGTAAACAGAATTGGAACTTTAGCAAACAAAATTGATGGAAATCTCAAAAAAGCTATAGATACATTGGAAGCAGGAGAAGAGTGGTTACTTAAGCCAAGTTATGCTGAAGAGAATGAGTATATGATGAAACCTGCAATTAAGTGGGGAGTAAAAGATGGTAATTTTTGTCATATGAATGAGCTTTTTGGACCAGTGCTTTCTGTAATGTGTGCAAAAGATTTAAAGCATGCAGTTGAGCTTGTAAATAAAACTGGATATGGATTGACATCAGGAATAGAATCACTAGATGCAAGAGAGACAGATTATTGGAGAGAAAATTTAAGAGCTGGAAATTTGTATATAAATCGTGGTACAACAGGAGCAATAGTTCTACGTCAACCGTTTGGTGGCATGGGTAAATCTGCTATTGGGGCAGGTAGAAAAGCTGGTGCTTATAGTTATGTTTCTCAGTTTATGGATTTTGAAGAGATAGGTACTCCAAAAGTTGATAAAGTATATTTCCATCCTATAGCTGATATTGTAAAAAGTTGGAATAGTGAAGCACAAAAAGGAATTCATAAAGGATTTAAAGATGATTTTTCAAAGCTTAGTGTGGCACTTCAAAGTTATTTGAAAAATTTTAAAGAAGAGTTTGATGTTGAACATGATTATTTTAAGCTTCGAGGAGAGGATAATATCTTTCGTTATCTTCCACTAGAGCGTGTTGCGATACGTGTAACTAAAGGTGATACACTTTTTGAAGTTATGAGCAGAATTATTGCTGCAAAAATTAGTGGTGTTGCTTTACATATAAGTATTGATGCTACTCTTGAAAATAGTGTTGTATCTTTTCTTTATGAGAAGAAAGATACTCTTTTAAAAGTTGATGATAAAATTGCTAGAGAGAGTGAAGATGAATTTGTTAAGTGTTTTTCTAAAGTAGATAGACTTATCTATTCTGATATTTCAAAAGTTAGTAAGTATGTGTTTAAAGAAGCAGCAAAACTTGCTAAGTTTATTGTTAGAGGAACTCCTATGATGGAAGGAAGATTAGAACTTCTTAACTACTTTGAAGAACAGAGTATTTCCCATAGTTATCATAGATATGGAAACATAGGTGTAAGAGCTTTAGATAAGCAGTAATCAATCAAGGGTGGTGTATATCATTTCACCACCCTACCTTTTACTCATGAATTTTAAAAATATATTCTCTTTTTAATTTTTTTTCTATAATTTCTTCTATATTTAATCCATCAAAATTAATATTTTCAAACTCTTCTATGGTTTGTGGTTGATGTTTTGATAACTCTCTTAAAACTTTACCTCTATATGCTTTTGCCCAATGACTTACTACTTTACCATTTTTTTTAAATTTCATTGTTATATGTTTACATTTAAGAGTATAAAATTTTTCATAAAAACCAGCTCTTAAGTCTATAACTAAATCATTTTTTAAAAAGCTGTGAATTGCTTCACTAAAATGTTCTTTATAGTATAGTTCTGTTTTAAATCCATCTATTGTAGAGCCTTGTTTAAAACGATAGTAAGGTATAGTATTTCCTGCTAGTATTGGTCCAAAAAGATTTGAAAAAATTATGCAGTTTTCAAATAACCACTCTTGTTGACTCTTATTAAGTGTTTTAAAATTTAAATACTGATAAGCTACACCACTATAACGGCTTATTGCTTTACATGTAGAAGAAGATAATAAATCAATTTTTGTTAATCTTTCGCACTCATATATATCTTTAATACCAAAAAAATTTACTAAATTACTTGAAGTATTATTTTTTAAAAAATTATCTAATTTTTCTAAAATATATACTCTTTTATCAAAAAGTTCAGAAAATATAAAAGATGTAACTGATAGGCTAGAAGAGTCGTTAAAATCGGACTTTGCTTCACTTGGAGAAAAAAGAATTTTCATTTAGATTCCTTAAAAAATAATTTTTTTTATAATTGTAGCAAAAAAAGTTCAAAAAACCATTGACATTGCAAAGCTTTTGAGCTATAATTTCACCTCACAAACACGGTTGCTGGATTAGCTCAGCCGGTAGAGCAACTGCCTTGTAAGCAGTAGGTCACCTGTTCGATTCGGGTATCCAGCACCATTTTTTGTGTCAAATAACAGTGTTTGACCAGGAATAAATCGGTTTTTTTAATGTTAAATGGTGAGATACTCAAGTGGCCAACGAGGGCAGACTGTAAATCTGCTGACTATGTCTTCGAAGGTTCGAATCCTTCTCTCACCACCATTACATTATTAATGACGCGGGAGTAACTCAGTGGCTAGAGTTCCTGCCTTCCAAGCAGGTTGTCGCGAGTTCGAATCTCGTCTCCCGCTCCAATGATTTTATTTAGCTGGGAGCTGTTGAATTTTTTCTGCTTATTTTTTACTACAGAATCAGTTCAGTGGACTCTTCTCTAACCTATAAATCACTTGTTATTATTGTTGTTGCTGTGGTGTGCATTTTGCATATGTGCAAATTGCTCATATGGCTCAGAGGTAGAGCACTTCCTTGGTAAGGAAGAGGTCGTGGGTTCAAGTCCCGCTATGAGCTCCATAAAATTAAAAAACTAGATTGAGCTAACTTTTTAGCTTTAGTGATTGATCAAAAACTGAACTTGTTCAGATTTTGTAAAAAATTAAATAAAAAATAAAAAAACTTCATACGGAGGAAGAAATGGCTAAGGAAAAATTCGAAAGAACTAAACCACACGTAAATATAGGTACAATTGGTCACGTTGATCATGGTAAAACTACTCTTACAGCTGCAATCTCTGCAGTTCTAGCAAGCAAAGGTCTTGCAGAATTTAAAGATTTTGACGGTATTGATAATGCACCAGAAGAGAGAGAAAGAGGAATTACAATTGCTACTTCTCACATTGAGTATGAAACTGAAGCACGTCACTATGCGCACGTTGACTGTCCAGGTCACGCGGATTACGTTAAAAATATGATTACTGGTGCTGCTCAAATGGATGGTGCTATACTTGTTGTTTCTGCAGCTGATGGTCCTATGCCTCAAACTAGAGAGCATATTCTTCTATCTCGCCAAGTTGGTGTTCCTTATATAGTTGTTTTCATGAACAAAGCAGATATGGTTGATGATGAAGAGTTATTAGAATTAGTAGAGATGGAAATCAGAGAATTACTTTCTGAGTATGACTTCCCAGGAGACGATATACCAATCGTTGCAGGATCTGCTCTTAAAGCTCTTGAAGAAGCTAAGACTGGTACAGTTGGTGAGTGGGGAGAGAAGATAATGACTCTTATGGGAGAAGTTGATTCTTATATTCCAGAGCCAACAAGAGAAACTGATAAAGATTTCTTAATGCCTGTTGAAGATGTATTCTCAATTTCAGGTCGTGGTACTGTTGTTACAGGACGTATCGAAAGAGGTATCGTTAAAGTTGGTGAGACTATTGAAATCGTAGGTATCAAAGATACTCAAACTACAACTGTTACTGGTGTTGAAATGTTCCGTAAAGAGATGGATCAAGGTGAAGCTGGTGATAACTGTGGTGTTCTTTTACGTGGAACTAAAAAAGAAGATGTTGAAAGAGGTATGGTTCTTTGTAAGCCAGGCTCAATCACTCCTCATACAGTATTTACTGCTGAGATTTATGTTCTTAGTAAAGATGAAGGTGGAAGACATACTCCATTCTTTAATAACTATAGACCACAATTCTATGTAAGAACAACTGACGTTACAGGTTCAATCACACTTCCTGAGGGAACTGAGATGGTTATGCCTGGTGATAACGTAAAGATTAACGTAGAGCTAATTGCTCCTATCGCTATGGAAGAAGGTACTAGATTTGCAATCCGTGAGGGTGGTAGAACTGTTGGTGCTGGTGTTGTTTCTTCAATCGAAAAATAAATAAAGAATAAATAAAGTGGGAAGAGTAATCTTCCCTATTTTTAAAGGCAATTTAGATGACTATCAAAATAGGATTAAAGTGCGTTGAATGTGGAGATATAAACTACACAACAACAAAAAATTCTAAGACATATACTGAAAAGTTTGAAGCTAAGAAGTATTGTCCAAGATTGAAAAAGCACACACTTCATAAAGAAGTGAAACTAAAAAGTTAATTATATCCCTCTTCGGAGGGAGATAATATTATGTAGGGCAGTAGCTCCAATTGGTAGAGCTACGGTCTCCAAAACCGTAGGTTGTGGGTTCGAATCCCTCCTGCCCTGCCACTTAAAGGTAAAGGTTCAAGATTTCTTGCCTTAGCTTTAGTAGCGCGTGAATTTTTAAGAGATTTACTTCTTAAAAATATGAAATAGGAATAATTATGGAAAAATTGGTAACTTATTACAATCATTCTAAAGTAGAACTAGCGAAAGTTATTTTCCCAATAAAAGAACAGATTAGAAATGCTTTCATATCTGTTTTTGTTGTTGTTACTGTTGTATCACTATTTCTAGCATTGATTGACTTGATCATGTCTTCTAGTTTATCTGCAGTGATGTAGGTTTGAAGATGGATCATAAATGGTATGCAATCCAGACTTATGCTGGAAGTGAACAAGCAGTTAAAAGAGCAATCGAAGAGATTGTTGTTAACAACTCAATAGAAGATAAACTTAAGGCAATCATAGTTCCAACTGAAGATGTGATTGAAGTTAAGAATGGAAAGAAAAAAATAACTGAAAGAAGTCTATATCCAGGGTATGCATTTGCACATCTTGATTTAGATACAAGACTTTGGCATATGATTCAATCATTGCCAAAAGTTGGTCGTTTTATTGGAGAGTCTAAAAAGCCTACTCCTTTAACGGAAAAAGATATTCAGGTAATTTTAGAAAAAGCAGAGAAAAAAGGTGCACCAAAACCAAAAATCTTCTTCGAAACAGGAGAGAGTGTACGGATTACTGAAGGTCCGTTTGCTAACTTTACAGGTGCGGTTGAAGAGTACGATATGGAACATGGTAAGTTAAAACTTAATGTTCTTATTTTTGGTAGAAGTACACCAGTAGAGATTCTCTACACTCAAGTTGAAAAAATAGTTTAAAGGAACAGTCTTATGGCAAAGAAAATAACAGGCGAAATCAAATTACAAATCGCTGCCGGAAAAGCAAATCCATCACCTCCAGTAGGTCCAGCTCTTGGACAACAGGGTGTTAATATTATGGAATTTTGTAAAGCATTTAATGAAAAAACAAAAGATAAAATGGGTTATAATATACCAGTAGTTATCACTGTTTATGCAGATAGAAGTTTTACTTTTATTACAAAGCAACCACCTGCAAGTGATTTAATTATGAAAGCAGCTGGAATCAAAAAAGGTACTGATAATCCACTTACAAATAAAGTTGGAAAGTTGACTAAAGCACAAGTTCTTGAAGTTGTAGAGCAAAAAATAGCGGATCTTAATACTAATGACCGTGAGCAAGCAGCTAAGATAATTGCAGGGTCAGCAAGAAGTATGGGCGTTGAAATAGTAGATTAATTTTTCCCTTAACCGCTTAGGGTAACAAGCGGAAGCAAAATTGCGTGGAGATATAATAATGGCAAAAAAAGTAACAAAAAGATTTCAGGAATTACTGAAAAAAGTAGATGCAGAAAAAAAATATTCTGCAGCAGAAGCTCTATCAACTGTAAAAAGTTTGGCTTCAGCAAAGTTTGATGAGACAGTTGAGATTGCATTAAAATTGAATGTAGACCCAAGACATGCTGACCAAATGGTTCGTGGTTCTGTTATCCTTCCTGCTGGAACTGGTAAGAGTGTTAGAGTTGCAGTTGTAGCAAAAGATGCAAAAGCAGATGAAGCAAAAGCAGCTGGTGCGGATATAGTTGGTGCAGATGAGCTAATAGCAGATATACAAGCTGGAAAGATTGACTTTGATGTTTTAATCGCAACTCCAAATATGATGGGACTTGTTGGTAAAGTTGGTCGTATTTTAGGACCAAAAGGTATTATGCCTAACCCTAAAACTGGAACTGTTACAATGGATGTAGCTAAAGCAGTTGAAAATAACAAGGGTGGTCAAGTAAATTTCCGTGTAGATAAACAAGGAAATATTCATGCAGGTATTGGTAAAGTTAGTTTTGATGAAGCTAGTTTAACTGATAACTTTAATACTTTTATGAGAGCGATCAATAAGCTAAAACCAGCGGCTTCAAAAGGTAAGTATATTAAAACTGCTGCACTTTCATTAACTATGAGTCCATCAGTAAATATGGATAATCAAGAGTTAATAGACTTAAAATAATATAGAATAAAAATAAAATCTTGATTGGAGATAGCTGAGGTCTTAGGACTTAAAATGAGAATTTTATCAACTCCGCTTGAAATCACCGGTCGGAAAGGAGAAAAAATGACAAGAAATCGAAAAGTCGAAATTGTTGGTGCAATAACTGAAGAGTTTAAAACTTCCGACGCACTAGTTGTATGTGATTTTAGAGGACTAGATTGTCCTGCTATAGAAGAACTAAGAACAGCAGCAACTGAAGCGAATGTAAAAGTTAGAGTTATTAAAAACTCTCTTGCTACAATTGCTATGAAAAATGCTGAGATAGAAGGAATTGAACTTAAAGACACAAATATTTTTATTTGGGGCGAAGATCAACTAGATGTTGTTAAAGTTGCAGCTAAATTTGCTAAAGCAAATGATAAGTTTGTAATAAAAACAGCTGTTATCGCTGGTGAAGTTTCTGATGCTGCTAAAGTTGAAGCTCTTTCTAAGATGCCATCACGTGATGAGCTTATTGGAATGTTACTTCAAACTTGGATGGCTCCAGTTACAAACTTTACAATTGGTCTTGATGCTCTTAGAGCAAAAAAAGAAGAAGAGTCTGCATAATTTCCTTTGTATATAAGGAAAACAGATAATTCAAATGGATAAAAAAGGTATAAAGCTTTTGGTGAAAACCTTAGCTTTAGATAGTGAATTTCCAAGGATTAAATTCCTTGAAAATAAGAATAAGGATATAAAATGGCAATTTCTAAAGAAGACGTATTAGAATATATTTCAGGTCTAAGTGTATTAGAGCTTAGTGAATTAGTAAAAGAATTTGAAGAGAAGTTTGGTGTATCAGCTGCTCCAGTTATGATGGCTGGTGGTGCTGGTGATGCTGGTGCAGCAGCTGAAGAGAAAACAGAATTTGATGTTGTTCTAGTTGAAGCAGGAGCTAAGAAAATTAACGCTATTAAAGCTGTTCGTGCTATTACAGGTCTTGGACTTAAAGAAGCAAAAGAAGCAGTTGAAAGTGTTCCAACAGTTCTTAAAGAAGCTATCTCTAAAGAAGATGCAGAAGCAGTTCTTAAGCAGATTGAAGAAGCTGGTGCAAAAGCTGAACTTAAATAGTTTTAAAACTTGCAATTTAGGGGAGTTAACTCTCCCCTTAAAAAAACGTAATAAAAATCAAGTCGTGATAAAAACTACTATAGTTAGTAGTAAAAATACTTTCCCATTAAACAACTTCGTAAGGTAGACTCATGTTAAATAACCTTAAATCGGGAAACCGCCTAAGAGTGGATTTCTCAAAAGTACCAAGAAAAATTGACGTACCAAATCTTCTTCAAGTGCAACAAAAAAGTTATGAACACTTTTTAAATGTTGGTAATCCTGAAGCAGAAAGTGGTATAGAAAAAGTTTTTAAATCAATATTCCCTATTCACGATCCTCAAAATAGACTCTCTTTAGAGTATATTGCTTCTGAGATCGGAAAACCTAAATATAACGTACGTGAATGTATGGATAGAGGGCTTACATACTCTGTAAACCTAAAAATGAACATTCGCCTTATTTTATGGGATAAGAATGAAAAAACCGGTGAAAAAACCGGTGTTAAAGATATAAAAGAGCAAGCAATATTTATAAGAGAAATTCCTTTGATGACAGATAGAACATCTTTTGTTATCAATGGAGTAGAAAGAGTTGTAGTAAATCAACTACATCGTAGCCCTGGTGTTATATTTAAAGAAGAAGAGAGTTCAACAGTAGTAAATAAACTTATTTATACAGCTCAAATCATACCTGATCGTGGATCATGGTTATACTTTGAATATGATGCAAAAGATACACTATTTGTGAGAATTAATAAGCGAAGAAAAGTACCAATAACAATACTTTTTAGAGCATTAGGATATAGCAAACAAGATATTTTAAAACTATTTTATCCAGTTTTAAATATAAAAATTAAAGATAATAAATTCTTGATGAATTTTAAACCAGAAAATTTTGTAGGAAGAGTAGATTTTGATCTTAAAGATGAAAATGGAAACTTGCTTATAGCAACTGGGAAAAGATTAACTAAGAAAAAAGCAGAAAAATTTGTAGAAGATGGAATTAAATACGTTGAGTATCCAATAGAGACTCTAGTAAATAGATTTTTATCATCTCCAATTATAGATAATGAGAGTGGAGAGGTTCTTTTTGACACTCTAACTCAACTTGACGAGACAAAATTAACAAAAATGATAGAGCAAGGTTGTGAATCAATCGAGATTGCTAATGATTTAGCAAGTGGTGTTGATGATGCAATTATAAACTCTTTTATAGCAGATAATGAGACTCTTAAACTCCTTCGCCAAACTGAAGGTATTGAAGATGAGAATGATTTAGCAACTATTAGAATTTATAAAGTAATGAGACCAGGTGAGCCTGTAACAAAAGAGGCTGCTAAGTCTTTTTTCAATGACCTCTTCTTTAATTCTGAAAGATATGATTTGACTAAAGTTGGTCGTATGAAGATGAATCATAAACTTGGTGTTGACGTTCCAGAATTTGTAACTGTTATGACAAGTGAAGATATTATTAAAACTGTTAAGTATTTAATCAATGTTAAAAATGGTCAAGGCCGTATTGATGATAGAGATCACTTAGGAAACAGAAGAATTAGATCTATTGGTGAACTTCTTTCAAATGAGTTACATACTGGTTTGATAAAGATGCAAAAAGCTATTAGAGATAAGTTTACTGGATTAAGTGGTGGAACAGAAGAGTTAATGCCTCATGATTTGATAAATTCAAAGATGATTACAAGTACTATTATGGAGTTCTTCTCAAGTGGACAACTTTCACAGTTTATGGATCAGACAAACCCTCTTAGTGAGATAACTCACAAAAGAAGATTAAGTGCACTTGGTGAAGGTGGTCTTGTAAAAGAGAGAGCTGGATTTGAAGTGCGTGACGTTCATCCTACTCACTATGGAAGAATTTGTCCTGTAGAGACTCCAGAAGGTCAAAATATTGGTCTTATCAATACTCTTGCAATGTACGCAAAAGTAAATGATCTTGGTTTTGTGGAAGCACCATATAGAAAAGTAAAAGATTCAAAAATTTTAGATGAAATTATCTATATAACTGCTACTCAAGAAGAGGGACTTGTAATTGCTCCAGCTTCAACAATAGTAGAAAATGATGAAATTGTAGAAGATTTGATAGAAGTTAGACAAGATGGCGAAATAATTCTTATAGAAAAAGAGAAAGTTGATTTGATTGACTTATCATCTAGTATGGTTGCTGGTGTTGCTGCTTCATTGATTCCATTTTTGGAGCATGATGATGCGAACCGTGCACTTATGGGTTCAAATATGCAACGTCAAGCAGTTCCTTTAGTATGGACAGATGCTCCAATGGTTGGAACAGGTGTTGAAGCTGTTTCTGCTCGTGATGCATGGGCTTCAGTTAAAGTAAAACGTGCTGGTATTGTTGAAAAAGTTGATAATAAAAATATATATGTTTTAGGTGAAGATGAAGGTGGTGCTTTTATTGACCACTATGGATTACAAAAGAACTTAAGAACAAATCAGAATACTACTTTTACTCAAAAAGTTATAGTTAGCCAAGGTACTAAAGTTGAGAAGGGCGATGTTATAGCTGATGGTCCAAGTATGGATCAAGGTGAAATGGCAATCGGTAAAAATGTAATGGTTGCATTTATGCCTTGGAATGGTTATAACTATGAGGATGCTATTGTTCTTAGTAAGAAGATGATAAGAAATGATGCATTTACTTCTGTTCATACTTATGAAAAAGAGATTGAAGCAAGAGAGCTTAAAGATGGTGTTGAAGAGATTACTAAAGATATTCCAAATGTAAAAGAGGAAGATCTAGCTCATCTTGATGATAGTGGTATTGTTAAAATCGGAACTTATATTAAGCCAGGTATGATTTTAGTAGGAAAAGTATCTCCTAAAGGTGAAGTTAAACCTACACCAGAAGAGAGATTACTACGTGCAATTTTTGGCGAAAAAGCTGGTCATGTTGTAAATAAATCTATGTATGCAGCAGCTTCTATGGAAGGTGTAATTGTAGACGTTAAAATATTTACAAAAAAAGGATATGATAAAGACCCTCGTGCAATTCAGGCTTATGAAGAAGAGAAAGAGATTCTTGACCGTGAGCATCATGACAAGCTTTTAATGCTAGATCGTGAAGAGATGCTTCGTATTAACTCTTTGTTATCAAAAAATAAGTTAAATGAAGACCAAGAAGTTAATAAAAAAGCTTATAAAAAAGGTGAAACTCTTAAAAAAGAAGATTTAGAGCATGTAAATCGTTTTTCACTGAATGCAATTGTAAAAGCATTTGATGATAATACTCAAAAAGAGTATAAAGATCTTAAATCTTATTTTCAAACAGAGAAGAAAAAACTAAAAGAAGAGCATGATGAGAAGTTAAATGTTATTGAAAAAGATGATATTTTACCTAGTGGTGTTGTTAAGTTAGTAAAAGTTTATATTGCAACTAAGCGTAAGCTAAAAGTTGGTGATAAGATGGCCGGACGTCACGGTAACAAAGGTATTGTATCAAATATTGTTGAAGAAGTTGATATGCCTTACCTTGCAAGTGGTGAGAGTGTAGAGATAGTTCTTAATCCACTTGGTGTTCCAAGTCGTATGAATATCGGACAGATTTTAGAGATGCACTTAGGACTTATAGGAAAACGTTTAGGAAACCAGATTGCAGATATCTTTGAAGAGAAAAAAGGTAACTGGATTAAAGAATTACGTGAAACTATGATTAGAATTGCAGATGTTGCTAAACTTATGAATGCAAAGAAGTTTGTAAACAACTTAGATGATGAAGAACTTTTAAAATATGCAAGAGATTGGAGCAAAGGTGTTAAATTTGCTGCTCCAGTATTTGAAGGAACAAATCAAGAAGAGTTTGATAAGTTATTTGAATTAGCAAAAATAGATATGGATGGAAAGTGCGAACTTTATGATGGAAAAACTGGTGAGAAGATGAAAGAACGTGTAAATGTAGGTTACATGTATATGCTTAAACTTCACCACTTAGTTGATGAAAAAGTTCACGCAAGAAGTACAGGACCTTACTCACTTGTAACTCAACAACCAGTTGGTGGTAAAGCACTATTTGGTGGTCAGAGATTTGGTGAGATGGAAGTATGGGCACTTGAAGCTTATGGTGCAGCACATACATTAAGAGAGATGTTAACGGTTAAATCAGATGATGTTGAGGGTAGAATAGCAGCTTATAAAGCTATTACTCGTGGTGAGAGTATTCCATCGACTGGTATACCAGAAACATTTTTTGTATTAACAAATGAGTTGAAGTCACTGGCTTTAGATGTTGAGATTTATGACGAGGTGGAAGAAAATGAAGAATCTAGTACCGATTGA
>Ga0256842_1001767_pt1 | contig 16716 bp, 16 predicted proteins | sample 4559240metaG_FD_185973 | JGI IMG/M metagenome (GOLD analysis project Ga0256842, IMG submission 185973) | Hydrothermal vent microbial communities from Guaymas Basin, Mexico - 4559-240 | ecosystem: Environmental > Aquatic > Marine > Hydrothermal vents | place: Mexico: Guaymas Basin | collected...
CCTGAATTTTTCCCTCTCTAATGTAGTAGTTCATGATTTCTTCCAGTTCTTCTTCTGTTATTCCAACCATAGTGGAAAATTGTGGAAGTAGGGATATGTTCTTTCCCATATTCATCCCACTTGTCACGTCGCTTAACACAAGGGGACTTACGCCCACAACAAACAGTCTGTCTATACTCAAATTCTGTGTCCCATTTTTTATCACAGCAAAAAAACTCCTTAAAAATCCCCCACCGTGTGTTATATCTTTGTAGGTCCTCCTGTCGTGTTCTGCTATTATGTTGTTGGCAAAATTGTCATACTCATCTATTAAAAGATAGTACTTTACCCCATAATCTTTCATTGAGTAGATAAATGTATCAAGCATCGTACTTGCATTGCTTAAAGAGAGTATTTCCTCCTCCCTCTTCTTTGCCCCTTCAGGTAGATAGTCTGCATACACTGTGAAAAAACTCCTCAGGGAGTTTTTTATGTGCTGGTTAAATGCCTCTTTTGCCTCTTCAATTCCCTCTCCAACCGGTATCCCTGAAAAATCAAATTTTAGGATGAAGTATGAATTCTTAAGTGGTGTTGGATTTTTGCCAATGTAGGTATCTGAAAAGAGTTTCTCAAACTCATCCTTTGCAAGGATGTCATAGTAGTATTCAAGCATTGAGAGAAATAGTGATTTGCCAAACTTTCTGGGACGGAGGAAGAATAGATACCTTGAACCTAAATTTTCTATTTTTTTTATGAATTTTGTCTTGTCAATAAAGTAATAGTTGTCATTTTTAAGAAGTTTATAATTTCCAATTCCATAGGGTATCTTTTTCATATTTTAAATTATAACAGAAATTTTTGGGTTATAAGAAATTTTTTTCAAGTGGAGTATGCAGGGGATAATCTTAGACTATATAGAGGAGGCTCAAAAGGTGCCAGGCAGAAATTTCCTCTGGCAGAAATTTCCTTGATAGTGATTTTTATCTTTTCCTAAAACAAAATCAAATGAAAGCAGGTGGTTAATTTTTAGAAAAGGGAAAATATATATATTAAAAAAAGTCTTAAATTGGGTTATATTTATTTTTATATATTGTTGGAGGAAGTTAATATGCTCAAAAAAATTCTTTTCTTTTTTGTAATTTTTTTTATGGGTAGTTTTATCTTTTCCTTTGAAGAGTGTACCACGGCAATTGTGGGAAGTAAGGTTACCCCCGATGGAAGTATCCTTTTGTGGAAAAATAGGGATACTTCCCATTTATTTAATAAAGTGGTTTTTATAAAAGATGAACCCTATAGTTATTATGGAGTGGTAAACAGTGGAGAGGAGGCAGGGAGATATGTCTATGGGGGAATTAATATTAAAGGTTTTGCAATAATAAATAGCGTGGCGGTAAATTTGCCTCAGAAGTGTGGGGAGGAAAAGGACCTTGAGGGATTAATAATGGCTGAGGCCCTGAGAAAGTGTAAAACTGTAGATGATTTTGAAAAATTTATATCTGAAAATCTGGGGGAATCTCTCGGTGCTCTATCAAATTTTGGGGTGATTGATGCAGGTGGAAATGGTGCAATATTTGAAGTTTACAATCATGGATATAATAGATTGAATTTAAAAGATTTTAAGGAAGGTTACATAATAAACACCAACTTTTCAAGGAGTGGGAAAGAATACGAGGGTGCTGGATATGTTAGATTTTTAGAGGTAAAAAAATTGTTTGAAGGTAGAAAAAATTTTGGGATAGAGTTTTTACTTGAAAATGTTGTGAGGGACATTGACAATTTTTTTGTTCCCATATCTTCGAATAATAAGTGGATAAATACAGTTGATTCAATTAATAGAAGTTCAACGGCTTCCTGCATGATATTTCAGGTTTTTACAGAAAAAAAATTGAGAAAATATTCAACCATGTGGATTGTTTTAGGAGAACCTTTAACCTCCTTAGCGGTACCAATTTTTCTGGGGTCAGAATCCATTCCCGATGAACTTTTTAAGGGAAAATTTGCTCCGATTTCGGAGATTTCGCATAATATAAAGATGGTTGTAAGACCTAAAAAGGGAGGTCATCTAACGAATTATCTGGATTATTCAACTTACTTAAATAGTGGTATGAAAGAAATGTTTAGAAGGGAAGAAGAGGAAATTTTAAAGGATACCGAACTTTTCCTTAAAAAAAGACCTGATAAAAAAGATATGGTGAAATTTCAAAATAGGATTGCCAAAAGAGTATATGACTTTTTACATGCGTTCTATGAAAGAATAAAGTTTAAAAAGTATTGATATTTAATGTTTTTTTTTGCTATAAATATCCTTTTATTTCTTAGTTATTTGGGGAGAGTTAAAATGAAACTTCTTGAGAGGAGATTGAAAAAAATTGGTGGAAGGGGATATCCTGCATATAAGGAATTAAGGGGACAATATGATTTTGGGGATTTTCAGTTAATGGTACACCACATCCAGCCTGATCCCTTTGCTCCCCCAAGCAGATTGATTGTAAATGTGGATTTTCATAAAAGTGGATTTCCCAAGGAGACACTTCAAAATGGATCCAGAAAATTAGCACTGGAAGATTTTATAAATAGGACCTTTGCTGAAAATATTAATAAATTTTTTAGTGGAGAGGAAAAGAATATTAGATTTAAAAGGGGGGTAATTGCAATAAACCACGGTGGACAGGAAATAATAAAGAGATCCGCTGTGAATGTAACATCTAAAAATATTGAAGTTCGTTTTTACATGAGTTTACCTGCTTTTGGAAGGAGGATAGACGAAAAGGGTGCTGCCTACCTTTTTTTTAATGTAATTCCTGAGATAGTCAAAAAGAGTTTATTTTATAAGAATATAAATAGAAAAAAACTTGAAGAGCATATAGCCTGTGTTGAGGACTATTATTTTATAAGATCTCAACTTGATAATATGGGAATAGTGGCTTTTATAGCCAATGATTCTATTCTTCCCCGTAAGAGTGGGCTTGACGATAGGCCCAGGGTGGGAGGTGTGGTTAAGTTTAAGTCTCCTTCTTCCTTTGAGGTTTCAATTAATACCCCCCATAGGGGAGAGATTAAGGGTCTAGGAATACCGAGAGGAATAACTGTGATTACCGGAGGAGGATTTCACGGAAAATCAACTCTTTTAAATAGCATCACAATGGGAGTATACCCTCACATACCCGGAGATGGAAGGGAATATGTGGTTACCCATCCCACTGCCATGAAGATCAAGGCTGAAGATGGAAGATTTATTTCTAAGGTTGATATATCTCCTTTTATTGGAAATTTACCTCTTGGAAAGAATACAAAGAATTTTTCAACTGATCTTGCTTCTGGTAGCACCTCAATGGCTGCCTCCATTGTAGAAGCCATTGAGGTGGGAGTTAAACTGCTCTTAATTGATGAAGATACTGCGGCGACAAATTTCATGATAAAAGATGAAGTCATGAGAGAGTTTTTATCCCCAGACAAGGAACCCATCACCCCTTTTATTGAAAGGATAAGAGAAATTTACGATAAGAAGGGAGTGTCCACAATTCTTGTTACCGGTGGCAGTGGAGAGTATTTAAAAGTGGCAGACAATGTGATAGTAATGGACAATTTTGTTCCTGTGGATAAAACGAGAGATGCTAAGGATTTGGTGAAAAAATTCCCCATTTTTTTCAGTGAGAAAAAAGAATTTTCATATAATCAATTGAGATTGCCAATGACCTCAACTTTAAGTGCAGCAAGGGGGAAATATGAATGTAAAATAGATGTAAAACCTAAAAAAACTCTTCATTTTGGAGAAATTGTATGTAATTTAGATTCTCAGGAACAGATTGTGGAGCAGTTTCAAATACTTACAATAGGATATGCCATACACTATCTTGCAAAGAGGGTTTTTAATGGGCGCACTTCCATTAGAGATGGAATTGAATATATAGTTGAAAAAATAGAGAGGGAGGGCTTTGATTGTTTGACATCTTTTAAACCCTTTAACTTATCTTTGCCCAGAAGGGAAGATATAGCTGTTGCCCTCAATAGGTTTCCAAATCTTTCTGTGAAAATAGTGGAGGGGAGTGATGGCTAAAAAGAGGGATGTGAAAAAGATAAGGAATATTGGAATAATTGCCCATATTGATGCTGGAAAGACCACGGTTACCGAGAGAATTTTATATTATACCGGAAAGATTTATAAAATGGGTGAGGTGCATGAAGGAACGGCCACAATGGACTGGATGCCCCAGGAACAGGAGAGGGGAATAACCATAACTTCTGCTGTCACAAATTTTGAGTGGAATGGAATTTCTGTTAATTTAATAGATACCCCTGGCCATGTGGATTTTACAATAGAGGTAGATAGATCTTTGAGGGTGCTTGATGGTGCAGTTGTTGTCTTTTGTGCAGTTGGTGGAGTGGAGCCTCAATCGGAAACGGTATGGCATCAGGCGGATAAGTATAAAGTTCCCCGAATAGCATTTGTTAACAAAATGGATAGAATAGGTGCCAATTTTGACGATGTCATTTTGCAAATGGTGGAAAAATTGGGGACAAAACCTTTGGTTTTACAAATCCCATATTTTGAGGGAGATAAATTTTATGGAGTTATTGACCTATTAAAGGAAAGACTTATCTTCTGGAAGGAGGAGAGTCTGGGTGCAGAGCTTGAAGAACGGGAAATACCAGATACTTTTTTGGATGTTTTTGAGAAAAAAAGAGAGAATATGCTGGAAATTCTTGCGGATTATGACGAAGGAATTGCTGAAAAATACTTAGAGGGAGAAGATATTGATTACAAAGAATTACTCCAGGTAATAAGAAGAGGGACCATATCCCTTGAATTTACTCCTGTTTTTTGCGGTTCTGCTCTTAAAAATAAAGGGATTCAACCATTACTTGATGGTATTATAAATTTCTTACCTTCTCCCCTTGATTTGCCTCCAGTAAAGGGATATGACGTGGAGACGGGAGAAGAAATTTATAGAAAGCCCATTGAAAAGGAAAGTTTCTCTGCCCTGCTTTTTAAGGTAATGATGCTTGAGGGAAGAAAACACTCCTTTATCAGAATTTATTCAGGTTCGGTATCTGTAGGGGATGTTGTTTATAATTCCACCAAAAGGGTTAGAGAAAAGATATCCAGAATCTTTATGCTTCATTCAAATAAAAGGATAAGGGTTGAAAGTGCCTCTGCTGGAGAGATTGTTGCAATAATGGGATTAAAAAGTGGGACTACCGGGGATACAATATGTACAGAAGATGCTCCTATACTTTTTGAAAAAATAGATACATATATTCCCGTTATTTCTAAGGCTATAGAACCAAAAAGGAATAGCGATCTTGATAAACTTCAGGAGGTACTTAAGAAGTTTGAGGAAGAAGACCCCTCTTTCATGTCAAAGGTTGATGAAGAAAGTGGTCAGACAATAATTTCTGGAATGGGGGAATTGCATCTTGAAATTATTGCAGAAAGAATAAGAAGGGAATTTAATTTACCTGTTAATTTGGGGAATCCCCAGGTAATATATAGGGAAAGCATATCGTCAGAGGCTGAAGGTGAAGCCATTTTTGATAAAAAAATAGGTGATAAAAACCACTATGCGAGGGTTAAAGTTAAAGTTGTTCCTCTTTCAAGAGGAGAAGGATATAGGTATAATCTTGATTCCATTTATGGTAAAGTGGATGAATCTCTTTTTGAGGCAATTAAAAGTGGTGTTATAGAATCTTCCTATGGTGGCCCCATTATGGGGCATCCTCTAACAGATATACTTGTTGAAGTGTTGGAAATTGAGGTTAAGAGGGAACTTTCTTCTGAAATTGCCTTTAAGGCTGCTACAATGCAGGCAATACATGAGGCTTTGAAAAAAGCAGATCCCATTTTACTTGAACCTATAATGAAGTTGAACATTGTGGTTCCCGAAGAATTCCTTGGGAATGTAGTGGGGGATATTAATAGCAGAAAGGGAAAGGTTATTCATATTCAATCAAAGGGTGTAGTTTCAATAGTAGATGCTGAAGTTCCCCTTTCAAATCTTTTTGGTTATAGCACTGATTTGAGATCCATTTCCCAGGGAAGGGGAAATTTTAATATGCTTTTTTCACATTTTGAGAAAAAAGAATGAAGGTAAAATTTGAAAAGATTTTAGAGCAGATAAAGAGTTATTCAATAATTTTTATTGGCACCCTTTTGGTTGCCATAGGCCTTGATCTATTTTTAATACCCAATAAGATTACTGCAGGTGGTGTAAGTGGACTTTCCACGGTATTGCATTACCTTTTTAATGTTCCCGTAGGTGGGACGATGCTTTTTTTTAATGTGATTTTATTTATATTGGCCTTTTTGCTTCTGGGAAAGGACTTCGGGGTTAAAAGTATATTTGCAACCATAGTTTTATCTTTGCAAATAGATGGACTTGTTTATCTGTGGAGTTTTTTAGGTTTTAACATGGAGATTGTGAAAAGGGGTATAACTTCTGATTTGCTACTTGCAACCATTTTTGGAGACATATTTACTGGAATAGGGATGGCTCTTGTTCTTATTCAAAATGCATCTACCGGAGGGACGGATATTGTTGCGAGGATTTTAAATAGATTTAAAGGAATCCCCTTTGGCAGATCTCTACTGCTTGTGGATGCACTTGTTACAATTTTTGCGGGTCTTGTCTTTGGTCCTGAACTTGCAATGTATGCAATTATAGCTATTTTTGTTAATAGTAATGTTATAGATTTTGTAATTCAGGGTATGAATCAGGGAAAGAAGTTTCTGATTATAAGTGATAAGAGTGAAGAAATTGCAAAGGCAGTGCTCTATGAAATGGATAGAGGGGCTACCTTTTTAAAAGGGGTGGGTGCCTATAGCGGTGAGGAAAGGAAAATATTACTTGTTGCAATTAGAAATAGGGAACTTGTGAGATTGAGAGATATTGTAAAAAGGATTGATCCCGATGCCTTTGTGCTTGTTAGTACAATTTATGAGGTTATGGGAAAGGGTTTTAAGAGGTTTGAGTAATGCTTGCTAAGTGTCCAATTTGTGGTAAAACCATATTAATTGATAACTGGGGATATAACTATTGTAAATTTTGTAAAAAAGAGGTGTTGATCTTGAATCCAAATGGAGAAAATCCTCAGTTTAAAGATGATATGCTTCCCCTTGTTTTAGAATCGTCGAGAGAGAGAACTTTTTTTGCCATATCAAAGGAAATTTTTTCAGGTATTTTAAAATCCCCCGGAAAGTTTTTTGCCAGTTTTCAGTATGAGGATGGGGAAAGGAAATATATCTTTTATTATGGAATTATTATACTTACTCTTGGTTTAATCCTGTATTTTCAGGTACAGAAATTTTCCTTTATTATACTTGAATCCATGGCAAAGAGTGGAGGTACTTTACCCACTTTTGTTATTGAACAATTAAAGGAGTTTGAAAAATATAAAATAGATATCAGGTTTTTCGATTTTTCAACCCTTTTCTCTCCCCTGATTGCACTGTTATTTTTATTTTTTACAAATGGAATATTTTTTCTTGTGAAGACCTTTGGTGGAAAAGTTAGAGAGATATCGGAGTTGAGTGAACTACAGGGGGAAGTAAATTTTGTATCTTCTTCCTCCTACACATCCTGGATATTCTGGATAATACCAATTTTAGGGGTTGTTTACTCTATTTTTCTATTTTATAAAGGATTAAAGGAAAGACTTAAATTTTCAACATTTCAGATAATAATTTCAATTTTTCTTCAATTAATATTCATAAACTTCATACTCTCTTCATGGATTGAGATGTATGGATGGATTGCGTCAAGATTCTTTTAATATTAACTTTTGAGGTTTTTTAGTATTTTTTCCAGAAAATCCTCCATTTTTTCCATATGTGTTCCCTTCCAATAAATCCTGTTGCAGGTCGGACATTTTTTAAAATTATCGTGATTTTTGTAAACATAAGGTGGGACAAGGTGAATTACATTTTCTTTTTGGATGTTTATTAGAGGTGAATTACATATCATACACCTTGAAAAGGGCTTTATTTCAATAGTATTTTTAAATTCTTTTAAAAAGATTTCTATCTCTTCCTCTAAATTTTCATTTTTTAGATGGAAACACATTCCCCTGATTATTTTTCTTTTACACAGGGCCCTATCAGAAGATATTAAAATTCTCCTTTCGGAAAGGGCTATTTTTATGAGTTGAGAGTCTTCAATATCAGGGAAAAATTTTATGTCAACTCCGAGTAATCGCAGTTTTTTTGCAAATTTTCCCAGCATTGAATCTGCAACAAATTTTTGTGGTATAATATTCCATTTCATAAAACTATTTTAACACAGAGAGGTGTTTATGAAGAATTATGAAAATTTGAATGTCTCACTTTCAGAGGGCATATTACTCATTGAAATTAACAGGCCCAAAGCACTAAATGCTTTAAATAGGAAAACACTCGAAGAACTGGATGATGTCTTTAACTTTGCAAGGGGGAGTGATGAGGTCATGGGAGTAATTTTGACTGGTGCAGGTGATAAGTCTTTTGTGGCAGGCGCTGATATAACTGAGATAAAGAAATTAAACACTTATGAAGGCATTGAATTTGCAAAATTTGGTCAGGGAATCTTCAGGAAAATAGAGACCCTTGGAAAAGTTGTGGTTGCAGCAATTAATGGTTTTGCCCTTGGTGGAGGATGTGAACTTGCAATGAGTTGTTCTGTAAGATTTGCTTCAGAAAATGCAAAATTGGGACAGCCAGAGGTTAAATTGGGATTAATCCCGGGATATGGTGGAACACAACGCCTTGTAAGACTCATTGGAAAGGGAAGGGCCTTAAAATTGCTTCTCACAGGAGATATGGTGGATGCTAAAGAGGCTTTTGAGGTTGGGCTTGTGGATGCGGTTTTTCCACATGAAAATCTAATAGAGGAATCTAAAAAATTTTTAAAAAGGGTTTTTAAAAATTCGCCCCTTGCATGTAAATTGGTTCTTGATGCAGTAAATGGAGGGGAAGAACTGGAACTGGATGCTGCACTTCAGGTTGAAGCAAATTTATTTGGAATTTCAGCTGGATCTCAGGATGCAAAGGAGGGAATAACGGCATTTCTTGAGAAGAGATCGCCCAATTTTAGTGGAAAGTAAGCGCCTGTAGCTCAGGGGATAGAGCACCAGTCTCCGGAACTGGGGGTCGCGCGTTCAAATCGCGCCAGGCGCAAAAGAATAAATGAGAGGTGATTTATGAGTAAAAAGCATATTTTTGTAAATGATGAAGGTGAAACCTTTATATCTGCTAAAGAGGCAAAGAAACGTTTTGGAATTGAAAAGGGAGAATTAAACAAACTCGTGAGGGAAAATAAGGTTAGAGAAATTATTAAGGAAGAACATACAAAGCCCCATACATTTGTTGATAAAAGTGAAATTGTCCTTCATTTTTATTCTCTCTCGGATATAGAGAAAGAATTGAAAGAAAAGAAATAGATTTTTTACAGGAGGAATTTGTGAAAAAACTTTTTTTCTTTTTATTTTTTATTTCAATTTTTATTTTTGCCTTTTCTCAAAATAATGGCGGAAAAAAGGAAAAACCTCAGTTGACAGAAAGGCAAAAAGAGGAACTTGCTCTACTTCAAAAGATAAAATTGGTTGAAGGAGATCCAGCAAAAAAGGTTCCACTGCTTGAGGAATTTTGTAAAAAATTTTCCGATTCCCAATTTATTGGCTGGGCACACTATCAGGCAATCTTTGCCTATCAAAGATTGAATAGATTTAAGGATATGGAAAGGCATGCCCTTATTTTTATGAAAATGTATCCGCAGGAACCATCCATACCTACACTTTTAACCTATGGGTATACTGAAAATGGAGAGTATAAAAAGGCTCTTAATTTAGGGGAGAGGACTTTAAAATTATTAAATTCCTTAAAAAGACCACAAAATGTTCCAGAGTCTAAGTGGAATAAAAATGTGAACAATTTAAAGGCAATACTTTTCTCATCCCTTGGGGAGGTATATTTTTATCTTTCAGAGAAGAATAAAGATAAGAAAAAACTTAAAGATAGTGAAAATTACTTTTTAAAGGCTTTGAAGTTAAATCCAAGGGATGATATCACCAATTACAGATTGGGAGAACTCTATTATCTTGATGGAAAATTAAAGAAAGCAGAAAAGTACCTTTCAAATGGTGCAGTTCTTGGAGGAAAGATCTCTGAAAATTCAAAAAAGAGTTTAATTGAGGTTTTAAAAAAAGAAAACAGAGAAAAATATCTTGATAGGGTTCTTGAAGAAGCAAGAAAAAGAATGGGAGTTCAAGTTGGAGAAGGAAAAATATCTAAAGATTTTTAGGGGCAGGGAAAGTTTAATATTAAGTCTTGAAAAAAATCTTGGATATCAATTTAAGGATAAGAGTCTTCTTGTGAGGGCTCTTATCCATAGCTCCTTTGCAAATGAAAAACATGAAGATAAATTAAAAAGCAATGAACGTTTTGAGTTTATTGGGGATTCTGTTTTAAACTATATAATTTCCACCACCCTTTTTAAAATTTTTCCTGAAGTAAATGAGGGAACCCTTTCAAAATATAGGAGTTTTCTTGTAAGTACCAATACCATTTATGAGATTTCCTCTAAAATGGATCTTGGAAGATATTTAATTCTTGGTAAGGGCGAAGAAAAGACTGGTGGGAATAAGAAAAAAAATTTGATAGTGGACTGTTTTGAGGCAATAGTTGCAGCCATATATTTTGATGGTGGACTTAAAAATTTAAGAAAGGTGATTTTGAGGTTATATAGAAAGAAATTAAGGGAATTAAAAAGAGAAGATTTTGTTTTATTTGACTATAAAAGCAAATTGCAGGAAATACTTGCTAAAAAGGGGCTTCCTTCTCCAAAATATGTTGTTCTTGGTGAAAGTGGACCAGACCACGCTAAAGTGTTTAGGGTACAGGTTACAATTGATGGGGAGGGATATGGCATTGGTACTGGATCTTCAAAAAAGGAGGCCCAGCAGAATGCGGCAAAAAACACCATTTTTATTTTAAAAGGGTGAAAATTATTTTTCCCCAATATATAGAGCAGAGATTCCAGTAAAAAAGAGTTTGTAGGTGACTTTTTTAAAGCCTAAATCTTCCAGAATTTTTTTCATTCTTTCGTGAGATGGAAATTGAGATACAGATTGTGGAAGATATGAATAGGCAAAATCACTCTTTGAAATTAAGTTCCCCAAAAAGGGTAAAATTTTATGGAAATAGATGGAAAAGGTTTTTTTTATAAATCTGGATTCTGGATTGGAAAATTCAAGTATGGCAACGATACCTCCTTTTTTTAATACTCTTCTTATCTCAAGAAGTCCCCTTTCCAGATTTTCAAAATTTCTCACACCGAAGGCTATTGAGACGATGTCAAATATATCATCTCTGAAGGGTAGTAGTAGGGCATCTCCACAGGTCAGATAAATCCTCTTCCCCTTTACCTTTTCTAAGCCATTTCTAAGCATGCCTTCAGCGAAGTCAACACCTATAACATTTCCCATTTTTGCAAATTGTAGGGAAAAATCTCCCGTACCGCAACAAAGATCTAAAATTAAGGGATTTTCTATCCTATTTTTACTTTTTATAATTTTTACACTTCTTTTCCTCCAGTAAATATCTGTTCCGAGACTTAAAAAATGATTCAAGAAGTCATATCTGTGTGAGATGGAGTTAAACATATTTTTTATTCTACTACTTTTTTTATCAAGTTTTTCTATATCCATTTTAGAAATTCTCCATATGTTTTTTTGAGAATGGTAAAATCATTGATCTCTTTAAATAGGAAATTGCCGGGGGTTGGAGTAAGGACAAAGAGGAGGGAATTTTCCCTATCCACTTTTTTATCCATTGACATTGAATTTAATAAATTTTCCCATCTGTGTTTTCTCTTTAATTTTAATCCATTTATTTTCTTAATAAGATAGATCCCTCTTTTGAGGTATTCTTCATCTGTAATGTTTAAATTTTTTCCAAGTATTAGTGCGTAAATCATTCCAAGGCCAACAGCCTCTCCATGGGAGTAAAGGGAATAATTTGAAACCTTTTCAAGTGCATGCCCGAATGTGTGCCCAAAATTTAAAACCTTTCTAATACCCATTTCCTTTTCATCCTCAATTACGACACTTATCTTTTTTTGAATGGAGATTTTAATCAACTTTTTCAATTCAGATTGTGTGAGATTTCCTTCAAAGGTTTCAAGTATACTTTTTTCAAGTACAAATCCATATTTGATTAGTTCAAATAGACCATTATTCACCTCTTTTTGGGGAAGTGTGGATAAAAGAGAAAAATCAAAGAAAATTTCCGATGGGTGGTTAAAAAGTCCCACATAATTCTTCCCACAATTTTTTAAATTTATGCCACATTTTCCACCTATTGAACTATCCACAAAACTTATGAGAGATGTTGGAATTAGGGAAAATTCTATTCCCCTTTTATAAATTCCTGAAACGAATCCAGTGATGTCTCCTACAACTCCACCGCCGAATCCAAAAATTTTTCCCCTTCTGGAAACCCTTTTTTCACACAAAAATTCAAGGATTTTTAAAACCACTCCCATATTTTTACTCTTTTCCCCTGGAGAGATTCTAAATATATTTTTTCCAAAGATTTCCTCCAACCTATCTCCATAGATTCTATAGAGATTCTCATCTGTTATACATATTTTTTCCCTCTGGTTTTTCTCCTTTAAAAGGGGAAAAATCTCTTTTGTGAAAACTATTTTAACTTTGTAGTTTCCAAAAAAACTTAATTCTTTCAATTATTTTATCTTCCTTGAAAAAACCTGTGAATTTTATTATAACAGAATTTAATAGATGGGAGTTTAAAAGTATGGATGAAAAACTTTTAAAGGATGCTGCTTCAGTATTAAGGGGTTCTAAAAATGTTGTAGTTTTAACTGGCGCTGGGATTTCTGCCGAAAGTGGTATACCCACCTTTAGAGGAAAAGATGGCTGGTGGAAAAGGTATAGGGCTGAAGAACTTGCAACCCCTGAGGCATTCAGAAGGGATCCTAAACTTGTTTGGGAGTGGTATAATTATAGAAGGGAAATAATTCATTCAAAAAAACCTAATAGAGCACATATTATCCTTTCAAAGTGGGAAAATGAAGGGAAATTTGAAAACTTCACCATAATAACCCAGAATGTTGATGGGCTTCATATGAGATCTGGCAGTAAGAATGTCCTCTGTCTTCATGGGGATATATGGAAGGTAAGGTGCACCGGTTGTTATAGGGAGGAATATAACTTTGATGTTCCCCTGAAGGAAATTCCACCGAGGTGCAGTAATTGTAATTCTCTTTTAAGACCCGGTGTTGTGTGGTTTGGGGAATCCCTTCCTCAATTTGAACTTGAAAGGAGTTTTAGGGAACTTGAAAGGTGTGATCTTTTAATTGTGATAGGAACATCTGGTATCGTATATCCTGCAGCATCCATGCCTCAATATGCAAAATCCCATGGAAGTAAAATTATTGAAATAAATATTGAAAAAACCCCCATCACCAACTATGCCCACATCTTTTTAAAGGGAAAGGCTGGAGAAATTTTACCCCTTTTAGATGGAGAGATATCATGAAAATTTTGTATCTGGATTTATTTAGTGGAATTTCTGGAGATATGTTTTTGGGTGGACTTATAGATCTTGGAGCTGATTTTGAGTATTTAAAAAGTGAATTAAAAAGAATAGACATTGGCGATTATGAAATTTTACTTGAAGATAGAAAAAGGGGTGGAATACTTTCAAAGGGAATTAAGGTCCTATTTTCAGAGGGGGATCACTTTCACATTCACTATACAGATATTGAGGGAAAAATAGAGAATTCCAATTTATCTCCTTCGGTTAAGGCACTTTCAAAAAAAATGTTTTATCATCTTGCTGAGGCTGAATCTCTTTCCCATGGGGTTTCAATTGAAAGGGTACACTTTCATGAGGTGGGAGCCGTTGATTCCCTTGTGGACATTGTTGGATCGGCAATACTACTTGATTTTTTCAAATTTGATAAAATATTTGCATCTCCTATAAATGTGGGAAGTGGAGTGGTTAAATGTTCCCATGGAGTGCTTTCTGTTCCGGCTCCGGCCACATCGGTTTTGTTAAAAGGTATGCCAATTTACAGTAATGGAGTAAATGGTGAGTTAACAACTCCGACGGGGGCTGCAATACTTAAAACCTGTGTTGATGAATTTTTAGAGGGACTTCCCTCTGGAAGTATTTTAAGTATTGGTAGGGGTGGAGGAAGCAATGATTTTGAAAATTGGTGTAATATATTGACTTTATATGAAATGGGGTTAAGAGATGAGGTGTCTTATGAAGAATTAATGGTGGTAAACGCCAATTTAGATGATATGAATCCCCAATACTTTGACATACTCTTTGAAAAACTTTTTAGTGGTGGGGCATTAGATGTCTTTCTTGAAAATATTTTTATGAAGAAAAATAGACCTGCTATTATGTTAAGTGTCCTATGTAAGAGAGAAGATCTGGATTCTCTATGTGATATTATTTTTGAGAACAGCACTACCATTGGAGTAAGATTTTATGAGGTTAAAAGAAGAACTTTAAAGAGAAAACAATTTTCCTTTAATACTTCTCTGGGAGAAATTTTAATTAAGGCAAATTACTTCGAAGGGGATGGATGGAGATTTGTGCCTGAGTATGAAAGTTTAAAGAAAATTTCAACTTTGAAAAATTTGCCTGTTTTGAAAATAAAAGACATTGTGAGATTTGAGATAGAGAAAAACAGGGAAAAACTTCTAAAGGAGGTGGAATTTTGATAGTTGATTCCCATGCTCATCTGGAAATGGAGAGATTTGATGAGGATAGAGAAGAGGTAATTAAAAGGGCAAAAGATGCTGGGGTTGAAATAATTTTGAGTGTTGGAAATGCAGAACCTGAAAAAGGATCCATGGAAAAGGCAGTTGAACTCTGTGAAAAATATGATTTCATTTATACCTCAGTGGGAATTCATCCCCACGATGCAAAGATTTTCAATGACAAATATCTCCACAAAATTATGGATTTATGTGAGAATGAAAAAGTTATTGCAATTGGCGAAATTGGTTTAGATTACTATTATGATCTATCTCCACGCTCAGTACAGAGGGGAGTGTTTAGAGATCTTCTAATACTTGCAAAAGAAAAGAAACTTCCCGTAATAATTCACAGTAGAGATGCAAATAGAGAAACGGAAGAAATTCTGGAAAAATATTATTCGGACAATGTGGCGGGTGGAATTCTTCATTGTTTTTCAGGAGATTTGGAACTTGCAAAGAGTGGAATTAAAATGGGACTTTACATATCCTTTTCAGGGGTTATCACCTTTAAAAAAAGTTATGATTTAAGGGATATAGCTTCTAAAATCAAAAGGGATTATATTCTTGTGGAAACAGATGCTCCCTATCTTGCACCTGTCCCTCATAGAGGAAAGAGAAATGAACCTTCTTATGTAATCCATGTGGCGGAAAAACTTGCTGAAGTGAGAAAGGAGAGTTTTGAAGAGGTTTGTTCCTATACCACGAAAAATTTTAAAAAATTGTTTAAATTGTAGTTGAGGAGAAAAATTTGAATTTTTTAAATATTTTTAAGATCTTTAGCAGTGAATTGGAACTTGTAGAGGAAAAGATAGATGATTTTCTAAAGGGAGATTTGAAGGTTTTAAATAGGGTTAATAATTACATTTTGAGTTCAAAGGGCAAGAGACTGAGACCAATTTTACTTCTATTGACTTCAAAGATTTTGGGGAATGATAGTGATATTAGATATAAACTTGCTGCTATAGTTGAACTTATACATACTGCAACCCTTGTCCATGACGATATAATTGACAATTCAGAAGTAAGGCGGGGAAATCCTTCAGTTAACAATATGTTTGGAAATCAAATTTCAGTTCTTGCTGGAGATTGGATCTATATGACCTGTTTTAATCTTGCGCTTCTTGAGAGAAATTTTGATATTCTTGACATTTTAATGGAAGTTACCTTGAAAATGGTTGAAGGGGAATTATTACAACTTGATTTAATAGGAAATGTTGATATAACAATTGATGAGACCCTTGAAATTGCAAAGAGAAAGACAGCATACCTTTTTTCCACAGCAATGAAGTTGGGGGTTATTGGGGGAGAATATGATGGGGATTTGCTTCGCAAACTTGGAGAAATAGGTATAAATATGGGGCTTTCCTTCCAACTTCAAGATGATATTTTGGATTATATAGCAGATGAAAAAAATCTTGGAAAACCAAAGATGAGGGATCTCCTTGAGGGAAAGGTAACCCTCCCGCTTATTTTACTTCTTAAAAAAAGAGGAACTGACTTAAGGGGAAAGATAAAAAAGGTTATGGAGGAAAAGAAATACCATGTAATTTCAAGGGACGAATTACTTTCCCTATTGGTGAAAGAGGGAGCCCTTGAAGAATCCAGAAATATTGCCAGAAATTATGGGGAAAAAGCCATTTCTCTTGCCAGCACCCTTCCGGAAAACAAATATAGAGACATGCTGATTGAGATAGCAAACTTTATTGTAAATAGGGATAGGTAAATAAAAGGGTGGAGGCGGCGAGCGGATTCGAACCGCTGAATAGAGGTTTTGCAGACCTCTCCCTTAGCCACTTGGGTACACCGCCTCATAATGGAGCGGGAAACGGGATTCGAACCCGCGACCTCAACCTTGGCAAGGTTGCACTCTACCACTGAGTTATTCCCGCTCAAAGAGAGTAAACTTTATAGCAAAACCTTTTTTTAAAGTCAAGAATTTTATTCTTTTGAAACTTGTTTTTGCTATTTTTT
>Ga0256842_1001768_pt1 | contig 16707 bp, 16 predicted proteins | sample 4559240metaG_FD_185973 | JGI IMG/M metagenome (GOLD analysis project Ga0256842, IMG submission 185973) | Hydrothermal vent microbial communities from Guaymas Basin, Mexico - 4559-240 | ecosystem: Environmental > Aquatic > Marine > Hydrothermal vents | place: Mexico: Guaymas Basin | collected...
ATTAGTACCAGAGGCAATTGCATTTAGTTTTATAGCTCAAGTTAGTCCAATAGTAGGGCTTTATGCTGCTTTTATGTTAGGGTTAGTAACGGCACTATTTGGTGGAAAACCAGGTATGATAAGTGGAGCAACAGGTGCTGTTGCTATTGTATTAGTAGGGCTTAGTATCACTACAAAAGAGTTACTTATAGCTCAAGGTTTAAGTGGAGCTGAGCTTTCATCTGGTATTATTAGTTATATTACACTAGCAGCTATGTTAGCAGGAGCTATTCAGATATCTATAGGGGTGTTAAAGTTGGGTAAGTTTATAAGACTTGTTCCTCAACCTGCACTTCATGGATTTGTAAATGGTTTAGCTATTGTAATAGCATCTAGTCAATTAAAGTTTTTAGATAATGCTGGATTTGCTATGTATATAATCATACTAGCTACTATGGCAACTATGTATTTTGTACCAAAATTTACAAAAGCAATACCAGCTGGACTTTTAGCAATAGTAGCATTTACAACTATTGTGTATATTTTTAAATTAGATACTAAATTAGTAGGTGATCTAGCAGATCTTACACAATTTAAAGGGATGCTACCTAGCTTTCATATACCTTCTACTTTATTTAGTTTTGATGCTATTGTTTTAGTGCTACCATATGCCATAATTGTTGCACTTGTAGGTATCATAGAATCACTTCTTACACTTTCTGTTTTAGATGAGATAAGTGGGACAAGAGGTAGTGCAAATCAAGAGTGTATAGCTCAAGGTTGTGGTAATATAACTTGTGGTATGTTTGGGGCAATGCCAGGATGTGCTATGATAGGTCAAAGTATTATTAACTATACAAGTGGTGGATTAGGAAGATTATCTAGTCTTACTGCTTCTATTGGGCTTATTACTCTTGTAGCTACTTTAACAGATCTATTAAATATCATTCCTGTTGCTATACTTGTTGGAATTATGTTTATGGTAAGTATAGGTACTTTTGAGTGGAGTAGTTTTGCTAGGATTTCTAAAATGCCAAAATCAGATGCTTTTGTATTACTTAGTGTTACTATTATTACTGTTGTGTCAGATCTTGCTATTGCTGTAATTAGTGGTGTTATTATCTCTGCACTTGTGTTTGCTTGGAAACATGCTAGGGTATATGCAAGAGTTCATATAGAAGAAGATGGGACAAAAGTATATGATTTTGATGGACCTTTATTTTTTGGATCTATTACATCATTTAATGAAACATTTGATATACAAAATGATCCAAATCAAGTAGTATTAGATTTTAAAGATGCAAGGGTTATGGATATAAGTGGTGTAGAAGCTATAGATGCTATAACAAAAAAATATCTTCAAGAGGGTAAAACCATAAGATTAAGACACTTAAGTAATGAGTGTAAAAATATAATGACAAATGCAAAACAATTTTGTACTTTTGAAGAGGATGATCCAAAATATAAAGTTGCATATGATTATTAAGAAAAATATACAATAAAGAAGTTTTAGGTGATAATATTTAAGTTAAAAATCACCTTCAACATTTGATAAGTCTCTAACACATCTTACAAAATTTTTTCTATATTTTAAAGTTCTCCCTGTTTGACCAAAAGTAAAATCAATATACCAATTTGAACTTATATCTTTAATATCTTGTGTGCTAGTCCAATAGCTACCACTAGCAACATATTTTAATCCATCTAATTTAGCAGGATTATATCTATAATAATTTACTAATGTTAATAATTCATTATAAGTAGGCAGTCTCCAGTCATTTTTTGTAGCAAAATTTAATGTTTTACAATAATTTTTTGCTTCTAATGAATTTAGTCTTAATGTTTCTGTTGTATTGTTATCTTGCCATAAAAGATTATCTTTTAAAAATACAATATTTTTAATACTTTTAAGTTTTGCAGCTCTTAACTCTTTTAGATATTTATGATATGCTTTTACTTTTTGTGGATATTTTTTAATAACTGCTTGTTTTATAATATTTGTAACATCATCATTTGAAAGTCCTATTTTAGATGGAGCTCCCCAACTAAATGTACTACTATATAAAAGATCTAATGTGATAATTGATAAAAATATATATCTATTCATAGCAAAATTATAACATAATTTGGTATAATAGTAAAATGAATAAAAAATTAGTAAACTTTATAGTAAAAAAATATTTAAAATGGGATAAAAAAAATCCTTTTATCTCTATTAGTGCATTGTTGGCATTTATAGGTGTTGGTGTTGGTGTGATGGTTTTAATAATTGCTATGTCAATTATGAATGGAACTGCAAAACAGTTTGAAGATAAGTTATTTACTATGAATTATCCTTTAAGTATATATCCAAAAATACAAAATAGTGTAGATAAAAATTTATTAGATAATCTACAAAATAAATTTCCAGAGTTAAAATTTTCACCATATATTACAACACAAGTTATGATGCAAAATGGTAGTGATATGGGGGGTGGTGTTATTTTTGGTGTTGATACAAAAAAAGAGAGACAGATAAACTCTATATATAAAAAGGCAGTAGAAGATATAAAACAATTAAAAAAATATGATATTATTATGGGAGTAGGATTAAAAGATGAGTTGTATATAGAACCATTAGACAAAGTTACATTATATTTTACCTCGTTAAATCCAAGTGGTTTTTCAATGCTGCCTAAGATGAAAAGATTTAGATATCAAAATAGTTTTAGTTCAGGTTTAACAGCTTATGATAAAGCTTATATGTATACTTCAATAGAAGCATTACAAACAATTTTACAGAAAAAAAACAATACCTATGATGGGATACATATATATAGTAAAGAACCTTTTAAAGATATAGAAAAAATAAAAAAGGTTTTAGCATTGGATGTAGGTATAGTAGGTTGGTGGCAACAAAATGGTAATTTCTTTAGTGCAATGCAGATGGAAAAAACAGCGCTGTTTATAGTACTTATGCTTATTATTTTAATAGCATCATTAAATATTATTAGTTCTTTACTTATGACAGTTATGAGTAGAAGAAAAGAGATAGCTTTATTGTTATCTTTAGGATGTAGTATAAAAGATATAAAGGCTATTTTTTTAAGATTAGGACTTATTATAGGTTTTAGTGGGATTATAGCTGGAGTTGTTTTTGGTCTATTAGGTATGTATATATTAGGAAATTTTGATATTATCTCACTTCCTGCAGATGTATATGGAACAGCTAAACTTCCTATAGTGTTGGATAAATTTGATTTTATATATATTGTATTAGGTAGTATATCTATAGTTGTATTATCTTCATATTATCCAGCAAAAAAAGCTACAAAAATAGATGTACTTGAAGTATTAAGAAATGAATAAAAGATATTGCTAGTTAGTTTAAAGATTTGTTTTTATTCTATATATTTTAAAATATAAGGATTTAAACTTGCTAAAACTTCATATTTTATAGTATTGTTTGCACTTGCTATTTCGCTTACATCATCAAAAATACAAATTTCATCTTCATCTCCTTCTACAGATAAACTATCCATAGAAACCCTACCTAATATCTCTTTTTTATTTGCAATAGTAGCTTTTTTATATTCACTAAATCTAAAAAAACCATCTCCATATCCTATATCATAGTTTGATACTACCATAGAAGATGATGCTACAAATGGATCGCTTCCATAACCTATATGATCACCTTGATTTAAATATTTTGTAGATATCTTTCTTCCCCATAAACTAAGAACTGGTTTTAGATATTGTTCTTGCTGTAAATCTAAGTATCCATAAGCGCCTATACCAATTCGTGCTATATCATATCTATTCATATCTATTTTATGTACTCCATTACTTGCAGCACAATGGATACGGAAATTTGAAAAATCTTTTTTAAAAAATTCTAATAGATCTAAAAATTCTTGTTCTTGTTCTTGTGTAGTAGTATTGTTTTCATCAGCACAACAAAAATGTGTAAAGATACCGTTTAATATTAATTTTTTTGATTTAATTAATTTTATACTATCTTGAATCTCATTTTTACTAATACCGTTTCTATTCATTCCTGTATCTAGTTTTAATTCTATTTTACTTTTGTTTGGTATTTTTTTAAGACTAAAAAGTGAATTTACAGAGATGATGATATTGTTAGTTATTTTTTTTGGTATATCATAAAGTACAAGAACAGTTTTAAAATTAAACTCTTTTATAATTGATACTTCTCTTAAATCTCTTACAAAAACATGATCTATACCATACTTTTTTGCTAAAGAAGCTATCTCATGAATACCATGACCATAAGCATTATCTTTTAATGCTAAAGAGATTTTTTGTTTACCACCACAAATAGAACTAAAATAATCCAGATTATGAAAAAATGATTTTTTATTTAATTTAATATAACCCATATTATCTATACAATCCTAAATTTTATCTATAAAATATCTGTATTTTACATCTAATTTTATTATAGTTAGTTGAAAACTCTTTTAATATTGTATTTTTATAAGCCTTGCATAAGTATATCCCATAGATAATCACACTCAGCATCATCTAAACCTATAGAGTTAGTTTCTAAAAAAAGTTTTTCTATTTTTTTTAACTCTATTTTTTTTCCATAACTACAAGTACAGTGAGTTGGTTTAAATCCACGAATAATTATAACATCATCAATTATAGGCATTTCACATAAAATACAAGAAAAATTATCTTCTAATCTACCTTCAAATCTACATAGTTTTATATAATTTTCTAAAATAGCTCGTTTTGGATTTTGTCGGGTAAGTTTATGTGCTAGATCATCTAAAAGATCAAAATAAAATATATCAATATCATATATATCTTTTAGATGATTATAAAAAAGTTTTATATATTGTTGCCATAAATATAGTTTATTTCTATCTAATATCCAAGGATATCCTAGCTGAAGTATATCTTTTAATCTTTTTATATCATTTTTTGTAGTTTCTAACTCAAAGTCTATTTTAAAGCCTATATTTATAGTGCTATGTCTAGCACCATAAAATCTATATGTGGTATAAACTTGAGTTTTTGTAAGGATTGTTACTATTAGATCCTCATCTTTTACCTTATTTGTATTTAGAATATACCCTTGCATATTACAAAAAATTATTTAAAATCAATTTCATCTTTTAAATTTCTTGATAAGATTAAAGAGCAAACTAAACAAACTATTGTAAAACTATAAAGTACATTATATGATGTAAGAGTAAGAATAATACCACCAATAATTGAAAAGAATAATCCAAAAGATGTAATATTCATCTGCAATGCACTATAAATTGGTCTTTTATCCTCAGGTGCTAAAATAAGTAGTAGATTTCCTGCTGCTATTCTGTTGCCATCCATAGCGGTACCTATTAGAAAAAAGATAGCCATATATTCATATAAAGTAGAGCTTACAAAAGCTAAAGAGATAGCTACTATAGTTGTAGAAATAGTGATTTGAGATATAAGTCTATTTTTACCAGATCCGCTTAATTTTCCCCAAGCTATATTACTAAGCATTGCACCTATCATTTGTGAAGTTATAATAAGTCCTATGGAAGTTCCATCTAAGTTTATTGTTGATTTTGCATCAACTATTACAAATGGTAATGCAAATAGATATGAATAAGCTAATAAAAATGTAGATATTTGTACTTGAAGTTGATGATCACTTTTTAGAGTTTTATAGGCATTTTTTAAAAACTCTTTAAAAGATTTCTCTTTTTGTGAAACCTTTTGTTTTATAGGTTCCCCTACAGTTCCTATAGCGATATAACCAAATCCCATAATAAAAGCAGATGCTACAAAAAGCACACCATAGCTAAATGGTGCTTCCCAAAAACCAAGTAAATATCCAGCAACTGTTCCACTTATAATTGCTCCTGCACCACTTACAAATTGTCGTACAGACATAGTATAGCCTCTATATTTATGTGTAAATAACTTTGCTACAATCTCTTTAAAATATATAGCTCCAAACCCAGCAGAAAAAGAGAATATAAAAAGTCCAATACCAATAGCCCATAGTGTTAAAGTAGGATTACTATCTCCTATAAAAAGTATAAAAATACCTATAAAAAGCCACGAAAAAAATCTAGCTACTAAAACTCTTCTAAAATATGGTAGCATCCTTTTATAGCTTTGTGCATGAAAAGCAGCATAAAGCTGTACAAGTATAGCTCCACCTCTTAAAAGTGAAGAGAAAAATCCTATTAATATAGCACCTCCTCCAAAATGACTAATAATAAGAGGTAATATTGTTTGAGGTTCTGCTATAGTTGTACCAATAGTTAAAAAAAATCCATGAAGAATATTTCTTATATGATCTGATTTTTTATTTTGTGGTTTGATTTTCTTATCCTTAATAATTTTGTTCTATTTTATCAATAACTTTTTGTATAATCCAATCAGGAGTGGATGCACCAGCAGTTATTCCACAAATTTTTTTATCTTTAAACCAATTGTCTTCTAACTCTGTTTCATCTTCTATATGATAGCTTTGAGTATTTTCATCACATATATTAAAAAGTTGTTTAGTATTGCTAGAGTTTTTACCACCAATGATGATCATAAGATCAACTTCTTTTGATAATTCTCTTGCTGCTGCTTGATTTTCAAAAGTTGCATCACAAATAGTATTAAATACTCTTATCTCTTTATATTTTAAAATTAAGTTATTGACAATATCAAGATATTTTTCTTTTTGTTTTGTTGTTTGTGCTACAGTTGCTATTTTTTTATATTTAAATTTTATATTATTTAATTCATTAGCAGTAGCAACTACATAAATATCATCTCCATAAGATTTTACCCCTTTTACTTCAGGATGCTCCTCATCACCAAATATAACAATACTATATTGTTCGGCTGACATTTTTTTTACTATTTGTTGAGGTGTTGTAACAAAAGGGCAAGTTGCATTTACAACTTTTGTATTATTTTGTTTTAATATTTTTAGATCATGTTTAGGGATACCATGTGTTCGTATGATAACTGTATCATCCTCTTTTACATCATTAATACTACTATATAAACCGACATTAAAATCATTTTTTAATCTATTGATCTCTTTTTGATTATGAATTAATGGTCCCATTGTTGCACTATTTGTATTTTCTTGTGCTATTTTTATGGCTCGTTTTACACCAAAACAAAATCCATAAGACGATGCTAATTTTACTTCCATTTTTTACTCCTATTTATCAAAATTTTCTAAAATCAAACTATCCATAATTTGATTTTTAAAGACTGCATCTTCATGTTGTTGTTTTAAAAATTTATACTCCTCTTGTAGAGATATATATTGAACATGAAGTTTATTTATATCTTTACTTATATAGTATATATTATTTCTAAAATATATTTTTGGTATAAAAATGATCAAAGATATAATCATAGATCCAAATACTATTAGGATTGCTTTTTTATGTGTCATATTATGCAATATGAAAAATCCTCATTTTTGCACTTCTACTTCTTGGATTTTCTTTTATCTCTTTTTGTGAAGCAGTTATTGGTTTTTTTGTGATTATTTTTCCTATTGCATTGTTGTTTCCACATTCACATCTCATAATATGGGGTGGGCATATACAATTTTGACTCCATTTTTTAAAATAGTTTTTTACAATTCTATCTTCAAGTGAATGAAAAGAGATAATAGCTACTTTTACATTTGAGAAATTTGCAGATTCTATTTGTGTAAACAGCTCTTCTAATACATCAAGTTCATGATTTACCTCTATTCTTATAGCTTGAAAAGGTAAAGTTGCAGGGTGAAGTTTGCCTTTGTGCATATTTTTTTCTAATATATTAGCTAACTCTTTTGCACTTTGAAAAGGACGATTTTGAATTATTAGTGAAGCTACTTTTTTATACTCTTTTACTTCACCATACTCCTTTAGAATCTTTTCTAATTCTATTTGAGAATAGTTGTTTACTACCTCTTTTGCACTTAAACTTTGAGCTTGATCCATACGCATATCAAGTGTATCGCTTGTAAATCCAAATCCTCTATTATTATTGTCTAATTGTAGTGATGACACACCAATATCAGCTAAGATACCTTTAATATTACAATCTTTAAATTGTCTAATAAGATCATTAAAATTACCTTTATTGAAAATAACTCTATGTTTATACTCTTTTAGTCTATTTTTTGAATATTCAAGTGCATAATTATCTTGATCGTTACAAATAAGCTTTACATTAGGATTTGATTTTAAAATACCTAATGAGTGTCCAGCATAGCCTGTGGTACAATCTATAATATAACCATCATTAATGTTTTTAAATGCATCTACAACATCATCAAATAGTACAGGAATATGTGGAATATCTTTATTTGGCACTTTTTCATCCTAGTTATTAATTTTTATTTGGTATAATACCAAAGATTAAATTTTGGAGTACTTAAATTGATAGATAAAAATATTATAAATCATCTTTCAGATATATCTTTAACACTTTTTAGGAAAAATTTCTTTGGTATTTATCATGGTGCATTATCAAAAAAGCTAGATTATCAAAATTTTATAATTAATACATATGATGCAATATTTGATGAGATATCTGAAAAATCATTTTGTTCCCTTTCTATGGATAAATATGACTATAGTTGGAAACAAGCTAGTATTGATGCGCATGTACATAATGCAATTTATAACCAAATCCATGAAGCTAAATATATAGCTTGTGGAATGCCTCCATATATAAGTGCAATAGCACTAGAGCATGATGAGATTAATTTCAAAGATTATTTTGGTCAAACTTTATTTGAAACAATTTTTGTACATGATCCAGGTGATTTTGACTCTTGGTATAAACGAAACCAATTTGAGATACCAACTTTATTAAAATTATCACCAACTAATGTAATAGTAATAAAAGGTATAGGGGTATATGTTTATGATAGAGATATAAACTCTTTGGTGAAAAAAATTGCTATTTTAGAAAATTCTGCAAGATTATTAGCTATAAAAAAACAAATCAAAGATATTTAAGTTTAAGTAGTATAGAATTCGCTTTATGAATAATAAACCAAAATATAATTTACTAAAAAATACATCTTATGCACTAGATGGTTTAAAATATGCTTTTAAAACAGAAAGTTCTTTTAAACTTGAACTTTTAAGCTCTTTTATTATTGTACCTGCAATATATATTGTAGATATATCTTTAGAGGCTAAAATGATTTTACTTTTTAGTGCTTTTTTGGTACTTATAGTAGAGCTTTTAAATAGTGCTATAGAAAATACAGTCGATCTTGTAACTCAAGATATTCATCCATTAGCAAAAAGTGCAAAAGATATAGGAGCAACTGCTGTTATGTTTAGTATTTGTTTACATATATTTTGTTGGCTTTTAGTTTTATTTTTTTAAGGAATTTTATGAAACAACAGTATAAATCATACGAACAAACAAATCAATTTTTAAAAGAGTGTGTAAAGCGATATCCACATCTAATTAAAATACAATCTATAGGTAAAACTTGGGAAAATAGAGATATACTTTTAGCTACAATATCACTTGAAGTTGAAAATGCTGTGTTAAAACCTGCACTTTTATATACAGGTACTATCCATGCAAGAGAGTGGATAGGAAATGAATTAGCTGTAAATTTTATAGACTATTTACTAGAAAATTATAGTATAAATCCATTTATTTTAGAAACCTTAACAAAAAATACATTATATATAGTACCATGTTTAAATCCAGATGGATTTGAGTATAGTAGAACTCAAGTTTCATTTTGGAGAAAAAATAGACGAAATAATGGTGATGGTACATTTGGAGTAGATTTAAATAGAAATTTTTCTGTAGGTTATCAAAAGTCATCAAATACAGCTTCAAATGTCTATAGTGGACCAAACCCTTTTAGTGAACCTGAAACTAAAGCTATGAAAGAGTTTGTTGATACTCATAATAATATTACTATAGCTTTAGATTATCATAGTCAAGGAAATGTATTTTTTCCTGCACATAAATTTAATCATGAAGCAGAGCTAGAAGGTGCAGATCTAAATACACTTTGTGCAAATATGAACTATGAGATATCAAAAGTTACAGGTAGAAAATATGGTATTCATAGAGGTAAACCACCTACAAAACTTATAAGCGGAAGTGGACGAGAATATTATTATAGTAAAGGTATAATTGCGGCTGTAGTTGAAGTTGGTACTAGAAATATACCAGATTTTATGCAAAATATGAGTGAATCTATAGCAGAAAATATCCCAGCACTTTTAAAAGCTTTAAATGAAGCACAAAATTACTCATTAATAGCACCAAAAAGGGTAGATAATTTTTGTATAAGTTCATTTGGAGCAAATGAGGTTAATTTATCTTGGGATTATGAGTGTAAAAAAGATATATATTTTGAAATATATAGAAATATGCAAAATAAAGAGGCATGTAATGAATCTACATTAATAGGTAAAACATCAAATACAACTTTTAAAGATATTATGCTTTTAAGTGGAACAAACTATTATTATTATATAAGGGCAGTTAGTAATTTAACTCATATAAAATCACCTTTTGCTCCAAAGGTAAAAGTACAAACTTTATTAGAACCAAATGAGTTTAGTAAAACAATATTTCCTAATCCAAAAGATATAGGATATGTAGCTAGTAAATTAGTAGAGACAAATTTAAAACATTTTGGTGTTAATTCACTTTTTATAGGAGTTAATGAAACAAAAGGTGTAAGCTATGGTGTGATGCAGTTTGATCTTAGTAATATCCCTAATAATGCCATTATAAAAGATGTTGAGATATCTTTATATCCTTTAAATAGGGTAAATGCAAAAATAGAAAAATATGGAGAGTGGTCTATATCATTTGTAGATACACAAAGTGTTGCACAAATATATGATTATGATCAAATAGAAAATGCAAAGATATTACAAACTTTAGGGCAAACTATTCCATCGGAGAAATTAACTCAGGGGATTTGGAGTCATTGGAGATTAAATGAAAAAGAGAGATTAATACTTCAAGATCAACTAAAAGATAGTAAAGTATTGTTTAAAATAGAAGGTCCTACAAAATTACCATTAGGAAGAGACTCTCAGATGATGATGTTTGATCTAGGGTATGGAAAATTTGGTGGTGGACTTCACTATAGACCAAATATAAATATAAAATATACTATACCATCTTCAGATATAATAATAGATATAAGCTGTAGTAATTCTATATCTAAAGATGAGGTAAAAGATGGTGAATTAGTATGCGGATATGATAAAAATAATAATAAAATATATGGTTTAATGCAGTTTGATCTTACAAATCTTCCAGATCCAAAACATACAGTTATCACTCAAGCATATATTCAAATAAAAAATAAAAGTGCAACAAAAACAAAGCTAGATATTAGATATAATGTAGAGTTTGTAGATATACAAGATAATAGTTATGAAGCTATAAAACAAAGAGAAAGAATAGAGTTTATAGGATATGAAGTAAGTAGATCAGATCTTCAAAAAAATAAGACTCATAAATTTATGTTTGATTACTACTCTTGTTTATCTTTAGAAAATATTCATAAAAATAATAAAATAGCAAAATTTATTATAAAACCAACAAGTTCAAAAATAAAAGATCATCTAGTATCTTGGGTATGTGATGATAGTAAAAATAGTGTAAAATTAGTTGTAAGCTATATAAAAAGAAGAAAAGAACCGGTTCAAAATGTAACAGATCTAAATCTTAGTGTAAATAACAATAAAGTGAAAATAAGTTGGACAAATCCAACTTGCGAAGATTTTAGAGGGGTATATGTAGTAAGAAATAGATTTCATAGACCAAAAAATCACTTAGATGGTGTAAAGTTGTATGCTGGAAAAGATAATTATACCTATGATGATTTTGGAAATATAAAAATTTCTAAATATTATGCTGTTTTTACATATGATGATGTGCCAAATTATAGTGAGCCAAAGATTTTAGAGTATAAAATATAAAATTTAGTGTAAATATTTATTAAAACTAATATTTACTTAAGCATATTTTAAATATAATCGCAAACTTAATTTATAAAAAAGGATAAGAATATGAAAAGAACATATCAACCACACAATACACCAAGAAAAAGAACACATGGTTTTAGAACTAGAATGGCTACAAAAAATGGTAGAAGAGTTATTAAAGCAAGAAGAGCTAAAGGTAGAAAAAGATTAGCTGTTTAAGCAAATCACATAGACTAACAACTAAAAATGCTGGTGGAAAGCATTTACTTGTAAAAGAGTTTAATCATATATACAAAAGCAATCAAAAATGGCACACACATAGTTTTGTCGTTTTTTTTCAAAAGAGCAACGATCTAAGATTTGCTTTTGTTGCATCAAAAAAAGTTGGTAATGCAGTTTTAAGAAATAGATCAAAAAGGCTTTTAAGAGCTTTGGTTTTAAAAAATGCTACAAAAATAGATATTGGAAAGTATATTTTTGTAGCAAAATCAGCTTTGTTGGAAAAAGATTTTTCTATTTTGGAAAAAGATTTTAAATATGCTATGAAAAAATTGGGTTTATATGTATGAAACGATTTGTTCTTCTTATAATCAAATTTTATCAAAAATATTTAACAATACTATCTTGGGGTAGTTGTAGATATTATCCTACTTGTTCATCGTATGCAAAAATACAATTTCAACATAATAATTTTTTTTTAGCTTTATATTTTTCTATTGTAAGAATTCTAAAATGCAACCCTTTTTTTGCAGGTGGATTTGATTATCCAAAGGTAAAATGTACAAATATTGCACTATTAAATCAAAATTTTAAAAAGATTAAGGTAAAATACTGGAAAATTCCAACTGATGATGGATATTGTTATATACTTCAGCAAAAACAGTGGAAAAAAACTAATTAGGAATAGGTAAAAATGAGTTTAAACAAAAACACGCTAAACAAGCAAGATACGCAAAAAAGAATTATTTTAGCAACACTAATATCTTTTGTATTCTTTATAGCATATGATATATTTTATATCAAACCTCAACAAGAGTTGCAAGCAGCAGAACAAAAAGCTAAGCAAGAGAAGATTGTTAAGCAAAAAAGTACAGTATCTTCAGTAAATGAGGCTCCTAAGAGTAGTGTTGTAACTACTTCATCAAAAGCTCCAGATTCAAAAAATGTAGAGAAAAGTTCTATTGTTACTACTATAACAACTGCTAAGAATATTATTAAAATAGATAATCTAGGTAGAATAGCACAGGTAGTTTTAACTGATAAACAGTATATTGACAAAGATAATGCACAGATAAAGTTATTTACTTCTACACAGTTAAGACCTTTAGAGGTTAGATTTTCAAATAGTACTATAAATGAATTGGCTTTTAAAAATAATATAAAAACTAACATTGATAAATTGGATGCAACAACAAAAGCAGCAAAATTAATTTTAACACAAAATTTAGGAGATGTTGTTTTAACAAAAAATTTAACATTTTATCCTGATGGGCATTATGATGTAGAGATTAAAACATCTAAAGCGGTGGAGTTTTTTGTAACACCTGGATTTAGACCTAATGTATTAGTTGATATGTATGCAGTTCATGGTGCAATATTGTTTAAAAGTGATAATACAATAGAGACTATCAAAGATGATGATATGGATAATAGTAGAGAGTTAAGTGGTGTACAAATAGCATCTGCATTTGATAGATATTATGCTACAGTTTTATATAATCTTGATAAAAATTTAAATGTAAGTGTTATGAAAGATGCTACAAATTCTCCAAATATTTTTATTCATGCAAAAAGTGATATAAAACTAGGTGGATATATAGGACCAAAAGAGTATAAAACTTTACATGCACTAGATCCTAGATTAACTCATGTTATAGATTATGGTTGGTTTACTTTTATTGCAAAACCAATGTTTACATTTTTACAATTTGTCCATGGATTTACAGGTAACTGGGGTTGGGCTATTGTAGTATTAATTATTATTATCAAATTAGTATTGTTTCCATTATCATACAAAGGTATGACATCTATGAATAGGTTAAAAGAATTAGCACCTAGGATAAAACAGATACAAGAAAAATACAAAGATGATAAACAAAAAGCTTCTATGCATATGATGGAATTATATAAAAAAGAGGGTGCAAATCCTATGGGTGGATGTCTACCTATGATTCTTCAAATCCCTGTATTTTTTGCTATTTATAGAGTATTATTAAATGCTATTGAGTTAAAAGGTGCTCCATGGATATTATGGATTCATGATTTAGCTGCTATGGATCCATACTATGTATTGCCAATATTAATGGGTGCTACTATGTTTATACAACAAAAAATTACTCCAAATACTATGACTGATCCAACACAACAAAAAATGTTTCAGTTTTTACCTGTAGTATTTACATTCTTTTTTCTTTGGTTTCCAGCAGGACTTACTCTTTATTGGTTTATGAATAACTTATTAACTGTAGCTCAACAATTTTATATAAATAAAGTGTTTGAGAAACAAAAAGGTTTAAGACATGAAAAACATATTAAAGAGAAACATCTTCAAAAGAAAAAATAAAAGGATCTATTATGGCAAAACAATTTGAAGCAAATACATTAGAAGAGGCATACGAAAAAGCATCTTTGGAGTTTTCTTGTTCTATTGTTAATCTAAAAATTGATATTGTTCAGTATCCTTCTAAAGGTATTTTTGGTCTTTTTTCAAAGCAGGCTATTATAAAAGCAAAGCTTATAAAAAAAGATCATAATATTAAAAAGAAAAAATCTATAAAAAGAAAAAATATCAATATAGAATCTTTTGATAATGCAGTTGAAGAAAAACAACAAGATATAAAATTAGAAAAGCATAATATAAAAACAGTAAAAGATGAAAAAATTTTTAATGATTTTTATGATAAAAAAGAGGAAACTGTTTTAAATGAATTGGTGATAAAAAAAGATCATCATAAATCTATTCAAGAGATTAAAATAAAAGTAAATGAGCTTTTTTCTTATCTTTGTTATGATATTGAAGAGATTAAAGTAGATATAATTGAAGATAATCTAGTATATATAGAATTTAGTGGTAAAGATAGTGCTTTACTTATAGGAAAAGAGGGATATAGATATAAGGCATTGTCATATTTACTTTTTAATTGGATAAATGAAAAATATGGGATGATGATAAGACTTGAAGTTGCAAAATTTTTATCAAATCAAGAGGAAGCTATGAATAACTATTTAATTCCTGTAATAGAGACAATTAAAACAGAAGGTTTTTATAAAACAAAAATTTTAGATGGTATTTTAGTACATATTACGCTTAAAAGATTAAGAGAAGAGTTTCCAAATAAATATGTAGCTATAAAAACAAACCATAATAATGAAAAGTATATTTTAGTTAATGAATATAAAAAATAATGATACCATTGTAGCAATTGCAACTGCAAATGGTATAGGCTCTATCTCTATAGTTAGATTAAGTGGTGATGATGCACTAAATATTGCTTTAAAAATTGCAAAAAAAGATAGTTTAATACCTAGATATGCAACTTTATCTAAACTTTATGATAATCAAAATGATCTTATAGATATAGCTCTTTTAATATATTTTAAATCACCCAACTCTTTTACAGGGGAGGATATAGTAGAGTTTCAATGTCATGGAGGTATAGCAGTAGCTAATTTGATACTTGAAACAACTATGCATTATGGTGCAAGAATTGCAAATCCAGGTGAGTTTTCAAAACGAGCTTTTTTAAATAATAAGATAGATCTATCTCAAGCTCAAGCTATCTCTAAACTTATTGAAGCTAAAAGTGAAGATGCTGTTAAATTGTTAGCTAGACAACTAAAAGGTGAATTAAAAGAGTTCGTAGAGAGTATAAAAAAAGATCTTTTGTTTATGTTAGCTTATACTGAGGTTACAATTGATTATGCTACAGAGGATCTACCTGATGATATATATGATCAAATAGATCAAAAATTAAATAGTATTAAATTAAAACTTCAAGATACACTAGAATCAAGTAAACGAAGAGATGGTTTAATAGATGGTTTTAAAGTGGCTATTATAGGTAAGCCAAATGTTGGAAAATCTTCTTTATTAAATAAATTATTAAATTATAATAGAGCAATCGTAAGCAATATAGCAGGAACAACAAGAGATACTATAGAAGAGAGTATAAAAGTAGGTACTCATATTATAAAAATAGTAGATACCGCAGGTATACGAGAAGCAAATGATGAGATAGAAAAAATAGGTATAGAAAAATCAATAGATGCTATAAAAGAGGCAAATATTGTAATAGCTTTATTTGATAGTAGTAAAGAGTTTGAAGATGAAGATCAAAAGATAGTAGATCTTTTATCTAATGTAGAAAATAAGATTATTATAAAAACTAAATCTGATTTAAAAGAGGTTATAGATAGTAGTAAATTACCATATGATATAATATCGTTAAATACTCAAAAAAATATCACCCCTCTTATAGATAAATTAAAACAAATTTTAGATACTAATACACATGATAATAATATATCGCTTATCTCAAAACAACAAATTTTATATGTTGAATCAACATTACAAAATATAGAACAATCATTTATACCTCTTCAAACAGGAGAATTAGAATTTTTTTCTTATCATATAAATGAAGCATTAGAAAATATATCAAATATAACAAAACCATATGAACATACACAGATGTTAGATGTGATGTTTAGTGAATTTTGTTTAGGAAAATAGATAAAATGGATCAATTACTTTTAGGGATTATTATTGTTGCTTCTA
>Ga0256842_1001769_pt1 | contig 16701 bp, 12 predicted proteins | sample 4559240metaG_FD_185973 | JGI IMG/M metagenome (GOLD analysis project Ga0256842, IMG submission 185973) | Hydrothermal vent microbial communities from Guaymas Basin, Mexico - 4559-240 | ecosystem: Environmental > Aquatic > Marine > Hydrothermal vents | place: Mexico: Guaymas Basin | collected...
AAACAGACTGTGCGCTATAATCGTAATCATACAAATCTGCATCACAATATCTATTGTATTTATCGCAACGTTGAGCTTGAGCTGCTGTTACAAAAAATAGAGATAAAATACTTAATATAAATAAATTCTTCATTTTTTTATTTTTTTATTATTAATTAAGGCTCTTTACAAAACCATTACTAATAATTCATTTTCAAATTAGTTTTATTTAACAACAGCTGTTCTTAGTTCTTTTACTTTGTTCTTAACCTGAGTATAAATCTCTTTAGACATTAGTCCATCTTCAGTATCTAATGATAAATCAAAGATTGATTTTAAAGCTGTTAGATTTTTTATTACAGCGGTTGCTTTTGGATCCGACGCTTCTACAGATTGAAAAAACTCTATTAAATTATCTAATAATAAACCTTGGTCCGAAATTCGCATTGCTATTTCACTTTCTGGGGTGTATTTTTTTACTGTTTGAGTTACAATATATACACTTTCTAACCAACCTCCATAAATAATATAGGGCAAAATCTGAGTTTGACCTTGTGATTGTAAAAACGTAATACTTTTCGAATACGAGTCACTCGTAATTTGGTATAGGGAATCGCTATTCTCAATATTTTTATCTATTCTATCTAAAATCGACTGATCGAAACCTTCTGTTAATCCCAAATCTTCAGCTAAGTTTTTGGTTGCTGAAAACAAGTTCATTGTTTCCTGATTTTTATCGTAGATCGTACAATATGCTAAATCGGCAGAATACACTCCAAGGTTTGTTGCTTTCTTTTTAGAGTCAACATACTTTTGCACATTTTCGATTGAGTTTAGATTCGAAGCATTGAAAGGTGCTCCATCCTCCCACATAAACATAAACAATTCAACGGGAGATGGCAGTTGAAAAAATTGTTGTTGTATTGAATTCTGATCAACAACGTCTTCTGTAACTGCATCATCTTCGATTAATTGATTCTCGTCTTGAGAACCACTACATGCCCAAAAACCAGACAATAATATTATACTTAGAAAGTATATGATACGATTTTTTTTCATTTGTATTTTCTTTTGTTTACAACTCAAAATTATTCATTTAATAGCTTAACGCCAAACATATTAATAAGTTTTCTCCAATTTTCTTTTAGCATTCATTACATTTGCAAAATTAAAAAAAAGAAATGTCGTATTTATTAAATATAGAAACAGCTACACATATCTGTTCTGTCGCCCTCTCAAATAATGGAAAGACTATCGATTTAATCGAAAGTTATGAAGATAAAACTCATGCAGAATTATTAACCGTGTTTATTGAGCAAATTTTAGAACGCAACCATATCGATTCTAAAAATTTAGATGCAGTTTGCGTGAGTGAAGGTCCTGGGTCGTACACAGGACTTAGAATTGGAATTTCTGTTGCTAAAGGAATCTGTTACGGTTTAAAGATTCCTTTAATATCTATCCCGACCCTAGAAGCTATGGCTTTTGGTGCAAAAAACAAGGTCTCTAAACACCAAATACTCTGCCCAATGATTGATGCCCGAAGGATGGAAGTGTACACTGCCCTATACTCTTCAGATTTAGAGATAATAGAGGATACACATGCGAAAATTATTGACGATAATTCTTTTAAAGAGATTTTAGAAAACCAAGCATTAATATTTTTTGGCACAGGTTCGGAGAAATGTAAATCTACAATTCTAAATCCAAATGCCCAATTTATTGATAAAACATATATTTCAGCCTCGAATATGTCTAGCCTTGGCTTCGAAAAATTCAAAAATAAAGAGTTTGAAAATGTTGCTTACTTTGAGCCTTTTTACTTGAAAGAATTTCAAGCTATCAAATCGACAAAGAGATATTTCTAATTCAATATCCAAAGAACACATTTCTCTGCAAAAGGTATAATTATGCCATATTCCATAAAAAAGAGTTTGCTGACAGTATCAACAAACTCTTCTAATATTTCTAAAAATCACTTAACATATTTAGGCAAAAGTCCTAAATAATCTGTATCCTAAATGAGATTAAAATAACTTTTCTAATTTTTCTACAAAAACAGATTTTGGAACAGCTCCAACTTGCTTATCAACAACTTCTCCTCCTTTGAAAAAAAGAACTGTTGGAATATTTCTAACTCCAAATTTAACAGGTGTTTGTGGATTAGCATCTATATCCATCTTAACCATTTTTGCTTTTCCTTCGTATTCTCCCGACATTTCTTCGATAATCGGTCCAATCATTCTACAAGGGCCACACCATTCTGCCCATAAATCTAAAACAACAGGAACGTCTGAGTTTAATACTACGTCCTGAAAATCTGCATCTGATACATGTATTGCCATAATTCTTTTTATTTTATTTCTCAATATTTATTTAAAAAGTTAAAACTAAAACTATTTTTCAAAAAACAAAGAACTCTTAATTTTTAATTTTAAACATTTTATCAATAATTAATTTTTACCTTGTAAAAAGTAATTCACGATATTTTGGTAAAGGCCATATCTCATCATCCACAATCAATTCTAACTTATCTATATGATAACGAATTTCGTCTAAGAAAGGCTTTACATTCTTATTGTAAGCCTCCGACTTTATTGTCATATCAGTCAAATTATTTGCATCTTTTCTTGCCAAAGTCATTTCAGCAACTTTATTCTCTATAGCCGAAATATGATTTGATATTTTCTCTAAAACTTTTAATTGCGAATCGTTTTTAATATCAGGGAGCACCTCCCTTAACCCCTTAACATTTTCTATCAATACATTCTGGTATTTAATAGCTGTAGGAATAATATGATTTAGAGTTAAGTCTCCTAAGACCCTAGATTCGATTTGTATTTTTTTAATAAATATTTCTTGACGAATATCTAAACGAGCTTCTAATTCTCTCTTAGTTAGGATTTTCATCTCCTCGAATAAAGAAACAGACTCTGGAGTTACAAAGTGCTTAATCGCCTCAACCATATCTTTAATATTGGTCAATCCCCGAGCTTCAGCTTCTACAAGCCAATCATCTCCGTATCCATTTCCCTCGAAACGAATAGCTTTCGACTCAACAATATAAGTCTTTAATACTCTAAAAATGGCTTCGTCTTTCTTAACTCCTGTTTCAATAATCTTATCTACATCAATCTTAAAATCTTTTAATTGCTTTGCAACAATCGAATTTAATATTATCATTGGAGAGGCACAATTTGCAGTAGAACCAACAGCTCTAAATTCAAATCGATTACCTGTAAACGCAAAAGGAGATGTTCTATTTCTATCAGTATTATCTAATAATATTTCTGGAATCTTACCTATGTTTAATTTTAATTCAGTTTTCTCATCTGGAGTCATTTTAGTGGAACGAGAAACTCTATTTTCAATTTCATCCAAAAATTTAGATAATTGTTTTCCAAGAAATATTGACATTATTGCTGGTGGAGCCTCACTAGCTCCTAAGCGATGCTCATTACCTGGAGAAACAATACTTGCTCTTAATAAATCTGCATTCTTATAAACAGCCTTTACTGTATTAACTACAAATGTTAAAAATTGCAAATTAGATTTTGGATTTTTCCCTGGAGAAAAAAGATTAACACCTGTATTAGTAGTGATCGACCAATTATTATGTTTACCAGAACCATTGATTCCTTTATATGGTTTCTCGTGCATCAAAACTTTAAAATGATGTCGAATAGCCACTTTATTCATTACCTCCGAAAGCAATTGATTATGGTCTACAGCCAGATTTGCTTCCTCATATACAGGTGCACATTCAAACTGATTTGGAGCAACCTCATTATGACGAGTCTTAACAGGTATTCCTAGTTTTAAAGATTCTATTTCAAAATCTTTCATATAAGCTGCAACTCGCTCTGGAATTGCACCAAAATAATGATCATCTAGCTGCTGATCTTTTGCCGAAGCGTGTCCCATTAAAGTTCTACCTGTTAAAGCTAAATCTGGTCGCGCATGATATAATGCTTCATCAATTAAGAAATACTCTTGTTCCCAACCTAAATTAGCAATGGTCTTGGTAACATTCTTATCAAAATATTGTGCAACTGCTGTAGCATGCGTATTTAATTGATCTAAAGATTTTAACAATGGTGTTTTATAATCCAAAGCCTCTCCTGTATAGGAAATAAAGATAGTTGGAATACATAAAGTTTTACCAACTACAAAAGCTGGAGATGTTGGATCCCAAGCTGAATATCCACGAGCTTCGAATGTATTTCTAATCCCTCCATTTGGAAAACTAGATGCATCAGGCTCCTGCTGAACTAATAGCGTACCCGAGAAATTTTCAATAGCACCTCCGTCATCAGTAGGCTCAAAAAAAGCATCGTGCTTTTCTGCTGTTGCACCATTCAATGGATGAAACCAATGCGTATAATGCGTTGCTCCTCTATCAATAGCCCAAGATTTCATACCTGAAGCAATCTGATTCGCTACTTTTCTATCTATATTAGTCCCTTTATCATTAGCCTCCATTACATTTTCGAATGCTTCTTTAGACAAATACTCTTGCATTTTTAATTTATTAAACACATTTTCAGCAAAATATTTTGAAGGTTTTTCTTTTGGGAAAATTACTTCCTGCTGTTCTCTTGCCAGAACCGTTTCTAAAGCTTTGAATCTTAAAGTTGCCATAATAATATTTTTTAAGGTTACCCCTGTTATTTTCAATGTTCGGTTGCAAAAATATACTTTTTTTGTTATCACACCCCTATTATTTTAATATAAAAAATAATATTTTACACTTTCAAAGAACAAACTCATACACAATCTTTATTATTATTTAGAAATTTTCCATTTTGAAGCTATAGATATTAAGATGATAATTATCAGGTTTAGAACAAACCAAAATCATATTTACAAGTAACATTTGTCATAAAGCTAAGAACCTCTTAAGCGTAACTTCGTATTACTATTTATTAATCAATTTAAGTCAAATAAAGTATGACTAACATTACAACTATAATTCAAGAAAATGCAACGCGACACGGAAATGATCGCAAAGCTCTTATTCCTATATTACAAAGTATTGTAAAGGAAAAAAAATATGTCGATAGATGCGACATGGTCAGTATAGCTAAGGCTTTAGATATCTCAGCTGCCGATGTTTACGGCGTAGCTTCTTTTTATTCTTTTATCGAAGAAAAAGAGAAAGGCGAAAACGTAATTCGTGTTTGCAAATCTATCACCTGCGAAATGAAAGGGAAACACAAAATACTTAAAGAATTAGAAGATTTACTTCATATTAAATTAGGAGAAACTACCCACGACAAAAAGTTTAGTTTACTCGAAACTAATTGTCTTGGACTTTGTGATGTTGGCCCTGCAATGCTCATCAACGAGAATCCATACACCCATCTCAAAGCAGAAGAAATTTCTGATATCATTCACAAATACCGTCACTCTGTAAAATAATCATTATGACTAACAAAGAATTAAAAAAAGTAGACATTATCTTTAGTCCATATTCTGTAGCGCCTTACGAGATATTAAAGAATACTATGCAAAAAGATAAAAGCGAAGTTATAAACGAATTAACAGAATCTGGACTTCGTGGTCGTGGTGGAGCAGGTTTCCCTACAGGGTTAAAATGGAATTTCTTCGCACAAGAAAATAACGAAGACAAATATGTTATTTGTAATGCTGACGAGGGAGAACCAGGTACATTTAAAGACAGAAAATTATTAGTTGAAGTCCCTAGAAAAGTTTTCTCGGGTATGGCAATCGCTGGTTGGGCCTGCAATGCTAAGAATGGTATTTTATATCTTAGAGCAGAATACAACAACTTGATTCCTGAACTAAATAAAGAAATTACAGTCTTTAATGAGTATTCGAAGAAATTTGGTTTAGACTTTAATATTACAATATTTAGTGGAGCAGGCGCTTACGTATGTGGAGAAGAAACGGCACTAATAGAGTCCATGGAAGGAAAACGTGGTGAGCCAAGAAATAAACCACCATTCCCAATTCAAGATGGATATTTAGGAAAACCGACTTTAGTAAATAATGTGGAAACCTTTGCAGCCTGTTCTATGGTTTGTCGATATGGAGCCGAGAAATATAAAAGCTACGGAACAGATGACCAACGCGGATCAAAATTATTCTCTATTTCTGGAGACTCTCCAAAGGAAGGTGTTCACGAGTTAGAATTAGGTATGAAAATTTCCGATTTTGTTGAAGAATATGGCGATGGAGATACTAAAGCTGTTCAGATTGGTGGTGTTGCTGGATTTTGTATCCCTAGAAAAGAATTTGATACAACTATAATTGGAGAAGGTAATACTACTGGTGGTGCAACTATGATTTTCAATAGTACACGTTCCATGTATAATGTATTGCATAACTATTTAGATTTTTTTGCCGAAGAGTCTTGCGGACAATGTACACCTTGTAGAGTTGGAACACAACAACTACTTAAAGGTATTGAAGCTGTAAAATCGGGAGAGAAACCAGAGGCTTATTTAGACGATTTAATTAAACTAAGTAAAAATATGAAAATCACTTCTAAATGTGGATTAGGTCAATCTGTTACCAATTCCTTCTCGTCTATTATTAATAACTATAGAGAAGAAATGATTTACTAAAAGATTAGTTTACTACAATTAAAAAGAAAAAACGATGTCAAAAATAAATATAAAAATAGACGGGCAAGACTTAACTATAGAGAAAGGAATAACGATTCTAGAAGCCGCTAAAGAAATAGGCGTTAATATTCCAACTTTATGTCACCACGAGGACTTATGCGTTGCAGGAAACTGTAGAGCTTGCGTTGTCGAATTAAAAGGTAGAGATAAGCTAGAAGCATCTTGCGCAACTCCAGCCGAAGAAGGTATGGATATATTAACCAATACCCCTAAAGTAAGAAGCGCTCGAAAAGACGTTATTGCTTTATTGGTATCTGAGCACAACACTTCTTGCACAACCTGTTATAGAAATACAAACTGCGAATTACAATCTTTATCAGCAGAATACAATATCGATGGCGATAAATATCTTTCGGTATTAAAACCCCAAATAGAAGTTGATAAATCTTCTTGGTCTATCGAAAAAGATGATAGCAAATGTATCCGTTGTCAAAGATGTGTCAGAACTTGTGCAGAATTACAACACGTTAATGCATTAACCTGCTCAGGGAAAGGAAACGAAATGAAAATTTCTACTTTCATGGACTTACCTTTTAACGAAGTAGTATGTACCAATTGTGGACAATGTGTAAATCGCTGTCCTACTGGAGCATTAACAGAACGTAGATATTTCGACGAAGTATGGGATGCTATTGGAGACCCGAACAAACACGTAGTAATGAATACGGCACCTTCGGTAAGAGTAGCCTTAGGCGAGATGTTCGACAATAAAGTGGGAACTCGAGTAACGGGAAAAATGGTTACTGCAATGCGTAAAATGGGAGCCGATTCTGTTCTCGACACTGATTTCGCTGCCGATTTAACTATTATCGAAGAAGGAAATGAATTGCTTACAAGACTTAAAGGAGCATTGGTTGATGGAGATAAATCTATCAAACTTCCAATGATAACTTCTTGCTCACCAGGTTGGGTTAAATTTATCGAACATATGTTTCCTAATCATTTAGGACATTTATCGACTTGCAAGTCTCCTCAACAAATGTTTGGTGCTATGACCAAAACATACTATGCCGAGAAAAAAGGTATCGACCCTAAAGACATTGTTAGCATTGCTGTTATGCCTTGTGCAGCTAAAAAATACGAAGCTAACCGTCCCGAAATGGATGATAGTGGATATAGAGATATTGATGCTGGTCTTACCACACGTGAATTTGGTTTAATGATTAAACAAGCTGGACTAGATTTTAACAAGCTTGAGGACAGCGAATTTGATAGCATAATGGGAGAATCGACTGGCGCTGGAATTATTTTCGGAGCAACAGGAGGTGTTATGGAAGCAGCTCTAAGAACAGCTTATGCAGTTGTAACAGGCAGATCGGTTCCTTTCGAAAACCTTAATATTACAGCTGTTCGTGGAACGGATGGTATTAGAGCAGCAAGTATTAAAATCGAAAACACATTACCTGAATGGAACTTCTTAGAAGGCGTCGACTTAAATGTAGCTGTTGCTCACGGTCTTAAAAACGCTCGTATAATAATGGACGAAGTTGCTGCAGGGAAATCGCCATATCACTTTATCGAAGTAATGGGTTGCCCTGGTGGTTGTATTGGTGGTGGCGGACAGCCAATTCCAACGAATGCAGAAATTCGAGCTAAGCGAACTAAAGCCATATACGAAGAAGATATGAGCAAACCGATCCGTATGTCTCACGAGAATCCTGAAATTAAATTAATTTACTCAGAATACCTCAAAGAACCACTCGGAGAAACCTCTCATCATCTATTACATACAAAGTATACAAAGAGAAATCGATATTAAGAATTTGTTTAAACTTGATTATGTATTTTTTCAGCCGCCTCAGAAATGAGGTGGCTTTATTATTGGTCCTCCAAAACATCCATATCAAAATATAAAATCATCTGCAATCCCATTAAAAAAATCCTTATATCAATCCTTTGAGCAACAGGTTGTCCTATAGCCTTCTTTTTAATCAACTCAAGAATACTAAACATTTTCTTAAAATTCAGAAATTCCGACGCCTTTCCATTTTTATATTTTATGAGTATCTCTTTAATATTATCATAATCATTCATAAAGCGATAAAAAACTGTAGGCACAGTAGCACCTGTTTTATCTTCTCTATTATAAATTTCTTCAGGAACATAGGATTTAATTGCATTTCGATATACAGAACGAGGTAGCTTATTATTATATTTCACATCCGAAGGTAAACCTAAAAAACATTCAATCAAATCAGTATCAAACAAAGGATAAGTATACTCTATCCCCATTGCATGCAAGGCTAGACCATTTTCTTCGATTCTAGTGAGCAAGGTATTACCTTTAATTTTAGAAATAAGATAATCATTCAACGTGTCAAATTTTTTCGTTGCAGCATCACTCTTCAATATTTTATTAATATTAATTTCCTTATTTAAAAGATGGTTTTGTAACTGCTCCGCCCTCCAATGTTTCTTAATTCGAAGTTTCGGGAAAAATGCCCGAACATAATATTTGATATTTTGAATTGAGAAAAAATCAACTTCCGTAATACGTCTCAACTCTTTCCAATTCTTCTGGTTTATTAATTCTTGGATGTAATAAAAACTTGTAGAACTCACTAATTCATCGCCGCCAAAACCCGAAAATAATGTTTCTACACCTTTATCTTTTGCAGCATCATATAACCCTCCAGAAAATAAACTCATGGTTGAATAAAAAGGAGAACCCATTATACTCATCTGTTGAATTAATTCAGCAACAATGCCTTTATCTGTAGAGTCCACATTTACAATATTAATATTCTTCGAAAACGCAATTTGAGAATTAGAATATTTTCGTTCATCAAGAAACGGATAATAATTATCTATCCATAAATCACTCATTACATGCCTAAAAGAAAATAATTGTTTATTCTTCCTTGCCAAAACACCAGAAATTCCTGAAGAATCTATCCCTCCGCTCAACTCCGAGCCTGATATTTCTGTGTCACGATTATTTATTGCCGAAACTAATAACTCATTAAACGCTTCTTGACTCGTAGTTTTTTTTGGTGTGGGCTCCCAATATTTACGAATTGTCAATTCTCCCTTATCGTACTTTAGAATATGAGCAGGAGGCAAGCGTTCAATTTCATTATAAAAAGTTTCGTTAGGTAAAGGAGCCGTTCCAGTTAATACATGTTCTAAATATTCTTGATTGACAGAAACATCCTTAATAATTTCTTTAATTACTTTTAAAGAAGTTGAATACACAAATAAATCTTTTGTGTTTGAATAAAAAAAAGTTTTTATACCAATTCTATCTCTGACACCGACAAACTCCTTAGTTGCGTATATATATCTTCCAAAAGAAAATTCGCCCTTCAGTTTTTCTGGATTATTAAAAGATTTAACATTGAATATGTTAAAATTACCTATAATAATCTCACTTTCTAGCTCTCGTAATTCCTCATGCTTAGTCTCATTTTTATACTTTAATAATACATTTTCCAGCCTTGTCCTCTTTAAGTCCAAAGGTATATTAGAAGAAAAAAGAGAATGTTTTTGTATAACTAAAGCAACCATAAATAAGTTTTTAACGTTTAGTACACAAACTTAAGCAAATTTGTATTAATTTTGACTTTTTGAACCTATATCACACATATAACCAATGAAAAAAAGAGATTATCAAAAAATACACATAAATAAGGATAATATTCAAATTAACAACAAGCTCCTTAAAAAAGATTGGCAAAAGCCTTATCTTTCTGACTTAAGTATTAGAAACACTTTAGGAGGATTGACCCATGTTGAAACAGAAGATTTAAGTGGAGACGCTTCCTAAATAAATCTAATACGATAAATAATATTTACAAACATTAATTATTTTAACTTATGAAAAAACATATTATTTTTCTTATCTCTATCTTTTATTTCTTTAGCTCATATGCTCAAGAGTGGGATTGGGTTCAAGGTATTAAAGGATCAAATAGTGATGTTGAAATTTTTAAATCAATTACTGATTCTGAAGGAAACATTTATACATTTGGACACTTCACTTCAGAAGTAACAGATATTATGGATGCCTCAAATATTATCACATCTGCTGGTAATAATGATTTATTCTTAGCAAAATATGATACTTTAGGAAATCCAATCTGGATGAGATTTATGCAAAGTGCAGACAAAGACTCAGAGAGTGGAATTTCTATAGATAATAATAATAATATATATCTTCTTGGAACTTTCAAGAATGACGACTGCACCTTCCCCTCCCCCTCAAATACAGTTACATTAGTCAATCAAGGCAGTTATGATATTTTTATCGCAAAATACAATCCTGATGGAGACTTAGTCTGGGCAAAGAATGCAGCATGGGGATCCAATATTAATTTTGCTGGTGGTCTTCATATTGATAATACATTAAATAGAGTTATTTTTTCAGGCTGGTATAGAGTTGATACTAATTTTGGAGATGATTTTGCAAATCCTACAGCTACAATTAATGTTTCTGCCAAAAATGGGATGTTTGTAGCAAATCTTGACCTTGACGGTAATTACATAACTAATTACAACTTTGACATACCTACAACAAGTGGCTATGGTAATATTGTTAAAATTTCAGAATATAATAACGCTTACTATTTTGTTGGAAAAATGAAGGAACAAGTTAATTTTGGTTCTACACTTCTTTCTACAACAAGTGGAACCGACCAAGATGCATTTGTTCTCAAAACAGATTTAAATTTTAATGAACTTTGGGTTGAACAAATTCATGGGACAGCCCTTGACTACATATCTAGCTTTGTTGTAAATACAAATGGTATTTATATGGGAGGTTATTCTTTGAGTTCAACAATTACTTTTGAAACAGCAAGCGGAAGTTCTGTTACAGAGAATCTTTCTGGAACAACCTATGATTTAATCACTACTAAATATGACCATAACGGAAACTACCTTAATAATTACGTTTATGTAGGCGCTGGAGATAACAAAATTTTTTCAACTACTTCTGCACAAAATTCTATTGTTTTCGCAGGAGAGTTTTCCGATGAATTAATAATAGATGCCGACACCTTAAATTCAACAAATTCTTCAACTACAGATGTTTTTTGGTTGATAACACACAACGACATAAGTCCTATATATGCTGATCAAACTAGTGGTACAGGAAGCGACAGAGGTGTAACTGCATATATCGATAATACTGGTAATTTATATTTATCAGGGTCTTACAAATCATCTCCTATTTCTTTTGACTCTGATTATGGACATGACGCGACACTTAACACATCAACAGCAGGTTTCTACGATGGATTTGTATCTAAATTTAATCTTTGTAGCAATTTCGATTTAAGAATAATTGATACAAAAACATCATGTCCCCTTTCTTCAGATGGAAAACTTAAAGCTATTGTTTTAACTGATACATCTTCCACAGCAGATACCGTAAAATACAACTTTGAATATTTATGGTCAACAGGTTCAACTATAGACTCAATAATAGATCTTAGCGTTGGAGAATATAATTTACAAGTATTATCTGAAAAAGGTTGTTATTATTACGACACTATTCAATTAATTTCTGAACCGATTTTACAAACTCAACTTACAGATACAGTAACATTAAATTGTTTTTACGATACATACCCAACCGATACCGTTTTTGCTAGTCTTGGTCAAAGACCATACACTTACACATGGTCAAGCACTTATGGTTCAGATTCTGTAATAACAAATGCTCCAGTAGGTATTCATATTGTAACTGTATCCGATGCTTGTGGAACGAGCGTTATCGATACCATAAAAATAGGCAACATCCCAACTCTAACAACAACTATTAGCACACACAATACAATTATTGCTTGTGCAAACGGAAATGATGGAGAGGCTTGGATGAATACAAATAACGGGGTAGCACCATACACTTATTCTTGGGAAAATTCTGCAAGTACAAGCTATATAGCCTCAGATTTAGCAATTGGTTTGCACCATGTAACGATAACCGATGGTTGTATAAGTATTGAAGATTCGGTAAATGTAGTGAATTTACCAGCTATGAATGCCAATATTTCAACCTCAACAGACGTTACTTGTTTAGGAAATACAGACGGAACTGCAACAGCTTTTGTTGTTGGTGGCGTTCAACCATATAATTTTAATTGGTCTTCAGGAGAAATTGACACAAACATAGCTCACTCTTTAGCAGAAGGAATGGCATATTTAACAGTTTCTGACGCTTGTGGATTTATTATCGATTCAGTAGAAATTGGTCTTACACCTTCAATGACAATACAACTTTCTGCTAATCATGAAACATGTTCTAATAGTAACGGGGAAGTTATTGTTGTGGCAAATAATGGTTCTGGAAATTATTCATATTCTTGGGACACCATACCTAGCTCTGGTCCTATCAGTAATAATGATACTGTAAGTAATTTACCTGCACAACGATATTATGTGACTGTAACAGATGCTTGTGGATCAAAAATAGACTCTATAGACTTAACAAATAATCCAAGCTTACAATTAACATTAAGCTCATATTCTATAACATTGTTCTGCGATACAAGCTCTAATGGATCTATAACAGCAAATGCTTCAAATGGCGTTTTACCATATACTTACGAATGGGCTTCTGGAATATTTGGAGATAATACTAATGACACATTGAGAGCAAGTCTCGATTTCCAATATGTAACAGTTACCGATGCTTGTGGTACTTCACTTGTTGACTCTTTCAAAGTTGGATTTGCTCCAAAACTTGTTGCTTTTGCTGAAAAAATTTCAGATGCCAATTGTTCTAATACAAATGATGGGAAAGCCTCAGTTATTGCAACTGGAGGTGTGCAACCTTATACTTATACATGGTCTAATAGCACTAATAATTCTAACATAGTATCTGATTTACCTGTTGGAATTCAATACATAACTGTTTCTGACTATTGTGGTAATACTATTGACTCTGTTCAAATAAACAATTTACCAACAATGAGCTTTACATTAACACCTTCAGGTCTGCAATGTCCTAATGATAGTTTAGGAAACATTACCGCAAATGTGACTAATGGAATTACACCTTTTAATTATAATTGGGGCACATCTTCTAATTTAAACAGCAACTACATTGACTCTTTATGGTCAGGAGTGCATTACGTAACTATTACAGATGCTTGTAATCAACCTCAAGTAGACTCTACAATAATTCTATCGTCGACACCACTAAATGCAAATATTATCGATGATTCTTATAATGTTTTATGTGAATCTAGTAATAACGGTAGAGCTGAGTTAACGATTCATAATGGAATTATGCCATACTCATACATATGGAGTAGTGGAGAAACAACAGAAAATGCAACTAACTTAACTACCGGAATGCAATACGTAACTATTTCGGATATGTGTAACGATACAATTAAAGATTCTATTTTCGTAAGCTATTTACCAGGAATGCTTGTAAATATTCAGTCTGAAAATCCTCTATGTTACAATGATAGTAATGGAATAATCACTTTAAATATTACTCAAGGTATTCAACCTTATCTTATTTCGTGGAATGACTTTACTGGAGAATCTCTAATTCAGGATTCATTATTTGCTAAGACATACAAATTTAGTGTTACCGACCAGTGTATAACATATACTGATAGTGTTACTTTAGTCAATCCTGATTCTATCATCGTTTCAGGAATAATTTCTGATGAAAGCGTTTCTAGTCTATCAGACGGATCAATAATCCTATCTGTTTCTGGAGGAACGACACCTTATTCTTACAATTGGAATAATGGCGAAACAGTTCAGGATTTAGTAAATATTCCTGCTGGCACCTACATCGTTTATGTATCAGATTACAATAAATGTTCGAGCAATAATTCTTTCGAAGTTAAAACAAAAGTCGAAACAATTGAGCCAGTTGATGCATTTACGCCAAATGGAGACGGAGTTAATGAAACTTGGATGATTAAAAATATTGACAAATTCCCAGATAGTAGTATCAAAATATTTAATCAATGGGGAAATCTAATTTTCGAATCTACAGGTTATGACGAAGCTTGGGACGGTACAAATAATGGAAAAGAATTATCTTCTGCTGTATATTATTACATCATTGACTTGAAAGATGGTAGTGATCCTCAGTCTGGTTCTGTAACCGTAATTAGATAACATTAGCTAACTATAAAAAAATTAAAATGAAAAAGTTAATAATAATAATATTAGTATTCAGTTTTGCTTGGTCAGCTAAGGCTCAACAAATGGGTTCCTTTTCTCAGACAATGGAAAATCAATACCTTATTAATCCTGCAGTAGCAGGTTCTAGCGATGCAATGCCAGTATTTTTAGGATACAAAAGATTGTGGACAGGAATTGACGATGCGCCTTCTACTCAAATGCTCACTTTTAATATGAAATTGAATAATAATTTAGGTGGGGTTGGTGCTAAAATTTTTAATTATTCTACAGGACCAATAAGTAAAGCAGGTTTAAACTTATCATACGCTTATCATTTAAACCTTAATGATGATATGAAATTATCCTTTGGTTTATCAGGTTCATTATACCAAATGAATTTAAATCGTTCAGATCTAAAATTAGAAGACTCGAATGACGAACTAATTATGAATGGTTCAGAAAAATTAATTGTACCTGATGCAAACTTTGGTATTTATTTTTATGCTGAGAATTATTATATCGGTTTATCCTCTTTCCAATTATTTGGTAGAAGAGTTGATTTTATGAACGAAAAAATGAATTTCAATCAAAATAGACATTATTTCTTGAATGGAGGATACAGATTCCAAGTATCAGATGATTTCCAAATAGAACCTTCAGTATTGGTTAAATACGTGGAGTCTAATATAGGACAATGGGACTTATATGTTAAAACAACATATAAAGAAATGGTTTGGCTAGGAGCTGGTTATCGTTCAGATTTTGAATTTGCACCCAACGATTTAATTATTTCCCTAGGAGTTCAACAAGATAAATTAAAACTGGGTTATGCTTTTGATTATAATCTCTCCGATTTAGGAACTGTTAGTAACGGGACTCACGAAATAATATTTATGTATATGTTTGGTCAAACCAATAAGAGTGCCTATAAATGGTAAAATAAATGAACTATTCTTTTAAAGCATTTGGATTAAATATTCAATCAGAATTCCCTTTTCAAGGTATCGAAATCCCTGAAAAGGGATTTTTTGATATTACTGTAACCAAAGGTCATTTCCCTCCCTATCTTCAAAAACCTAAAGTATCAGGACTAAGCTTTGAAAGTGATTACGACAATATTGTATTAAAAATCCCAAACGTAGCCAACTTTCTGATAAAAAATGGTAAAAAAGTAATTATTGATAAATTTGAATCTTCTGAAATTAAAGAAGTGGAATTATTCTTTATGGGTTCGGTAATGGCAGTTATATTAATGCAAAGAGGAATTGTTCCCTTTCATGGATCCTCTTTCGAAAAGGATGGAAAATGCATTATTATTTCCGGAAATTCTGGTGCAGGAAAATCAACACTATTACGCAACTTTATTGAACAGGGATTTCGTGCATTAACGGACGATGTTTGCGCTCTAAGTATTAAAAATAACAAAGTAATACTCACCCCATCATATCCGTCATCGAAAATATGGTCAGATGTAATGACTAAGTACAAACTTACAAAGACGAAAGAAAAGCAAGTAAGACCTAATATAGAAAAATACAGACAATCGTTTGCTCAAAGTTTCTGCAATACACCACTTGAAGTCGAATCTATATATATACTAAAAAGTAAAAATACTAGGGAATTCACACTAGGTGAAATAAGAGGATTTGAGAAATTCAAAGAATTAAAATCTAACCTATATAGACCAAAGTTCCCAGAAGCTACCAACAAAGAAAAAGAAACATTTATTATATTAAATCAGTTAGCCAGTCAAGCTAAACTTTTCCATATTACCCGCTCTACATCAATAGAATTATTAGAGTCATTTAATGAGTTCTCAACACTCCATATTTTAGAATAAAAAATTGGGAGGTACAGCAAAAAATATTGTTTGGTTAGCTTCTTATCCCAAATCGGGTAATACATGGATTAGAATATTGTTGAGTAATTATCTAAATCCATCAGTATCAGGAATAAATATTAACGAGATTGATAGTTC
>Ga0256842_1001771_pt1 | contig 16694 bp, 13 predicted proteins | sample 4559240metaG_FD_185973 | JGI IMG/M metagenome (GOLD analysis project Ga0256842, IMG submission 185973) | Hydrothermal vent microbial communities from Guaymas Basin, Mexico - 4559-240 | ecosystem: Environmental > Aquatic > Marine > Hydrothermal vents | place: Mexico: Guaymas Basin | collected...
AAATTAAAAAAGGGGTTTTTATGTCTTTAATTTATCCTTTTAAGGGTTTGAGATTTGAAAAAAATATAGTGTCTAAAAATGTCATTGCTCCTCCTTATGATGTAATAGATAAAGAATACAGGCTTAAGCTTATAAATAGTAGTGAATATAATATTGCAAAAATTATACTGCCTGATTCTTATGATGGTGCAAAAGAGATTGTAAACTTATGGATTGAGAAAGGTGTTCTTAAGTTTGATAAGGAGTGCTCATACTATATCTATTGTAGCGATTATGAATTTGACGGGCATAAAAAGAGCGTTAAGGGGTTTTTGGGTGCTTTAAGACTTGAGGAATTTGGAAAAAGTGTTAAGCCTCATGAAAAAACACTAAAAGGACCGAAAATAGACCGTTTTAACTTAGTTACAAAAACAAATGCTATGTTTTGCCCCATAATGGCTCTATACAACGAAGGTGAAAAGGTTGATGAAATTCTTGAAAAAACCATAGAAAACAGCGCTCCTATTGTGAGTGAAGAGTTTGAATCTGCCACGCACAAGATATATAAAATAAGAGATAAAGATGATATAGAAACAATACACAACTATCTAAGCAAGAAGGATGTAATTATTGCCGATGGCCACCATAGATATGAAACCGCTCTAATGATAAAAGACTATTATAATAAGCAGGGCATAGAAAGCGGGGGATTTGATTATATAATGACTCTTTTTGTAGATGCTCACAAGGGTGGTCTTTCACTTTTACCTATACACAGGCTTGTCAAGGAAATTGATGATTTTGATAACTTTAAAAACAGGTTAAGCGAATTTTTTACTATAAAAGAATCAAAAGAAAAGTGCGATTTTCTTATGTATCATAACGGTAAATTTTATTCTTTGCTGTTTAAGCTTGCACGAGATAAAGATATGCTTAAAAAGTTGGATGTATCAATCTTTGAAGAGTATGTATATAAAAAAATATTGTCATTAAGCGATGATGATATTAAAAACCAAAAAGTGGCAGGCTATGCACATTCCGAAAAAGAGGTCTTGGATGCTGTAGATAAGAGGGAAGCTGAAATCGGTTTTATACTAAATCCTATAAGTAATAAAGAGCTTACAGATATAGCTTATAGCGGACTTACAGTGCCTCAGAAATCGACATTTTTTTATCCGAAGATTCCATCAGGACTTGTAGCTTATCATTTTGACAGTATAAAAGGATGTAACAATGTTTGAGATAAGTGTAAGAAGTGATTTTGCTGCTGCGCATAGGTTGAATAACTACAAAGGCGCATGTGAGAATCTGCACGGCCATAATTTTGTAGTTGAGGCAAGTGTCATATGCAGCGGTCTGGATAAATCTTTTATTGCAATAGATTTTAAAGAGTTGAAAAAGAAATTAAATTCCGTATTGGATGAGCTTGACCATACATATTTGAATGACAATAAATATTTCCAAGATACAAATCCTACTTCTGAGATGATAGCAAAATATATTTATGATAAGCTTAAAGAAAAAATTTCTAACGGTTGCAAACCGAAAAAGGTCAGTGTGTATGAAACAAAAAATTCTAAAGCTACATATTTTGAGTAGGGGGTGGTTATGTCTAAAGATGAAAGAATTAACTTTTCAAATTTTATAATGTCTTTAGCTCAGACAGTTTATGTTCAACTTGGTATAGTCGAAGATCCGTTTAATAACCAAAAATCAAAGGAGGTGGAGCAGGCAAAGGGCACCATTGATTTACTTGAAATGCTTAAAGAAAAAACAAAAGGCAACCTTACGGAAGAAGAGGAAAAGCTTTTTGAAGATATTATGTATGATTTGAAAATGAAGTATCTCTATGAGATGGATAAGTCGGATAAAAAATCTTGACATATCTTTATTTTTTTTGTAAACAATTATTATGAATAAATTGAAAGAACTTTATGACAATTTAGATAAAATAGATAGCTTGCCGGCATTTCCGTCTATTGCTTTTGAAGTAATTAATTTGACGAGAAGTCCGTCTGCAACATCTAAGGATATAGAGGGTGTTATTAAAAAAGACCCCAATCTTGTCAGCCAAATTTTGAAAGTGGCAAATTCTTCATTTTACGGCTTATCTAAGGATGTAAGTTCTCTAAATCACGCAATAAATCTTATGGGTTTTCTCCAGATTGAAAATGTTGTTATGATTTCCGTTGTTTTATCGAGCGTGAAAAAGATGCCACTTCATAAGAATTTTAACAGGGATAAATTCTTAGAGCATTCATTTGGGTGCGGTGTTACGGCTAAGATTATTTCGAATATACTAAATTTAAATTTTAACTCGGCTGAGTTTTCATGCGGAGTAATGCACGATATGGGCAAAGTTTTGCTTGATATTTATGCTCCTGAAATTCTTGATGAGATTCTTGATAATGCTTACAAAGAAGGCATATCTTTCTATGATTCCGAGATGAAACTATACGGAATAAATCACTCCATGATGGGAGCAAAACTGCTGTCCATTTGGGGTTTGCCTGAAATGTTGATAGATATAATCAAAAACCATCATTCTCCAAGTAGTGCCGACAACAGGCTTTTGGCAGCTATAATCCATGTTTCGGATCTTTTAACATATTCAGAAGGCATCGGTTTTGGAGGAAATTATTCAAAATTTACCCTTGAAGAGGATGAAGGGTGGAAGATAGTGGTGGAAGAGGCTAATATGTCGAAAGATTTTGATTTGGCATTTTTTACATTTAAGTTGTATGAAGAGATTGAAAACGCTAAAAAAATTTATTTCGAGGGATTTTAATAAGATATGTCAGTAACAATGGACGCCAAAACATTTGAAGATTTAAGACTGTTTATATATCAGAAATCCGGCATTTTTTTTGAGAAATCAAAAGAGTATCTTTTGACAAATCGTCTAAAAAAGAGGCTTGATGCACTGAATATGAGTACATTTGAAGAGTATTTAAGATACATTAAATCTGCATCGGGTCAAAAAGAGATGACAAACCTGTTTGATGCCATAACAATCAATGAAACCTATTTCTTTAGGCATATTAAGCAAATAGAGGCTATTAAAGACGCAATAGTGGATGAACTTCTAAAAAACAAGAGAAGCATCAATATATGGAGTGCTGCCTGTTCCAGCGGTGAGGAGCCTTACACGATAGTAATAGCGCTAATGGAAAAGTATGGACAGAATATACCGGCTCGTATTTTAGGCTCAGACATAAGCAAGGAAATTTTAGATAAGGCAAAAGAGGGTGTATATGGTGAATATGCCCTTAAAGAGCTAAATAGTAATATGAAAAGAAAGTACTTCGATACTATAGCGCCGGGTAAGTATAAAATTAAGGATTTTGTGAAGAGGAAATGTATTTTTAAAAATATTAACCTTATGGAAGAGCGTTCTTTGCGTAGCGTCGGCAAGATGGATCTTATTTTATGCAGGAATGTGTTAATATATTTTGATAGTAAATCCAGACAAAAAGTTATAGATACATTTTACAATAATATTTTAAACCCGAATGGGTATCTGATGCTCGGTGCAACCGAATCCATATCCCGTCTTAATACAAAATTCAAGCTATGCCACTTTAAAATGGCAATAGCTTATCAAAAATAATTATCTACTATCTTCATATTGTTTAAATAGTTCTGCAAATAGTTCAGGCACAAGGTTCATCTTCCATTCAGGCGCAACGCAGGCTATTCTCATTTGAGTGTGACCGGGATTTTCTTTAACATTATAAAATCCCCACATAGGACTCACAAGAAGCGTCATTCTTTTTCCGTTAATTGGAACTTCGCCTTTTTCTGCACAAAAGGTAACGAATTTCTCAGCTTCAAAACCCGGTTTTGCTATATTCCTTACATCTACGACACTGTATATGGAGGATTCAGGTCGTGATATAATAATGCCAGGGAGTTTTTTTGTAAAACCTTCGTATAGATTATCTAATATTTTTTTATAATAGTTTTTTAGGGAGGATATCCACTTTTGTATCTCTTCTTTTGATTCTTCCGCCAAAGCTTCTACTATATGCTGATCTATTACGGATGGACAGAGGTATGTTGTATTGGCTGCCATAGCTTTATCTCTAAAATCTTCATTATCCGTAATTAGCGCACCCATTCTAAGTCCACAGGAATTAAATGTTTTTGAGAGGCTCTCTATACTGATTCTTAATTTTGCATCCTCTATATTAGGTACATCTTTATTTGTAACTTTCCATATACTCGGAGCTTCTTCGTCAATATAATAAAGACCTCTGTAGGCTTCATCGCTCACTAAAAATATTCCATTTTCCATACATATTTTTGCATATGTATTTATTGTTTTTTGTCTCATAAGCTGTCCTGAAGGATTGTCGTAAGGTATAATAAGCAAAGCGCCCGGTTTATACTGTTTAACTGCTTTTTCTATTTCTTTTATTGATATGTTGCCGAAATTTCCCTTTCTGTCAAGTGGTCGTGTAATCGCAACTATTTTTCTTCCCAATTCTTCCGTAACAGCTTTGTAGTTTGTATAAGTAGGATTCATCACAAGAAGAGGCTTTTCTTCTTTACCGGCATCCCCGCAAACTCCAAGAACAACACTTCTCATAACGGCGGAACCGCCTTCTTCTACTATTGAATAGAGGGCTGTTTTGTAATTTTCAGGCAGAAAAGATTTTACTATATTTAAAAAAGCTTCATTAGCTTTGTGTGTTCCGTGAGTTTCACCGTATCTCCATATGCCGTTTTTTAAGGATTCATCTTGTGGGTTTAAATATCTCTCAAGCATTTTAGGATGAGTTTTGAGTGATACGCTTCCTATTGCCACATTGACGGCTTCTATTGGTGCTTCATTGTTTTTTATACTTTTTTCAACCCGTTTTTCAAACATTATTTGAGCCATCCTTAAGCCGGATGGTTTAATACTGTTAAAAAAGTTTGAACATTGGACTTTTCCTATTTTTTTATTCATATTTCCTCCGAAAAAGATGTAAGTGAAGTTAGTTGTATTTAAAAAACTTGCTCTTGTCAAGAATATTAAAATTTACCACGCAGTAATGTAATAATAATTCGTAAAATTAAGACAAGTAATTTATGGATTTTTTAAATAATTTTCAACTTTAACCAAATCATCTTTTGTATCGACACCGATTAATACTCTATTTGTTGTGCAGACCTTAATTTTTATTCCGTTTTCCAGTGCCCTTAGCTGTTCTAATTTTTCACACTTTTCAAGAATTGAGGGTTTTAGTGTATAAAGTTTCATAAGTGTTTCTTTTGAATATATATAAATTCCGATATGTTTTATGAATTTATTGCACTTGCCTCTATTAAAAGGTATTTTTGAGCGTGAGAAGTAGAGAGCGTTGTTGTCTGTGTCGGTTACTATTTTTACTATATTTGGGTCATCTATTTCATCTTCTTTGCACTCTGAAGAGAGGGTTGCCATTTCGCATTTTTGCATAAGGGCAAAATTAATAAGCCTATCTATGGTCTTGGAATCCATTAAGGGTTCATCTCCCTGCATATTTACTATGTAGTCATAATCCTTATCTTTAACAAAATGGGCTATTCTATCTGTTCCACTTTGAAAGTTACCTTTTACCATAAAAACATTACCGCCAAAATTCTTAACTTCATTAAAAATTCTCATATCATCTGTTAAAACAGCGGTAAAATCAGCATATTGCGCCTCGCAAACCCCTTTATATACCCACTCTATCATTGATTTATTCAATATCTTTGCAAGGGGTTTTCCTTTAAACCTCGAGGATTGAAAGCGTGCAGGTATTAAAATGGCTGTTTTCATAAATTGTCCTTTATCTCCTGAATAGACGCTGTAGCGGTTCCCATTTTACCTACTACTACTCCAGCAGCGGCATTTGCTATTTTCATAGCGCTTTCTATATTGAAACCCGAGACAAAAGCTGCTGTTAAAACGGCAATAACGGTATCTCCTGCACCTGTGACATCATAGACATCTTTAGCTTTTGATTTTTGGTTGTACAGTTTTCCGTTTTTGTCAAACAAGACCATACCTTTTTCACCCAATGTTATGAGCAGGTATTTTGTGTTGGATGATTTTATGATTTTTTCAGCCGCCATTTCTATTCCGTTTCTAAAAGAATTTATCTCTATAGCACTCATTTCTTTGGCTTCTTTTAGATTTGGCGTTATTATGTCTATATTTTTATATATGTCGGCATTTGTAATTTTCGGATCAATACTTATAAACAAACCTTTTATTTTTGTTAATTTATCTATTAAATGTTTTGTTATTACGCCCTTTCCGTAATCGGAAATTATAACCGCATCTAATTTAAGCTTCTCTATTTTATCAACGATTTTGTCCGTAATAGTTTCTTCAATTTTTAATATCTCTTCCTTGTCAAATCTTACAATCTGCTGAGAATGAGCTATGACTCTTGTTTTTGATGTAGTGGGTCTGTCTTCGGAAATTATAATGTTTTCTGTGTTTAAACCGTGTTGTTTTACTATGTTAAGCAGTTTTTCTCCGCATATATCGTTGCCTACAAGACCGAAAAGGTGTGTGTTGCACCCTATGCTTTTTAAATTTCTTGCAACATTTGATGCTCCGCCTAAAAAATATTTTTCATCTGAAACCTTTACTACGGGGACGGGAGCTTCAGGCGATATTCTCTCAACCGTACCAAAAATATATTTATCGCAAATCAAATCTCCTACTACGCCTATTTTGGCTTTGCTTAAATTTAGTAAGTTCATCAATCCAAACCTTTCATTTTTCTAAGTGTTTCCATCTGCTTCGATATGCAGTACTTAACTATTTTATTTTCTGTTTTTTTGTCCAAATCTATGAATTGAATTCCGTAATGTTTGACATCTTTTTCTCCTGTTACGGCTTTTCTTACAACTTCACCCTCAATTTCACTCATCTTGTCATTATTTAGATTAAATTCAAGAAAAAGTTTATCTCTTGTTTCTAAGTCGCAATCCGTTGACAATTTTATACCACCGGCACTAATATCTATAATAACGCCTTTTTCTTTTTTTATTTTTGAATCTTTAAAGTAAAAAAAATTTGTGTCAATTAAATCGTCAACCCTAAAATTATTTCTTAATTCTATTCTTGCGATTTCGGTGGGTTTGTCCAATCTGTATATAACCTTTTTATCATCTTTTATAATTTTGTTTACTTTCGTTGAAAATCCTATGCGAAATCTGTTTTTATCATCTACAAAACTAACTTCAACCGAATCATTTTCTCTTAAGATTCCTTTTATACCCTTTGTGTTTGTAGGCATTAAGACATAGATATAATCATCATCTTTATCGTATATATAGCTTGAATAGGTTCCTTTAAAATTGCCTTCAGTGATGAAAAACATTATTTTTTGACCTATAGGGACTATTTTATCAACTTTTTTGCTTGATATAGGTTCACGTCTCAAGTTAAAACCTCATAAAGTTTACTCTTAATTAAGCTTGTCATTTTATCAGAATAAACTTTTTTGAATCTCTCGTCAACTATATAAAATGTATCAATTGCAATTGTGCCCTTTGTGTCTAAAATAAACATACCGATATACAGTTTAAAACGCAAAAATACCTTTGTGATATCATATAAAAGCGCCATTCTGTCAGGCGCATATATTCTTATTACTGTGTATAAATCACTTAAGTTATTATCTATTGTTATATTTATCTGAGTTAATGATATTTCTAATTTTGCCTTTTCCCTTCTGCTTAGAAAGGTGTGTTTTTTATTTGATATACATTTATCAAGATCCAAAGTTTTTTTGTATGTATCCATAAGCATTTTTTCTATTGAATCAGCTTTAAGTTCTATCTGATTCGGTATATTTATATCAAATATATCTATAATCATATTGTTTTTCAGGTTATAAGATTTTGCAGAAACTATATTTACCGAAAGGCAGGTTAGTACTCCGCATATTTTGTTGAAAAAGCCAAATTCATTTTTGTAGTGAACTAAAATTTTATCTATATCTTTGCCTGTATAATATAAAAAAACCGATTTTCCCGTTCTACTTATATTTTTTATGTATGTGGCAATGCTGCGAGCCTCTATATCATTGAATATATTATCCGGAAAATTTTCTATTAAATCCGTATAATTTTCTCCAAGTATGCTTTTTACTACTCTTTTTGATTCTTTTGCATTTGTTTCTATGAATTTATCGTAATTTTTGTTTTCAAACGAGTATGTAGACTGTATATATAAAGATTCAATTAAGTCTTCTCTCCATGAATTCCATACATCGTCATTTACGGATTTCAAATCTGCATAGGTCACAAGTGACAGTAGATTAAGTTTATTTTTATCATCAACAATAGATGTAAAATCTTTTATGGTTTTACTGTCCTCTAAATCCCTTGAAGATATGATTTTATTTATTAAAAGGTGGTTTTTTACCAAAAAAACAAGTTTATTTGTTAAATCTTTGCCTAATTTTAACCTTTTTGCTATATTCTTTGCGAGTTTTGCGCCGACAATATCATGAGATTTCTTTTCAATTTTACCTATGTCATGAAGCAACATAGATAGTCTTAAAATAAATATATCGTGATCTTCAAGATTTTTCCATATATGACTCAATCTATTTAAAAAGGTTTTCGGTACATCAAAGTCAAAAAGTTTATCAAGATGTTCCAAAGATTGAATGGAGTGTTCGTCAACCGTATATTTGTGGTATAGACTGTACTCCGTCAAACAGCATATATTGCCGAATTCAGGTATGTATTTATCTATAAGACCTGTGGCATGCATCATTCTTATCGTCTTGCCTATTGGTTTTTTTAAAGATAGTATATTCCTAAAAACGAAAGCTATAGATTTATTGCTGTGATTTTTCCTTATTTGACCGTTGATTGTGGATTTGATTTTGTCGATTGTGTCAAGAGAAATTTCCATATCGTAAACTGCCGAATAGTAGAAAATATAGAACACATCAATTATATTTATTTGCTCTTTATAGAAGACTATTTTTCTGTTGTTTATTGAGATGTTGTCATTGATTTGAAAAGAATCGTTTTTTAAAGACGGTTTATTGGAAAAAAGCTTTATATATTTCTCTACTATTCTCTCTAAATTTCTCGAATAGTAGTAATATTTTCTCATAAGTTTTTCTGTAGAACTAAAGCGACGTGAAGATTCGTAGCCCATCTCCTTTGCTACCTGCTCTCTTAAATCAAGGTGAAGTATGTCTGTTTTTTTATCGGTAGAAAAGTGCATAGCATTTCTAAGTTGCCACAGGAAATAGAGGGCATTTCTAAGTTGATTATAATCAGAAAGAGTTATGATGCCCCTTTTCTTCATATCTAAAGCACCGTGTGTTGAGAATAAAACTCTACCTATCCAAATTAGGGTATGGTAGTCGCGTAGGGCGCCAACGCCTTCTTTTATGTTTGGCTCCAATACAAATACCGTATTGCCGTAAAGCTTATGCCTTTCTTTAAGGTAGCGTGTCTGTTTTTTTAAGAACTTTTGAGTCTCATATTTAACTATGTCATTTTCTAAAATCTTAGAATATTCTTTAAATAGTTTTTTATTCCCAAATAGAAACCTTGAATCTAAAAGAGATGTTTTTATCGTATTGTCATTTTTTGATAAATCTATGCACTCCTTTATTGTGCGCACCGATATGCTACACTCATATTTTAATCCGTAAAAAAGGTCGTACAACTTTCTGACCATACTTTCTTCTACTTGAGTTTTATTTTCTGTAAGAATCATTATGTCTATATCAGAATACGGATTAAGCTGTTTTCTACCATATCCTCCGACGGCAATAATGCAAAAGTTGTTTTTACTGTAGCGTTGAGCAAGGAGTTCTTTTATGAGGTTGTCTACCCATTGTGTATATTTTTTTACGATGTATCTAACCTTACCCCTTTTGCTGTTTTCTTCTCTTAACACTTTAAAAAGTTTAGATTTTTCTTTAATTTTATTTTCTAAAAATTCACGCCACATAAAACCAATTCTAACACATATTTTCTATTTTTTAAATAGTCTTATTGAAAATTGGGTAGATAAAAACTATATTTTTTAAAATCGTTTTGCTACTGTGCGATAATCTTGGCAAGCAAAAATAGCATATCATTTTTATAATTAACCGGCAAATATGCCTCAAGGATATAAATTTTGCTTGCAATTTAAAAAACATATGATATACTCCCCCCATTATGTTGGGTAAGGTGTATTTTTCGGATTCTTTTTCATACAATTCTTTTTCATATTACTGGTTTTTTTATAGCGGAGGATAATCTACCCTTTAATTAGTTGTAAATTTTTAAGCCGTTTGGGTAGGTTGAAAAATCGACTCAAACGGCTTTTTTTATTTAATTTTTAAAAAATTTTAGGAGGTTTTTATGATAGTTGTTATGAAAGGCAAGTCTTCTGAGGAAGATATTAAGCGGGTAAAATCAAAAATTGAAACTATGGGTTTTTCAGCTCATATTTCAAAGGGTAGCGAAAGAACCGTTGTGGGTGTTGTTGGGAGTGTCGATAAAGATAAGTTGAAATCAGACCCTGTTGCATTTTTAAAAACCGATAATGCCGTAGATAGGGTTTATGCCGTATCAAAACCCTACAAATTGGCAGCAAGGGAGAGTCAGAGAGAAAACACCATTGTTAATGTAAAAGGTATTGAGGTGGGCGGAGATAACTTTACAATCATAGCAGGACCTTGTTCTGTTGAAAGCCGAGAGCAGATGATGACAACAGCAAAGGGTGTAAAACAGTGCTCTGCAAAAATGCTAAGAGGTGGTGCATTTAAGCCGAGAACATCACCATACACATTTCAGGGTATGGGAGAAGACGGTTTAAAATTGATGAAAGAAGCGTCTGAAGCTACCAATATGCCGATTGTTACTGAAGTTATGAACCCTAAAGATTTGGATGTTGTGCTTAAATATGCAGATGTACTACAGATAGGCGCAAGAAATGTTCAGAACTTTTCTCTTTTGAGGTTGGTTGGACAGACTGATAAACCCATTTTGTTAAAAAGAGGTATGTCTACAACTATACAGGAATTTTTAATGAGTGCAGAATATGTTATGAGTGAAGGAAATGCGGATGTTATACTTTGCGAACGAGGAATTAGGACATTTGAGACAGCTACGAGAAGCACTTTGGATATTTCTGCAATTCCCGTATTGAAAAAAGAGACCCATTTGCCAATTTTAATTGACCCTTCTCATGCTGCAGGTGTTAAAGATTATGTTCCCGCTTTATCTAAAGCTGCTGTTGCTGCGGGCGCAGACGGACTTCTTATAGAGGTTCATTATAAACCTGAGATTGCCGTATCCGATGCCGCTCAACAACTCAATATAGAAGAATTTTGTGAGCTTTCAAAGGATATAAAAAAGCTTGCTGAAGTTGTGGGTAAAAAAATATAAAAAGTCAAGGGTTTTGTATGCTTGCCAATATTTCCACCTCCGAGGTCGAAATATTGGCACAATTTGTTATGGGTAAAGGTGTGCTTTTTTCTATGATAAATATGAAGAGTATGGCAAATAATGAAAATAGAAGGTGAGATGAAAATTAATAGATAGAAATTGAAACCCGAATTTTAATTTTTCTTCAGGTTAGTTTCACACTGTTTGTAAAAGATTGTTTAATTCTATTAAAAATAAAAAGAGGCTTACACTTTATCTTGATAAGTAGGTGCACCTATAGGCTTATGGGTGCACCGGAGATGTCGTTTTGCTATCCATTTTCTAAGCAAGTTTAATTATTAAATCACCTGAATCTATATTATCATTTTCATTTAGATAAATTTTCTCAACTACACCATCTGTATTTGCCTTTATTTTTGTTTCTATTTTCATAGCCTCGGTTACGGCAAGCAGGTCGTCTTTTTTCACTTTGTCACCCTCTTTAACCTTTATGGCGACAATCTTACCCGGCATAGCAGAACATACATCGTAAGGGTTTTTTATATCACCCTTAATATTTGATTTTATGTTTGATGCCATTTTTTCATCTTTAATATCTACATTCCTTGCCTGACCGTTAAGCTCAAAATAGACTCTCCTTAGTCCTTTTTTATTCAATTCACCAAGGCCAAGATATTTAATAATCAAGGTTTTACCCTCTTCTACATTTACCTCTATCTCTTCCTCTTTTTTCAAGGGATAAAAAAATGACTTTGTATCGAAAATCATAGCATCACCGTAGGTATTTCTGAAATTCACAAAATCTTTAAACACAGCCGGATACAAAGCATATGAAATAACCTCTTCATCACTGAATTCTCTTAGAAACTCATCTTCAAGCTCTTTTTTTGCTTTTTTAAAATCATAATCTTTTAATAATTGACCCGGTCTTTTGTTTATAGGCTTTTCATCTTTAAGTATAATTTTCCTTAGCTCTTCAGGAAATCCTCCATACGGCTGTCCAAGCATACCCTTGAAAAAACTTACCACTGAATCGGGGAATGAGAAATTCTGACCATTTTTTAACAAATCTTCAGGTTCTATCGAATTCTGAACCAAAAAAAGTGCCAAGTCTCCGACAACCTTTGACGACGGTGTAACCTTAATCAAATCTCCAAGAAGAATGTTAACTTTGGCATACATATTCTTAATTTTTTCCCATTTATCTATAAGACCCAATGATTCCACCTGAACAATAAGATTTGAATACTGGCCTCCGGGTATTTCGTGTTTATAAACCTCAGCCGTTGGGGCTTTCAAACCGCTTTCAAACGGAAAATAATATCTTCTTACCTTTTCAAAATAGTTAGATGCCTCCTGTGCCTTATCCTTATTAATAAGTATAGGTTTTTGACTTGATTCCAATGCTTCCACTATGGAATTTAAACTTGGCTGGCTTGTCAATCCGCTTAATGAGCTCATAGATAAATCAACTATATCGGCTCCACCTTCTATAGCCATAAGTACGCTTGCCTCTCCATTACCACTTGTATCATGAGTGTGATAATGTATTGGAAGCCCCGTTTCTTCTTTTATTGATTTTACAAGAACCTTAGCTGCATAGGGTTTTATTAATCCTGCCATATCCTTAATTGCTATGATATCAGCTCCGGCATCTGCAAGCTCTCTTGATAATTTAACATAATAATCAAGCGTGTATTTAGTTTTAGATTTATTAAGAATATCACCTGTATAACTTATGGCGGCTTCACATATTTTTCCGTTATTTTTTACCTCTTCCATTGCGGGTTTTAGCTGTTCAACCCAGTTAAAACAATCGAATATTCTAAACACATCTATACCGTTTTTTGATGCTGTTCTTATAAATTCCTTTACAACATTATCGGGATAATTTGTATATCCTACGGTATTTGATGCTCTAAGAAGCATTTGAAAAAGTATATTCGGTATCTTTTCTTTTAGTTTTATTAATCTGTCCCACGGAGATTCTTTTAAAAATCTGTAAGCTACATCAAATGTTGCACCGCCCCACATTTCCAACGAAAACAGATTATTTAAGTAATAAGCGTATAAATCGGCAACATTCAGCATATCAATAGTTCTAATTCTTGTCGCTAAAAGAGATTGATGCGCATCTCTAAATGTAGTATCCGTAATCATAACCTCTTTAGAATGTTTTAGACAGCTGATTACTCCCTCAACACCCTCTCTTAGTAACCTATCCCTTGAACCTGCCGGTATCTTTTTCCCAAATTTTTCTTTGTATGTATTTATTGTAGGAAGAATTACACCCTCTGGTATTACTGCATTTGATGGATTGTTGACTATATTGTTAGCTAAAAATTTCAAAGCTTTTGTAGCTCTATCTTTTCTCTTTCGCGCATTAAAAAGTTCTTTTGTGGTGTCTATAAAATTTGTATTAAACTGACCATTCATAAACTTTTCATTTCTTACAACATTTTCCAAAAATTGTAGATTTGTCTTTGGACCCCTTATTCTAAACTCCTTCAAAACCCTTGCCATTTTTTTTGCACTACTTTTAAAGCTAAGAGCCCAAGTCGATACCTTAACAAGCAGAGAGTCATAGTAAGGTGTAATTCTTGCATTTGTATATGCATTACCGGCATCAAGCCTTACACCAAAACCTGCAGGAGAGCGATAAACCTTTATTTCTCCTGTGTCCGGCACAAAATCGTTGTTTGCATCCTCGGTAGTAATTCTGCACTGTATGGAATATCCCCTTTTTGTGACATCTTTTTGTGACTTAATAGATATTTCATTATCGGATAATTTCTTACCTTCCGCTATTAATATTTGAGTTTGAACAAGATCCACTCCCGTTACCATTTCAGTAACCGTATGTTCAACCTGTATTCTCGGATTGACCTCCAAGAAATAAAAATCCCCGTTCTCACCAACAAGAAACTCAACGGTTGCAGCGCCAATTATACCTGACTCTTTTGCAATTTTTATAGCGGACTCATACAAGTTGTTAAGCGTCTCCTGTTTTACATTAACAGAGGGAGCTATTTCTATCATTTTCTGATGTCTTCTTTGTATTGAACAGTCTCTTTCGTAAAGATGAACTACATTGCCAAATTTATCAGACAGAATTTGAACCTCTATATGTTTTGGATTTTCTATATATTTTTCTATTATCAAATCATCTCTGCCGAAGGAATTTTGTGCTTCTCTTTTTACGGACTCAAAATTGTCATTTACATCTTTTTCATTATAAACAATCCTTATGCCTCTTCCTCCGCCTCCAGCTGTTGCTTTCAGCATAACCGGATAACCTATTTTTTTGGCAATTTTTAAAGCTTCATCTATGGATTCAAGATTTTTATCCGAACCCTCTACAACCGGAACTCCTACTTTTTTAGCCAACTGTTTTGATAGTAGTTTATCTCCAAACATTTTTATTGTTTCTGACTTTGGTCCAACAAAAATAATTCCGGCCTCTTCACATTTTTGAGCAAATTCATAACTTTCAGACAAAAATCCGTATCCGGGGTGTATAGCATCTACATTCTTCCTTAAAGCCAGATCTATAATTTCATCCATACTTAAATACGCCTCTACGGGATTAAGTCCATAGCCTATTAGATAAGCCTCATCTGCTTTGTACCTATGCAGAGAATATTTATCCTCTTTAGAATACACAGCAACAGTTTGAATACCCATTTCCGTTGCAGCTCTAAATGTTCTTATTGCTATCTCTCCTCTATTTGCAGATAATAACTTTTTTATTTTCATCAAAGCCTCCAAAAAAAACAGTATAAAAGTTAAACAAGTTTATTTATGTACAGCACTAATTCTTTATATTAAAATATAAAACTGTTGTCAAGCATTTTTGTAACAAGATAGGTAGTTTATAAATATATAAAAAAACAAACAAAATCCAAACATTCATCATACAATCCAAATTACTTGATTTTTTACATATTTTTATGACATCTGTGACAATTACGGTAACTACCGTATGGTTTAAACTACTTGATCTTCTTCAAGCTGTTCTAATGCAAAAAGTACGGTATTTTTAACATTTTCTTTATCTGTAGCATTAATTCTTACGATAGGAATATAGCTCGGCACCTCTTCTAAGATTTTATCAACCTCATAGTCCGGTAATCTATTGGGAAGGTCTGTTTTTGTAAGAGCAATCACAGTGGGCAGTTTTTTTAACTTATCAAATGAACGGTAATACTTAATTATATCTTTAATTGAATTTTTATCGGTCACATCACCGAGTATAATCAGTGCAATGGCATTTTGTATAAGTATGGGATATATAAAATTAAATCTTTCCTGACCTGGTGTGGCATATAAATGCAAAACTAATTCTTTGTCAATGGTCAGTCTCCCAAAATCCATTGCAACGGTAGTCATTGTTTTTATATCTTTTAACTCTTTTTCAGTCACGGGTTTATCTGTAGTAATAGGATTAATATCACTTATCTGTTTAATAAATTCCGTTTTACCTGAATTAAAACTGCCTGTAACTATTATTTTAAAAACCGCCATTATAAACCTCTTATCTTATCCATAATTTTTTTTAAAAAACTCTTTTTTATCTTTACATCAAACTTTGAATCGGTATTGGTCTTATCATCTTTGAGCTCTATCATATTAAGAATAAACATAGCCACAACAGCTCTTAATTTATTAACACTGTATTCACCGGATTGATGAGACATTTCTCTTAAAGTTATCTCTCCGCTTTTTGATTCTAACCATTCAATCTTAAAATTCGACTCAACAAAATCACACTGTTTTAAAATATAAACCGGTGCCTTCAAAACAACAATTTTATCACCGGATGGCAAAAGAGATAGCAAAAGATTTTGGTCATAAACTTTATTTAAAGATTTAATAATAAAATCCTTTACATTTATCTTAAATACATTGTTGTCAATCTGTAAGGATAAAAATTCTGCAATATCTATATATGTCGTAGCAACCTTCGGATTCTTTATGAGAAAAATGTCGTACGGATCATCAATATCTGAATAGAGGATGTAGAGTTCTCCATTCATCACAAATCCAACAATTTTCTTATCTTCGCTTAAAAATTCAAATTTTATGTTACCCTTAATATTTTTGAAAAACTCAGCTACATTAACATCCTTGTAATCTTTATTTTTTATAAAATTATCGATATTAAAATCGCTGTTCTTTAGTAAATTATGTATTTTTATACTTCTTTCGGACGACGCAGGTATGGAGTTTAAGATAGCTTTATGGAAAGTGGGATAATTAACAATACTTATGTGATTGACATTTGGTATCATATCTCCCGGCTCTTTAATAATTATTATATGAGGCTTTCGATT
>Ga0256842_1001772_pt1 | contig 16678 bp, 10 predicted proteins | sample 4559240metaG_FD_185973 | JGI IMG/M metagenome (GOLD analysis project Ga0256842, IMG submission 185973) | Hydrothermal vent microbial communities from Guaymas Basin, Mexico - 4559-240 | ecosystem: Environmental > Aquatic > Marine > Hydrothermal vents | place: Mexico: Guaymas Basin | collected...
AAATTCCGCTCTACAGGCTGGGTTCCGGAACCGGGAGAAATAAGGATAGCAAATCCTGATCCCATAACCGGTGAAGGAGAAATTCAGTTTAGAGGACCAAATGTGATGAAAGGATATTACAAAGATAAAGAAAAAACAAAAGAAGTTTTTACTGAAGACGGTTGGTTTAGAACCGGAGATTTAGGAATTTTTGATAAAAAAGATTACCTTTATATCAAAGGCAGAAGTAAAAATGTAATTGTTGGAGCTTCAGGTGAAAATGTTTATCCTGAAGAATTGGAAGATAAAATTAATCAGCATGATCTTGTGCTGGAATCTTTAGTTTATGCTGTTGATGGTAAAATTACAGCCAGAATTTTCTTAAATTACGATTTAATTGATAAACGACATGGTGGTAAAAAATTCGCCGATGATAGAATGGGAAAATTTATTTCTAATCTATTAAATGATATTAAAAAAGATGTAAACTCAAAGGTTGCAGCATCAGCAAAGATTATCAATGTGATTGAACAAACAGAACCATTTGTGAAAACACCTACAAAGAAAATAAAAAGATTTTTATATACCTAAATAGATGAACAAATTAGTTATCTTCTTTTTGAATAAGTTCTTACGTTCACCTCGTAAAGAGTGGCTAAGAGTTGATTCTATTTTTATGGTCCTAGGAATAATCATCTCTGTAGCTACTCTTACAATTAGTTTGACATTATTTGACGGATATACTTCCGCAATGAAAAAAATCTATTTTGGAGTAAATTCTCATATCTACTTCTTTAATGGGAAAGATGCTCCTATTAATGCCAAGCTTCAAGATAAATTGGAGCAATTCCTAAGTGATCAACCGGAAGTTTATTCTTTCGGGAAAATAATTTCCAATCAAGTAATGATTACATCAAAAGGAAGAGTGAAAGCAGCCTTTTTACGTGGTATTGATCCCGAAGTAAATCCTCAGCCGACAACCTTTAAGAAATTTGTGAAAATCGGTTCATATGATATTCATGAAAACAACAAAATTGTTATCGGCTATAAAATAGCTAAGGAACTGAATGTTGGCATAAATGACACAATAAAAATAATAAGCCCGATAAATTCAAAAGTTACTGCTTTTGGAATGTTGCCCACAAGTAAAAGTTTTATTGTTTCAGGATTTTATAAAAGCGGTATGCACGAATATGATTCCCAATATGCTTTTTGTAATATTCAAGCAGCTTCAGAATATTTTAATCTTGCTGACAATGTAACTATGTATGAAGTGAAGCTGAAAGATGATTTTATCGAAAAAGCCGATTATTTGGCATACGTTTGGTCTCATAAATTGGATTATGATTTTCAAATCTCTTCCTGGCTAGATTTTAGTGGAAATCTGTTTGCATTATTGGAACTAGAAAAATGGGTAATTTTTATTATTTTATCTTTCTTGGTTTTAATAGCTTCATTCAATGTAATAAGTGCTGTTTCAGCTACAATTATTGAAAAGAAAAGCGAGCTTGGAATTATGAGAGCTTTTGGCGCGTCTAATAAGATATTGCGTAAGATTTTATTAGTAAGAATTATGATCATTAGCTTTATCTCAATTCTATTAGGTCAAGCTTTAGGTTATGTGTTATCTTTCTTAATTTCCAAGCAGGGATTTTTCCAATTAAAAGGAGAAATCTATTTTATCGATAAATTATATGTTTCATTCCAACCGTTTAGTTGGTTTATTATTTTATCAGTTTCTTTATTAATCGTATTTGTAGCAAGTCTTATGCCTTTAAGAAAAATTGAGAAAATGCAAATAACAAATATATTACGCGGTGCAGGAAAATAATACGGAGAATTGATGAATATTCTAAAAGTTGAAAATTTAAAAAAATCTTATCATGATGCCGGTGGCAAATTGGAAATATTAAAAGGTATCGATTTAGAAATTAATGCCGGAGAAACTGTTGCTATTACAGGTCAATCAGGTAGTGGAAAAAGCACACTCTTGCATGTTCTTGGAATGTTGGATGATTACGATAGCGGTTCTATCATTTTTAATAATGAACCAATTAAAGTTTCCGATAAGAAGATAAACAAATTCCGCAATTCTGAGATTGGTTTTGTTTTCCAATTTCATTATTTATTAGAAGATTTCACAGCGGAGGAAAATATTGCTATGCCTGCTTTCATCAAAAATAATGATAAAAACGCCAGTAAAAAAGCTGCTCAAGTTTTGATGAAAAAGTTAGATATTATTAATAGAAAAGATCATTATCCGAATCAATTAAGTGGCGGAGAACAACAACGAGTTGCTTTTGCAAGAGCAATAATAAACAATCCTAAAATAGTTTTTGCTGATGAACCAACCGGAAATCTTGATTCTGAACATAGTAACGAGTTAATCTCTCTGCTTATCCATTTAAATAAATCATTTAATCAAACATTTGTAATTGTTACTCATAATGAAGATATTGCCGGGAAAATGGATAAACATTATCATTTGGAAAACGGAAAATTGTCTCTTATAAATCATTAATACTCAGGCATAAAATGAAAAACAAAAAATGGCTTTTAGTTATAGTAACAATCGTCTTTATATTCAATATTGGGATTTGGGCATTAACCAAATTTGCCAAAATTGATAGATTGATACAAACAAAAGCCAGTGAATTTTTAGAAAAAAAATTAGATGCTGAAGTTGAAATTGGTTTTCTCACATTCAATGATAAGCAAGCAGGAATTTCTGATTTCAGGATTTCCCAAAATAACAATCTTTATAAACTCAATATAAAACAAGTTTATATTGAATATAATTTACCAAAGCTTATCTTCTCACGTTTTAGAAATCTCAAAGCAATAAAAAAAATTACGATCATAGAACCGGTTTTGGAATTAAATATTCAAGCTAATAATTCCAAGAAAAAATCCCAAAAAATCAAATTCCCTGAATTTGAAAAATTCTTCCGCGAATTAGTTATCACAAAGGGAGAAATTAATTTATCATATCTTTCTTCTAAAATTGAATTTTCCAATAGTTGGGACAAATTTAACCTATCAATCGTAAATTCTGATAAATCCGAATTGGAATTAGACGCATCTGATTCAAATTCTAAATTTGCAATGTCAGCAATTTTGGATGATGGAGAATTACTGCAAAATGAGATCACTGTAAAAGATTTTTATCCTGATCTTCTAAAAATATCAGCTCTTGATTCTATTGATGCTAAAATAAATATCAATGTTAACTACAATAAAAACGATGGTTTGCAATATTCAGGTAGTTTTGATGAGGCTTTTGTTAAAAGATCTAAGTTCTCTCTCTCTTCCCCACAGATTTATTGGCATGGAGATAATCTTAAAACAATAATCGATTCCGAAATCAATTATAAGAATAATCCGGGTAAATTCCAAGGTGAGATATATAATATTTTCAAACCATACAGAACTATCCGAGCAGATATTATCTTCGCAGATGCTAATCCAAAAACTTTCTTTCAGCAAGTGGATGGTGAAGTTGCTTTGTATTTAAAATTAACCGGAGCTGTTTTTAAACCTAAAATGGATTATACTGCTTCGGCTGACAGTCTTTTTGCATATAATCAGCAAATTTCCGATCTTGATGTAGAAGGAAACATATATTCTGATAAAATATCTTTTGATATAAATAAAGTTTATTGGAAAAATAATCTGGTTTCTGGAAATGGAATTTATGATTATAAATCAGGTTTAACTGCATTTTTAAAATCGGATGAGTTTACTTATAATTACAACAATTTCATTTTATCCGGAAATGTGAAAAACACTATAAAATATAGTGATGGCTTTTCTGCCGATATGACAATAAACGATCTTGAATTATCTCATTCCAACTTTATTTTGGATAATCTTGTTTTAACTGCAAAAATGGAAGATTCTAAAATTGAAGCAAAAATTGATAGACCTTCCAAAGATGTAGATTTGAATTTTGATTATAACATACAAGCCGATTCATTGCTTGCTGAATTAAAGTTGCACAAATTTGATTTGAATAGATATTTTGACAAAATAGATCTTCCCTCAATTACAGGAAACTTAAAATTAGATAAATTTGCTGAAAATGTGGAACTTAATTCCAATGTAATAGTTCTTGATCAATCTTTTGGAAAACTTGACGGAATGATCGCTACCGATGCAAAAATAAATCTGGAAACTAAAGATATTAATTTTAATTTCTCAACTAATAAAACCAAATTCAACTATGCACCATTTTCAATTGATATCAATGCAAATGGTAAATTAGACAGCCTTAGGACAACCAAATTCACCATCAATGATGAAATCTTTTTTGATGCGTGGTTAGATAAAAGAGACAGTTTGTATTATGGTATAAAAGTTTCGGCTAATGATTTGAAATTAAATGATTATACACGATACATTATGAATTCATATTCTGCCAATCAATTGAAAGGTTTGATTGATTTGGAATTGGAATATAATAATAAGAAAAACAATTTAATCGATGGTGGAATTTCTGTTGAGAAATTTACCTTTGGCGAAAGCTATCCGATTAATTCCGAGCTGGAAATTATTGGTGATCTACAAAATTTAGAGCTTTCTAAATTAGATCTTTCGCAAGAAGGCAAAGAGTTTTTCAAACTTAATGGTAATGTAAATATTTTCCCAAAATTAAAAGCTGATTTGGATGGAAGTTTAGTAGATTTTGATTTATCCGATATTATGCAGAATTCTATATTAAAAGGTAAATTAAATGCTAATCTTTCCTATGATCTCGATGTTGGGAAAAGTATCTTGGATTTGGATATGACCGGGAAAAATCTGAAACTATCTAACCAAAAAATTGAAGAATTCAAATTTTCTGCTACGCAATACGATTCTTTACTTTCAATCGAAGAATTCCATGTTTTCACACCTGAAAAATTAGAGTTAAACGGAAAAGGTAAATTCGATTATAATTTCATTCATAGTACTGCATTTGCAGATACAAACAGTTTTAATCTAAATTTCAGCGGTGATATTTTTGATATTCTATCTGATGAATTTGATTATATTATTTCCGGTAAAAGTGAATCTAGATTATCACTAAATCTTGGTATTTCAGATAATGGTTTTGCTATTAATAGGGGGAATATTTCCATAAATAAAGCATCGCTTGAATTAACAGATCAATCGGAGGTAATTGATAAAGTAAAAATTGATCTGGAATTTTTAGATGATGAGTTAGATATTAAAGAGTTCAAATTTCGCTTAGGAGAAGGTAAATTAATTCTTAGCAATGAAATAAAGGATGAAAACAACTTTGTTCTTGGAACATTAAATTTAGGAATTCTAAAAGTTCGTACTACAAAATCAGGTATTTTAGTACACATTCCCAAGTTTATGCCAAGCAATTCCATTGCCAATATAAATATTTCAGGAAGAGATAACGACGATTTAATTGTTTCAGGACCATTTGATGATATGGAAATTGTCGGTAATATTGCCTTATCAAATGGTGATGCTATTTTCCCACCAGATACGGAAAACTTATTGAAATTGATAAAAAATGTTCGTCAAACAAATAACAAAAATAAAAAGAAAATTGTTGTTGAAGAAGAAACTCAAGATTTACCTTTTACCTTGGACCTAATTATTGATTTAGGTGAAAACATACGATATGTAACCTATCCTGCAAATCTGAAAATAAGCCCGAACAGTTTTTTGCATATAAAATATTTAAACGGTGAATTTGTAATTCCTGAGGCATTATTTGTCTGTGTAGATGGTTATGCAGATATTTTCGGAACTCAGATGAGAACAGATTTTTTAGAAATCAAGATGAATGAATATCAAAAAGGTGTTCAAATAGTAGGAAACTTTTATAAAAAAGCTGCTGACGGGACAATGATAACGTTTGAAATTTTTGATGCAAATCAAGATTTGAATGAGACAAATCTACAGTTCCAATTGGTATCAGATAATGCAAATGATGGAATTTTAGATATTCTTAGTTTGCTAAGATATGGCAGACGTGTTGATGATATCGCAGAAGCTCAGAAGAAAACACTTTTGCAAGATGAAGTTGTTAGTTTAATTGGTGTTGGTTTGGAAAGTGCTCTGCTTGATCCGTTAATTTCACCAGTTGAAAATTGGATTCGTTCAACTTTAGGATTAGATTTTTTCTATCTTTCAACCGATCTGGTAAAAAATGTTGTATCCAATTTTACTAATAATGATGAACAACAATTTATTGTTAATCAAGAAACTAATGAAGATATTTCATCGCTAAACTATGATGATTTCTTAAATAATTTTTCCGTTAATGCAGGAAAATATCTCACAAGAAAATTATTCTTCGATTATGAAGCTACTATCGAAAAAAGCTATGATCTTGAATATAACACACGTTTAGGCGTTTATCAGTTCTTTTCTTTAAGATACGACTTACCGCATAATTTCAGAGTTATTTATCAATACCAAATTCAACCTTATGAAGAAGATACTCATCAAATTACTCTTCAAAAATCTTTTAAATTTTAGAATTGAAAATTGGATTTGTAAAAGCTTTGTAACCGTTTTTTGTAACCACACTCATTCTGACATATTTTACTTTATCTAAATTTATTTTTAGATAATTTTTCGGATTAATTATTTCCTCTTCTTTTTCTTCTTTTCCAAGATATAAAACCAATTTTGTTGCTTCACCAAATTCTATATTTGTTTTAAAAACATATTTCAATATCGCAAATGAAGTGTCAAATTCCATTCCGATATAAATTTTTTCATTTCCATTAGATATATAAAAATCTAAGAAAGGTCCATTTCCTACTAAGATTCGGCCATTTTTTATTCCCGCTATGGGAGAGTTTTCTTTATAATGAAAAATTGTATGATAATTACCGAATACTTGTTTTTTACTTTTAAATAATTTTAGAAACGGTTGAGAAATCTGCCGCATTGAATTGAAATTACCATGAGCATCGTTCCCTGCAATGAGCAAATATTTTTCCCCGGCAAGAAGTTTTGCTTTCCAAAATTCTATCGATTTTTCCAAATCTTGTGGATCGGCAGAATTGATTATCTGCAAAAGATTTATCTTATTATCTGTAAAATCTTTTTCATACCATTTACCTCGTCTGAGAGTTAACTTTTGCATAAAAGGAACATCTTCAGCCGGATGTGCTGCAATATATAATTGATCTTCTTTTGCCTTAGGTAAATCTGAAATCAAATTTTGCGGTTTATTCTTAAACCAAATTTCAGCACTATCTCCCCAACCTTCAATAAATTTTGGATTATTGATAACCAGCATATGCACATTTTCTTTTTTGTGGTTTCCAATCGAAACTTCTTCACCTGCAATAACTCTGAAATCAGCATCATCATTTTGCTTACAATCTTTCTTCATCTTTTCCCATTTAGGAAGATTAGGATCATTTTGTGTGCAATTATCCTCTTTATCATCCAAATCATAAGAATGATCAGTAACAAAAAACCAATCCAAACCCATAGCTTTTGCTAAAATCTTTGTGCTTGAAATATCTGCACCAAACTCTACTTGATCATTTGTATAAATGCTATGATAATGCGGTTCTCCGGCATACCAATTATCTGGATACGGCAAGGTGTCTTTACTTAGAAAACAATTAAAACTTTGCTTTGAGATTCCCTTATAATTATCCTGAACAATTTCAATTATTCCCCCATTAATTTCTACTGATGCTGTGCAAGTGATATTTAAATTTTGCTCTGATTCAATATCTTCAATATTGCAATTTAATATTTTTGAATAGTATTTGTCATTAATTGTTTCATCAAAAGAAAATTTATATTTCTTTTCGTTTTCCTTACTTTTAATCAAAACATTAGCAGCTAATAATTTTATAGGGAATTTATGACTGTCCTTAATAATTAATAAAATCGGTAAATCTTGTGTTCTTGATTTTATACAACGAATAGGGCAATCAAAGATTATCTCCGGTTGATCGATAAAATATTTTGGGAACAACCATTTTAAATGGTAATGAACTTCTGCATAACCTAATAGAAGGGGAATTGTAAAATTATGAATTTCGAGCATAATACAAAAATAACCTCCGATTTAGCTTAAACCGAAGGTTATAAAAATATATTTAACGACTACGGAAGCCAGTTAGGGTCAAAAGTCTGCTTACTCACCTTGTCTTCAGCAAGCTGGAATGGACCTTGTGGAAGATAGTAAAAGAAACTAGCTCCAACTACACCGAAATTATCATTGGTTGTAGCGACTACTGTACTATCTGTAAGAGAATAATCAAATAAGAAAACATCTCCTGTTTTTTCCAATTTCCCATCTAAATCAAGCATACTTAAATCAAAAGCATAATATCCGTTGTCAGGATTATCATAAAATTTCACATCTTCTCTGGCAATAACTTGAACATTTCTAACGCCTTCAGCTAATTTCGCTTTATTTTCCCTATCTTGTTTTAATGGAATAATCAATGTGAATGCAATTCCAACAATCATAATAATCATCAAAAGTTCAATTAATGAAAACTCGGCTTGCTTCTTTATTTCTGTACTTTCAGACATTTATCTCCTCCAATCTGTTTTTTCTCTATTTCATTTCTTAAATTTTCTAAAAAGGAGTTACTGTCAATCACTTTTTGAATGTAGCGATAGCAAGATAATAATATTTCCCCCAAAGTTTATAAAAATTGTAATATTTTATTTTGGAATTTTACAAATTGATCAAATTAATTTAAAAAATACAATTTCATTGAAAATTAGATTTTAAAATTCTTTACATAATAACCTAGAAATTTTTTGTTTGAAAGCTCAAAAAAAATGATTTATTGTAAATCGAAAAAATTAACTTAAATAAAAAACAAAAGAGGCTTTATGAAAAATTTAATCTTTGTGAAAATGATTTTTTGTATTCTCATAATTGTAGGATTTTCGCATCTATTTGCCGAAACTTCCCTGCCAAGAGAACAAAGAATCGACATCAACAAAGCTAGTTTGGAAGAAATTCTATCTTTACCAATTAGCCATGATCAAGCTTTAGATATCTACAATTATCGAGAAGATATCAGCTTTTTCAAAAGTATTTATGACCTAAGAAAAATCAAATCAATCGACCAAAAAACTTTGAATAAACTAAAAGGTTATGTAATCGTTTCTCATTATACAGATGATGATGCAGTTGCAGAACGACGTAATGAGATTTACTACTTGATTCAAAGATTGGGAAGTAACGAAGGTTTGCAAGAAGGTATGAGCGATGTGTGGGAAGATTATCTTATCTCACCAAAAAACATTAATAAAATGAATTTTTCCGAATTGATGAACTTTCCAAATGTTTCAGCTGTTGATGCATATGCTTTGCAAAAAAGAAAAGCGTTGAAAGATACAATCACAAGTTATAGAGATTTGCGCAATACTGAAGGCATTAGCTATTATGCAGCATCAAATTTAAGACACTACATTTATTACAAAGACAAAGCTTCACAAAATCGTCTTTTCTTCGATTATCAATTAAAATATAATGATGAACCATTCACTGATACTGACCGTGAAATGTATCAAGAATCGATGATTAGATATGACAATAATCATCAAAACGGAGATAATCCACCTCATATCAGAAATCAAAATTATTGGAGCTTGTTAGATATGGAAGGCAATCATGCTGAAATTACTAATAAGTTACGAATGAGATACAATAATAACTGGAAAGCCGGTGTATTATATCATGATAACTCTTTGAACCAAACCATTTTAGATATTGATTCTGATTTTATAAAAAACGATATGAAATATTTTGTGGGATATGAAAATGAGATTTTCCCTGATAATAATCTAAAAATTTATACAGGTCATTTCCGTGCTACTTTTGGTGAAGGTTTAGTTATGGAAAGTACTGACTATTTTAGTCCGAGAATGACGGGACTTGGTTTTAATAAAAGAATCAAAGGTATAATCGGTGATATTTCCAGAGCTCAAGAATATGCTTTAAAGGGTGCTGCAATTGAATGGAATAATGATAAATTCAGTTCTTCTTTCTTTTTATCCGAAGATAAAAAAGATGCAATTATCTGGGATAGTAACGATGATGGAATAATTGATGATAATGACGATTTGTTTGCTTATATAAATATGACAACTCGTTTTGATAATGATGTTTTAGAAGAAGCAGAAAATTATTATAATAGTGTAAGTGACAATCAAATAAATTTTGCCCCAAGAAAAGATATTTTCACGGAAAACATTATCGGGGGTCATTTTCAATATTCTCCTATAATAGGAACTACTGTTGGTTTCACCGGATATGAAGCACAATATGATAAAGATTTCACAAGACCAACTGATGATGACATCGATGACCTTCTTGTTTGGGATTATAAATACAATACAGAAAGAAAATGGAGTCTTACGGATGCCGAACTTACTAATATGTATGAGACAAAATCAGACAAATATGGCTATGATAGAAACTATAGAAGAGTTGCCGGTATAGATTGGCTTACTACAATAAATAATACATCATTTCAAGGTGAATATGCCGAAATGGAAGTTGATGGAGATTTTGAAAAAATCGGAGATGATCCATCAGCATTATTAATTTCAAGTAGAACTCAATTTGAAAATTTTAACTTTCTTACAATTTATCGTGATTATGACATAGATTTTGATAATCCTTATCATAGAAGTTTCGGAGAAACAAACCGTTATGACGATACTGTTGTAGAAAGTTCTTATAAGGTGAATAACTCACTTCTTTCTGATATGAACACAAATAGTGTACAGCCTGAAGCAGAACGTGGAACTTATTTTGAAACACGTTATCAAATAAGTAGATATCTCACATTATCCAAAATGTATCTTGATATTTGGGAAAGAAAATCTGATGGTAGAAAAGGTGTGAGATATGAAGCAAAACTCGATTTCAAACCAATTCACCAAATTCGTCTTAGAACAAGATATAAAAGACAAAGCAAGAGATATGATGATGATATGGATCGTGGGCGTAGCATAAGTGAAGAATATGAATTATCATATTCAACTAATTTATCAAATTTTGACCGATTAGGCATAACCTATATTTTTGCTGATGTAAAAGCTCCACCATATCCATCAATATCCAATCCGGGTGAAGCCGGTGGTGCTGATATGGCACAAGCTAGCAATGTGTATTCAAATGGATCTTGGATTGAAGCTTATTATATTCACAACTTTAATAAAAATCTTAAGATGCAAGGAAGTTTTGCTTTTTGGAATGCTGATGGAGCAAGCTTCTGGGATTTTGAAGATTCCAATCTTGATTTTGATCATAGCTCAAAAGGCATGAAATATTGGATTACTTTTAATCATAAAATTTCTAATAATTTATACTTGAGCATGAAATTTAAACATAAAAAATATGTTGCACGCGAAATTCAAATTAGAAGATATAATGATTTATTAGATGGTGAAGAATACTATTTCAGAAATGTTGATAGAGAATATTCATCAATTCGTATTCAATTAGATTGGAAATTATAAAGAAAGGAGAAAATCATGAATAAATATAAAATTCTTATTACAATATTGATAATTTTAGCAACTGCTAATTTATTATCAGCATATTCCGTTTCAAACTATGTTAATGGTGATCAGGTTAATTCATTAGATGCCAGAACAGCAGCTATGGGAGATGCTTCTACAGCAAAAAGCACAAACTTGTTTTCAACAACTAACAATCCGGCTAACTTAAGCAACTTGAAAGGCAGATTCGGTTTCCAATTAGTAAATGGATTTCTTAGAAATGCACAACAACGTTCTCTACCAATGTATGACTCATTCGATGGTTTTGTTGGAGATGCAGAATATGTTCAAAATGAAAATATTTTCTCTGAATTTGGTTTGGGAGCTTATATAAATCTTCCTTTGGACAAAATCAATTTTACTTTGGCAACTCAATATAAACCTTATATGAACTTTGATGGTAAATATGAAGAAGAAGTAAGAAATAATTCCAATTCTGATTTTAACTCATACCCACCAATAATTGCCACTAATATTATAGATAGCGATGGTAGCATAAATGCTATCAGTTTTTTATCTTCAATTAAATACAAAAACTATTCATTGGGCTTTGAAGTTGCAAAACTAACAGGCGAGCAAGATTACACAAATAAGATTGTTTGGAGTGATTATGCTACAAATGCTGCATCTATTGAAGGAGCAACTTTAGCTTCTTATGATTTTTCATTTTCCAGAGATTTTGATGGCTATTATTATCAAGTTGGATTCCAAGCAGAACTTAATCGTCATACATCATTAGGCTTAAATTTTAAACCTGAATTTGATATCGATTATGAAATTGCAGATAATGATACCAGCTTCACAAAACCTGCTTCACTAAGATTAGGCTTATTTCATTCACCAAGAAGTTTCATCAACAGCGCAATAAATATCGATGTGGAATATGTTCAATGGAACTCTGTAAATGATATTTATGATGATCAATTAAACTATTATATCGGTGTTGAACACAAGATAACAAATAAACTTCCTTTCAGAATGGGATTTAATTATAAAACTGAATATAATCTTACGGAAGAAGATAATATTCCTGTTGCAGAGAAAATTACTATTCCAACTTTTTCAGCCGGAACAGGCATCGAAATACTCGAAAATCTTGATTTAGATTTATCAATTTCATATTCAAATCGCATTTATGAAGCATTAGATTTATTCCAAGATACTTTATACGATTATGAATTTTTATGGAATAATTACAATTATATGAATTTTGAATATAGAGGTTGGGAAAATCCTGACAAAGTAACTGAAACAAATTTTAAAATTCAGACAACCCTTAGTTATAAATTTTAGGAGTTTGTATGAAAAAGATTATTTTTGTTAGTTTGTGGCTTAGCATATTAGTTTTTGCATATTCAGCAGAAAACTTAGTTCTAGATGTGCTTTTCACAAACGATATTCATGGTGGGATTGATGCTTATGATGCTACTTTCATGAATCCTGAATTTCCTCCAAGACTTGGTGGCGGTGGTTCTGCTGCCAGATATATTAAAGATGTAAGATCTCTTACAAATGGGAAAACACGTGATAATTTACTAATTGATGTTGGTGATTTTTTCCAAGGACATCCGGTTGGAACAATGACTGATGGCACAGCTGTTATTGATTATTTTAATCTTATGAACTATGATTTTAGTGTAATAGGAAATCATGAGTATGATATTGGCGAAGAAAGATTGAAGAAAACTTACAAGCGTGCAAAATTTCCGATCTTGTCTTGTAATGTAATTAATCGTCAAACCGGAAAACTTGTAGAATATGCCCAACCATATATCATTTTTGAAAAAATGGGAATTAAAATCGCTGTTATTGGCTTAACAACCACCGATACAGCATTAATGAGCTTTCCCGATAATATTAAAAATGTAGAATTCTTGCCTGCTGTTCCTCAAGTAAAAAAATACATCAAAATAGTTAAGGAAAAGGAACATGCTGATCTTGTGATAGTTGCCGGTCATATGGGACTTCCTTATTATCCGCAAGAGGCTTATGATAAGCGTTATTCAGAAAATTCAAAGCCTATTACAAATAGAAAATGGGGTTATGATTCTCAGGAAATTGTTCATGAAGTAGAAGGTATCGACGTTTTCTTCGGTGGTCATATGCATAAAGGTTTTCCTTCTGCATGGGAAGATCCTATCACCCACACTTTAGTATTCCAATCTTATGCTTATGGCAGCAGTATTGGCCATGTAAAATTATTGATTGATCCCGAAACCAAAACATTGGTTGGCTATGAGCCTCCTTCTGTTTCAGAGCGTGAAGGTGTTTTAATTACTCTTTTTGAGGATAGATTTATTCCTGTTCCTGAAATTGCCGATACAATTTTAACATTGCAAAAAATTGCAGAAAAAGGAATGGATCAAGTGATTGGTGTAGCTGATACTTATATTTCCAAATCCGGAACCGGACCACAAAATCTAATAGGAAATCTTGTTTGTGAAGCTATGCTTGAATTTGACAATGCAGATTTTGCTTTTATGAATTTGGGTGGAATTCGTGGCGAAATTAATCGAGGCCCAATCACATATCGTGATGTATTTAATGTAATGCCTTTTGATAATCAAATTGTTACATTTGAAGTCGATGGAAAATTTTTAAAAGATATTATTGAAATGAGAGTTTCCGGTTCTAGAGCAGGGCTTAGAACTGCCGGCATTAAGGTAGTTGTAAATAGAACTAGACCAGATTACGATAGAATATCTGAGTTATATATTGGTGGCGAACCTTGGCAAGCAGATAAAATCTATAGAGTTACTACTACAGATTTCCTACTTCAAGGAAATGCCGGATTGACAATGCTTACCACAATTCCACAAGATAAAATCACCAGATATGAAAAAGAATTGCGAGATGTGATTGTAGATTATATCAGAACAAATTCACCTGTTTCAGCTAAAATTGATGATAGATGGATACGTGACGATAGATCGAAAAAATCAAAATTACTTCTACAAGAACTAAACAAATAGATTTAATAAAATAATAAAACCTTGTGGCAAACTGTTCTGAGACATATTGTCACAAGGTTATTTTATTATCGTTTTTTTAAAGAAAACAATTGACCTATTAAGTGAATTCTTTTTTATGTATTTCAGAAGCTTAAAAGCAAATACTTACTGCAAAAAATATTAGGCTATTTAGACCTGTTAAAAATACTATCAGTTTAATTATCAGCCATGGAGAACTTATGCTTAACAAAATCGGAAGATTAGATTCTGAAGATAAGAAAGAACTACTTCTTATCATTCAGGATTTATTAAAATTAGCCGAATCAAAAAAAAATGAGAAAAAACTCAGAAACGAATTAAAAAAACTGGGAATGACCCAGAACTATTTTATCAGAGAATATGTGGGAAACACTTTAGCTGAACTTGATAAAAAAAGATTACTGTACCCTATTTTAAAAGATTTTATTGATCACAAATTTTATGGTGCAAGAGCAATCGCATTATTCTATCTTTGCAAAGTTCACGAACATGATGTTGAAGAGATTTTCTCAATCTTAGAGAAAACATTTGAAACAACACCATGGGAAGTTGAAACAATTATTACAGAATTGTGGAAAGATGATCCTGAATTCATGAAAGAGAACATGCTAAAATGGATAAAATCTGATAATACTAAAAGAAGAGCCCTCTCTTTTCATGGAATGGAATATATTTCTAAAACCGATCCGGTTTATATTATGGATTTCATAGGTGAAGCAATAGATGATGACACTATGGAAGTACAAAAGAAAATAACTCACATCCTTTCACAAATTGCCAGAGACAACCCGATTGTTGTTTATCCTTACATTCATCAGTGGCTAAAAGATGCCAACGATAGAAGACTGAAAACGATTTGGGTTTCCATGAAAAAATTAGCAAATATTGTAAATCAGAGAGCTCGTAGAGATGATGAAGAACAATTTGTGCGTCTTACTGAACAAACAATTGATGATTGGGCTCATGATGAAAATGAGAAAGTTGCAACGATGGGTGAAAAATTACAATACATCCTAAGTCGTCGCTATTCTAATTCAAATAATCATAATAAGCAGAATAACAATAATCAAGGTTCTTATAATAATCAGAACTCTTATAAAAACCAAAATAATTCCAATAGAGGGAATCGCAATTCCAAAAATAACAGGAATAATTACAGAAAGAGATAATTAATGGAAAAAAACCTGCTGCTGAAATTCGTAGTATTATTTTTCTCAATTTTATTATGGTATCAACTTGTTTTAGTGCAAGAACATATTACCGAAATAGATTTGCCTGTAAAATTAGAAAATCTACCTGATAAACTTATCTTTTATGATGAAGGAATCAAAACTATTCCAATAAAAGTAAAAGCTAGCGGCATGGATCTTATTTTCCTAAAATTGTCAGATTCTCATTTCTTGATTAATGGAGAAAACTTCAAATATGGGAAAAACATTACCAATATAAAAGAAGATGATCTGAAAATTCCCAAAAGAATTAATTATGAAATCATTAGCATAGGAAATTCAAAGAGACAAATTTTGAATATTGATAAATTGGAAACTTCCTATAAACCTATAAAATTAACTTATGCTTCATCAAAAGATGAAGAGTTCTTTATTGAAAATAAGATTTTATTACATAACAAAAGAGTACAAATCAGCGGACCTCAAAGTATATTGGACACTTTGGAATACGTAGAATCAAATCCTGCTTCAAGAAAGGATGTTGTCGGCAATAAACTAAATCTTAAATTGATCCCACCTCATAGCAAGATACTACTGGAACAAGAGAAGATAGTTCTTGAGATATCTAAAACCGAAATGAAAATTAGAACGATTTCTCTTATACCAATTAAATATCCCGAAAATGAGAACATAACAATTATTCCACAGAAAATTTCTGTTATGGTTAGCGGACCGAAAGAAATAGTTGAAAAACTTAATCAACATTCTGTTGAAGCTACTTTGGATAATAGCAATTTACTAAATTCCAATACTAGAAAAGTAAATATAAAATTACCTGCAGGAGTGAATTTATTGGAGTACACACCCAATAAAATTCAGATAATAAAAAATGATTAAAAAAATATTAGCATTCGAAACTTCTTGTGACGATACATCGGTTGCAATAATCGACACAAATTATAAAGTTTATGTAAATCTGATTTCATCACAAACAAAGCACGAAGAATTTGG
>Ga0256842_1001773_pt1 | contig 16677 bp, 8 predicted proteins | sample 4559240metaG_FD_185973 | JGI IMG/M metagenome (GOLD analysis project Ga0256842, IMG submission 185973) | Hydrothermal vent microbial communities from Guaymas Basin, Mexico - 4559-240 | ecosystem: Environmental > Aquatic > Marine > Hydrothermal vents | place: Mexico: Guaymas Basin | collected...
CCCTTCCCACATAGCTGCAGCAAACAAAGCAATCGTCTTTTCCGGCTGCAAATTATTCGACGTAAAAAAATCATCGGCAAATTTGTCGTCCTCGGAAGTTGTCCAAACAATCGGTTGCAAAGGTGGCGCGTCGATTCCAAGACCTTTCAGGAAGTCTCTATGCCGCTCAAGTTCCGGTTTGTGTTCTTTGCCGCTCGGCAAGAGTCTGGAATAGAATTGGTTGTGCTTATCCCTAATTTCTGCGGGAATATTGCAGAGATTGCCATTAAACGCGATCCGTTCTTTGGCACCGCTTTTTATTGTAAACAAATCTGTTAGCAGTTCGCGCGAATAAACTGAATTCAAAGCAATATCGGCATTTATTGCTTGTAATTGTTGGATAATATTTGATCTATATTCTTTATCCTGCAATGCCCGTTGTCTGTCAAAGGTAATAATATTGTCTATAAAAGGGCATGCTTCATAGATCTCCGCGATATGCTTCTGACAAACGACAGTAATCTTTGCATTCTCATACTTTTTTCGAATATATGGCAGCATCGATGCGGCAAGGATATTGTCGCCGATAGAATCAGTACGAACAAATAAAATCTTTTTTATCTGCTTCCGATCAGTTTCTTGTGCTGGAGTAAATTTTGCGATGCAAAAACCGAACTTCTCTTTAGAAGAAGCGATCAACTCAAACCGGGGATCTCTCTGTATCTGTAAAAAACTCTTGTGGTGTTTTATATGGTAAATATCATTCAGTGCAATATAACATTCACCCCGTAACTGACTTATCAAGTAAGTAAACTCAATATTCCCCATATGCCCGCCACTATCAAGCAAAACAAAATCAGGTCTGTAATCAAACTCTTTTAAACACTCACCAAGAAGATTGTCCTTCAAATTTTCAAAATTCGTTTCCTGATAATAGAGCAAGGCACGTTCATTCTCCTGGTGGTCAACAAAAATGTCATCAAATTCGATATTTTTAACACACTGCTCGTTTATCTCCTTAAGCGTAGGCAATATTTTGCGTGGTACTGAAAGCCCATTCAAGGGAGATACATATTTCAATAGCCCGTTATTGCGCAAATTATTCAGCGCTGTATGGTAATACTTCGGATTCACCTCAATCGTATAGAATTTTGAGTCCTCAATACCGAATTGCTGCAATGAAGCAGCAATGATTGAGGTTGTCCCTGTTCCAAGATATGTTCCTGTTTCTATGATTTTTTTGGGTTGCTTTTCTTTGAAAACAGATTGGATGCGAGAAGAAAACTCGGACTCAGTGTCAATTTTCATTCCCCCGCTGTCATAGTCGGCAGCAATCTTAATCCTTTTCGGCTCAGCGATGCTCTGATTCCCTGAGAGTAAAGATTTAAAATCAATATTTTTTAAAAAAATGGCACAACCGTTATCTTGTTTGGTATTCAAAATAACATCCAAATACTGGTACTTCTCTTTCAGCCTGTATGCTAAATCTAACAGATACTGATGGCTTGCATGGATAATGTCATCGAAGACCATAGCACCTTTATAATTCAGAAGCTGAATGCAATCCTCAAGATCCTCCCATGCTCCAGCTTCTGAGTAATCTCCATCAACGGTAATAAGATCAAATTTGATATTGTTTTTAATAAGTTCTTTCAGCTTTTCATGACTATTGCCATGGATAAGTTTTATGTCAACATTCTTACCTGTCTTCGTTCTAAAATTATTAATTTGTTGCAAGGCATATTCTCTACTATTCGGAAATCCGCCATAGTTTTCTATCCATAGGTCTATAGCAGTTACAAATTTGACATTTGAATTGCTTAATACCTGGATCAAAGAACCCCCTGTTCTTACCCCAATCTCCAAGTATGATTCCGGATGAAGTTTATCAGCAAGAAATGCCAACGCTACATGAATATTCCAAAAATGCTGGCCCGCTCTAATCATTTCCTTAATTTTAGTCCTACGTTTTTCTAAAGGCGCATCTAACTCAATGAATTCCCATGCATCCAAAACTTTTTTTTGGTAATAGGGTGATCCAATGATCGAAAAAATACAGTTCGTTGCTACGTTTCTATTATCTTGATACAGCCCCTGTTTAAACCCCTTAATGAATTCCATCATTACTTCCGAATGCGTTCCCCTGTATCTTTCTGTGTACGAGTTCCTGCTACCGGTCCAAACCGGATATTTTTTTTCAATTTTATTTCTATTTTCAGGGGTCCATTTCAAAAAGCATTCTTTGTACCACTCATTCAAATCAATTCCCCAACTTTTTCCCCAACCATATCTATTGTATAGCTCGATTTTTTGCTTTACCTGATCATTTAACACATAACTATAATGACATGGGATGATTCCCATTTCTCTTGTTCTGTGGCCATCTATTAGATTCATCTGCTCAGTAGAAATATTCGACTCAGGCCAAATCATAGTTGGCGGTCGATGAGAGGAAAAGTAAGCTCCTGTAACAAACTTAAAGACCCTCCTGTAATGAGCGGCCTTTTCAAAAAATTTTGGAGATACGAATATATAATCAAAGCCTTTCCAGAAATTATCGGGAATAAAGTTTATTTGAGTAATTGAAGGATCACTTTGAACAAGTTCTTTAATCTTTACCAAATCTTGCTGCTTATATACTTCATCAGAATCTACAAGCCACACATAATCCCCCGTGACAAATTCAAGGGCTTTATTTTGCATATGAACTTTTTCTGGCCACCGTCCCTGTATCAGCTTTAGTTTTTTTTGTGGATCAGAAAAACTCTTAATAAATTCCACGGTACCATCTTTGGAACTGCCATCGAGATTTGCGGCAAAGAGACATTTCTCCACAGCACCTTCCACAATTATGATTTCATGGGCAAAATCATATATGGCTTTAATTGCGTATTTAATAAAGGGCATTCCATTGAGAACTATTATAATAAAACTGAACTTAGGGAATGCATCTGCATCTGTTCTCGGGGACTTTTTTCTCTTTTCTCTTAATGCAATCTTATGTTCCACTTTATGTAAGAGTTGAGATATCTCTTTATCTTTCGAGTTTGTGTTTAAATAAATTACAAAAAGATTCTTTGCTTCTTTGAATTTTTCCAAACTTATCAGGGCAGTACCAAAATTAAAGATCGTATTTTTATCATTCGGATTAATTTCAAACGCTTTATTAAAATGCTCTATTGCCTTTTGCAGCTCTCCATTCTGCCAATAAAGCACCCCAAGGTTGTTATATGCAGTGGCAAAAGATGGGTCTATTTCTATAGCTTTTTTAAAGGCTGTTAATGCACCCTGAGTATCGCCTTTATTGAAAAGTTCTTCACCCTTCTCATTCAGGACTAGCACTTTTTTTATTAATTTGCCGTCTTTGTTGATTATCCATCTGGCATAAGCAATGGACTTTATATTGCCATACCCACCTGCAAGCGCGAGATTTACCTTCGCCTCTTTACCGTTCCATGCCTCCTCAATCCCTCCCTTGATATGGCCGTAATCATGGTTTTGATGAAGAACAGTTGCAGCATGTGTCGCGTCTATAACATGCATCTTTAAATCCAAAGCCCGCTTGATCAACCAGTTATCCCAAGCGGTTCGGCCAAGTGCAAAAGGAGGAATATTACCCCAGGCTCCCTTAAAAAAAACAAAGTAATCTACCCCTGTAGGGGCATGCAATGTGCCGTTGTCTCTGACAAGGCTTTTAAGCTTATCTTCCCATTTGTTATCCTCAAAATCGATCAAATCGCTCAAGTCAAAATCCCATCGTTGCCCAACCATCAAAAACTTGTCAAATCCGTTCTTGAGGATTGTTTCGATTGCCCCTGTAAAATCGTTCATCAGAATTATATCCGCATTCACATAAGCCATAATAGGATGGCTAGCCTCGGATTGGGCGATCTCAAACATTGAATTCAGCAACGGTGTACCAAACTCATTCCGCTCAACGTATGGTATATGCTTAACATCAAATTCGTCAGCAACTTCGGCTGTTCCTTCTTCATCTCCTAATAAGATGATCTCCGGCCTGGGTCGAAGCAATGACCAACTCTTGATTGCATTTCGCTGTATAATCTCAATGTGGCCTTTAAAGGGTTTTGGCATGGCAAAGATGGTTATAGCTTGAGCTTGTTCTCTTTGTGGTAACTTCTGTTTTGAATCTTGATGTTTATTTATCCATGAATGGATATCTTCAAGCAAAACTTTTGTATTAGGGTGGGGATTGTTGTTTTGCAACTCCCTATGTAGAAATATTACTGCACTGTCAAGCTGCCCAACCCGGGCAAGTATTACGGCTTGCGCATAAAACACCCCACTCAGAGATGGATTTAAATCTGAAGCTCTTTTAAAAGAGTTTATCGATTCTTGCAGGTTACCAACCGCATACAACTCAACTCCATTTTTGCAAAGCTCAAATGTCTGCTGATCAACTTGAAGATTTCTATCTTCGCGTATAAATATCTTATCAAGTGGATTATAACTAACTTTACCTGTTGATTGTTCAAACGCTTCATTATCAAATTCAAGATCAACACTGTTTTCTAATGTCTTTTCAAAAGCAACTGATTTTATCCTGTGCTTAAAAACAAGGTTTATTTGATTTTTATTTACCCACTTCATAAAAGGGATAACCTCTTGGAATCCGAAAAACGATCCTCCCTTCCAATAAGGAGCATAGTAGCCTTGAAAACACAGCAAGGGATCAATTTCGTTGATAACGGTGTTTTTAAAGAATTGCCGGGCAGTCTTGCTCCCCAAGGTTGATGGGCTATACCATAGATCATCTACTATAACTATGCTACCAGACGGCAACGCTGGCACGGCGTTGCGGAGCACATATTCCATGATTGACACATTGGGCATATCGTGAGCATCAACATACAACATCACCTTATCTTCAGGCCCCCAAAGCTGGCTGAAATCTGTTTTTAAGATATTCTGCTCAAGCAATTTCGCCCGGGACAGGTCAAACGGAATTATCTGCTGACTTTGCCGAAGCGGAGCAAATGAAATGTCAATAGCGATGACTTCTGCGCTGCTGTTTGCTGATAACCATGCCCGAAGTGACAGGCCGAAGAGAGTGCCAAGTTCTACTATTTTTGTGGGTTTATATTTATCAACCAGATCAACTAGATTACTCAACGATTCAGGGGTTTGATCGCGGTAATAAAGGCGGCTTTGGGCAATAGCGAGTTTGTTTATCCATTTGTGAAAAATTTCTCCTCCATTTTTGATAGTATCAGATATTGAAATTTTGGGGTTCATCAGGGGGAATTTTTTTGCTTTTGGTTTATAAAAATACATATCTTCCGAACTAATCTTTTTGGAATCGTATCCCCAAGATGAAAGCAGCTCCCTAATTCTTTCTGCGCTGTAACCAAATTGTTGGGTATTAGCCTCAGAATACTCAGTTAAAATGCCAGGGTGATATTCTCGTATAAGATTTTCGCCTCCTTTCAAGACAAAGAGTTCACATCCTTCAGTATCGATTTTTATCAAGTCTACTTTCTTAATGTCCTGTTCAATTGCAACTTGATCCAAAGTGTTTACTGGAACTTCTATCTCTATCCAATTATCGAAACGAATTGGTTTTCCAAGGCAAGCAAGCCCTGAATCAGTGCCTGACTTAGGATATTTCAACACCTCAGAACCTTTTTTGTTCGATAAAGCAATTTGTAATGCTCTAACATTATATTGCAACTTGTTTAGCCGAATATTGTTTTTGAGAATCTCATAGATCATTGGCATCGGTTCAAATGCCAAGCACTTAATGTTTTGATTTATTTTCGCCAATAAACAAAAAGATCCGGTATTTGCGCCTATATCTAAAATAACCGGATTGTCAATATTCAAAGTTTTTCCATAAAAAAACTTGATTGTCTCCATGTCCCAAGCAGTAGGTATCCCCCCCCGTGATTTTCCCTGCCAGGAACCGCCTACCTCTGTGGACCTAGGATCGATCAATATCTTGTAGTTATCAAACAGGAATCCCTTAACTGGAACAATCATGACAGGATGGCGTACCCAAAATTTAGGATTAATAAACAAATTTTTTTTCATTACAATAACTCTGTATAATTAGGTGGTGAAGCACTGTTAAACCGGCATGGCCGGATCCAAAATATCCTGGACACCCACGGATATGAAAATACAGACTGGTTTTTCAACATGGTTTTGTGTGTTTTCATGTTAAAGTATTAGTTAATTTCAAACTTATTCTGAGAATGCAGCGTATTGCAAAAATTGCATGGAAACTCCTACGTGCCAACGCCAAAGCCCACGTATCTAAAACCATCAAGATTTATATCCTTTAAGGCCCTCCAGCTATCCAACAACAATGCTCTATTTTTGACTAATGTCCCTGCGAGCTTCCAATCTAGATCTTTATAAACCTGCCAGTTGGTCAAAAGAATTATCCCTGCCGCATCTTTTATACATTCGTACGGGTCATCAAAATAACTGACATTATCACCCAAAACATCCTTTGCCGCAGGTATAGCCTTAGGATCATGAACAGAAACAACAAAACCGGAATCAACCAATCTCTTTGTAAGCATGATTGATTGTGATTCTTCAATGATGTGTGTTCCAGGCTTATAAGATAATCCCAAAAGGGCAATTTTATCGCACGGATTTGTCTTTTTGCTGATAATATCAAACAACCTGTCAACTACGGAATTATTGATAGTAACAACCTGCGGACCTAGCCTTAGCTCAACTCCGGATTCTCTGGCAAACACCTGAAATGCTTGATTATCTCGTGGAAAACATGGACCACCAAAGCCAAGCCCTGCTTTAAGATATTTGGAGCCGATACGTGTATCCATACCCAAAGCATTGGTGATGACATCTATTTGGGTATCTGGAACCTTTTCACAAATGGAAGCCAATTCATTGGCAAAACTAATTTTCATCGTAACGAAACAGTTGAGGCTAAGCTTTGTAATCTCCGCGTTGATAAGAGACATGATCTCGACTTTAGGATTATTATTGCATGTGGTGAGATAGAGCTTTTTTGCCATTTTAGCAGAGCATCCATCAGAAGCCCCGACAAGAACCATATCAGGATTCAGAAAGTCTCTTATGACAGATCCTAAAGCAATGAATTCAGGATTGTAGACAAGACCAAAATCTCTGCCGCATTCCTTACCGGTGAGCTTTTCTAGTAAAGGCTTAAAGAGCATCTCGCAAGATCCAGGCATAACCGTAGAAACTATGCCTACTACATGGAAATCTTCTTTCTTCTCAAGTGCCGGCGATAAAGCACGTAATGCATCTTTAACATATTCATTGGTAAATCGACCATTTGCCTGACTGGGAGTAGGGACAATTACAAGGGATATTTCTGAATTTAAAACAGCATTTTCTATATCGGCAGTTATAATCAAGTTTTGCCAGGCCTTGTCTAGGAGTTGATCGAGGCCAGTTTCATCTATAGGGCAATGCTTTGCATTCAGCTCATCCATGATATACCTGTTTTCATCAAAGCCTATTACCCTGTGACCCTTAACAGCAAAGCAGACGGCCGTGCAAAGCCCCAGTTTACCCAACCCTATTACTGATATATTCATCTCGGTTACCTTTGTATGTTATTTTTTAGATAATCTTATATTTTTATATGAATTTATATGTCATACTATCATTAAGTATCACTTGTTCGTAAATCTCGTTATGAGGCTGATACGTACATCTCGGACATTCCGTGGCTACATTAATTTTATCGTGAATTTCCCAGTGGGCTCTGCTTCCCCAAAGTTTTTGAATCTTGTTGGCATCTACAATATTTCTTGCCAATTCCAATTTTTCATCCCCGCGCCTATCGCAACAAAGGCCTACCATAAATGAATCTTTTGGATAATTTTTTCCAACAGGAGGTTCAATCACTGCTGTCATAAAAATAGCATAACATTTATCAAAGTAGTTGGCCCTCTCAAATTGAGAATTAAATTTATGCGTAACCCCATAGACACTAAAGTTTTCATCGTCCAGTTCTAAAGATTTTGCGATTTGCTCATTAAATAAAGCAATTTGTTCCTTAGAAAAGGTGATCTCGTCTTCTGTGTCTATTTTGTCCCAGGGTGTACCGGCTGGACGGAAATGGATGTTTTTGCATCCTATCTCTTTAGCCAACTTTGTTGCTTGATATATTTCCCCAATATTATCTTTGTATAAGAGATATTTATAGCTTACCCCATAGGAAGGGTGTCTTTGTCCCAATTTGTTATTGTGTCTTTTAGCGTAATCTACCAGAACAGCAATATCTTCAATGAGGTGCTCAAAATATTTTTTCTCAGGATTCAGCCCTTTGAGCTTATTGAAGGTTTCAGGTGTTGCTGCATCCATTGATACCCCGACCCACGTACACTGTGATAAACAGTCGATATATTGAGATATTAAGCTACCATTCGTAACTACACCGACATCTATTCCATTGGCAATCACCTTGTCGATAAAAGGTGCAGTCGCAGTATTTAGTAGAGGCTCTCCACCACCGGCCACACAGATTGCCTTTACTCCAGGTTCAAAATCAGGAAAGCCTTCTCCCCATCGGGGTAGAAAATCTGCAAGATTAAGCAACGCCTTTTCAGATAATGAATTCTTTCTTGTTTTACGTACAAATGCGGCATTACACCACACACAATTGAAATTGCAAGCATTTGTGGGGTCAACAGTAATAAGAATCGGTGGAGGAACAGGTCTCCCCCTTTTAATTTGTCTCCACCTATCTACATGTGCAAGCAACTTATAACTGTTGAATGGATTCCACCGTTTACTTGGATCCCATTCTTTTGCTTTGCTTTGGACTTGCTTAGTGTTTACCTTTTTTATCGAATGTAGCTGTAATGATAAACGGTTAGTCATTTTTTTTCCTTATTGAGTGGCCTTAAGATAGGTCTCCCAGAATCCAAGTACGCTTTCTTTTTCAGTCTCTGCGGTGAACCTTGATGCAGTAATAATGACATTTTTCTTAGCATTTTTCCTGGAGTGTAATATCTTTTCGACAATGGGAGAAAATAAATCCTTTCTTTTACCATAAAAATACTTTCTGAAAATCGGAGTATAAGTGCAGACAAGAGCGAAAAAACGAATATATACAAAAAAATAGGTGACGCGTTCTGTCGCCATTTTCATGCCCGGGGGTAATAACATTTTTTCTGTCATGAGCATTTAGCTTCTTTATGAGTCCGGGAAACATTTCAGGGATTACCAAGATATCGGTTGAAAGGAAGCTCGGGTTATCAAAGAGATATATAATTGGAACTGAATGGTCGAACCATGTTGGCCTGAAACCCTTGTTAAAATGCACTATGTATGTGCATCACAGCCGTTATCCCTCAGTATCTGGACATGCGTGTATAAAATCTCTTTATCCCACTTGATGGAAATGCAAAATCAGGGCATATGTAAAATATCTTCTCCATGGTGTTGTTCGTCATGCCTATCTCAAATTAGGCTCCGTCCATTGGGGTGAAATAACTGCCCATGGTACAAAAACAATAATTGATGTATTACATGCCAAGCATTTGTCCTACATGCAGCATACAGCAATATCTATGCCTGAATGAAGGAATAGTGATATCAATATATTAGATCAAAACAAATACTTTTATAGTCAAGGCTTTGACATGCATACGGAAAATATGACTGATTACACGTAAGATGATATAAGTATTAGTTAGTGCATTAGAGATATCAGGCTTGTTTTAAATGATTTAAATTGTGGATTTTATAATGGACCCCAAAATTTGAACCAGTTGCTAAGCTACAAAACAAGTGGTAAAGGCAGGTGCAATTTGCCACCAGAAAAGGAAGTCTATGAGAAAAAATTACAGTGGAAAATTTAAAACCAAAGTTGTCGTTGATGCTATGAAAGAACAAGATACAGTAGCAGAATTATCATCTAAACCAGCATGGCCGGATCCAAAATATCCTGGCCACCCACGGATATGAAAATACAGACTGTTTTTTCAACATGGTTTTGTGTGTTTTCATGGTAAATATGAGATTCATCGCTCACTGCTCACAAGATGGAAAAAGGAGGCCATAGAAGGGTTACCAGGAATCCTTTCAACAGCAAAGAAGAAGGGAAATGATGATCAAAAATTGATAGAAGTCCTATACCAAAAGATCGGTCAACTCAAAGTAGAGAATGACTGGCTAAACGCTCATGACAAAGAATTTTTGTCACCCCCGAGCATGAAAATGGAGACAGAACACGTCATCTGTTTTTTCTCGTATATACTCGTTTTTTCGCATTTATCCGCGATTATACTCCAGTTTTCGGAAAGTATTTTCATGGTAAAGTTAAAACAATTCGTTCCTGACCGTAAACACCTGATAGATATGGGTCACCCCGATATCAGTATCAACAAGCAATGTGAGTTACTGCAAGTATCTAAGGGAGCCCTTTATTATTAGCCGAGGCTAATAGATCCGTACACGCTTTCTTTTATGGACCTGATTGATAAGCAACATACCAGGAGGGAAGAATAGGGGATCAGGTCTTCATTCTTCACACTTTTATCTTTTTTTACAATCTTTTAGATTTTTTTTCAGGCTTTTTGTCTTTTCTTATTTTACCTAAATCCTGCAAGCGTCGAGTTTGCCGAAGATGCAAGGCGGCAAGGGCGCAGACGTACTCCGATACTTCAAGTCCTTGCCAACACCGCAGATTTGGTAAAATCGACGCTCCTTAAGGGTAAACTATTTTCAAAAATCACAACCTTTATGGCCGCATCAAATTGATGCGTGTTATACAAGCACAACATTTCTATAATTGGTTGATATTAAAAGCATAATTTTCTTTTTGAAAATAGTTTATGCAGGTTTTAGGTTTTATCTTTAACACGCCTGCTCTTGAATATATCTTTTCGTTCATTACCACGAGAAGTCACATGATAAAAGGCGCCGGGGTAGGTTATTCTCAAGGGACGAACCATTAGCAATCCTTTTATTGCTATAATGTGATGCGAATCTTATAGTCCTTCATCATGCTGTTTGTGAAGAATGAAGACCTGACCCCTTTTGTTCATATGAAATGAACAAATTGAGGGCCTGTGGAGTTGTCGAAAAGAATAAAGGCATGTCATTTTATAGGGTTACGGGAACAGGCTGGAAATGGTTCTGGGTCTCCTATTTACAGCGTTGCCAAGGACTTGAAGTATCGTAGTAGGTATGCGCCCTTGCCGCCTTGCACCTGCCTGCCGCAGGCAGGTCTTCGACAAACTTGACGTTTGCAGGATTTATGCAGCATATCATGATGATCCAACAATCGCATCTACATCGTCTCCTGATAAGACCTCCTTTTCTTCCAGCTCGGAGGCAAGCCTATCCAAAACAGATCTGTTTTTGCTAATAATCTCTCTAACGCGTTGATAACTGGTATCAATAATCTCTCTAACTTCAGTATCTATCTCCCTGGCAGTCTCTTCACTATAATTTTTCTGTTCACCATAGTCTGTACCAAGAAACAATGAAGTCTGTTTCTTGCCAAAGGTAACTGCACCAAGCCTGTCGCTCATACCGTAAAAACAGACCATGTTTCGGGCAAGCTCTGATGAACGCTCCAGGTCGTTCTGAGCACCCGTTGAAACATCCTCAAAAATCACCTCCTCGGCGACCCTTCCGCCCAGTAGTATGGCAATCTGATCCAGCAATTCCTTCTTTGTAGCAAGGAACTTTTCTTTTTCCGGCAGCTGCAATGTATATCCAAGTGCCCCAACTCCCCTTGGAATAATGGAGACCTTGTGCACCGGCGCAGCCGTAGGAACACGCTTGGCAACCAGTGTATGCCCGGATTCATGATATGATATTCGATGCTTTTCTTCCTGACTCAAGGTATTCTTTTTCTTTTCAGGCCCTGCAAGCACCTTGTCTACGGCCGCCTCAAAATCAGCCATGGTAATTGCATCCCGGTTCATGCGGGCAGCAAGGAGAGCTGCCTCATTGGCAAGATTTGCAAGGTCCGCGCCCACAAAACCGGGGGTTCTTCTTGCTATAACATCAAGATCAACATCCGGTGCAAGCTTGAGATGTCTTGTATGAATCTTCAAAATCTCCTTCCTGCCATTAAGATCCGGTTTGTCAACAACCACCTGTCTGTCAAACCTGCCCGGGCGCAACAGGGCCTTATCCAGAACATCGGGACGATTCGTGGCAGAAAGAACGACCACACCTTCGCTACTGTCAAAACCGTCCATTTCGACAAGAAGCTGATTTAAGGTCTGTTCCCTCTCATCATGTCCCCCTATGGCTACAGGCCCGCCTCTCTGTCTCCCTATGGCATCTATCTCATCTATAAAAATAATGCAGGGAGCCTTTGCCCTTGCCTGATCAAACAGATCCCTTACACGGGCGGCACCAACCCCCACAAACATCTCGATGAAATCAGAACCGCTTATATTAAAAAAAGGGACATCTGCCTCTCCTGCTACCGCCCTTGCAAGAAGAGTCTTTCCCGTCCCCGGCGGCCCCACAAAGAGCACACCCTTGGGCATATGCCCACCAAGGCGTTGAAAACGCTCAGGATTTTTTAAAAAATCTACAATCTCAACAAGTTCCTGTTTTGCCTCATCAACTCCCGCAACATCCTTAAAGGTAACCTTCTTCCCTGTTTCTGCATAAATACGCGCCTTGTTTCTGCCAATACTCATAAAATTCATACCGGCAGTACCTATCTTTTGACCAATGTAATACCAGAGAAAAAAAATCAGACCAAAAGGCAAAATCCAGTTAAAAAGCAGGTTGACGAGAAAATCATTCTCAAGCGCCACACTGTATTTAACACCATGTTTTTGAAGCTCTTTGGCAAGATAGGGATTGTAAAGAGGCACGGTAATAAAGTGAATGGGTCTGCCCGTTTTCTTGTCTTTGATTTTCAATGTGCCAACAATAGTCTTACCCCTGATAACACACTCTTCAATCTGATTATTGGCGAGATACTGCTGAAACTTGCTGTAAGGTATATGCTCGGTTTTAACCTGAATCATTACCTGAAACAGATACAGAAGAATCATGGCCACCATAAAAAACCAGAGATTAAATCCCGGCTGTTTCTGCCAGAATTTACGCTCAGGCGGTCTGTTTATATGAAGTTCAGGCTCCTGACGATTAACCTGGAAATTTGTCTTTTCCATAATCCTCCCCTAATGAGACCCATGTATTAATCCATCTTTTCTGTATACAATCAGGGCTGTATGACCCTTTTTGTTTCAAGGGCAATCTTCAGCTCCTCATCTGTAGGAACTACCAGCACACTGACTGCACTCTCTTTCCCACTTATGTATCTTATTTTGTTACTATACCTGTAATTTTTTGCAGGATCAATACAAATTCCCATACCTGACATGTTATCACAACACAACTCTCTGATTAAAGGAGAATTTTCGCCCACACCTGCTGTAAATATCAGGGCATCCAGATTTCCCAGCGCGGCAAAATATGCCCCTATATATTTTTTAATCCTGTAACAGTAAAGTTCTATGGCAACAGCAGCCTTCCTGTCTCCCGCATCCCGTTTTTCTATCACCTCTCTCATATCATTGGTTCCGCACAGGCCCTTTAATCCACTGTCTTCATTCAACAGCCTGTCTATATCCTCAAACGACATACCCATATGCCTTGACAGAAAAAACGGGAGGGCAGGATCCACATCTCCGGATCGGGTTCCCATAACGAGCCCTTCCAAGGGCGTCAGGCCCATACTGGTATCTATACACCTTCCATGTTTGATGGCAGCCATACTTGCACCATTTCCAAGATGAATCGTAATCAGGCTCAGCTTTTCCAGGGAGATACCCATAAACATGGCAGCCCTCTCTGCAACATAGGCATGTGATGTCCCATGAAAACCGTATCTGCGGATTTTCTCCTTTTCATACAGATCAAAAGGAATGGCATACAAAAAGGCCTTCATTGGAATCGTCTGATGAAAGGCGGTATCAAATACTGCCACATGGATGGCATCAGGAAAGATATTCATAGAGACATCGATCCCTGTTATGTTGGCAGGGTTATGCAATGGTGCAAGATGAGAATTTTCCCTTATGGCCTCCATTACCCTGCTGTCAATGATACATGTAGACTGAAAGCTTTCACCTCCATGTACAACACGGTGACCTACGGCAGATATCTCTTCTCTATCCCTGATAACCCCAGATTGCGGATCTGTCAAAAGATCCACGATACGTTCCATACCGGCCTTATGATCTTCAAAAGGAGAATGTTCCACCTTTTTTACGAATCTGTCACCTGCTACAGCCATTTTATGGGTCAAGATACCATCTTCTGATCCTATCTTTTCAACAACGCCCAAGGCCAGCGCTTTGGGGCCGTCCATGTCGAACAGTTTATATTTTATGGAGGAGCTGCCGGTATTTATTACAAGTATTTTCATGGTAAAATCTCAACAAAACAATTTCATTCCTGTGCCTGAACAGCCGTTATCGCCACAGTATTTATAATATCAGGGACAGTGCACCCACGGCTGAGATCATTGACAGGCCTTCTCAGGCCCTGAAGCACCGGCCCTATTGCTATTGCTCCGGCAGATCTCTGTACTGCCTTGTAAGTATTATTTCCCGTATTGAGATCCGGAAATATCAAAACGGTGGCTCTTCCCGCAACCTTACTCCCCGGCATCTTGGTTTTTGCCACTACCGGATCTACTGCCGCATCATACTGCATAGGGCCATCAATCAAAAGCCCGGGATAAATTTCTCTGGCCTTTTCTCTGGCCAACCTGGTGGCTTCACGAACCTTGTCTACATCCTGACCTTTACCCGATTCCCCGGTTGAATAGGAAAGCATTGCAACAATCGGCTCAATCCCGAAAGTCTTTGCAGTTTGTGCCGAGGTCAGGGCAATTTCGGATAGCTGTTCCGGATTGGGATCAGGATTGACAGCACAATCTCCATACACAAGCACCCTGTCCTTAAGGCACATAAAAAACACGCTGGAAACCAGCGAAAAACCGGGTTTTGTCTTGATTATTTCAAGGGCAGGCCGTATGGTTGCGGCTGTACTATGAACAGATCCTGACACCATACCATCCGCATGACCCTTACAGACCATCATGGTTCCAAAATAATTAACGTCAGACATTATATCTCTTGCAACATCTATGGTAATACCCTTATTTTTTCTCAACTCATAATAGGTTTGTACATACTCATCAAACAGGGTGGAATTTCTGGGTTCTATAATTTCCGGATTACTTATATGCAGTCCTGCTTCAGCAATCCTGCTGAACACCTGATCCCTGTTTCCAAGCAGGATTATATCGGCCACATCCCTATGCAACAACACCTCTGCCGCCCGCAGGATTCTCTTTTCCTCACCCTCCGGTAAAACAATTCTCTGTCTATTTGCCTTTGCGTTCTGAATCAGTTCATACTCAAACATCTTTGGCGTTACAACATTAGTACGAATTGTCACAAGTCTTTTTGCCAACTCTTCCACGTCCACATTTTTTTCAAAAACCGCTAATGCCTCCATAATCTTTCTTTCATCATCCGGTGATATGGTAGCATGGATGTTGTCTACAACAACTGCAGTAGGAAACGTATTATCGCGGACACTTACAATGGGAAAAATAGGCGGCGAACCTTCAATCAGTTTCAAGATGGGTTTTTCAGGCTTAAGTCCACCGGTAAGTAAAATCCCCGATATGTTTTCCATGGACTTTGATGATATGATGGCAAGACAGGCAAGGATTACATCTGATCGGTCTCCCGGTGTAATAATCAAAGACCCATACTCTATTCTTGTAAGAAAATTATGAAGCTGCATGGCCGCCACTGTAAAGCTGTAGGCATGTCTGTTTAAGTGTTTTTCACCATACAGGACTTCGGCCCCCAAGGCCTTTACTATTTCACCTATAGTCGGTTTGCTGAGAGAAATTTCATCAGGTATGGTATAAACAAGCTGATCCTCGATTAACCGGCTCTGTTTCAATGCCTCAATAAAACTTTCCCTGCGTTCAGGTTCTATACGATTAACAACAATGGCAATGGTATGGCATCCCTTATCCCTGAAAGAGTTAATCGCCAATTCAATATTAGTTATCGTGGCATTGAAACCTTTTTTGTATGCATTTGCCACCAAAAGGACAGGAGATCCCAGATTTTTGCAAATCTCTGCATTGATATCTAATTCAAAGGCCGAAGTGGAGCTGAGAAAATCTGTGCCTTCACAAAGGACAAAATCACATGTTTCAGATAGTTTCCTGTATTTTTCTATGACCCTTTCAACTATCGTATCTTCCTGCCCTGTAGAGAAAAGATTGCTGATCTCTTCAGTGGTAAGGCCGTACATCTGTTCATAGGGTATATCAAGTTTAAACTGTGAACAGATCAAATCTATGTCGTGGTCATAATCATTTGAGCTTATTGGACGAAAAAAACCGACTTTTTCAATCTTCCTCAAAAGCATTTCCATAAGTCCTAATGCAACAAGGGACTTACCGCTTCTAACTTCTGTTGCCGCAATGTAAAGACTGTTTGCCATTTTGAGATCTCCATAATTGATGAACTTGTAAAAACCTGGTTTATACCGTTTTAATATAACCTAAGACCTGGATAAACCGGCATGGCCGGATCCAAAATATCCTGGCCACCCACGAATATGAAAACATAGACTGGTTTTTCAACATGGTTTTGTGTGTTTTCATAGTAAAAAAATCATTGCTTATAGCCCCATAAACAAGCA
>Ga0256842_1001774_pt1 | contig 16676 bp, 22 predicted proteins | sample 4559240metaG_FD_185973 | JGI IMG/M metagenome (GOLD analysis project Ga0256842, IMG submission 185973) | Hydrothermal vent microbial communities from Guaymas Basin, Mexico - 4559-240 | ecosystem: Environmental > Aquatic > Marine > Hydrothermal vents | place: Mexico: Guaymas Basin | collected...
CAGGTTGTGTTCGGCAAGGCTTGCAAGGGCGGCCGAAGTTTTTGCCATCTGCATTAAACTAAATGTGCTCTCCTGCATTCTGGCACCGCCAGAAGTTGATACGATTACAACACCCTGGTTTTTTTCGATTGCCCGATTTACGGCTCTTACAATTTTTTCTCCTTCTACGCTTCCAAGACTACCTCCCATAAACGCAAAATCGAATACCAAAAGCTGGGTCGGGATTTTGTTTATTTTACATTCTCCGCTTATTACTGAAGATTTTCTTCCCGTTTTTTTGTAATTTTCCTCTATTCTTTTTTTATAGCTTTTTTTATCCACAAAATGCAGGGGGTCGTTGGGTTCTAAGTTTTTATCAAATTCAACAAATGTCCCTTCATCGGCCAGAAGCTTGATTCTATCCTCGGCATTCATTCTAAAGTGATATTCACATTTCGGGCATGTGTTAAATTCTTTTTGAACCTCTTTGTAAAAACTTATGGCACCGCAGGCGGGGCATTTTATCCATGTGGTGTTTTTTTCCTGTTTGGTCGGTTGAGGCTTTTTAAATTTTTTTAAGAAACTGCTAAATCCCATTTTTATTCCTTTATGATACTCAAAACTTCCTCTAAGTCTTCTTTTTCAGGGCTCATTACAATCAAATCTTCTTCAAAATGCCAGTGGCATTCGCTGTTGTAAAATTTGGCACCCGCTATATCGAATTCCCTTATTTCGCCTTTGTAAATTACGGCTTTTGCGAATTCGCCGTAGCAAAGAGAAAGGCTCAAAGCCCCGGGTGCTCTGAATTTAAGGTTATGGTTGCTTAATTTTTTAACGATATCGGGATTTTTATATGCCTTTTCAAAAATAATTACATCGTGTCTGTAATTTGCCGCAAACGGTTTTCTGAATAAATTTTCAAATCTTTTACCCTTTTTGTCTTTTACAAAATAATCGCCGTTGCTTAAATTTACAACAACCGCGGCTTCGTCTTCGAGATAAACACTGCATCCGAAATAAGGAATATGGTTTGAAACGTTATAACTTCCGTCAATCGGGTCGATGATTATTTTTTTATCTTTGCCGTTGTCTATAAAACCCGCTTCTTCACTTAATATGTTTCCGTAATCGCTTAAGGCTTTTATAAATAATTTTTCGGCAATTAAATCTATGTTTAAGCTTCTGTCCCCCCCGAAACCTATACCTTTTTCTTCAAAAATGTTTTCTTCTTCGTGCAGGGCCCTTATGATTTTAAGACTTGCACAAAGTGTTGCATCTATAAAACTCATTTTTTCTCTCCCAATGTAGTCCAGTTGATTTTATTAAAATCTTTGTCATACACGGTAGGTGTTCCCCTTGCGCCGAGTTCTTCCACCGCTTTTTTAGAACTGTTTAATATTTTATCAAATTTTGCCTTTTCTTCTTTTGTCGGGTGATAATTTTTCCATTCATTGCTGCCGCCGAGAACTTTCCTGAATCTTTTTGCTTTTTCTTCGTCTGTTTTTCCGGCCAATATATAATAACTCATATCTTTTGCGTGTTTATGAAACGAAAGGGGGAATAAAATAACGTGAACTTTGTAATTTTTGTCTAAATTTTCTTTTGTTTTTGCTTCCATCATTCTACAGTAAGGGCATTCAGGGTCTGTTACAATATATATATCTTTGTTTCCTTTCCCGAAAGTAAAACTGATACCATTTTGGACTGTTTTTTTATTTACAGGGAACTTTGCCGTAAGGGGCTGCGCTGTTTTATTGTTTAAGACGTTTCCGAGTATTGTGTATTTTTTGTCTTTTGTAATATATATGTTTCCCGCACCTCTTGGTGTTTTAATGTTTATAATGTAAAAACCGTCTTTAAAAACGCCTCTTACTTTTACGATTCCTTTTTTAATGTCTTGTGAAAGTTTAGGGTATATAAGGCTTGATTTTAAGACTTCGTTTAATTCTTTTTGGGAAAGCAGTTTGTCGCTTGCAAACAGACTTGCGGCAATGCTTAATCCAAATAATAATTTTTTCATTAATTCTCCTTGATTTTGTTTAATATTTTTTCAACTTTTGCTTTTGGGTTTTTGTCTTTGTATATTGGTCTTCCCACTACTATAAAATCCACATTTTGCTCTTTTGCCAGATTAATGTCCGCAACCCTCGCCTGATCTCCCGCATCTTCCCCGAACGGTCTTATGCCGGGTGTGAGGGTAATAAACTTTTCATCCGTTATTTCTTTAATCATTCTGCTCTCAAACGCAGAGCATACAACGCCGTCAAGTCCTGCTTTGAAAGAGAGTTTTGCAAATTCTTTCGCTTTGTTTTCTATGCTGTCACCGTATATTTTTTTAAATTCTTCGTCACTGAAACTTGTAAGGGCTGTTACGGCTAAAACCAAAGGTCTTTTTTCAAATTTTCCCACTCTTTCCATTACCGTTTTTAGCGCTTTTTCTCCCGCACTGGCATGAACGTTAAACATATCAACACCCAGTTTTGCAATCTCTTGCGCGGCATCCGCCATTGTGTTTGGAATGTCATACAGTTTCAAATCCAAAAAAACATTATAACCCATCAACTTTAATTCTTTTATAAATTCGGCCCCGTCGCGGATGTAACTTCTAAACCCCACTTTCAGCCACAAATCGTTTGCATACCCTTTTAATTCATACGCAAGTTTTAAATTTTCCTCTTTGCTCGGATTATCCAGGGCGATACACAGTTTCATTTTATTTTCCATTATTTATCAACCTTTGGCAGGGTTATTCCCTGCTGTCCGTGGTATTTTCCGCTTTTGTCCGCATAGCTTGTCTCGCATATGTTATCATCCGCGCCTAAAAATATAAGCTGGGCGATTCCCTCATTTGCGTATATTTTGGCCGGAAGCGGCGTTGTGTTTGAAATTTCTATTGTTATATGTCCTTCCCATTCAGGCTCTATCGGTGTGACATTTACGATGATGCCGCATCTTGCATAAGTGCTTTTACCGACACATATCGCAAGTACGTCGCGGGGCATTTTAAAATATTCCACACTTCTGCACAGAGCAAATGAGTTTGGGGGGATAATGCAGTCGCCTTTTATATTTACAACGTTTCTCTCATCAAAATTTTTAGGGTCCACAACAGTTGAATTTATATTTGTAAATACCATAAATTCGTCACTTACCCTGATGTCATAACCGTAAGAACTGACGCCGTAGCTTATAATCCCGCTTCTTACCTGTTTTTCTTCAAAAGGGGATATCATATTAAAATTTTTTGCCATGTTCCGAATCCAGATATCGGATTTAACACCCATATTTTTCCTTTATTCAGTTATTGTGTATGGTTATAGCGATGCAATTTTGCTATTACAATTATTTAAAATTGTATCAAATTTATGTTATTATTTTAAAATATTAAAGGAGAATATATGAAAAAGGCACTGGTTTTATTGAGTATAGGGGGTATGCTTTTTGCCGCCAGATATCCTATGGTAGCTGAATATAATTATTTAAAAGGGTGTATAGGCAATAACAATAAAATGGAAAATTATTGTATTTGTACATTAAATGCAATAGAAAACAAATATACTTTAAATGAATTTGTTACAGCTTTACAGAATAAGAAAAAAGCAAAAGAATTAATCGGTTTTGCCGTAAGCGAATGTTTGGATAAATTAAAGAAATAAGGAGTATAAATGGACTTAAGAGATATTAAAAAGCTTCTTGAAGCGTTTGATAAATCTACCGCCAGTATTTTGGAATATGAAAATGAAAAGTTTAGAATTTATTTGGATAAATCCGGCAGTGTGCAAAATGTTGTTCAAAATACCGCCATGCAACCTGCCCAGTCTGAGAATGCCGCTTTACCCGTTTCTCAGAAAGTTGAGGCTAAAGTAGAATGCGAGGTGGAAGGGGAAATAATATCATCTCCGATGGTGGGGACTTTTTATCAGGCGCCAAGCCCTGATTCCCCGCCGTATGTAAAAGTGGGGGATAAGGTTAAAAAAGGACAAACCCTGTGCATAATCGAAGCCATGAAAATTATGAACGAGCTTGAAGCCGAATTTGACTGTGAAATTGTTGAAATTTTAGTGGAAGACGGTCAGCCTGTTGAGTTTGATACACCGCTTTTTAGGGTAAAAAGGGTATAAATGAAAAGAATTTTAATAGCAAACAGAGGGGAAATAGCCCTGAGGGCCATCAGGGCTATTCATAAACTTAACAAAGAGGCTGTTTGTGTGTATTCAAAAGCCGATAAGGAAGCTATATATCTTAAATTTGCAGACGGTGCCGTATGCGTGGGACCTGCAAAAAGCCAGGAAAGCTATTTAAATATCCCCGCAATAATTACCGCCGCCGAAATTACAGAATGTGACGCTATATTTCCGGGATACGGGTTTTTAAGCGAAAATCAGACGTTTGTGGAAGTCTGTAAAGCGCACAATATAGCTTTTATAGGCCCTTCTTTGGAAGTTATGGAATTAATGGCCGATAAATCCAAAGCCAAAGAAGTTATGAAAAAAGCGAGGGTTCCCGTAATTCCCGGAAGTGAAGGGGCCATAACTTCGGTTGAGGAAGCAAAAAGAGCCGCAAAGGAAATCGGATATCCCGTAATTCTTAAAGCCGCAAGCGGCGGTGGGGGAAGAGGTATGAGGGTTGTCGAGAATGAAAGTTATATAGAAAATGCATTTTTAGCAGCTTCAAGCGAAGCCGAGAGTGCGTTTGGAGATCCTACGATTTATATGGAAAAATATATTGAAAAACCCCGCCATGTCGAGGTTCAGATTTTAGGGGACAAACACGGAAACGTTATTCATCTGGGCGAAAGGGACTGTTCGCTTCAAAGACGACATCAGAAACTGATAGAAGAATCCCCTGCTATTATTCTTGATGAAAAAACAAGGAAAAAGCTTCACGAAACCGCTGTAAAAGCTGCAAAGGCAATAGGTTATTACAGTGCCGGCACCATTGAATTTCTGGTTGATAAAAATCTTAATTTTTATTTTATGGAAATGAATACAAGACTTCAGGTCGAACATCCCGTAAGCGAAATGGTAACGGGAATTGACTTGGTGGAATGGATGCTGAGGGTTGAAGAGGGTGAAAAAATCCCGTCTCAAAACGAAGTGGAAATAAAAGGGCATGCGATTGAGTGCAGAATCTTAGCGGAAGACCCTGAAAAATTTATCCCAAGTCCCGGAAAAATCCAAAAACTTTATATCCCCGGAGGAAAGGATGTCCGGGTGGATACGCATGTATATGCCGGATATGTCATTCCTCAGTATTATGATAGTCTGATTGCCAAGGTAATCACATGGGGCAGGGACAGAGAGGAAGCTATAAACGTAATGAAAGAAGCGCTTAAAGAATTTCAGGTAAGCGGTATTAAAACATCTACGGCTTTTCATCTTAAAATGCTTGAAAATGAAGACTTTATCAATAATAACTATGATACAAAATATCTTGAGACTAAGGGATTAGTTTAAAATTCTTAATTCCTCCCTTTAAATCCCCTATTTTAAGAACGTTTTTAACCATACCTTTTAATGTTACCCAGTTTTTAGGCTCTATTACCAGATATAAAATACCTTTGTCGCCTGCAAATACTTTATTATACAGGTTTGCTTTAATATAAACCCCTTTTTCATCGTCAAAAGTGTGTTTAACTTTTTTAAGTTCCCTGCCTTTTGGAAAAGTTACATCAATTCGGCCGTCACTTTTTCTGCCTCCGAGGGCATAAAATGTATAAATCTCTTTTTTAGGTATTTTTTTAAGATAATTGGGAAGGTTGAAATATAGGCTCAGCACATCCTCAGGCGTATAATATGGCAGCGTTTCTTTTGCTTTCAGTTTGCCGTTTTTGTATTTAAGGCGCGTTATTTTTTTGTTTTTGTGGTCAAACAGATATATTCTTTTATAAAAGTCTTTGCCCTTTTTTCTTGTTGAAATATAAGCCTGTGGAATAAGGCGGCCGTTTTTTACTTTCCCGATACTTGAATAAGTCTGTACCATATGCTTTGAAAGCGTGGCGACAAGTCCTAATGCTTTGACTTTATTAAAAATTTTATAATTTGTAGCGTTTGATTCATAAATAGCGCTTGCTTCGGCAATTGTGCCGAATATTCCGTATTTTGCATAATAACTTGCAATCATGGTTTTTGCATTTAGAAATATGGCTAAAATTAATGCTAAAAATATCTTCATTCAAACCCTTTTTGATAATTATAACACAATGAGTTGATTGTTAAGGTTTGAATGTTGGCTGGGTTTTTAAGGTTGCTAAAGTTTTTAATTATCAACTTTACATTTTCCATTTTTCACCCTTTTTCCCAAAAAATAAATGTTTGATTTCTTTTGGGGATTGGTATTACATTTTTTATCGGCAATGGTATAATTGTCATAAAAATTAAAGGAGAGTAATGAATATCGTTTTTTTGGATGCTTTAACGCTGGGGGATGTTGATTTTAAAAGGTTTGAAAAATTCGGAAATGTGCAAATTTATCAGACAACAAAGCCTTCACAAACGCTTGAGAGGGTAAAAAACGCCGATATTGTGGTGACTAATAAAGTTGTAATAGACAAAAACATTATGGATAATTCGGACATAAAATTTATACAGATTGCCGCAACCGGCATGAATAATGTGGATTTAAAATATGCCAAAGAAAAAGGAATAATCGTAAAGAACGTTGCGGGATATTCCACAAATGCGGTCATTCAGCATACGTTTGCCCTGGTGCTAGGACTTATTAACAAAATCTGTTATTTTGACAAATATACAAGAGAAGTTTATCCAAAAAGCGAAATATTCACCCATATCCGAAACTGGTTTGAAATTCAGGGGAAAAAATGGGGGATAATAGGGCTTGGCGAAATCGGAAGAGGCGTTGCAAAATTGGCAAAAAATTTCGGAGCCGAAGTTGTGTATTACTCCACAAGCGGTAAAAACAACAATCCCGAATATAAAAAAGTAGGACTTGAGGAACTGTTAAAAACATGCGATATTATCTCTATCCATGCCCCTTTAAACGAATATACCCAAAACCTTTTAAATTATGACAAACTCTCCTTAATAAAAGAAAACGCCGTTTTGGTAAATGTCGGAAGAGGCGGGATAATAAACGAAAAGGATTTGGCAAAGATTTTAGAAGAAAAAAATATTTTCGCAGGGCTTGACGTATTTGAAAAAGAGCCTGTAAATGAAGATAACCCTCTTTTGAAATTTAAAGACAAAACACTTTTGACGCCGCATGTGGCATGGACAAGCATTGAAGCCAGAAATAAACTGATGCAAGGAATTTACAGTAATATTAAAGAAGCAGTGAAAGCGCTTGATTAAACGTTAATTATAATCATTTATCGTATTTATCCCAATGATTTTTTATAATCATTTTTTTTAAAAGTTTTACATATTCTTCTTTTTTCTGGGAATAATTAATCATAGTATCGGCGGCTTCTATTCCTGTGAAGTGTCTGTTGTTTTTTAGGTATTTATATCTTAACTCCCTGAATTTTTTATATGCAGGGTTTCTGTTTAAATTGCGCATATACGCGGCAATTGAGGCTTCGAGGGAGGGGAATATTTTAATGGAGTAGTTTATGTCGATATTTTCGTATCTGCTTTTTGGGGCGAGCCCTTTGTTTGAATATTCCCAGTGACCGAATATATTGTTTGCCTCTTTAACAAATCTGCTTTTGCCCCATCCGCTCTCAATTGCAGCCTGTGCCAAAGCGAGGGAAGGGGGGATTGTGTTTATTTTTTTTAAAAATTCTTCTTTGTCGGTGATGTCTTTTATTTTGTATATTTTGGCGATTTTTGACAAAAACGCTATTTTTTTTGGATTTAGTAAATAAAAAGGGTCGTTGAAAATATCTATAATCAATTTTCTTAAATGTGCGATTTTTCTGTTTTCCGCCTGGATTAAAGGAAGCATAATTTCAACAAAAGCTTCTTTTTGCTGTTTTGTGTCTTTGACTTTATAATACCACGAAGGAAAAGTACCGTATAAATTCAGTGCGAGTGCGAGTGAAATGAGTTTTTTCAAAAAATCTCCTTAAAAAAGCGTGGGTTCCAGCGCTTTTAGTCTGTAACTTTTTCTGTGAATGTCGCTGAAACCGTGCTTTTTAATTTCTTCAATATGTTCTTTTGTAATATAGCCTTTATGTTTTTTAAAATTATACATTGGATAATTATCGGCAATTTCTATCATATATTTATCACGGCTGACTTTTGCCAGGATGCTTGCCGCGCTTATCTGTTTGATTTTACCATCCCCTTTTATTACCGTTTCAATTCCGGATACGCCGAAATTTGAGTTTCCGTCAAAAAGATATTTTTCGGCTTTTAGGGTGTTTGTTATTTCTTTTAATGCGTAATTTATGGCAAACGAAAGTCCCTTTTTGTCGATTGTTTTGTTATCCACAAACACTATGTGGTATTCGCAGGTTTGTGTAATGATTTCAAAAAGCTCTTCCCTTTTTTTCTCAGTGAGCTTTTTTGAATCATTAATATCTTCCAAATAATTTTCCATTTTCCATTTTCCATTTTCCATTTTAAAAATGCATCCCGCCACTACAAGCGGTCCGGCAATAGGGCCGCGCCCTGCTTCGTCTATTCCGCAAATCTCCACTGCCAAAACGGTGTCACCTCCACTTCAAAATTTTTGTGTTCAAACTCAAATTCGTTTGAAATCGTTATTACCTGGACTTTATCGACGTCTTTTACTTTTTTGAGTTTCTCCTCAAGTATTTCTTCGTTGGCAAAAGGCACAACCATAATCCCCAGGTTTTTATTTGGAAGATAAAAACTTAAGGTGTCTTTGTAAAAAACCTCCTCTTCGTTCAGTTCCAGAAAAACAATGTTTTCAAAGGTTAAGAGTATGTTTTTTTTGTTGGTGAGGATGTTTTTAAATGCGAAATTGTAAGAGTAAAATTTTTTGGGCGATTTAGGGGAGTTAAACTTATTTACTTCATATATAATCCGTTTTTCGATAAGTTCGCCTGTTGTCTTATAAAAGCTGTCTTTGCTGATTTTTGTGCGTTTTTTCAGAATCTGAAAAATTTGATAAAGCGTTAATTTTTCGCCTATGTGAGAGAAGAAAAACTTTAAAATTTCTTTATTGTAAGGCAGCAGTTCAAATGTCTCTTTTAAATACTCTTCTTTAAAATAATCCTCAAGATATATGCTTCTTGGCAGATTTCCGGTTTTTAAAAATTTATCAAAGCTGTGGGTTATGCTTTGTGAGTTGTCGAAAGAAAAAAACTCTTCAAAATCGAGCCCTTTTAATTCTATGTTTTTAAATCCTTCAATCCGCGTTTTTTTATCCGTAATAATAAAGGTCGTAACGGGGGGAATTTCTACTGAAAAATCGAAATTGTCAAATATTACAAGCTCAATTCCGGAAAAATTGAAGTTTTTTTCCCTGTAGTCGGAAAAGTCTATGTATTTGTATTTTCCTTTAAAATTTTCCAAAAAATTAAACACCAAAAATGTTTTTCCCACGCCTTTAGGGCCGGAAATTATTGTGTTTTGAAAATCGAGTTTAATTTTTCTGTCGTGTATCTTTTTTGGAAGCATTAAGCCCCTTTAATTTTATCTTAATGTATTATAGCATAATCAAAAATCCAAGAAGCGCTATAAAACTTTCATATAAAAACAGATTATCCCCGTATAAAACACCTGAGAGGACACTTCCCAAAAAGGCGGCCATTCCGTAGGCGATACCGGCGTAAAACTGCTGGGCCAGGGTTTTGTTGGCGTAATGTTTTGAAATATAAAGCAGGGCGGATGTGTGGAATATTGCAAATGAAAACGCATGAATAAGCTGTGAAACCGCCACCATTATAAGATTCCCGGCAAAAAGATAAAGCATAAGCCATCTGAATGCGGTAAGCAAAATTGAGATTTTCAGCAAAAAAACGGGTTTAAAACGGCTTATGAAACGGTGCTGGAAAACAAATATGGATATTTCGGCCATAACGCCTATCGCCCACAGCCATCCGATATATTCTTTTTGTATCCCGTGGTTTAAGTTGTATATGGTAAAAAAATTGTAAAATCCCCCGAAACTTATCTGTAAAAAAACAACCGCCAGCCAGAATTTCCATTCTTTAATTAAATTAATTGACGAAGATGATTTTTTTAGGGTTTTGTCTTTAAGGAAATATAGCGCCGTAATGTTTGTAAGTATCATTAAAACGATAAAAAGCCAAACAAGATTGCCGTTAATATATGAAAAAACTATTCCAAAGAGCATAAACCCTATACTGCCATAAACCCTTGTTTTGCCGTATTTTTCCTTTAGCTGTTCGACGGCAATGGCTTCGATATAGGGAAACACCACGCTAAAACTCACACCTATTAAAAAAAACGTCGTTAAAATCAGATAAAAATTATGTGTTAAAAGCAAAAAAGAAGATACGGTTGATATGAGAAGCGCCGCAATATAATCAAATTTATTAAGCGGTTTTTTAAGATAAATAAAAGGAGTTAAAAAGCGTGCAATCGGCAGCATTGAAAAAATGATGCCTATTTCTTTTGCACTGAAGCCGATTTGTTTAAAAAATTTCGGCATAAAAATAACGTAATCGCCTATAAGGGTAAAAAAAAGAAAATAAAACAGGCTTAAAACAAAAAAGGTTTTATTTGCCATTTAGCTCTTTTATCGAAGCAATTAAATTGTCTATATCCGTATCTGTAACCGGATATTTGAAATCCCTTTGTTTTTCGCAAAAAGTAGCCCCCGGCCACCAGGGGTCGTTTTTGAATCTGGGAATGATATGAATGTGAAGATGCGCTACCATATTTCCAAGCATTGCTATGTTTACTTTATCCGGGTTTAGTGTGTTGATTAAAATTTTTTCTATTTTTTTGGCCAAAAGCATAATTTCAGAAGCTTCTTTGTCGCTTAAATCACTGAATTCTTTAATGTGTTTTTGTGTGATTATTCTGATATATCCCGGTATTTCATCGATTAAAACAACCCTTAAAAAATCGTTTTGGAAAATTATGTTTTCATTTGAAGGACTGCAAAGGGGGCAGAGCATTAATTCCCTCTGCTGCCGGGTTTAACGGGAGTGCTTCCGGCTTTGCACATAGGACATTCTTCTGGGTTATAAACTTCAAAGTCAAAATCCTCAAGAGCAAAAAACGGTTTATCTTCAGGCAGTTTGCACTCACTTTTTCTTTCACTTTTGCCGTTTACCCTTTTACACACGCCTCTGTTGGCAATAGCCGCAAACGCCACAACCTCGGCTCCTCTTTTTTCCACTTCCCTTGCGGCTTCCATAGCAGAGCCGCCTGTTGTGATAATATCTTCGCATATTAAGATTTTTTCGCCTTTACTTACTTCAAATCCGCGTCTTAAGCTCATTAGCCCTTTAACTCTTTCGGTAAAAATAAACCTGACTCCTAAAGCCCTTGCAAGTTCGTATCCGGCTAAAAGTCCGCCTATTGCCGGAGAACATACCGTATCTACTTCAATACCGGCATTTTTAATCTGCTTGGCTAGTTCGTTTGCAAGTTTTTCGGCGATCTCGGGATGTTCTAAAACCCTTGCGCTTTGAAGGTAATACTCGCTGTGTTTACCGCTGCTTAAAAGAAAATGCCCGTTTAAAAGGGCTTTGTATTTTTCATATATTTCTCTTACATTCATTTTAGCTTCTTTAAACTTTCATAACGTCGTCGATTTTTTTATTTACTATTTCATCAACTTTTGCAACGAATTCATCCGTAATTTCCTGAACCCTCTCAAGCCCTCTTTTTTGGTCGTCTTCGGTAATTTCTTTTTCTTTAAACATTTTTTTAATATCGTCGTTTGCCTCGCGTCTGATGTTTCTGATTGCAATTTTTGCTTTTTCACCGAATTCTTTTGCTTTTTTAGCCTGTTTTTTTCTCTCTTCCTCAGTCATAGGAGGAAAATAAAGTTTAATAACATCCCCGTCGTTGTTAGGATTAGCCCCTACGTTTGCTTCCTGGATTGCTCTTTCAATATCACTTATGATTGATTTGTCCCACGGACTTACTACTATTGTAGTGGCATCTACGGCATTAACGTTTGCCACCTGATTTAGAGGTGTGGGCGCTCCGTAATATTCAACCTTAACCCCGTCAAGCACGTGAATGGAAACTCTGCCCGTTCTTAGTGTGTTTAAATCTTTTTTGAGTACGTCAATACTCTTTTGCATATGTTCTTTGGCAAATTCGAATACTTCTTCCATTATTCCTCCTTTAATATTAATCTTGAAATCATTTCATAATTATATCTTATGATAACCCTGTTTCTGTATTTTTTCAGTGTGAAATCAGGTTTATATTCAAAATACCCGTTTTTAACCTTCACGCCTTTCCACCCCAGTTTTGTTATATAAATATTTACATAAGGTTTATTTGTGTATCCGCTTATTTTGGTTATTTTGTTTTTATTTCTTTTTATTTTAAGGTTTTTGATGTTTAAAACTTTGATTTTAAGTTTTTTTGATATATCCACTTTTCCTGTAAGGGCGATTCTGTCTATGTCGTTTTGGGGTGAAGTGAGGGCGTATGCCCCCGGATTTTGATTACATACCACGGGGAAAAACGAATTGATTATTTTTTTAACCCTCTCATCATATTCCCCGTAAGGGTATGCATACATATCGGGCACATATCCAAGGTGTTTTTTAAAAGCGTTAATCGCTTTTTTCGTATCTTCAATTATTTCTTTATTTGTCAGTTTTGCAAGATGCGGGTGCGCCCAGCTGTGAACGCCCAGTTCTCCGTAATTAGCGCAATCTTTTACCTGCTCCCAGCTCATAAAATCGCCCCATTTTTGGGTTGTGGCTTTGGTATAGACAAACAGTGTAAAGGGAATGTTGTATTTTTTAAAAAGAGGCAGGCCGTTTTTATAAAAACTTTTGAAACTGTCGTCAATGGTAAAAACTACTGTTTTATCGATGTTTTTACCTTCTTTTTGCATTTTTATAAGGGTTGAGAGTTTTACCGCTTTGTATCCGTGGGATTTGATATATTCGAAATATTTGACTAATTCTTTTGAAGATGTATTGGTATAGGGGTGTCTGTTGTCATCAATTCTGTGTAAAACGAAAAGATGGGCTTCGGCTAAAAGCCAAAGGGGAAATATAAGTAAAAACAGATACCGCATTATTTAATCGGGGCCTGAGGAACACTTGGAATGGCGGGTGTTTTTTGTGCCGGTGCTGTTTTTTGTATTTTTACTTCGTCAAGTGCAGAAGTGTTTGCCTGTTTATTGTAAAGATATACGAGTGTCAGCGTGTTTAATACGAATAAAAGCCCTAGTAACATGGTCGCTTTTGTTAAAAAGTTCATGGGGCCTTTTGCACCGAATACCGTATCGTTCGAGCTTGAATACGCTCCAAGTCCCATAGACTGTGATTTTTGAAGCAATACCAAAATAACTATTGCAATAACTAAAATAATCTGGACAGTGAATAAAATGCTGGTCATTTTTTACCTTTTTTAGGTAGAATTATATCATAAATAAGTTGTGAAGTTGAGAAGTTGAGAAGTTGTGAAGTAGTTAAGTTGTGAAGTTGGGAAGTTGGGAAGGAGAATTGAAAATTGAAAAATGAAAATGAAAATTTGAGCGGTTTTGACAGGTTTGCCCATACATATGGGGACTATAATGTGATTCAGAAAAAAATTATTAAAAAATACCTTCCCTTTGTAAAAAACAGAGTTGTTGATTTGGGCTCCGGGAGCGAGGGGCTTTGTAAGTATAAAAATTTTGATTTTTATTTAGGTATAGACGCATCTGAAGAAATGCTGAAAAGAAACCCGTGTAATACATTAAAGGCGGATTTTAACACAAAAGAGTGCTTTGAACTGATTAAAAGATACGATTTTGAACAGGTTGTTTCCTTTTCGGCTCTTCAGTGGGCGGATGATTTGGAATTTGTATTCAGGGAGATTAAAAATTTAAAAAAAGATTATCTGCTTGCTGTATTTACATCAAACACATTTAAATCCCTTCACAGATATTTGGAGATAAACTCACCGATTTGTTCCGAAGAAGAAATTTTAAAAGCCTGTAATATTTTAAAACCGAAAAAAATTGAAAAATTTTATTATGAAATGAGTTTTTATTCACCTAAGGAACTGCTGGAGTATATAAAATTCTCCGGAGTAAGCGGAAATGTTAAAGTTTCTCCTGTTAAAATTAGAAATTTTTTAAAAAATTTTTATGTCGATTTTTTAGAATTTGAAGTAATTGTTATAATGTGAGCTTAAGAAAGTCACAAATCTGTATTTATAGCTTGCAAGTCATGGTGGAGACAACGACCACCAAACCCCAGTATCAGGCTATATTCAGACTGCGTCACACACTTGATTAAAAGCCCGATATTTCGTAATATTTCAGTATTATACCGTTTCAGATTAAAACATTCAAACGATAATTTTTTTTGGGGGACAGTTTGGGGGACAGAAAATAAGCCATTATTTAAACAAGGGGAAAAGATGAAATTAAAAAACATTGAAATTAAAAAGGCAAAGCCGAGAGAGAAAAAATATAAAATGTATGACGGAGATTATCTCTATTTACTGGTAACACCAAAAGGCAAAAAGCTGTGGTATTACAAACCGCAAAATAAAAAAGAATTTTCACTGGGCGAGTATCCATACATCAGCTTAAAAGACGCAAGGAATAAAAAAGTTCAGATAAAAAGAGATATTGAAATTAAAGGCTTAAATACGGTTATAGAGGAACTTAACGAACAGAAGAGCAGGGAAAAAAGAAAATTTGAACTGATTGTTAATGACTGGTTAAAAGAATATCAAAAACAGAGGGAAAAATCCACAGCCGCAAAAACGATTCAGAGGGTTAATAAACATATATTACCGGCTTTTGCAAAAAAAGACATTGAAGAAATTACGATAAAAAACGTTTATGATTTTTTAAAAAAGTATAATAAGCCTACCGCAGAAAAACTGAAATCAATACTTAACGGTATTTTTTTATATGCAGTAACAAAAGAATATATAAAACACAATATTATCAGCGATATAAGATTATCAAATATTTTTACATCAACGCAAAAAAATCATTATCCGCATACAGTTGCCGATAAAGAAGTTAAGATATATTAGATGAGGTTAAAGACATTACACCGCTACCTATAACAAAAGGTGCTATAAAAATAATCTGGCTTACTGCTTTAAGACAGGGGAGTGTTAGAAAAATTAAATGGGAGCATATTGACTACGAAAACAAACTTTTATACCTTCCAAAAGAAAACTTAAAAATTAAGACTATTGACTTAACCGTTCCGCTTACAGATGAGGCAATCAAAACGTTTAAAGAGCTTGAAAAATACAGGGCAAGTGATTATGTATTTTATTCTCCGGTTAACCGCAAAAATCCTATAAGCGAAACGTCTTTGAAAAACATCAACAAAATATTGCAAAAAAGCACGGCATAAAATATCAGTCTTTACACAGTATCAGACATTCATTTGCAACGCTTACAAGAAAATACGAGGATATGCACGGGGTAAAAGACATCGTTATTGAATTGGGGTTACAGCATAACGATAAAGAGGTGATGAGGGCAAACTACAATCACCATAAATATTTGGAGAAAATAAGACGGCTTTTAAACTGGTGGGCGAGTTTTTTAAACTCTTAACCTCAAACCTTTTTATTTATTCCCTTTTTTAAAAATAATTTTTTTTCTTTGCACCCTTTGCACCCTTTGCACCCCATTATATATAAAACCCCCGAAAAAGGAGAATTCTAAAAGGTATAAACGGGGTGCAAACCTCCAAAATGACTTGCACCCCTTAGCACCCCAGTCTGCACCATATATTCTTTTTTAAAGGTAAAAAGTGATATAATTGTATACTTAAACTATACAAGGGGTTAATATGCTTAACGTAGTTGATTTAAGAAAAAAAGGAATAAAAGCCATTAACGAAGAGATAGAAGAGAGAGGAATTGCGACTTTGAGTTACAGAGGAAAGCCGAAATATATTATTTTAGATGTTGGCGAGTATGAGAAATTAAGGGAACTTGAACTTACAATCGCTTATAATAGGATACAAGAAGATTTGCAAAAAGGCAATTTTGAATCAATTAAAAGCGATGAGGATTTGGATAAACATTTGAAAGAATTAAAACAGGCAATTAAAGACTGATAATGTATACTTTAATATTTGCGGACAGTTATAAAAAAGCTGAAAAAAAGTTTTTTAAAAAGCATCCCGATTTGTTTGGAAGATACGAAAAGATATTAAAACTGCTCCGCTTAAACCCCTTCCATCCCTCTTTGAGACTGCATAAACTGCAAGGCAGTGAATTTCACAGCGTTTCGCTTAATATGCAATATCGTTTGATTATTGATTTTGTAATAAAAGATAATGAAATTATAATGATTAATATCGGCGGTCACGAAATATATAAGGATTTTTAAGGGCTTTTAACCTCATCTTTTAACGGTTTCCTTGCTTGAAGGAAATAATTTTTTTAGAGAAATGATATGATATTTTATACAATGTAATACTTATAAGGTTTGTTTAAGTTTTTTAAGATTTGTTTAAGCTTTGATATAGAGTGATACTGTATAAATCCCTATAATTAGGTGGTTTGTAAGTTATTCACATATTCACATTTTGGCACTGACCGAATAAGGAACAGAAGTTGCTTTTTATTGAAAAAAAGGTTATTCAATGAAAGTAGGTACAGATAAAGGTAAAAGATATAGACCATACA
>Ga0256842_1001775_pt1 | contig 16671 bp, 11 predicted proteins | sample 4559240metaG_FD_185973 | JGI IMG/M metagenome (GOLD analysis project Ga0256842, IMG submission 185973) | Hydrothermal vent microbial communities from Guaymas Basin, Mexico - 4559-240 | ecosystem: Environmental > Aquatic > Marine > Hydrothermal vents | place: Mexico: Guaymas Basin | collected...
GCTGGGCGACGCGTCTCAGCCGCTCGACGCCCGTCCGTCGCGCCACCACCTCGAGGAGCAGGACGTGTGCCCGGTGGTAGTGGAGACTGGCGACGAGGCGATGCCCGTAGACGTGGAGGGCGTACCAAGACCAACCGGTCGGCGTGACGAACCTGTCGATCGTCCGCACCAGCGTCTCCTCGACGCGAATGGCCATTTCAGCGGCCCGCTCGTCCCCGATGGTGTCCGCCAGGTCGTAAAGGCCGAAGAGCCCGTAGATGCAGCCGTTGAGGACGTGGCTGGGCGGCACGCGTGGAATCTCCTCAAGGAACGGGCCGCCGTCGAGGCGTGAGACGACCCCGCCTTCCTCGACGGGGCGGACCAGCCAGGCGCGAGCCGCCTCGATCACGCGGCGCTCCCGGGGGCCCGGGTCGCCCTCGGTCAGGCGGAGGATCGCGGAGATGACGGTGCCCTGTATCATGCAGGAAGGCCTCGCCCTGCTCATCGCGCGCGGGTCCGACGCCCGGCCCCAGATGCCGTTTCGTTCGCCGGACTCGACGAGGAACGGCAGGACGGTCAGGCCCTTCCGCCTGGCCTCGGGGTCCCCCTCCTCCGTGGCGATCTGCAGCATCTTGAACGCGTAGCGGCTGAGCAGGAGCGGGTCGTACCATGGCTGGCCGTCGACACGGCGGTAGGGCAGGCCGTTCTCGTCGAACGGGAACCGGAGAGAGTATCCCCCGTGACCATCGGGGTTCTGCAATGGGTTCGCGACGAAGTAGGGGTGGCAAGGAAGCTGCCACGGCCACGGGTGGAACGAGTAGACGTTCCAGTCGGTCGACGAGAGGAACTGCCGGATCTTCGACCACCGTCCCATGGCATCCCCCGCCCGTATGCGACTCCCCACGAATCTACCAGTTAAGTGAGTCTTCGTGGAGATTAGTCTTTCGCTGCGGCGGGAGAGCCACCGGGGAGGCGGCCCGCCGCGCACCGCCCCGGGTCGTCCGGAGCGCCGTGGGCGGGCGCGGTTCGGGGTGAGTCGGCGTCAGAGCCGGAACCGGCCGACCAGGGAGCGGAGCTCGGCGGCCTGGCTGGCGAGTTCCTCCGCGGCGGAGGCCGACTCCTCGGAGTTGGCGGCGATCTGCTGGGTGACCTGGTTCATCTGGTCCATCGCCTCGGCCACCTGCTCGATCCCCTGTTCCTGCTCCCGGGAGGCCTCGGCGATCTCGCGGACGACCTCGTCCACCCGGACCGCGCCCTGCTGGATCTGCTCGAGGGCCTTGCGGGTGTCCTCGACGAGGCTGACGCCGGTCTCCACGCTCTTCGCCGAGACCTCGATCAGCTCGGCGGTGTTCTTCGCCGCCTCGGCGCTGCGCATCGCCAGGTTCCGGACCTCCTCGGCGACGACCGCGAACCCGCGGCCCGACTCGCCGGCCCGGGCCGCCTCGACCGCGGCGTTGAGCGCGAGCAGGTTCGTCTGGAAGGCGATCTCGTCGATCGTCTTGACGATCTTGGCGGTCTCGGCGGACTGCCGCTGGATCTCCTCCATCGCCCGGGCGAGGCGCTCCATCATCTCGGCCCCCTGCCGGGCGGCCTCGTTGGTCTCGCCGGTGAGCGCCTGGCCCTCCTGCGCGCGGCTGGCGTGGAGCTTCGTCTGTTCCGCCATCTCCTTGAGGCTGTGGTTGATCTGCTGGATCGAACCCGCCTGCTCCGAGGCCCCCTGGGCGAGGGACTGGCTGCCGTCGCTGATCTGGGAGGCCGCGGCGGTCACCTGGTCGCTGGCGGCGGACACCTGCGCGATCACGTCGGCCACGCCCGTCGCCGCCCGGTCGATCGCCTCGGCGAGCGCGCCCATTTCACCCTGCCAGGAGCCCTCCATCCGGGCGGACAGGTCTCCGGCGGCGTAGCTCTCGAGGGTGGTGCGCGCCGCCCGGACAACGCTTCCCAGGGCCTCGAGCAGGTCGTTCAGGCTGGCGAGCATGTCCCGGTGCACGCCGCCGAACCGGGAGAGGTCGGCGCGCACGGAGAAGTCCCCCTGCCGCGCGGCCTCCACCAAGCGGGCGGTCTCCCTCTCGGCGGCCACGTCCTGGGTCCGGTCGACGATCACCTCCATCCCGCCGATCGGCTGCCCGGCATCGTCGAGGATCGCCACGCAGTGGGCCTCGATCGGGATCTCGGCGCCGCCCCGGTGCTTCGCCACCGTCCGGGCGAGGATCTTCCGCTTCTCCTGCATCGAGCGGCGGATCGTGCACTCCGGCGTGCCGCAGACCGGTGTCCGGCACAGCTTGGCGCAGGTGATCTTCCCGACGACCTCGTCCCGGGACCAGCCGAGGGTCTGGAGGGTCTCCTCGCTGATCTCCCGGACCACGAGGTCGGTGTCGACGACGAACGCCAGGGTCGGGACCTGCGTCATCACGCGGCGCAGTCCCAGCCTGCCTGCGGTGTCCTGGGGCTTCCCGAACAGGGCCATGTCTCGCCTCCGCGGCGGCCCTCGGCGCCGGGCCGCGTGCGCACCGGTACGGGACCGTCTTCGCCCGTTCGTTTCGGCTGCCGGGTGCCGGACCTTGAGCCGGTTTCTGCTTCTTCTCCTGCGAACTTGTTGCGATTTCCGGGCGCGGGGCCCGCTCCGGCCCCCGTGTTGACGCCCCCCGGGGCCGTTGCTATCCTGCCGCCTTCCGTTTGCGCGGGCGCGGGGGATCCCTGCGCCGGGGGAGAGGCATGGCGGCCCCGAGGGCCGCCCCGGACGCGGCGCCGGCCGCCGGAGAGACCGCCCCATGAAGGATGTTCGCCTCGTCGTGGACCGCTACGCGCGGGCCCTCTCGGGCGCGGTGAAGGACGGGGAGGAGTTCGCCCGGGTGCGGGACGAGCTCGCCGCCCTGGCCGGGGTGCTCCGCGAGAGCCCCGAGCTGCGCCGCGTGCTCGCGAACCCGGTCGTCTCTCCCGAGGCGAAGACCCGGGTGATCCTCGCCATCGCCGAGAAGATGGATCTCCTGCCGGTCACCCGCCGGTTCCTCGAGGTGGTCGGCCGCCACGAGCGGCTGCTGCTGCTCCCGGAGATCGCCGGGGCGGTCGGCCGGGAGGCGGACCGGCGGGCGGGTGTGCAGGAAGTGGAGCTGCGGGCGGCGACGAAGCTGCCCGACGACGTGCGAGGGCGCCTCGAGGAGGCCCTCCGCGCCGCCGCCGGCGGGACGATCCGCCTGCGGGAGGCCGTCGACCCGGAGCTGCTCGGAGGGCTGGTGGCCCGCATCGGCGGCACCGTGATCGACGGGAGCCTCAGGACCAGGCTCGAACGGCTGCGGGCGCGCCTCAGGAGCGATTCCGCGGCGGGGCTCGCGGGCTGACCCTTTCGACGGACCACGCGGCCGGGGCTCGCCGGCCGGGGAGCGAAGCGGCATGGACTTCAAGATCGGGGAGATCGCCGAGATCCTCAGGCAGCAGATCGAGGGCTACGAGGAGACGATCGACGTCGCCGAGGTCGGCACCGTCGTCTCCGTGGGCGACGGGATCGCCCGGGTGTACGGGCTCGAGAAGGTCGGCTACCTCGAGCTGCTCGCCCTGCCCCACGACGTGATGGGCATGGCCCTCAACCTGGAGGAAGACTCCGTCGGTGTCGTCCTCCTGGGCGAGGCGCATCTCATCAAGGAAGGCGACCAGGTCAAGCGGACCCGGAAGATCATCCAGGTCCCCGTGGGCGAGGCTCTCCTCGGGCGCGTCGTCGACGCGCTGGGCCGCCCGGTGGATGGCCGCGGGCCGATCGAGACCGACGCCGCCAACCCGGTGGAGCGGCTGGCGCCCGGCGTCGTCTACCGGCAGCCGGTGAAGGAGCCTCTGCAGACCGGGATCAAGGCGATCGACGGGATGATCCCCATCGGCCGCGGCCAGCGAGAGCTGATCATCGGCGACCGGCAGACCGGGAAGACCGCGATTGCCATCGACACGATCATCAACCAGAAGGACACGGGGGTGATCTGCATCTACGTGGCGATCGGCCAGAAGAACTCGACGATCGCCCAGGTGGTGAAGACCCTCGAGGAGTACGGCGCCATGGACCACACGATCGTGGTCGCCGCCTCGGCGTCGGACCCCGCCGCGATGCAGTACATCGCTCCCTACGCCGGCTGCGCGATGGGAGAGTACTTCCGCGACCGGGGCCGCCACGTGCTGTGCGTCTACGACGACCTCTCGAAGCACGCGGCCGCCTACCGCGAGATCTCCCTCCTGCTGCGCCGCCCGCCGGGCCGCGAGGCGTTCCCGGGCGACGTGTTCTACCTGCACTCCCGCCTGCTCGAGCGGGCCGCCAAGCTCCGCGAGTCGTACGTCATCGTGAAGAAGGGCGCTCCCGGGGACGCCACCGAGGGGGTGGACGGGAAGGTCTACCACGGCGTGCCGGGGCTCGAGGAGGCGAAGGAGAAACTGAAGGAGCTGGGCGAGGCGGACCACGAGATCCGCACCCTGCCGGAGACCGGCGGCTCCCTGACGGCGCTCCCCGTGATCGAGACCCAGGCGGGCGACATCTCCGCCTACATCCCGACCAACGTCATCTCGATCACCGACGGGCAGATCTTCCTCGAGACCGACCTCTTCTACGCCGGCATCCGCCCGGCGATCAACGCCGGCCTCTCGGTCAGCCGCGTCGGCGGCTCGGCCCAGGTGCCCGCAATGAAGAAGGTCGCCGGGACCCTGCGCCTCGAGCTGGCCCAGTTCCGCGAGCTGGCGGCGTTCGCGCAGTTCGGCGCCGACCTCGACAAGGCGACCCAGGCGCAGCTGGCCCGGGGTCGCCGCCTGCAGGAGCTGCTCAAGCAGGACCAGTACCAGCCGCTGCCGGTGGAGAAGCAGATCGTCGCGATCTTCGCCGGCACCAGCGGCTACCTGGACCAGGTGCCCGAGGACAAGGTCCGCGAGTGGGAGCGGCGCCTCTACGAGTTCCTGGACGCGAGCCACCGGGACCTGCTCGACGAGATCCTCGAGAAGCGGAAACTGGACGACGACCTCGTCCAGAAGATCCGGGCGGCGCTCGACGCGTTCCGCGACCAGTTCGCCGCGGTCGTCGGGCAGGCCTGAGCCGGACGCGGGAGAACGGCCGATGGCCAACAACATCCGCGAGTACCGGCGGCGGATCAAGTCCGTCAGGAACACCGCCCAGCTGACGCGGGCGATGAAGATGGTCTCCGCCGCCAAGCTCCGCCGGGCCCAGGAGAAGATGATGGCGGCCCGGCCCTACGCGGCCGCCCTGCGCCGGGCCCTCGCCGAGGTCGCGCGGCGCGCCGACCCGTCCCTCCACCCGCTGCTGGTCCAGCGCCCGGAGCGGACGATCGACCTCCTGGTCGTCACGTCCGACAAGGGCCTCTGCGGCGCGTTCAACGTGAACATCCTGAAGGCCGCCGAGGCGTTCCGCCGCGAGAAGATCGCCGCCGGCGTCGACGTGCAGCTGACGCTGATCGGACGCAAGGGGATCGAGTACTTCAAGGTCCGGCCCGACGTGCCGATCCGGGCCCGCTACCCGGAGATCTCCCGGGAGATCGGGCATGCCCTCGCGCGGAAGTTCGCCGAGGAGGAGGAGGCGCGCTTCGTCGGGGGCGAGACCGACGCGGTCTACGTCGCCTTCAACGAGTTCAAGTCGGCGATCTCCCAGCGGGTGGTGGTCCAGCCGCTCTTCCCCCTCGCGAACCTCGCCATCGAGGACGCGGGGGAGTTCCACCGGGAGGGAGTCGACTTCCTGTACGAGCCTGAGCCGCGGGAGCTGCTCGACGGGCTGCTCTCCCGCTTCGCCAGTTTCCAGCTCTACCACGCTCTCCTCGAGTCGTCGGCCGCCGAGCACGCGGCCCGGATGGCGGCGATGGACAACGCCACCCGCAACGCCGAGGAGATGATCGACAAGCTGACCCTCGTGATGAACCGCATCCGCCAGGCCTCGATCACCACCGAGATCATCGAGGTCGTGAGCGGCGCGCAGGCGCTCGACTGAGGCCGGGAAAGAGGAAGCCGATGGAGAACGTGGGCAAGGTCGTCCAGGTGATCGGTGTCGTGGTCGACGTGGAGTTCCCGGAGGGGCACCTCCCGCCGATCTACAACGCCCTCCGCGTCCAGGACGAGGGGAAGGACACCGGCATCCCCATCGACTGCACCCTCGAGGTGCAGCAGCACCTCGGCGAGGGGCGGGTCCGCTGCGTCTCCCTCGAGCCGACCGACGGGATGGTCCGCGGGATGAAGGTGGTCGACACCGGCGCGCCGATCTCCGTCCCGGTGGGCAAGCCGACCCTGGGCCGGGTGATGAACGTCCTCGGCCGGCCGGTGGACGAGATGGGGCCGATCGAGTCGGACCACCACTGGCCGATCCACCGGGAGCCGCCCTCGTTCGAGGAGCAGTCGACCTCGATCGAGATGTTCGAGACCGGCATCAAGGTGATCGACCTGCTCGAGCCGTACATGAAGGGCGGCAAGACCGGCCTCTTCGGGGGCGCCGGCGTCGGCAAGACCGTGCTGATCATGGAGCTGATCCACAACGTGGCCATGAAGCACGGCGGCTACTCGGTGTTCACCGGCGTCGGCGAGCGGACCCGCGAGGGGAACGACCTCTGGCTCGAGATGCAGGAGGGCGGCGTCATCGAGGCGGGCAACCCCGAGAACTCGAAGGCGTCCCTGATCTACGGCCAGATGACCGAGCCGCCGGGGGCCCGCCTCCGGGTCGGCCTCACGGGCCTCACGGTCGCCGAGTTCTTCCGCGACGAGGAGGGGCAGGACGTGCTCCTCTTCATCGACAACATCTTCCGCTTCACCCAGGCGGGCTCCGAGGTGTCGGCGCTGCTCGGCCGGATGCCCTCGGCGGTGGGCTACCAGCCGACCCTGGCGACCGAGATGGGCGAGCTCCAGGAGCGGATCACCTCGACCCGCAAGGGCTCGATCACCTCGGTGCAGGCGATCTACGTGCCCGCCGACGACTACACCGACCCGGCGCCGGCGACGACCTTCGCCCACCTGGACGCCTCGACCAACCTCTCCCGGCAGATCGCCGAGCTCGGCATCTACCCCGCGGTCGACCCGCTGGCCTCGACCAGCCGCATCCTCGACCCGCGGATCCTCGGCGAGGAGCACTACCGCACCGCCCGGGACGTGCAGCAGGTGCTCCAGCGCTACCGGGAGCTGCAGGACATCATCGCCATCCTCGGCATGGACGAGCTGAGCGAGGAGGACAAGATCATCGTCGCCCGCGCCCGGAAGCTGCAGCGGTTCCTCAGCCAGCCGTTCTTCGTCGCCGAGCAGTTCACCGGGATGCCGGGCCGCTACGTCGAGCTGGCCGACACGATCCGCGGCTTCCGCGAGATCGTCGACGGCAAGCACGACGACCTGCCCGAGCAGGCCTTCTACATGGTCGGCACGATCGAGGAGGCGGTGGAGAAGGCGAAGAAGATCCGGGAGGCGGGCGCCGCCTGACGGCCGGCGCCCCGCCCCTTCCCGCGGGAGGTGGGCCGGGATGATCCCCGAGAAGATCCACGTCGAGATCGTCACCCCCGAGCGCCGGGTCCTCTCCCGGGACGTGGAGGAGGTGATCCTGCCCGGCGCCGAGGGCCTCTTCGGGGTGCGGCCCGGCCATGCCCCGTTCCTCGCCGCCCTGGGCCCCGGGGTGGGTACGGTTCGGGGGGAGGGACGCGAGGAGATCGTGGCGATCGGCGGGGGGTTCGCCGAGGTGCTTCCCGACCGGGTCATCGTCCTCGCCGAGACCTGCGAGAAGGCGGAGGAAATCGACCCGGCCCGGGCGGAGGAGAAGGCCCGGGAGCTCGCCGATGAGCTGCGCCGCCCGGCGCCGCCCGAGGACCTCGAGGTGATCCGCCTCCGGATGCTCAAGCACCTCGCCCGGGTGCGGGCCGCGCACCGCGGTTGATCTTCGCTCGTCGCCGCGACCGGCTCGACACCGGACCGCTTTTCGGGGCATCATCGGACGAGGCCGGGTGCTCCCGGCCCGCGATCCCGGGGGATCCCCGCGGGGACTCCCGGCGAAGGAGGTCCGCCATGACCGCCCTGCGCGCGATTCGAGGCATCTTCCCGGCCCTGGTCCCGCTCGTCCTCGCTGCGCTCCTCGTGGCCTGCGGCCCCCCGAAGCCGATCACCGTCGGCGGCCTGGTGCCGGAGACGGGCCCCGCTGCCGCGTACGGTGAAGTGATCCGCGAGGGGATGGACCTCGCCCTCGAGGAGATCAACGCGAACGGCGGCGTGCTCGGCGGGGCCGAGCTGAAGATCGAGTACCGGGACACCGGCACCAATCCCGAGAAGGCGCAGGTGGGGGCCATCGAACTGCTGGACATGGGTGTCCCGGCGGTGATCGGGCCGGTTGCCTCGAACGTCGCCCTGCGGATCGCGCCCCTCTTCAACAAGAAGGAAATCGTCCTCCTCTCCCCGGCCGCCTCGAGCCCGCGGCTCACCAGGGAGGGAGGCGACTGGTTCTTCCGCGTCTACCCCTCGGACAACGTCGAGGCCCACGCCATGGCCGACTTCTGCCGCAAGCTCGCGATCACCCGCGTGGCGATCATCGCGGTGGACGACGTGTTCGGCAAGGGGATCGCCGACGTCTTCCAGGAGCACTACGAGGCACCGACGCGCCAGGTGGTCTACCGGAAGGACTTCTCGGGCGCCCTCGCGCCGGACGAGGCGAAGCGGATCGTCCGCGAGATGCGGAAGGCGAAGGCCGAGGCGGTCTACATCGCCGCCTACCAGGGCGACATGAAGGTCCTGCTGCAGGCGATGCACGATCTCAAGTGCAAGGTCGCCCGTCTCGGGACCTCGGCCGTCACCGAGCAGATGATCAAGGCGCTGGGCGAGGCGGCCGAGGGGCTGGTCTTCCCCCGGCCCGCCTTCGATCCGAACGCCGACGACCCGAAGATGCAGGCGTTCGCCCGGGCGTTCCGCACGAGGTACCACCGCCAGCCCGATATCTACGCGGCCCACGGGTACGACGCCGTGAAGGTGATCGCGAAGGCGATCGACGGGGCGGGCATCGCCACCGCCAAGGAGATCCGCGGCCAGCTCCTCACCGCGACCTTCGAGGGGGTGACCGGCCGGATGAAGTTCAACCTGAACGGCGACGTGGTGAAGGTCCCGCGGATCTATGCCGTGCTGAACGGCGAGATCGTCCCCTACGAGGAGTACCGCAACGCCAAGGTCGGCAAGTCGGTCCTCGCGGGGAACTGACGCCGGCCGTGGTCGGGGAGCGTCCACCGGACCAGGCTCCCGGGCCTCCCCCGGGAGCCGTTCCGCTCTCCGAGGCCGTTGCCTGGCGCGAGTCCCTCCGTGCTCGGGGCTTACGCCTTGCTTTCACCAACGGCTGCTTCGACCTGCTCCACGCCGGCCACGTGCGGTTGCTGACCGCCGCCCGGCACGCCGCCGACGCCCTGGTCGTCGCCGTGAACGACGACGCCTCGGTGCGGCGCCTCAAGGGACCGGCCCGCCCGATCGTTCCCGCCGCCGAGCGGGCGGAGCTCCTCGCCGCCCTCGAGCCGGTCGACCGGGTGGTCCTGTTCGGCGAGGACACCCCCCTCGAGACGATCCTCGCCCTCCGGCCGGACGTGCTGGTCAAGGGGGCGGACTGGCCGGAGGACCGGATCGTCGGGGCACCGGAGGTCCGCTCGTGGGGCGGGGAGGTGCTCCGGGTCCCCCTCGCGGCCGGTCTCTCGACGACGAACCTCGTGGAGCGGATCCTGCGGGGGGCCTGAGCGGCCCGGCCCTTCGCCGGTCCGCGGTCGTGCCGGGTGGTTCGCCCCCGTTCCCGGGACCTATCCTTGGAACGAGGGCCGGCCCCGACCGGGGGCCGGCGCGGAGGACCCGTGACCGTCGCCGCCGGCCGCCAGCTCGACCGATCCGCCCCTTCCGGGGAGGGAGGAGAGGGGTCCGGGCGTCTCGCCTGGGCCAACGAGCTGTTCCTGGTCGGCATCCTCCTCGCCGCGGCGGGGATCGGGTGGGCCTTTCCCTTCCGGTCGGTCAAGTTCGGGCTGATCGCCTTCTTCGCCGTCGTGATGACGATCCAGGCGCTCCAGCGCCCGGCGGTCGCCCTGGCGCTGACGGTGGCCGGGATCCCGGCGATGGGGCTGATCCCGCCCGACATCATCCCGATCCGCGGGGTCAATCCCGAGACCCTCCTGATCCTCTTCCTCCTCTTCCTCTGGGCCCGGGCGAACCAGCTGTACGGCAAGGAGTCCCTGCGGAGTTTCGTCGCCAGGTTCCTGCTCCTGTACGCCCTCCTGATCCTCGTCTCGTCGTTCCGCTCGTGGCTGATCTGGAAGGTGTCCCTGTTCAACATCCTGGCCGCGGCGAAGAACCACCTGAGCTACATGGTCTTCTACGGGACGGCCTACCACGTGCTCCGGGACCGGCGTGATCACCGGCTGGTCCTGCTGATGAGCTCGGCTTCCCTCTTCCTCGTCAGCCTCCAGGCGATCAACATGTCCTGGCTGGCGTTCTTCGCGGGGAACCTGGAGCGACACCGGGCCGGCTCGATGCTCGCCCAGCAGCCGAACATCTTCGGGGGCGCCCTCGCCCTCTACCTGCCCCTCCTGATCCTCCTCGCGATCAACCGGATCGGGCACCGCTTCTGGAACCTGTGGTTCATGACCGTGACCGGCGCCGTCGGCTTCGCCCTGATCCTGACCCTTTCCCGCGGGGCCTGGGCCGGGGCGGCGGCGGCGATCGTCTTCCTCGCGGTCTTCTGGGACCGCAAGCTCCTCGTCCTGCTGCTCGTGATGGCCGCCTCCTGGCAGGTCTGGTTGCCCCAGGAGGCGGTGGACCGCGTGAAGAAGACGACCCAGGTGGAGGGGAGCAACGCGGACCTGGCGATGGGCGACCAGGTGGTCGAGGACTCCGCGCAGATGCGGGTGGAGCAGTACAAGTCGCTCCCGGCGATGATGCGCGACCACCCGATCCTCGGGTGGGGATACAAGTCCTACCCGGACGTCTTCGAGAAGTACGGCACGCTGAAGCGGCGGAAGGGAGCCCATACCACCTACTGCCTCATCGGCACCGAGGAGGGCGTCATCGGCCTCGTCGTCCTGCTGCTGCTGCTGGGGGCGATCTTCTTCACGGCGATGAAGGCCGCGTACGCCTTCGAGGAGCCCTTCTATCGACAACTGGCCGCGGGGCTCGGGGCAGGGATCCTGTCGATGGCGATCTGCATGCTCGCCGGCTCCCGGTTCGAGTCCCAGATCATCTACGTCTACTTCTGGACCCTCCTGGCGGTCGTGGAGCGGGAGTACGATCTCCTGCGCCTCGCCGGGGAGCGGGACGGGGCGCGGCCGCAGCTCGTCCAGGCCGCCCGCTGAGCAGGTTGGCACGGAGGTTGCTCGTAAACGGGGGGAGGTTGCGGAGCCTCGGAGAGGAGATGCCCACCATGACGCAGCACACGCGCCGGAGCACCATCCTGCTGATCGCCCTGCTGCTCGCCGCCCTGCCGGGGGCCACCCTGGCGGCGGACTGGTGGGTGCGGGCGGACGGCTCGGACTCCTGCGACGGTAAGGCGAACAGCCCGGCGGGAAGCGGAGGGAGCTGCGCGTTCCGCACGATCGCGAAGGCGATCGGCCGCGCCGGCTGCGGGGACACGGTCCACGTCGGCCCCGGGGACTATTTCGAGGACCGGATCCGGATCACGAAATCGTGCACGGCGGCGAGTCCCCTGGTCATCGAGGGGGCCGGCATCGACAGCTCCTACTGGCTCGCCGGGGCGATCGACGTGGACGATTCCACGTGCGAGCCGGATGGCACCCATGCTGGCGTCTACCGGTGTCGCCAGCCCGCCGGTACCGCGACGACGAACAGTCCTTCCGCTTGTGTCCTCCAGCGCCACACCACGGCGGTCTACTGGGAGGACGAGAACCACACCAGCGGTGACATGGTGGGGCCGGTGTGCCTGACGCGAAACACGAACGGTGCCGCCGACGTTGCGGGCAAGGAAGGGACCTACTACGAGGACGGCACGTACTACTGGATTCATCCCTGGGACGACCGGGATCCGCGGCAGGCGAATGGCACCGACTTCATCGCTGCCCGGTCGGTCTGCTCGAGCAGCAGCACGAAGCTGATTCACATCGAGGCGGACCACGTGACGTTGCGGAAGTTCACCATCGTCACGCCGTGCTACTCCGCGCTCGGCGTGCTCCCCGGGTCAGAGGGCACGGTTCTCGAAGACATCCACGTCTATGGAGGTCTGGTCTGGATCTACAACGGTTCCTCCGAAACGACGATCCGCCACTTCAAGGTGCTGAACACCTTGCGCCGCCCGAACAACATGGGCACGGTGACCGGGCAGTCGTGGGATGCTTTCAGCCAGTGCATGGTCAACCAGGGGCAGCACTTCACCTACGAGGACATCGAGACGTACGGTTGCCGCGAGGGCTTCAGCCTGGCGGGCGGCGCCGCGTACGGGACGATTGATGGGCTCTTTGTCCACGGGTCGTTCAACCATGGTCTCAAGATCCAGGACCCGACGACCCACGACATCACCATCCGCGACGCTCTCACCTACAACAATCAGGAAGCCGTCTTCATCGAGTGCCCCTACAACATCAGCTTCGAGAACAGCACGTTCCCCTTCAACTCCGTGCTGATCCAGGGCAATCCGCACGGGGGATGCGGCGACAAGCCGAAGAACCTCGACTTCCACAACTGCATCATCAACCGGATGCTCTGGTTCCAGTACGACGGAGACACCTGGGCGAAGGGTGGACACGATCTCGACTACAACGTGTATATCGAGGACAACGGCAGGAACTACGTGCAGCGGAACATCGCACACGATCGTTCGATGTCGTTGCCGTCCTGGCAGAACTGGGCGGACGATCCGTGCCCCGACTGCACGCGCGATCCGCACAGCCGGACGGCGAAGCGGGCGGAGGTCTACATCCATTACATGGAGAATGACGACCGGCTGGATGCCGGGTACGACTTCGATCTGAAGGAGGACAGCCCGGTCGTCGGGATCTCGTCCTCGAGCTGGGGTGACGGCGTCGACATCGAGGGAGTGACCCGTTCCACCCCCCGAGACCCGGGTGCGTACGATCACACCGAGGGGAGCGGAGGTGGCGGCAGTCCGACCCCCGCCTGCTCCGACGGCGTCGACAACGACGGGGACGGCGCGGTCGACTACCCGGACGACTTCGGGTGCTCCTCGGCGGACGACGACTCCGAGGTCGGGAATACCGCGTGTTCCGACGGCGTCGACAACGACGGGGACGGCAAGGTGGACCAGGCCGACGGGAACTGCACGTCCCGCACCGACGACAGCGAGAGCCGCTGCGGGGACGGCGTGCGGGAGCCGGGCGCCGAGGAGTGCGACGGGAGCGACCTGGGCGACGCCACCTGCGAGTCCCTCGGGCACGACGCGGGTACCCTCGCGTGCGATTCCACCTGCCACTACGACGAGAGCGCCTGCAACGACCGGCCGGGAACGCCCGAGAACCTTCACCGGACGGACACGCACTGATCAGGCCGGAGAGACCTCCCGGAGGGCCGCGAGCAGTTCCCCGCGGCGCCACGGCTTGTGGAGAAAGGCCGTCGGGCCTCCCGTGTCCCGGAACCCGCCCTCGTCCCAGCCGCTGGTCAGGATGACCGGCAGGTCGGGCCACCGCTCCCGGATCCGCGCGAGGCAGTGCCGCCCGTCCATCCGGGGCATCGTCAGGTCGAGGAGGACCAGCCGCACCCGGTCCCCGAGGGTCTCCAGGGTCTCGAGGGCCTCGACGCCGTCGTTCGCGGTGACGACGTCGTAGCCGAGCTCGGCCAGCATCCGGGCGCCGACGTCGCGGACGGGTTCCTCGTCGTCGACGACGAGCGCCGTCCCGTGGCCGCGCCAGGTGCCGTCCTCCACCTCCGGGGCGGGCGGAAGATCGGGGGCGGTCCCGGAACTCGCCGGGAACCACACGGTGACCGTCGTGCCCTCGCCCGGGGCCGACGCGACATCGATTGCAGCCCCGTGGATGCGCAGGATGCCGGCGACGGCGGCCATCCCGATCCCGCGCCCGGGCCGCTTCGTCGAGAAGAAGGGGTCGAAGATCTTCTGGCGGACCTCGTCGTCCATCCCCTTTCCGTCGTCGGTCACCTGGAGGCGGACGTACGTGCCTCCGCCCGGCGGCTCGCCGTGGCCGAAGTGGAGCCCGGGCGGCAGGTCCGCCGCCGCGACCGCCTCGAGGGAGATACGCACCGTGCCCGGGCGAGCCTCGAGCGCTTCCGCCGCGTTGGTCACCAGGTTGAGGATCACCTGGCGGAGCTGGGTCGGGTCTCCCTCGACGAGGGGGAGCCCCTCGCCGAACGTCATCTCCAGGGAGACGTTCCGGCCCGCCGAGGTCCGGAGCAGCTCCACCATCTCCTGGACGAGCCGCCCGAGGTCGACGAGGCGGCGCTCCATCGGCCCCCGCCCCGCGTAGGCGAGCATCTGGCGGCACAGGTCGGCGGCGCGCCGGCCGGCCCGGAGGATTCCCTCGAGGGGGCGACGGGCCTCGTGTTCCTCGGGAAGCGAGAGCAGCGCGAGGTCCGCGTTGCCGAGGATCCCGACGAGCAGGTTGTTGAAGTCGTGGGCGATCCCGCCGGCGAGGACGCCGAGGCTCTCCAGCTTCTGGACGTGCTGGAGCTGGGTCTCCAGGCGCCTCCGGGTCTCGACGAACTGGAGCCGGCTGAGCACCTGCGCCACCTGGTCCGCGATCGCGCGGAAGAGGGCCGCGCCCTCCCGGCCCGCGACGCAGTCCTTCCGGGACGTGCAGCCGATGCCGAACGTGCCGATCCGCTGCCCGGCGACCACCAGCGGTTGCCAGGACGTCGCGCGGTACCCGAGCCGGGGCGGGAAGCAGGCGGCGTCCGCGGGACAGCTCTCCCTGCCCCGGGGCCCGGAGATCGTCGTGGCGCTCGTGCCCGAGGGACAGGAACACCTGGTGCGGACCGGTTCGGGATGGGGCCCCGGTCCGGGGGGCAGGGCGACCAGCTGTCCTTCCTCGTCTCCCTTCTCGGGCGCGATCCAGATCCAGGTGCCCACCGGTCCGAAGTGCCGGGTCACCTGCTCGTGGGCGAGGAAGAGCAGGTCGTCGACCGATCCCACCTGGTGAAGGGTCTTCGCCCAGTCGAGCAGGTCCCGGCCGCGCCGCTCCCGGCCGCGGAGCAGGATGTGCCGCCGCCCCAGGTCCCCGAGAAGGACGGAGGCGACCAGGGCGAGGAGCAGGCCGAGCAGGAGGAGCCACTCGTCGGCCCGCGAGCGGGTCATCGCCAGGTGGCTCGCGCTGGGCGCGACGACCAGCTCCCAGGGCCGGTCGAGGAGGTGGACCGTGACCCGCTGGCTGAACTCGGGGGAAGGAGGCGGGCCGCCGGCCGGCCAGCGGGCGACGGTCCTGCCGGAAGCGGGGCTCCCGCCGCCGGGCGCCTCGCGGATCTCGAGGACGAACCGGTCCCGGACCTGCTCGGAGCGGAACCAGCGATCGAGCACCCGGTCGATGCGGAAGACGCCGTTGACGAAGCCGAGGAGCCGTCCGTCGCCGCGGGCGCGCACCGGGAGGTAGGTGGCGAACCCCCGGCCGCCCTGGAGGAGGGAGACCACGGGGGTCCTTGCCGGGCGGCCGGACGAGGCGGCGCGGCGGAGCGCCCCGGGGACGGCCGGGTCGGGATGGCGCAGGAGGTTGCGGCCCAGGGCGGCCTCGTTCCCTTCCCGGGGCAGGACGGCCCGGATCGTTCCGTCCGGGTCCACCCAGTTGATCGCCTGGAAGCCCGGGTATTGCTCGAGGATCCTCCCGGCGATGCCGCGGAAGAACGGCTCGGAGAACTCGCCGCGCGTCCTCATGTGGGCCGCGAGGAGCTGGAGGGCACCGATTCGCCCGGCCAGCCACGTTTCCATGCGCAGGCGCACCAGCTCGCCGACGACCCGGGTTTCCACCCGGAGACGGTTCACCTCGCTGCGGTGGGAGTGGTTCCAGAGCAGGAAGAGACCGGCGGAGAAGAGCAGGAAGAACCCCAGCGGCAGGGCCACCGCCTGCACGGCGAAGAACAGCCGTTCCTGCGAGGACCGCTCGAGCACCCTCGGGTCCCTTCCCATTCGCGGATCATACCAGAGCTCAAGGGGTTGGGGCGTCGTCGAGGCGGACCGGGAGGCGGCCCCGGGAGGTGAACCCCCGGGGGGAGATCCGGAATCCCCACGCGAGCGCCGACACTCCTTCCTCGCGGACGACCCGCCGCAGGGTCTCCGCGTAGAGCGGGTCGATCTCACCGGCCGGGGCGACTGCCCGGACGTCCCCTCGCTGGACGACGAAGAGGAGGGCGGCCTCCATTCCCCCGTCGCGACGGAGCTCGGAGAGAAGTTCGAGGTGGCGGGTCCCCCGCTCGGTCACCGCGTCGGGGAAGAGCCCGAGCTCCCCCTTCGCGAGGGTGACGGACTTGACCTCCACCGCGCAGGGGGGGCGGCCTTCCGCCCCCTCGAGGACGAAGTCGAGGCGGCTGCGGCCGAACCGGACCTCCCGCCGCACCGTGGGCCACGGGGCGAGCTCCGGGAGCGCGCGGGCGGCGAGGAGCCGGTGGGCCAGGTCGTTGGTCCGGCCGGTGTGGACGGCGACCAGGGCCGGCCCGGCGTCGACCACCTCGAGGGTCCAGGCGAGCTTGCGCCGCGGGTTCGCGGCCGGCGAGACCCAGCACCGGCTTCCCGGCTCGTTGCACCCGGTCATCGCGCCGGTGTTCGGGACGTGGGCGGTG
>Ga0256842_1001776_pt1 | contig 16662 bp, 16 predicted proteins | sample 4559240metaG_FD_185973 | JGI IMG/M metagenome (GOLD analysis project Ga0256842, IMG submission 185973) | Hydrothermal vent microbial communities from Guaymas Basin, Mexico - 4559-240 | ecosystem: Environmental > Aquatic > Marine > Hydrothermal vents | place: Mexico: Guaymas Basin | collected...
AAGATGGTAGCGCAAGAGCCGGTGTATTGGATTTAGGGCATATAAAGGTTGAAACGCCGATTTTTATGCCTGTTGGAACAAACGCTTCCGTTAAAGCAATTCTGCCTTGTATGTTAAAAGCCGTAGGCGCTAAAATAATATTATCCAATACCTATCATCTTTACTTAAGGCCCGGTATAGAAACAATAGAAGCATTAGGCGGTCTGCACAAATTTAGCGGATGGAATAGGGCTATATTGACTGATAGCGGCGGCTTCCAGGTGTTTAGTTTGAGCGATTTAAGGAATATATCCAAAGAAGGTGTATCCTTTAAATCTCACATTGACGGTTCTTCGCACTTTTTCACGCCTGAAAAGGTGGTTGAGCTTCAATCGAGATGGGGAAGCGATATAGCGATGGTGCTTGACGAATGTCCGCCCTATACGCTTGATAAAAGATATGTTAAAGAATCTTTGGATATAACGGTTGAATGGGCTAAACGTTCAATAGAAGCAAAGAAAAATTTTCCTATAAAAGCGCTGTTTGGCATAGTGCAGGGCGGTGTATTTGATGATTTGAGAAAAGATGCAGCCTACAGAATGAGAGAACTCAATTTTGACGGATTTGCTGTCGGCGGATTGAGTGTGGGAGAGCCCACAGAAGATATGTATAGAGCCTGTGAAATTGTAGCCGAACTGCTACCCGAAGACAAGCCACGCTATGCTATGGGCGTTGGGCGTCCTGAAAATATAATAGAACTCATAGACAGAGGCGTGGATATGTTTGATTGCGTAATGCCCACAAGAAACGCAAGAAACGGAACGCTTTTTACCAAATACGGTGTTGTTAATATAAAAAGACAAGAATATAGAAACGACGATATGCCGATAGAAGAAGGTTGCAAATGTTATACCTGTAGGACATTTTCAAGAGGATATTTAAGACATCTTTTTAAGGCTAAAGAGCTTTCTTTTTATACGTTGGCAAGCATTCATAACTTGTATTATTATGTAAATTTAGTAAAATCTGCTCGAGCATCGATAATAGACGGAAGGTTTAGGGAGTTTAAAAAAGAATTTTATGAAAATATAAAAAGAGGCATAAAAAATGGATAAATTTGTAGAGATTTTAAAGAAGCACTTTCAAGAAAGGTTGATAAGCGTCGGTTTGCATAATATAGGCGTTACTTCTTTTTTGGATAATAACGGTATTTTTATTATTTTGGACAGGGTGGAGCCTGAAGACTTGCTTGATATCAAAAAGGTTTACGTAAAATATAAAAAGAAATATTCAACACCAATAGTCGTAAATAGAAATTTCTTTAAAAACGCAACCGACGTGTTCTGTATGGAGATATTGGAGCTTAAAGAAAATGCAAAAATTCTATACGGCGAAAATCTGTTTGAAAATCTTGAGATTAAAGACGAGAATTTAAGGAGACAGATAGAGTATGAATTAAGGAGTAAGCTGCTTATATTAAAGGGCGCATTTGTCGATTTACCGCTCGATAGAAAGGTTGTTGATAATATAGCCTATCGCTCTATGTATAATTTTCTTTTAATCCTAAGGAATCTTTTAAGATTAAAGGGTAAACTCATAAACGATGAAACGCTTGTGGACGAGTTTGAGAAAGAGTTTGGCGTTGAGTTGGAATCATTTAAGATTTTGATAAATTCTTCCAAGATGCCATTTGATAAATTGCTTGATGTGTTTAAAAGATATTTGAAAGAGGTGGAGAACCTTGTTGAGATTTCCGATAAGATACTTTCTTAGTGCTTTAATTTTACTATTTGCAGCTAACGTATTCGCAACAGATATACCTAAGCCTGTAGGTTACGTTAACGATTTTGCTCATGTATTAAAACAGGATACCAAAACAAGGCTTAATAGGTTGCTTGTTGAGTTAAAACAAAAAACAGGTGTAGAATTTGCCGTCGTTACAATAAAAAGCACAAATGGTGAAGATATATTCGACTATTCGATGAAATTATTTGAAGAGTGGGGCATAGGCGAAAAAGGGAAGGATAACGGCATTTTATTTTTGATAGATGTCGGAGATAAAAAGTTAAGAATCAACACAGGATACGGTATGGAAGGCATTTTGCCCGACGGTCTTTTGGGTAGGATTAGGGATAGATATGTTATTCCCTATTTTAAAAAAGGTAATTACGATGCTGGCATCACAAATGGCGTTATGGCAATTGTATCGATTGTCGCAAAGCATTATAACGTTAAGCTAAACGGCGCTGTGAAACCGGTAAGAGTAAGGAAAAAGATAAACATTATAGACATAATACTAATAATCGCTGCTCTATTTTTTATAGGTCCATACTTTTTCCCATTTATTTTTGGTATGTTTTTGGGCTCGTATAGAAGTGGTTGGGAATCGCCACTTGGCGGTGGCTTCGGCGGTGGCGGCTTAGGCGGCGGATTTGGCGGCTTTGGCGGTGGCTCAAGCGGTGGCGGCGGAGTTGGCGGTAGTTGGTAAATAATAATGCGGAGGTTTTAATATGAAGGGTGTATTGGGAAGTATTGCTGTAATCTTGTTAATTATCATAGCGTTTGGTATGTTTTACTATTCAAGCTACAATAAACTAATAAAATTAGATGAACAGGTTAAAGCGGCGTGGAGCAATGTTGATGTTCAATTAAAAAGAAGGGCGGATTTAATACCCAATCTGGTAAACACGGTCAAGGGCTATGCTCAGCATGAAAAAGAGTTGTTTGAGCATATTGCCGATGCAAGAGCAAAACTTATGGGCGCAAAGACACCAAAGGACGAAATTAAAGCAAGCAATCAACTTGAAGGTGCTTTATCAAGGCTGCTTGTAATCGTAGAAAAATACCCTGAACTTAAGGCAAATGAAGAGTTCACACGTCTTATGGATAATCTTGAAGGCACCGAAAACAGAATAGCTGTTGCAAGAAAAAGATACAACGACGCCGTAACTATTTATAATTCGACAATAAGGTCTATTCCTTACAACTTTATAGCATCAAGGATGGGGTTAAAGCCGATGCCTTATTTTAAGGTTGAAGGCACTAAATACAAAGAGCCACCAAAGGTTAATTTTAATATGGATAATAGCTCGTCTTTTATTTTGAGGTTTGGTTATGCTGCGTAGGTTGTTGTTTGTTTTAATAATTTTATTGATAAATTTTAACGCATACGCAAAGTATGATTCTATAAAACTAAAGAACGGATTGCGCGTTTTTGTCGAAGAGAATAAATCATTGCCCATAGTGAACGTAACCGTTTTTTATAGGGTGGGATGTGCAGATGAGCATAACTCTATTACGGGCATCTCTCATATGCTTGAGCATATGAATTTCAGAGGCTCAAAGCACTTTAAAGACGGTTATATCGATAGGCTGACATCTAAATTCGGCGGTGTAGACAACGCTCAAACATCCTTTGACTATACGGTCTATTTTGCAACAATAGATAAATCGGCATGGAAGAAGGCTTTGGCTTTCTATGCCGACAACATGAACAACCTTATGCTTGATAAAAAGAAATTTTTAAAGGAAAGAAGCGTTGTTTATCAAGAAAGATTATGGAGAATAGACAATTCTGCGGATGGATTTTTATACTATTCTCTGCACAATCTTGCCTATGTAGCATCGCCATATAGATGGACGCCCATAGGTTATAGAGACGATATACAGCACTATACCATAAATGAGTTAAAGGCTTACTATAAAAGATTTTATGCGCCAAATAACGCTGTTATTGTGGTGTCGGGCGATGTAGATAGGCATGATGTCTTTGATTTGATAAGGAAGTTATTCAAAGAAAAAAAACCCGTAAAGATAGTTCGACACATAACAAAAGAGCCCAAGCAAAACGGAAGAAGGATGATGTATATAACAAAGCCCGCATCGTTTAAAAAAATAGCTATGGGTTTTAAGATACCAAAAGAAGGCGATAAAGATACACCGACTTTGGATTTAATATCGTATATACTATTTTCTGGCAAAACGGCTTTGATGGAGAAGGATTTGGTTAGAGATAAACGCATATTTGCGTCAATAAACGGAGGAAACGAAGGAAGAATCTACGATGTAGGACTATTTGAGATTTTTGGAGATATAGAAAAGGGTGTAGGGTTTGAGCAAGCAAGAAAAGCTATACTTAAAGAACTTGATAAAATAAAAACAGGACATTTCGACAATAAACTGCTTGAAATGGCAAAGGCGAAGTGCGTTAGCGACTATATGTTTGATAAAGAAAAGCTGTCTTTAAAAAATAGGGATTTTGCTTTTTATGCTGCATTCGGTTTGAAGGATTATATGGATAGATATGTGGAGCTTATAAAAGGTGTAACAAAGAAAGATGTAATCGATGTCGCAAACAGATATTTTGTTGAGAATGCTGAAAACGACTGTTTCTTAGTCCCGCAGAAAGGAAAGGATTTGGGCAGTGTATTTAGGGGTGTTTTAAGATGAAAAAGGTATTGTTTTTTGTAGCTATTTTTTTGGCTTTTAGCTGTGTTTCGTATTCAAATTCCGAATTATATCAGGGAAAACTCAAAAATGGATTGGTTTATAGAATATATGAAAGCTCACAACTGCCGATAATTAGTATAAACATTAAAATAAAGGCTGGAAGTTATTTTGATAAAAAATTCGGTGAATCAAGCGTTTTGTCAAACTGCCTTGAATCCTGTTCAAAGAAAAACTTGGATGCTGAGCGTTTTAGGGAAATGGTCGATATGGCAGGCGGTAAAATTTCTGTCTCTTCATCAAAGGAATATATCGATATAGACGCAAAATTTCCGTTAAGTAAGGCAGAAAAAGCGTTTTGTCTTTTATCTGAGATGTTTAAAAGCGATTTTGACGATAAGAAAAATTTTCAGTTTTCCAAAAGAGAGCCTTACGATTATCTTAAATCTTTACAAAACGATAAAGATTATTTAGCCATACATGCGGCTTTTGTAAATTTAATCAAGCAACAAGCCTATTCCCATACGTCTTTAGGCAGTTTTGAGGGTTTGAAGAGTATAAAAAACGACGATGTTAGAGAGTTTTTCTTAAAGCATATAGGCGCAAATAATGCAGTCTTATCCGTTTCAGGCGGCATCAAGGATAAAAAACAAATTGAAAAATTGATAAAGCGATATTTTTCGTCTTTGAGAAAATCGGATAAAAGTATATATGAGCCTGTTAAGTTTTTTGACAAATCCCATGTTGAGAATATAGTAAAGCACACAAACCAAAGTTACGTCTATATGGCTTTTAGGTCGTTTTCCGATAAGGATAAAAGGCATTATGCCGCAAAGATATTGGCTTTTATTTTAGGCGGCAATCTTAATTCCATTTTGGCAAAAGATGTTAGGACAAAGCATGGATATGCCTATTCAGTATTTGCGTTTAATTACGGTTTGACAAACGGCGGTATGTTTGTTGTAGGGTTTCAGACACAGAATAAATTTACGCTTAAAGCTTTAAATCTGGTCTTTGAAGATATAAAGAATATTGATAAATTTATAACTAAAAAGAGAGTTGATGACGCAAAGCGATATTTAATTGGCAAGAATTCAATATCTATGCAAAGCTCTATCTCTGTTGCGCATGCTTTGTCGTATGGCTATATGCTCGGAGATAAGGTTTTGCCTTGGGAGCAATTTAGAAAAAACATAGATATGGTAACGAAGGATGATGTTATAAATGTAGCAAATTCCATATTTAATCACGTATCCGTAGGTATAGTGTCTGAGAAGAATTATAAAAACGAAATAAAGAAGCTTATAGATAAGTATGGATATTGACGGCTATTTTGATAAATTTATGCTTTATATGAGCCTAAATAGAGGTCTATCCAAGAATACCATTAATGGTTATGCGAGAGACTTAAGGGATTTTGTAGGATTTTTTTCAAAAAAAAAGCTCAATGCTGAAAATCTTTTCTTATATATAGGACAAAATCTATCAAACAATTACAAAACATCTACAATAAACAGGAAATTATCCGCTATCCGTTCCTTTATTAAATTTATTTCACGTTACGAAACGTTGGATTTTTCTTATAAAGATATAAAAAATCGTAAGTATTCAAAAAAACCACCCAACTATATATCTTTTGATAAGATAAAACAGGCTTTTGGAAAGGATAGGGACGGACTCATTGTGCTTTTGATATATGCAAGTGGATTAAGGGTGAGTGAGTTATGCGAATTAAGGATATCCAATCTTTTTTTTGATTCGGGTTTTGTTAGGGTTTATGGTAAAGGAAAGAAGGAACGGGTTGTGCCGATAGATTTACATACGCTTGATTTGATTAAGGAATACATAAAAACAGATAGGCAAAAATATGCAAAACAGCACTCAAGCGATTTTTTGTTTCTATCCAAAAAAGGTGAGAAACTAACCAGACAAGCCGTTTGGAAGATAATAAAAAAACGTTTTTTGAAGTTTGGTATTGATATGTATCCGCATATGCTTAGGCATCTGTTTGCAACGCATATGATAGAAAACGGCGCGTCGCTAAGGTCGGTTCAAGAGATGCTTGGGCATGAAAGTATAACTACCACACAAATATATACCGATATATCAGATAATGCATTGGAGAATGAGTTTCACAGGTTGGAGATTTTGGAATGAATGTTGGTTGTGTAGTAGTGGCTGCGGGTAGTGGAGTTCGTTTTGGCTCAAAAAAGCAATTTGAAAGAATAAACAACAAGCTTGTTATAGACTATAGTGTTGATGTTTTAAAGGAATTTGGGCATATTGTGATTGTTGCGCAGAGTGTCGATATGGATTTTCTTAAAGAAAGATTTGATTTTGCTTGTGTGGTTAAAGGTGGCGCAGAAAGAATGCATTCGGTTTATAATGGTTTGAGCGCTTTGGAGTGTGATATTGTGTTGGTTCATGATGCGGCACGGCCTGTGATTAACAGGGAGCTAATTGAAAGACTTATAGATGCGGCAAAAAAATATAACGCTGCTGTACCTGTGGTTAGAGCGTATGAGACGCTTAAAAGGTTTGACGGTGAATTTATAGAGTCAACGATAGATAGAAATGTTATCTGTTTTTCTCAAACGCCACAAGCCTTTAACTATAATATGCTAAAGAGCGCATACGATAAGATTTTAGAGAGTGAAAAGGTATACACAGACGAAGCTTCTGTTTGGGAAGATGTGTATGGTAAGGTAAAGGTTGTAGAAGGGAATAGGAAGAATATAAAAATAACTTCTAAGGAAGATTTGGAGATAGTTAAATGTCTTTTAGGGTAGGTTTCGGTTTTGATGCGCATAAGATGGTAAAAAATAGAAAATTAATACTCGGCGGCGTGAATATAGATTATGAATACGGACTGCTTGGCCATTCCGATGCTGATTGTTTGATTCATGCTATATGCGACGCTCTGCTTGGCGCTTTAGGTATAGGTGATATAGGTGAAATGTTTCCCGATAGCGAACCTGAGTATAAAGATGTGAAAAGCCTGTTTTTTTTAAAGAGAATAAAGGATATTTTAAAGGAAGCCGGTTTTAGGGTTTTAAATATTGATGCTACTGTGGTTATGCAAAAACCAAAGATTTCGCCCTATAAAGAAGCTATGAGAGCCAACATTGCAAATGCTCTTGAAATAAGTCGTAAGATTGTTAATATTAAGGCAACAACGACCGAAGGGATGGGATTTGAAGGTAGGAGTGAAGGCGTTAGCGCCTATGCCGTTGCTACCCTTATTGAAGATGTATGAATGAGCTTGCAAAACTTTTAATATTTGGCGGAGTTGTTCTTATAGTTGTCGGTTTTGGGATGCTGTTTTTGCCCAAAATACCATTTTTAGGACGACTGCCGGGCGATATAATAATAAAAAGGGATAACTTTACATTTTACTTTCCGCTTGCCTCAAGTGTTATTATAAGTATAATCCTTACAATTATTTTCTACTTTATCGGTAGACGTTAGGAGGAGAGATGTTTTCGTTAGTAACAAATGCATATGCAGCAGGAGGGGCTTCTCAGCCAGGTATGATAGCTCAAATGATTCCGCTTGTGCTAATTATAGTTGTTTTTTATCTGTTTCTTATTTTGCCTCAACAGAAACAAAGAAAGAAACATAAGGAGTTTATAGAGTCGCTTAAAAGAGGCGATAAGGTTATAACGTCAAGTGGAATCTATGGCACGATAACAAAAGTAAATGATAGGGAGTTTGTGCTTGAGATTTCAGAAGGGGTAAATATTAAAATCTTAAAAGACAACATAGTATCAAAAATATAATCAATATAAGGGGATTTGCAAAATGAAAAGCTATACGCTTATAAAATTGGTAATAATAATAATGGTTATTGCTTTATTTGGAGCATATGCTGTTCCTACATTTATAGGAAAGGATGCCTCAAAGAGATTGCCTTCATATATGCCTAAAGATACCATTAATTTGGGGCTTGACCTAAAAGGCGGTATGCATCTTGTTTTAGGTGTTGAAACCGATAAGGCTGTTTTTGCTGTTTTATCAAGAGTTGCAGGCAATTTAAAAAAACAGCTTCTTAATGCAAAGATAGCATATGATAAAGTATATGTGGATAGTGCCACAAATGATATAGTTATTAGCTTGGTAGATAAGAATGACAAGGATAGAACGCTCGATTTAATAGCAAGGAATTTGCCAAATTACCAAGTTATATCTGAAGATTTGCCTATAAAACTTAAGCTAAAAGAGCCTATACTCGAAAAGCTAAAGCGTAACGCCGTGGAGCAGGCTATTAATGTTATAAGGAATAGGGTAGACCAATTTGGCGTTACAGAGCCGACTGTTGTAAAATCGGGTGATAATCACATTGTTGTTGAATTGCCCGGCATAAAAGACGCAAATAGGGCAGTTAGGCTTATAGGAAGAACGGCGAGATTGGAATTACACCTTGTTGACGATTCCGTAAATATTGATGATGCCTTAAACGGCAATTTGCCGCCCGATGATGAAATACTTTACGAAATAAAAAGAGACCCAACAACGGGTGAAGTTGCAAAGATTCCTTTTGTAGTTAAAAAGGATGTTGTAATAACGGGAGCTATGATTACAAATGCTACGGTTAGATTTGGCGGAACGATGAATCAGCCCTACGTGGCGTTTGAACTAAATTCTCAGGGTTCAAAGATATTTTCAAGTTTTACAGCGAGTCATATAGGAAAACGGCTTGCTATAGTTTTGGATAATACTATATATTCTGCACCTGTAATCCAAGGAGCTATAACAGGCGGTAGAGGTCAGATAACAGGTAATTTCACCATAACGGAAGCCCACGATTTGGCTATAGTTTTAAGGAGCGGTTCTTTGCCTGCTCCGGTTAAGGTTTTGCAAAAGGTAACAATAGGACCTTCTTTGGGAAAGATATCCATAGAAAAGGGCACAAAGGCTATGATAATTGGAAGCTTGGCAGTAATTCTCTTTATGATTTTTTACTATAAACTGTCTGGCGTTTTGGCAGATTTTGCTATGGCTGTTAACGTTTTAATCATACTTGGCGCGCTTGCTATGTTCCATGCCACACTAACCCTTCCCGGTCTTGCTGGTATTGCATTGACTATTGGTATGGCGGTTGATGCAAATGTCTTGATATATGAACGTATCAGAGAAGAATTAATGATAGGGCGAAGTGTTTATGATGCCGTTAATACTGGATACGCAAGGGCTTTTGTTACGATTTTTGATGCTAATATAACAACATTAATTGTTGCGATAGTTCTATATCAGTTTGGAAGCGGTCCGGTTAAGGGTTTTGCCGTTACGATGTCTATAGGTTTGTTGGCAAATATGTTTACGGCTGTTACATTCACCAAGACAATATTTGAGATTGTGCTTGATAAGTTTAAACCTACCAAGCTGAGTATTTAAGGGGGTAAGATGATTCAGATAGTAAAACCCGGCATTTTGATAGATTTTGTTGCTAAATTTAAGATTGCTATAGGCATATCCTTGCTTCTTATATTAATAGGTGTGGGTAACTTGATAATGCAAGGTGGTCCCAAATTGGGCATTGAATTTAAAGGTGGAACATCTATTCAGTTGCAGTTTGATAAACCCATTAAGGTTACTGAATTAAGAAAGGCTGTTTCTTCAATAAAAACATTTAAGGATTCTAGAATTCAAAGTTTTGGTGGGACAAATCAGCAATTTATCATATATACGAAAGCGTCTACATCATCCACAACCAAAAACATAGAAGGCGAATTAAAGCAAGCTTTAGATAAATATTTCCATTCGGGATATAAAATTATGAAGGTCGATATGGTTGGACCTAAGATAGGTAAAGAGTTTAGAGATAAGGGTATCGAAGCCGTAATTATAGCTCTTATAGCCATTCTTATTTATATAAGCATAAGGTTTCAATACAGATTTGCATTGGGTGCCATTACTGCTTTATTTCACGATGTTTTAATAACCGTTGGCTTTTTATCCTTGTTTGGATATGAGTTTACATTGGATGTTGTTGCGGCAATATTGACAATAGTCGGATATTCTATTAACGATACTATAGTTATTTACGATAGGATTAGAGAAAAGGTTAAAAACAATAGAAAATTGTCCAATGTGGAAGCCATCAATAAGGGTGTAAGCGAAACGCTCTCAAGAACAATACTGACAGCGGGAACTACGTTGTTTGTTGTTTTAGCTTTGTATCTATTTGGCGGACATGCCCTTAAAGGTATGTCATTTGCGTTGCTTGTAGGTATAATATCGGGAACTTATTCGTCTATTTTTATAGCATCACCCGTTCTTTTGATTTTTAAGGGTCCTTTAATACCCGAAAAGAAAGAGGTTGATTCTGCAGACAGGTTTAAACAACAGATAGAGTTTGATATGAAAAACATAAGGGGAAATTAAGATATAGAGCTAAAAGAATTTTTATCCATTTTTGAGGATAAGAATAAAGCCTATCGAATAGTTTTAAGATTAACATCTAAATATGGGTTAAGAACTGAATTTTATCATTCAATTGAAGCCGTATACGGTTATCTTGCGCATTGCGCAGATGCTGATACGGCTTTTTCCTATTTTGAAGATTTTGTTGCCAACTCCACCGCTAAATCTACAATATTTGAGCTTATATACTCTTTTAATGTTGTGGGAGAGGTGCTATTCGGGATTTTTTCTCAATCCAACACGCTCTCTAATTATCTAATAAACAATCCTGAAAAGCTATTTTGGATTATAGAAAACGACAGTATGACAATGGAAAAAACAAAGGACGATTTTTATACGGATATTTTGCATATACTTTCAAAAACGGATAATCACAAAAAAAGGGAATACTATTTGAGACAATATAGAAAGAGCGAATATTTAAGAATAGCGGCAAAAGAGATTATTAAAGCAACTGATTTCATTTCTATAATGAGAGAGCTGTCCTATCTTGCAAGTGCTTTAATTGATGCTGCGCTTTGGTGTGCTAAAGAAAAATTAAAGGGAAGATATGGCGTTGATGATGGTATATGTGTTATAGGTATGGGAAAATTGGGTAATATGGAACTTAATTTTTCATCCGATATAGATTTGTTGTTTGTGCATAATGATGCAGAAAAAAGTAACTATTTTAACCGTTTGGCTCAAGAAACGATATCTATTTTGAATGATAATAAAGAAGGTGGTTTTGTATATAGGGTTGATATGAGATTACGCCCGGGCGGTAAAAGCTCAGCCTTATCGTTGAGTGTAGATGAGTATGAAAACTACTATGCGACCTTTGGGCAGCTGTGGGAAAAGATGGCTTTAACCAAAGCCTATCCCGTTGCTGGTGATTATGAATTAGGTTTTTTGTTTTTAGAGACGATTAAGCCGTTTGTGTACAGGAAATCCATAGACATAGAGTACATACAGGAAATTAGGTCTTTGATGTTTAAAATAAAAAAATATGCTCATAAACCTTCATCCTTTGAGCGTATACCAATAGAAAAGGTTGATGTGAAAAAGGGTGTTGGCGGCATAAGAGAGATAGAGTTTATTGTAAACTATTTTCAGCTTGTCTACGGTGGAAATATAAAAGAATTACAGCATATCGGCACTCTTGATGCGATAAACCTACTTTGCGAAAAAGGATTGATTGAAAAACAGGAAAAAGAATTATTGTATAGTGCATATCTGTTTTTAAGAAGGATAGAGCATAAGATACAACTCTTAAACGAACAACAGACTCAATCTTTACCGTTAGATAAGAAAGAACTTGAAAAACTTGCAAGAAAATTGGATTTGAACTTGGATGCTTTCGTAAAGAAATATTTGAATGTTACCGATAGGGTGCATGAAATATTTAAAAAGATATTTATTTCTAATAATCGGTTTCCTGTATTTAGTGCGGATGAAGATATTGAAGGTTTCCTTTATGAGCATGGTATAAACAATGCAGCCACCGTATCGAATTTGATAAAAAGTGCCGTTAAAAAGTTTTTGGCAAAGGATATAAAAAGAAGTCAGATAGAAGATATCTTTGATTATGCGTTTAATTATGTAAAAAAAGACCTATTTGAAACCTGTATGGGCGGCTTGAATATTATAAACCCGACATATACGACTTTGGCTTTTAAACAAAGACAGGTTTTTGAAGCATTTCTAAAGGTTTTGTCCATCGGATTGGCTGATAAGTTTTCAAAACATCTGGATTTGTTGGAAGATATATTGTTGGGTGAGATGCTAAACTATAATGAATTGAGCATATTTGAACATGAAAGATTGAGTTTGGGCGTTATTTTGCATCTATTTTTGAAGCCGTTTTCATATAGCCCAAATATTTTAAGTCAATTTGCCTTCGATTTCATAAAGAAGGCTGTATCTAAATACGATAAAGATAATGTTTTGGCGGTTGTCGGATACGGAAAGCTTGCAACAGGCGAGCTGTTTGTTGGGAGCGATTTAGATATTGTATTTGTCGCAAAACAGGATGCTTATATGTATACATCTACGGTTCAGAAAATCGTTAAAGAATTAAAACAGATATACGAAGTTGATTTAAGGTTAAGACCTTATGGCGATAAAGGCTCCATAGTCGTAGATGTGGACTATCTTGATAAATATTTTCAAAATAATGCATGGCCTTGGGAAAAACAGGCAGCCCAGAAATCAAGAATAATCTATTGCGGTTTTGATGAATCTTTGCTTTATGGTGTTTATGAGCGATTTATTTTTAACAAACCACCTTCCAAAGGCGATATTTATGATATGAAAAGAAAGATAGAAGACGCAAAGGGCAAAGATTATGATATAAAGAGTTTTAAAGGCGGAATAAGCGATATAGAATTCTTGGCTCAAGCGGTATGCTTTGAAAACGGGTGCGTGAAACTTGGATTATCCACACTTGAATTGCTGGATTTGATTGAAAAGAAGGGCATTATCAATACAGATAAACTGAAGGAAATATACAAATTTTACGTATCAACACTAAATGTTTACAGAACTTTTGCAAAAGGCTCAGTAATTAAGAATTTTGAAACGTTGGAATTTTTATGCGGCAAGCAGAGTTTAAAAGAAGAGATTGAAGAGCATAGAAAAATAGTAAGAGAGATTTTTGAAAAGGTGTTTGAGTGATTATCTTAGCGTCTGCATCCAAAGCAAGAAGAAAGCTGATAAAGATATGTAAAAGGAATGCCGTTTTAGCTAAATCAGACATAGACGAAACAAGATTAAAAGACGAGAGTTTGTTTGAATATTTGGAAAGAATAACCTACTTGAAAGCCGTAAAATTTGTTTCGAAAGAAAATACTGTTATTTCGGCAGATACCGTAATAGTTTTTGAAGACAAAATCATAGGAAAACCTAAAAACAGGCAAGATGCATTTAAAATATTGAAAAATCTTGAAGGTAAAAAGCATTTTTGTTTTAGCGGCGTTACGGTTTTGTCAAATAAAAGATATGAATTCTTTGTGGATTATACAGTTGTTTATATGGATAGGATTGGCGATAAGGCAATAAACGATTATTTGGATAAAGAAGATTATAAAACTAAAGCGGCAGGATACGGCATTCAGGGTTTGGCGTCAAAGTTTATGTATGTTATTAAGGGTGATATTACGACAGTGATTGGATTGCCCATGAAAAAACTGTGCAAGATTATTTGATAAAGACGCTTAAAAGTGTATAATTCTTTCCTTGATGAATAAATTTATTTTTAAGAGGTGTGGGTATGCTTGGATATTTTAGGGAGAATATTAGAAAATTTGCTATTTTCTTATGGATAGCCGCTATTGCCTTTGTTATCGGTGGCGCCTATATGTTTGTAAAAGGTCCATTTAAGATGGGTAGTAATACGGCTATCAAGGTAGGAGATACTAAGATTACTATACCTGAATATGAAAAAACCTATAATAATATCTACAAATTCTACGTTCAGCTTTTGACCCAGCTTAAGGGCGGAAAAATTACCGAAGACGATATTAAAAAGCTCAATATTAAGCAAAAAACCATAGATACACTTATAGAAAGAACCCTTCTTTTACAGGAAGCAAAAAAAGAGGGTATAAAGGTTACAGATGAAGATGTTCAAAAAGAGATAGAAAAAAACGATACATTTTATGTAAACGGTCATTTTTCTAAGGATAAATATTTGGCTGTTTTGAAAGCCAATAATATAAACCCAAAGGATTATGAAAGTTCTGTCAAGGTTTCTTTATATATAGATAAATTAAAATCAAAGTTATTTAAAGACGCAAAAGTAACGCCTGACGAGATTAGAAAATACTTTGAAGAAAATTATTCTACGGCAACGCTTCAGTATGTTTATCTGCCGTTTGAACAGATGAAAAAGGATGTTGTTGTAAACGACAAAAACTTAAAAGCCTATTACGATAAACATAAGGAAGTTTTTAGAGTTCCTACTCAGGTAAAGTTTAAATACATCCTTTACAGTTTAAAGTATGAAAAGGCGCAGATGAAGATAAGCGATAACGATACAAAAAGATTTTATGAAAGCCATAAATCATATTTTATGGTTCCAAAGAGAATAAAGGTTGCACATATTTTAATAGCAGCAGGTAAAAACGATAATAAAACCGATGAAGAGCTTAAAAAAGAGGCGTTTAAGGTATATCAAGAGATAAAGAGTAAAAAGATTAGTTTTAAGGATGCCGTTAAAAAATATTCTGCTGATACATATACGAAGAAGGTTGGAGGAGAGCTAGGATATATAACCAAAAATATGGTTGTTGAAGGGTTTTGGAATGGTATAAAGGATTTGAAGCCGAACGAGATATCAAAACCGTTTAAATCCAAATTTGGATATCATATAGCTCTTGTGGAAGATATACAAAAACCTTACTTAAGAAAGTATAAAACGGTTAAACAGGATGTTGTGGAGTATCTAAGAGAAAAAGAAGCCGAAGAGAATCTGTTCATAGATGCAAAAAGGTTATTTGTAAAGATTAGGGACTCTAAGGAAAGGTTTGAAGATGCAGCCAAAAAATTTGGATTTAATGTAAAACTTAGCCCTTATATGAGTCTGAAATCACCCAAAGCACCGTTTACGTCGGATATTGTTAAAAATGCTCTATTGTCAGAAAAGGGAAAATTGTTAGGTCCTGATGAGGCTATTGGCGGATATGTGATATACGAAATAGCTGATAAAAAGCCATCCTATATACCAACATTTGATAAGATTAAAGATAAAGTTAAAAAGGCTTATATTGAATATAAGGCAAAAGAACTGGCTAAGGATAGGGCAAACAAGATATATGAAGCTCTAAAAAAGGGTAAAAAATTGAGCGATATAGCAAAATCCTTTAAACTTAAGGTGAAGCTTTCAAAGAATATATCTAAATTCTCACCTGATGATAAAATGGAATGCACACTCAAAGAGTCGGTTGTTCAGAAGATTTTTGAAAACAAGGTTGGCTTTTTCGATAGATGTTCGACAAATAAAGGATACTATGTATATTTTGTGAAGGATAAAAAAGCTAAAGAAGAAGATTTTAAAAAATATAAAAAGAGCATAGAAGAGCAACTAAAGAGTCAAAAAGAGTATGAGATTATGAATAACTTTATAGAAAAACTCAAAAAACAGGTTAAGATAGAAGTAAATCCGAAACTATGACAATAGACGATATAGATGTTGTCATAGAAATATTGCGAGAATCCTACAAAAATTTTGTAGAGCCGGTAGTTACACTTGTCGCCAAAGACAACGACCCTTACAAGGTTTTGGTTTCTACCGTTTTGAGTTTAAGAACGAAGGACGCAACAACCCATGCTGCGTCCCTTCGTTTATTTGAAAAAGCCGACACGATAGAAAAACTCGATAAATTAAGCGAAGATGAAATATCCAAAACAATCTACCCTGTCGGATTTTATAAAACAAAAGCGAAAAATCTTAAAAAAATAACAAGAATTATAATAGAAAAACATAACGGAAAAGTGCCCGACAGTATGGAAGAGCTTTTAAAACTGCCTAATGTTGGAAGAAAAACGGCAAATTTGGTATTGGCTAAAGGTTATAACATCCCTGCAATTTGTGTGGATATCCACGTTCATAGAATATCTAACAGGTTTGGCTTGATTAAAACCAAAGACCCGTTGGAGACGGAGATGGAATTAAGAAGAATTTTACCAAAAAAGTATTGGATTGAGTATAACGATTTGCTCGTTCCTTACGGCCAAAATATCTGCAAACCTATATCACCGTTTTGCTCAGCGTGCCCGCTTTTTGATTTGTGCGATAGGGTAGGCGTAAATAAGCATAGATAATTATTGCAATAT
>Ga0256842_1001777_pt1 | contig 16661 bp, 17 predicted proteins | sample 4559240metaG_FD_185973 | JGI IMG/M metagenome (GOLD analysis project Ga0256842, IMG submission 185973) | Hydrothermal vent microbial communities from Guaymas Basin, Mexico - 4559-240 | ecosystem: Environmental > Aquatic > Marine > Hydrothermal vents | place: Mexico: Guaymas Basin | collected...
CTGTTTTTCACAAAAGGACCTCTATCGTTTACCCTTACAATTATAGATCTTCCGTTTGATAGATTGGTTACCCTTACATACGAAGGTAGAGGAAGCAGTTTATGAGCAGCAGTAAGTTGATTTGGATCAAAAACTTCTCCATTTGCTGTCATTCTACCACCTTTTCTTCTTAAAGTCTCATATCCATACCAAGAGGCTATCCCTTTCTCTCTGTAATTTCTGGCTTCCCTACATGAAAAGGGATAATACATCTTACCAAAAACTTTATAAGGAGCGTTCTTTACCCTTCCCCTTTTAATTGCTTCTTTTGGAGGCAGTCCATCAATACTTTCTATTTCTTCATGAGTAAGTGCCCACTCCAAAGGGGCTTTTATCACTTTAAAAGTAAATTTGCCCACCTTATAAACAACACAAGTAGTTTTATAAACCACCTTACCTACTACAAAAGTGGTCTTTACAGCAGTTTTTGTGATTTTATAAGGGATCTTTACAACAGAACAACTGATACAAAACAAAAATATTACAATAAGGAGAAGAAGCACAAAATTACACAGCTTCATGTTTAACTCCAGCAGATTCTATCCCTTCCTTCAGCTTTTGCTCTGTACAACGCATTGTCTGCTTTTTCTACCAACTCTTTACTATCTTTTTCTCCGTTTAATGATGCTACACCTATACTTACTGTAATATTGACTCTTCTTCCATTAAATTCAAAGTCTTTATTTTTTATATTCTCTTTAAGCCTCTGGGCCAATGATATTGCTTGACATAGATTGGTGTGAGGTAAAATTATACAAAACTCTTCTCCACCATATCTTGCAGGTATATCAGCTGATCTTGTCTGATTTTTTAATATTTTTCCTAATTCCTTCAAAACTAGATCTCCAAATTGATGTCCATATCTATCGTTTAAAGATTTAAAATGGTCTATGTCCAGCATAATTATGCTTAAAGGTTGATTGTATCTTTTATGCCTTGAGATCTCTTCTTTTAACTTTTTGTCAAGTTTCTGACGATTGTACAAAGTAGTAAGATAGTCTTTTTCTGTCTCTTTTTTAAAAAACTCGTACGAAAACATAAGCCATATAAAATTTTCTAATTGCTGGATCAATGTTTTTATAAAATCTTTTATCTTTTTGTCCATATTGTAAGAAAACTGAAATACAAAAACTCCTATTTTTTCAAATTCTTCTTTGTCTTTTAAAAAAACTATCATACACTTAGATTCGTCAAATATATGATGTTCATTGTCTTCAAATGTTATAATTTGAACTTCATCTATCTTTTCTCTTAAAAGTTTGCTTACTTTTTTTAATAAAAACTCTTTTGGCTTTTCTTCTTTAGATTCAACAAAAGATTCAGCAAGAAAGATCTCACCATACCATTTATCCTGATTCCAAAAAAATCCACCAAAGGATAATTCTACAGGAAAGAATTTAGACAAAGAAAATTTTAAAGAGGAAAATATTTCCTTAAGTCTTCTATTTTTAAAAAGACTTCTGTAAACCTCAGTCAAAATTACCTGCTCACCATTTTCTCTGTTGCCAAAATATTGACTTAAATTTAAAAGCCTTTTGCTCTGATCTAAGGAGAAAGAAAAAGTATTGGTTTCTAAAAAAGCCAAATTCATAAGTTTTCCCCCTTTGATTTCATTCTTTTTTATTAGATTAGCAAAAGGCAGACCAAAAGAATCAATGATGATATGGATGGCCAAATATAACAGAAGTGGCTCTATAAAGCTGCTCTAAAAGGATTATTTTTGTAAGTTCATGAGAAAATGTTAATTTGCTCAAGCTTATTACAAAAGAACTTTCTTTTTTTATCTCTTCCCAAAGTCCATAAGCTCCTCCAATAATAAAACACGGATATTGAGAAGAACTTTCTATCCATTTTTTGAGATAATGGGAAAATTCTTCTGTAGTCAATTCTTTGCCTTTTACATCCAAAGAGATCAAAGTCTCTTTTTCTTTATTTATCTTTTTTAAAATTCTCTTTCCTTCTTCTCTTTTTCTCTCCTCTAAGTTTTCTAAGTTTGAAGGATTCACAATCAAATCTTCTATTGAATAATACGGTTTTAATCTCTTTATATAAAACTTAAAGGCGTCCTTCCAAAAATCTTTTTTTAACTTTCCAACAGAAACTATCTTTATTTTTCTTGCCATTTTTCAAAATTATTTTGTAAAATTGCAATGTAAACGAAAATTTACATTAAAATTTTAAAAACTGTTTAGAACAGGTTCAAATTTTTTTTCGAATTTTTTCAAAAAATCTTTTGACTTTTGGTTTTTTTTATCTAAATAAAAAATTAAAAAAAGGAGTTGATATGGAGTGGTTGAGAATAAAAAGAGGAATTATTAGTGTTACTGACAAAAGTCGGATCGTAGAGTTGGCAAAATTTTTACAAGAGGGAGGAGTGGAAATTATATCCACAGGAGGGACGAAAAAACTTCTGGAATCTTCAGGAATAAAGGTCATTTCCATTAGTGATGTAACTGGTTTTCCTGAAATATTAGACGGTCGAGTAAAAACCCTTCATCCTTACATACATGGTGCTATCCTTGCTGATAGAGAAAAAGAAGAACACATAAAAACTTTACAAAAATTTGACATAAAACCATTGGATCTTGTGTGTGTAAATCTCTATAACTTTAAAGATGCTTTAGAAAAAGGCCTTAAAGGAAAAGAACTCATAGAACAGATAGACATTGGAGGACCGACTCTTTTAAGAGCTGCCGCAAAGAATTTTCACAATGTAGCAGTCTTACCTTCTCCTTCTTTTTATGATGATTTTATAAATGAACTAAAAAACAACGATTTTAAAATAAGTCTTGAATTCAGGAAAAAAACAGCTTCTTATGTGTTTAGATTGACATCTGATTATGATCAGATGATTTTTAAGGCCTTTGAAAAAAATCTCATGTAAAGGAGGGAGATTATTTCTAATAAGATTTGGGGTAATACAACAGGTTTAAAGCCTAGTCAGATCAAAAAACTCCTTAAATTATACAAAAGGAAATATCCAAACAAAGAGGGTTATACAAAAGAACAAGCAAAAGAGCTGGCTTCTCTTAGTTTTGAATTAAAAAGACAAATCGCTCTTCTTATTGATAGAAGAGGTTATATCTACAAAGTCATAGTAGGAGATGCCCATAGAATAGTTATTCCTGATCTTGGCCGTCAAAGACATAGTCAGGAAAGATTGAGAGGTTTAAGACTTTTGCACACCCATTTGAGTGATAATGGCCTTGATCAGGAAGATATTATGGATATGGTCTTTTTGCGCCTTGATTCAATAGGTGTTTTAAATGTTGATGAAAATGGTTATCCCACTTATTTTCAATGGGCTCATCTGTTGCCTCCTAATCCAAAAAATGAGCTCTATTTGGTAAATGAAAGAGTTCAATGGGATAAGGTGGAAGTGGATTTTGAAGCACATGTTAATTCTTTAGAAGATGAATTTAGAAAAAGTGAAGAAGGTTTTTCCTCTTCTTCTCAAAACAGAGTGATTTTGATAAGCGTAGGGACTGCTCCTAAAGAGGTTCAAATAAGAGAGCTTAAAGAACTGGAGTCTTTGGCTACTACTGCTGGTTTGAAGGTAATGGACTTTGTGGTTCAAAGGGTTTCAAAGATAAATCCTAATTTTATACTTGGAAAAGGAAAACTGGCAGAATTAGAAGTTATTGCGCTTCAAAACAATGCCTCTATTTTGATCTTTAACAGAGAACTCACCCCTACACAGATGAGAAACTTGGCTGATATTACTGAGAGAAAGATTTTAGATAGGACACAGCTGATCTTAGACATCTTTGCCCAACACGCAAAAACTAAAGCAGGAAAGCTTCAAGTAGAATTAGCTCAATTGGAATATATGTTACCTAGATTATCCAAAAAAAACAAAGCTTTAAGCAGACTTGCAGGTGGAATTGGAGGAAGAGGACCTGGAGAGACAAAATTGGAATTGGATAAGAGAAAGATAAAAGAAAGAAAGAGTAAGATCAAAAAAGAGCTGTTAAAACTTAGAAAACACAGAGATCTTGCTAGAAAAAGAAGAAAGAGAAAAGATCTTTTTGTTGTATCTTTGGTTGGATACACAAATGCAGGCAAATCCACATTATTAAATACCCTTACAAACAGCAATGTGTACACAGCAAATAAACTTTTTGCTACCTTAGATCCAACCAGCAGACAATTGTTTTTGGAGCCCAATTATAAGGTTATTTTAACAGACACAGTTGGATTTATAAAATCTTTGCCAGAAAGCTTAAAAGAAGCATTTATGGCAACTTTAGAAGAGTTGTATGAAGCTGATGTTTTGATCCATGTTGCAGATGCTTCCCATCCAGAACTTGAAGAACAAATAACATCTGTTGAAAATATACTTAAAGAGTTAAATTTAAACGAAATCCCAACTATCTTAGCATTGAACAAATGGGATTTGGTGGATGATGAAAGAAGATCCATATTGAAAAATCTGTATCCTTCAGCGATTTCTATAGTTGCTATTGATAGAAGCACTTTAGAGCCTCTGAAAAAAGAAATAAAAAGACATCTTCCTTTAAACTGGAAAGGAAAAGATTTGATATCTTTTGAAGAAGATGTCGTATATGAGTTTTGATTTTAAATCAAAATTAATAAGTATAGAGAAAATTTGCACTTTAAGAGAAGAGCTAAAGGACAAAACCGTGGTATTTACAAATGGTTGCTTTGATCTTCTTCATCCAGGACATATTTATCTTTTAGAACAGGCAAAATCATTAGGAGACATATTAGTTGTTGGCTTAAACAGTGATAATTCTGTAAAAAGATTAAAAGGAGAAAAAAGGCCTATATATTCTCAAAAAGAGCGAGCTTATATGTTGTCTAGTTTATCATGTGTAGATTTTATTGTTATATTTGAAGAAGACACACCTTACAACTTAATAAAAAGCCTAAAGCCTGATGTGTTAGTTAAAGGAAATGATTGGGAATTGGACAAAGTGGTGGGAAGAGATATTGTTGAAAAAGAGGGAGGGAAAATTTTTTTAATTTCTGTGCTTGAAAATTACTCCACAAGTATGATAATAGAAAAAATAAAAAAACTTTAAACTTTTAGGAGAATTTATGGAATTTAAAAAGATTTTATGCGCTGTAGATTTTGCAGAGTCTAATGAAAAAATAATAGAGTGTGCAAAAAGCTTGGCAAAGGCATTTCAGGGAAAGATATTTGTTATATATGTGGCTCCTACTTTTAGCCAATTTATAGGGCTTCAGGTGCCTACAAGAACCATTGACGATTTTATAGGAGAAATCATCTCTACAGCAAACAAAAACATGGACTTATTTTTGAAAGAGCACTTTAATGATGTTGAAGCAGAGGGAAATGTTTTAAGAGGAGATCCTGCAGAAGTGATTGTGGAGTTTTCAAAAAAGATAGGTGCTGACATTATTGTTATGGGAACTCATGGGAGAAAAGGAATAAATAAATTGCTCTTTGGTTCTGTAGCACAAAAGGTGATTAAACATTCTCAAATTCCTGTATTAACTGTAAAGCCATAAAACAGGATTTGATTTGATGTTTTTTAGGAAAAAGTTAAAGAGATGGGCTATAGATCTTGGTAAGAGATGGGTTAAAGGAATTCAGTTAAAGAAAAAAAACGGCAAGTTGTATATTCATCGTTTGGGAAGATTTGTATGGTATAGAAATGACCTTGATGTAAAGGAAAAAATGGCTGGTAGAATAAGAGATTTTTGGAGAATTACAGAATTTGAAGGAGATGAGATAATAACATCTGTTTCTGGCCATTCGGTTATAATAAAAATTTTTAATTTAACAGAAGAAGATGATAAAGAAGATATAGAAAATACCCTCAAACAGAAAATTGAAGAGTACATACCTTTTGATGTAAATGATATCTATATGTCCTTTGAAACCATAAAAAATCCTGATAACACAGTTGATGTCTTTTTAGTAGGAGGTCAAAAAAAGATTATTGATGATCTAAAAGAAATATGTAGTTTGGCAAACTTAAAACTCTCTATTATAGATGTAGATAGTTTTGCATTAGTAAATTGTTTTGAATACAATTATCCAGAATATGTAGATTCCAATGTGTATTTTTTAGATATAGGTTCTCAAGATAGTATATTTTGTGTATATTCAAATAAAAGGCCGATATTTATCAGAGATTTAAACTTTGGTGGAGATGAGTTGATAGATAGGATTTCTACAGTATTGGGTAGCAGTTTTTTAGAAGCTGAAAAGGTTGTTTTGAGTAATTTTAGAAATATAGAAAGGGATCAAAAAAAATTTCTTAGGAAACTAAGAGATGATCAAATCTCTTTCTGGGCAGATGAGGTTTTAAGGACTATAAATTACTTTAAAGAGTATTACAAAAAAGAAATTTCTTTTGATCATATGTTTATCAGCGGAGGAGGTGCTCTTTTTCCAAGGGTTGTTGAGATCTTTTCTGAAAGGATTAAAAATTTAAAAATCTCTCTTTTTGATCCTTGGAAAAGAATAGAGTACGACAAATCTTTAATAGAACCTAGGTATATTAACTCCATAAAATCACAATTTTCAGTTGTAACTGGTTTAGCCCTAAGAAGCTGGAGTTAAATTTATATGTTAGAAATAAACCTTTTACCAGAAAAGCAGAAAATAAGAATCAGCTCTAAGATCAAAAAAGAGATCATAATTTATATAGCTTCAATATGTGTAGTGCTTGTTGGTATATTTTTAGTGCATCAAAAAATAAATCAAAGAATAAAAAGTTTAAAAGAAAAGGTGCATCATCAAGAGATAATAAAAAGAAAATGTTTTAGAAAGGCAAAAAAAATAGCAAAACTTAAAAAAGAGTTAAAGAGGATCCAAAAAAAGATTGATATAATAAAGAACATAAGAAAAGCTCAAATAATGCCTCTTATAAGACTAGATGAGATAGAAAGGCTTATTCCTTATCAAAAACTTTGGTTTAAAAATATTGATTTAGTAAAAAACAGACTAAATTTGACTGGTATAGCTTTGGACAATCAGGCATTAGCCTTTTACATTCAAAATCTTAGAAAATCTAAATACATTCAAAATGTCAGTTTTAAAAAGGCTGAAAGAAAGTACATAGCTAATCTGAAACTGGTGGATTTTAATTGCGAGATCAAATTTGGCCTTAAAGCACGATGAGAAAGATAGCTATCTATCTTAATAGATTAGAAAAAATACCGCTATGGAAAAAACTTTTGGTCTTAATTGGAGTAATTTTGTTGATATGGGCAATTTATGGTTTTTTATTTTTAAAACCCAGATATAGTGAGTGGATAGAACTTCAAAAAAGATTAACCAAGCTAAAAAAAGATATAGGGATTTGTAGTCAAAGGATAAAAGAATTAGAAAAGGTTAAAAGTACAATAGAATCTAAAAAAATAGAGTTTTCGTACGCTAAAGCGCTTCTTCCTGAAAGCACAGAAGAAGTTGAAAGGCTTTTGTCTGATATAGAAAAAATAGGTAAAGATATAGGAATAGAATTTTTACTTTTTATACCAACAAGAGAGGAAAGATACGATTTTTATGCAAAAAAATACATAACTTTAAACCTTTTGGGTTCTTTTCACGATCTTTTGAGATTTTACAATGAACTTTTTAAAATGGATAGGCTTGTAACCCTTGAAAAGATCAATTTAACACCAAAAAAAGAGCTTTCAGATAAAGTTATATTGGTTGCTAAAAGTGAAATAGCTATTTACAGGATGTTAAAAGAAAGTGAGATAAAAAAGAGAAGATCTAAACGGCGAAGAAGATGAAAAGTTTGCTTGGATTCAGTATCATAATACTAATTCTTCTTAGTAATTTTTCATCTTTATTTGCTGAAAAATCTTCAAAAGTTTCTTATAATGTGCCTTCCTGGGTAAAACCTTATCCTTTTAATTACAATCCCATTAACAGACCTGATCCGTTTAAACCAGTTATAAAGATAAAGGAGCTTAAGCCGAAAAAGAAAGTAAAAAGATCACCTTTGGACGAATATGAGCCTACTCAATTAAATTTGGTAGGGATAATGTGGGATCCGTATAAAATGTTTCCTCCTTTGGCTTTGGTTGAACTCCCAAATGGAAAGGGATATGTATTAAAGGAGGGAATGAGTGTTGGTCCAAACGATGCCAAGGTGGTAGCTATACTTAAAGATAGGGTAATATTTGTTGAGACAATAATTAACTTTTTTGGTAAAAAAGAGAAAAAGCAGATAATCTTAAGTTTAAGAACAAAAAAATAAAAAGGGGCTCGTATGAGAGAGAAAAAGGCTTTAATTCTTTTAATTTTTGCCCTTTTTTTGGGTAGTATTTTTAATTGTGCAAATAAGAGTACTTCAATTAAATTGTCAGGAAATCATAATAAAAACCAGAATATTTCTGTTAAACAGATTTATATATCATCTACCAAGGACAAAACATTAATAGTTGTTCCTATAAAAAAAGAAATTTTCTTTTCTTATTACTACAGTTTTCCTAATCTGACCATAAAATTTTCAATGCCAATAGAAAATCTCAAGCTTCCTGTTAATTTTGAAAAAAATGTTATAAATTATGTAAAATTTGTTAATTCTAGTACGCTTTTGATCAGATTAAAAAAAGATGTCCAATTTGTAATTTTGAGGGACAAGCCAGAAAGACTAAAGATAATTTTAATCCCCCAAAAAGACTCCTCGTCTTCAAGTAAAAAAGAAATTACACAAAACAAAAACTCTTTGAGATACATAAAATTTTACAAAGATGAAGAGAATAATCTCTATATTTTATTAAAGGCTGATAAAAAGTTTACCTATAAGTTTTTAAAAACTAAAAAAAAACAACTAAAGTTATTTTTTCCTAGTCTTTTTGTCCCCTTAAAGTATAGAAAACTCTATAATCTTTCTAAATTTGAAACAGTTTTAAAATCTGTTTTGGTAGAAAATTCTAAAAAAGGTGGGATCTTAACCTTTTATTTTTTTAAAAGAGTACCCTTAGATATACAGAAAGAAGATAACTGGATGAAAATATGTGTGAGCAAGATTTGGTTATCTTTGATAAAATCCAAAAACAAACCTTCTGAGGTTAAGCAAACTGAATCTGTGAAAAACGCATCTGAAGCTTCTACAACAATTATTCTTCCTGGAATGAAAAAAAAGTTTACAGGAACTCCTATATCAATAGACCTTCAAGATGCAGATGTTGCTCATGTGTTGAGGCTTTTGTCTGAAATTGGAAAATTTAATCTGGTTTTAGACGAAAGCGTTAAAGGAAAGGTTACTTTAAAACTAAAGAATACTCCCTGGGATCAGGTATTGGATCTTATTTTGTTACAAAAAAATTTAGGAATGATAAAACAAGGAAATATTGTAAGGATTGCTCCACTTAAAAAATTAAAAGAAGAACAAGAAAGGATAGTAGCAGCCCGTGAAGCCCTTCTTAAAGCCCAGAAAAGTAAAGAAAAATTAGCTCCTCTTAAGGTCGAATATATCCAAATAAATTATGCCACTGCTTCTTCAATTATTAATCAATTAAAGAGTTTTGTAAGTCCTAGAGGAAAGATAAATTATGATTCCAGGACAAATCAAATAATAGTTTATGATACTGAAGAGAACATAAAAAAGATAAAAAGCGTAATAAGAAAATTAGATAGACCACAAAGACAGGTGCTTATAGAGGCAAGGATAGTTTATGCTACAGACTCATTTCAAAGAACTTTAGGTATTAAATGGGGAGGTGGAGTAAGCTCTTTTGCTACACGACATGGTAATACCATAGGATATGGTTTGTATGGATCTCAAGAGGATTTGAACGAAAAAGTAACTGATAGTGAACCGCTTAAATTATCAGATAATTTATCAGAACTTCCATCAGGATATATGGTAAACCTTCCCAATTCTGGTTACCTTGGGCTTGGATGGTATGTGGCTAAACTTACAGGAAAAGATTTCTTCGCTTTGAACGCAGAATTAACTTTGGGAGAAACAAAAGGATTGGTTAAAACCATATCCTCTCCTCGTATAGTTACTTTAAACAATCAAGAAGCAGAAGTGGTTCAGGGAACCAAAATTGCTACTAAAACAGAATCAGAAAGCGGTGGCACAACCACTGAATATGTTGAAGCAACACTTAAGCTTTCAGTAACCCCTCAAATCACTCCTGATAACAAATTAATCCTCACTTTAGAAATCTCAGATGATAGTCCAGTGCCCGGAGGTGAAGATATTGAGACCAGAAGAGCTTCTACAAGGCTTATAGTAAATGATGGAGAGACCATTGTTATAGGAGGTGTTCAGAAGATAACTGAATCCGAGACTTATAACAAAGTTCCGGGGTTGGCAGATATACCTTTTTTAGGATGGCTGTTTAAAAGCAAGACCAAAATAAAAAACAAAAACGAATTGTTGATCTTTATTAGGCCCAAGATTTTATAAAATAAGGAAATTCAAATGAAGAAAGTTGAAATCAATTCTTATGTCCCAGGTCTTTCAATTGATGAAATCAAGGAGAAATATGGAGTAAAAAACATAATTAAACTTGCTAGCAATGAAAATCCTTATGGTGCTTCTCCTGTTGTTCAGGAAGTGATAAAAAAATATTCTTCTTATGTTTTTAGATATCCAAGATCTGACTATCCAGAACTCACTCAAAAGATAGCTGAACATCTAAACATTGATGAAAGAAAGATAGTTGTTGGAAATGGCTCTGATGAACTGATCGATCTCATTATCAAACTCAACCTTCAAAAAGAAGGAAACATTTTGTTTTTTTCTCCTGGATTTAGCATATACGAGCTTCAGGCCAAAATATATGGGGTAAATATAAAAAAGGTTCCATTGAACGAAGACTTTTCTTTTTCTTTAGAAAAAATGCTTTCTTACATTGACAAAAACACAATTCTTATATTTTTAAACACCCCATATAATCCTTCTGGATACGCTGTAACAAAAAGGGAATTAATAAGTTTTTTAAATAAAGTTCCTAAAGACATAATTGTGGTGATTGATGAAGCTTATATAGATTTTGTTGGTAAGATAGAAGAATATTCTTTATTAGATCAATTGGATTCTTACGAAAATGTAGTAATATTAAGAACTTTTTCAAAAGCTTATGGGCTTGCGGGTTTGAGATTGGGTTATGGAATAATGAATTTTGAATTGGCAAAGTTATTAAAAAAAGCAAGGCTTCCCTTTAGCGTAAACATATTAGCTGAAAAGGCTGGGATAGCAGCTTTAAAAGATAAAGAATATTATGAGTTGACTGTAAAAACTGTTATAACCCAAAGATCTTTTCTTTCTGAAACTTTAAAAAAATATGGATGCACTGTCCTGCCTTCTTATGCAAATTTCATTATGTTCAAACCACCTTTAAGTGCAGATTTTATTTACGAAGAGCTCTTAAAAAGAGGAATCATTATAAGATCACTAAGAAGTTATAATATTCCTGATTGGCTTAGAGTATCTATTGGAACTCCTAAAGAGAATAAAATCTTTTTAAAAAGTCTTTACGAAATATTAAAAAAGACAGGGGAGTGCCCCCTGCCTTTTACTTTTTGTTAATAAATTCCACCTGCTCCGCCGGGTGTGGTCTCTTCTTTTTCTTTGGGTTTCTCAGCTATAGCAGCCTCTGTTGTCCCGACTTTGATAGTTAAAAGGTTTTAAAATCAATTATATTAGCATGTTGTAATACCAATTGCTTATGAAAGAGACATATTGCATCATGCAAACATTTCAGATTTTACTTTTCTTTTTGATATGGCTTTGTTATGAACAATTGGTATTAGTCTAAATAGGGTGGGGAATTTTAAGGGCCCTAATATGGGGATTCTTAATTGACTTTAACACCTCTAATTTCCTACTCTAACTGTCAAAGTCGGGAAATTTACAGTTATACTAATTGCTCACAACAAAGCCATATTATAAGAATGACCAGAAACCAGCTTGCAAAAGAGATAGGTTTGACTTTAATTCAATAACCACAACCACCTTACTTCCCAGAGGTAAATCCTGTAAGCGAGGATTTGAGGAAGTGCGACGCCGAGTAGAAAGGAAAATTTATTCTGACTTGGAAGCTAAAAGGTATGTTGTTGAAGAAGTACTTGAAAACCTGAAAGTTTATATTCTTATAACCTCAACTCGATTTTTCTCCCTTTAGGAAATTCTTCTGATAGAAAACTCCAAATTTAACTTTAAGCTTTGATGAAACACTAGTGAGAATTTATATATCTAAGTTGCGATACAAATTTTTTAAAAGAGGGTAATATATCATAATAATAGTAATATTTTGGTGCAAACAATTTAGCAGTATATAAAATATTATCTATAATGGTGCCATATACAAGTAATATACAAGGCAAACCATCCGGATTATTAAAGTGAGCCTTAATTTTAAACCCTTCCCTACCCAAAAAATCAGTAAATTCTAAAGCATCTAAATGATACCTTTGTTTACAAAAATTTAATTCCTTTAAACCATTGCTATAATCATTAGCTATTTCTAAAAGAGTCTTAGTTGTATCTAATTTTATTTTAGTTGGCAACAACATTTTTGATGTATCTAATTTACTAACTACAATATAATTCAATAGATAATAATCTTTGGTTAATAAAACACTAATTTCATTATTAAAACATATAGGACATTGATTGTAACCAATATTACTAAACATAAACCATCCTTCAGGAATACTAATATTTAAATTTAATTTATTGCTTTTTAATGTTTGATTTTTAACAACAGTCCAATGGGGGGCAGCACAACCCAAAAAGGCTAATAATATTGAACTTAATATAATCTTATGTAATAATTTTCTCATGATTTTTCTCCATATTCTCATCTTACAATTTTATTTTTAAACTTTCTGATTAAATATTTAATAAAATTATGGTCACTACAATTTATAGAAAATTGTAAATATTCTTCAAAAAGAGGAATAGATATAGATTTATTTTTTTTATAAAAAATTAATCCCAATATTTTTTGCGGACAACAAAGACAATTACATTTAGATCTATCAATTTCTAAAATTTTAGTAAGGATCTGTTTACTCTTCTCTAAATCTCCTTTTTTATAAAACAAATATCCTTTCAAACATTCAAATTCTGTTTCTTTTCCTAAAACCTTGGAATGTAGCGCTATAGTTCTTTCGGCGGACTTATATCTATTACTATCTATATCTAATTTAAGAGCAGCTATTATAGCTTTTTTTGCCATTTTAATGAAAAAATTATTTCTCTTTTTAGAAGAAGTTTTTATAAAATTTTGATCTTTTTTGATTAAACATTCTAAATTCTTAATTCTATTTTCTATACGAGGATGGCTAGAAAAAAAGTAAGGTGTATTATTTTTTATATCCCTTGTTTCTTCTAAAAGTTGATAATAAATTTTTATCCCCTCATAAGGATTATAGCCATTTTTAATCATAAGATTAAAACCATAAGTGTCAGCTTCTGTCTCTAAATGTCTAGAATATCCCTGTATGCTAGCTAAAGTAATTACATAGCCTAATTCATTTAATAGGTTACTTAAATTTACACCGCTTATTAACAAACAGGTAGATGTTACCCTATATATGGCTGCTTTATTTTTAATATCTCTAAAGTGAATTATAGAATGTCTTAATATAACATGTGCCATTTCATGGCCAAGTATAGTAACTAATTGATCTTCATTTTGTATTTTTGCTAACAAACCTAAATTTATATAAATAGCTCCATTAGGTAACGCAAAGGCATTAAGTTCTGAATCCCTTATTATTTTTACTCTAAATTTTATTTTACTTTTTATAAGAGGAGGAGAAATATTATTTGCTATATCAGTAATATAATTTTCTAAGTCTTGATCGTCGAAAATATCTATATTTTTATTAAGTTTTTCTTCTAATTCATTAGCCAAACTCCAAATACTCTTTTCATCTTCTTGGAGATTATCAAGAGAAGGAACTTCTGTAAGTGGCGGTAAATTTGTAGAAGCACAATTAGCTAATATTAATAATAACAATAATAACAAAAAAACTCTTATTTTTCTCATAAAAATTAATCTGGTACTTCAGAAAATAAATGATGAATAGTATATTTTATACTGTCGTATTGTCTAAAATTACATGTTCCTTTTTTAAATATACTTGTATTCCATAAAAGTCTTCCAGAATCAATATCAACCAAAGACATATCAATAATACTTATTCCCCATTGTGGGGATATACTAATACCTACCGCTGATCCCACTAACATTTTTAAAATTTCCAAAGTTACCCTTCCTGCAGTAGATACATTATCTACTCCCCAAAAAAATAAAAAATAATTAGTATCCACTCTTTTTGATATATTATTAAATTCTGACAAGTTTGGATAATTAAAATAAGAAAAAACTTTTTGAACATTATCTTTCTTGACCATAGATTGGAAATAAATTCCAGACTTGATATATGAATAAAGTATGCCTACTTCTTCTATTTTATCTTTAATATCTTCGTCAACATTTTTTATATCAGATAAATAAATTACTTCTCCACCAAATTTATTTCTAAATTCCTCTCGAATCGCCAACTTAATATTCTTTTCTGCTTGTTTTGTATAATCTTCTCTATATTCTCTTACATTACCAGCAGTTATTTGATAAACTTTTATTGTAGAAACCACACAAACTTTCTTTATATTTTCTTTCTCACTTTTTAATGATGGATGATAATTTTTTACACTAGCACAACTACACAAAAATAAAACAAATAATAATAAATAAAATCTCACATTCTCACCCCTCAAAGATTATTATTTTTAACCATTAACAGTCCCTAACAAAAAATGAAACTTAATTACATAAGTTAAAAAGATGTATACTTATAGACTTTGACACTTGTCAAGAGAGAAAGGAGCCTATTCGAAAATTTCGAACAGGCTCATAGTTTTGGTATTATTAACTGTTTAAATAAGACTTTTTGGCCAAAAGCAAAGAGACCTTTTTGTTAAATTGTTCAATGTAAGAGATAAAATTGGAATTGTTTTGAAAGGAGATTTGATAAAGGTTTTGTGAGAAATCTTCTTGTTTTTGATGCAATTTTTCTAATTGTTTTTTTAACTTCTCCATTCTGGCCTTCATGGCCATCTGTTCTGCTTTGGCAGCAACAGCCCTATCTTGAGCAGAAGGATTGGCAGGAGCTAAAGCAGCTCTTTTTATAGTTTCAGCCTTTCTTATAGTAGCATCAGGATTGTTGGGAACAGGAGAAAGATCTATTTTAACCTCACCACCAACTGCATATAATTTCCCATCAGGACCAACTACAAATATGTAATGAGGACCACCCAACACATAAGGACCACCTGCTAAAACATGTGCCATTTCATGATTTCTGACCTCCCTATCTCTTCTTTTAAGTTTTTCCAATATTAACTTCTCTCTCAAAGATAGCTCTTTTTTAGAATTAGAAAGAGAGGTGTTTTTATTGCTTTTAGAAGAAGATCTAGACACATCAATCTTTAGATTTTTTTCTTGTGATCCACTTTCATAACTTGCCTTTTCTCCTCTATTAAAAGAAGACTCCACCTGTTCTTTGTATCTCGCTAAGCTTTGAACCTTGTAAAAATTCCAAGAAGTGATATTTCCAATTTTATCAACCATAGCTTTATTTAAAATACACTTATTGATTTATTATTTCAAGGTATTGTATTAATAGGTATTCTTTGCAAATGATGTTGTTCTTTTTATAATTTTACTATCGGCTTCATTAGCATTAAATGTTTATATTTAGGATGGATATAAATGGCATCATTTACAAAGAATACCGGGATACTATATTTAGGACATCTACAATAGCATTTATATCTTTTTTGCCCGGAGCAAGCTCAACTGAAGAATTTATATCTACTCCATCTGGATTTAATTTAAAGATTAATTCTAAAACATTATGGGGTCCAATGCCACCTGCTAAAAACCATTTTTTGGGAAAATAAATTTCTCTTATCCAACTGCAAACCAGAGGTCTTCCATGTCCCCCTAAAGATAATCCACTGTCTATTAAAAAATAAGAACATACATCTTTATACATTAAGATCTCTTCTTGAAACTTTTTAAAATCTGAATACCTCTCTGGCCACAATACTTTTATAACCCTCTCTTTCCCCAAAAACTTACAATCTTCAAGGCTGTAATCTCCATGAAGCTGAACATAATCAAGTCTTGCCAAATCGATAAATTTTGTTATCTCAGAAGGTCTTTTGTCCACAAATACTCCTACCCGTTTTGCCTTTAGGTCAGGAAGATCTTTAAAAATCAAAGGATCTACACATCTTGGACTCTTGTCAAAGAATATAAAACCCAAAAAATCCACACCTAAAGAGTCACACTTTAAAATATCTTCTCTATTTTTAAGACCGCATACCTTTATCATCATACATCAAATCTCCTTTTCACCTTTTAAAGATTTAATAAACTTATAAGGAGAAGAACTTCTCATTATTGAAGTCCCTATCAAAAAGGCATCAAATCCCATATCTTGAAGTTCTTTAATCTCTAAATAACTTTTCAGTCCGCTTGCACTTATCCATATCTCATTATCCTCTTTGTGCTTTATAAGCTCTTTACTTCTTTTTAAATCCACTTTAAGAGTTGAAAGATCTCTGTTGTTAACGAGAATCAAATGTGATTTAAGCTTTTTGGCTATTTCCAAATCTTTTTCGTCAAATACTTCT
>Ga0256842_1001778_pt1 | contig 16649 bp, 14 predicted proteins | sample 4559240metaG_FD_185973 | JGI IMG/M metagenome (GOLD analysis project Ga0256842, IMG submission 185973) | Hydrothermal vent microbial communities from Guaymas Basin, Mexico - 4559-240 | ecosystem: Environmental > Aquatic > Marine > Hydrothermal vents | place: Mexico: Guaymas Basin | collected...
AAAATTTTTTATAATTTGAGAGTAACGAAAATTATAAATAGATTTACGAACTATTATGATTTAAGAATTAAATTATGATAGGAGATTAATCTAATTTTTCTGACTATGAGATTACTCTACATTCTATCATCTAATTATATATCATCAACTCAACACATCTGTTTTATTTATTTTATATTAGTGAGATATAACTACAACCTATTAATAGATCTTAATATATTAGATCTTCTACATATATATTATTCTACTTATTAAAAGATACTCAACGTATATTTCAGGAAAATATACATAAAAAATTTCAGAAAAATTTTTTATAATTTGAGAGTAACGAAAATTATAAATAGATTTACGAACTATTATGATTTAAGAATTAAATTATGATAGGAGATTAATCTAATTTTTCTGACTATGAGATTACTCTACATTCTATTATCTAATTCTATATTATTCAACTCAATAGATCCTTTTTCAATCTACTTTTTAGTTTTTATATTTTTTATATTCTAATACTATATATATCTTTCTATATAAGAGCCTTTTTGGAAAAGCTCTACACGCCCCACTACGACGAGCTTTATAGATGGTTTTTCTTCAAAAAAATCATGGTCGCTTTCAACTTTTGGGGGTAAAATCATGGTCGCTTTCAACTTTTTGGAGTAAAATCATGGTCGCTTTCAACTTTTTTTTTCAAAATCATGGTCGCTTTCAACTTTTTTTTTCAAAATCATGGTCGCTTTCAACTTTTTGGAGTAAAATCATGGTCGCTTTCAACTTTTGAAACTTAAGTAATACTTAAAAAGCCTCTTTAAGCTTAAGTGAAACTTAAATATGACTATTTTTAAACTTTTTTTTAATAGTAAAAAAATTTATAAGAAAACTTTTAAATATAATATTGTATACTTTTTTTATAGAATAAATATAAGGATAAAAATGTTTAAATTATCAAATATGGAAAATTCAGATGAAAATATAAAATATGATGTAAGGGGTATTGAAAAAGGTACATATAATATTATATTTGGAGAACCAAATATTGGTAAATCTAATTTTATATATCAATTAGCATTTAGTTTAGCAAATAATATAAATTTTTTAAATTTAAATGATAAGCAAATAAAACCATTAAAAATTGTTGTTTTATCAGCAGAAGACTCAAGTAGTAAGATAAAAAATAAAATTGTTAGTTTACAACAAAAATATAATGTGAATAGTAGATTTGATTTCAGTACTATAGAAAATAATCATTTTATAGTTGGTAATGATGTTAAACTAGCAAAGGCTAATTTTAATAATTTTATAAACTTTGTTACAAATAATGATATTGACATATTATTCATTGATACATTAGAATCTTTATTAGAAATAACATATCAAGATAAATATGCTGGCTTAAATAAAGTCAATAGTATTTTAGATGGTATTTGTAAAAAGACAGGTTGTACTATATTCTCAGCACACCATAGTAAAAATGATGGAACTTTAGAGGGTGGTGGTCTTGTTAAAAAAATGCCGAGAACTGTATTGAAAGTATTTCAACCAAGAAAACAAGATAATAAATTCTTTTATACTGGATTAATGTGGGATAAAATTAATACAAGTATGACAGATTCTTTAGAGCCACTAAGAAATAATAAAGGAACCTTTGAAGTATTATTTAAAGTAAATCTTAAAGGCTTTACTATAGAAAATGATCATAAACCAATTGTTGCAAAAGTTGAAACTAAATTATCTAAAAGAGACTATTATAAAGGTGGAGAAGTTGTTAAAGCTAATTTAGATAAATATAAAACAATACTTTATGATAGAAAGTTTTTAAAATTAGGAATGTTTAAAAATATTAAAGATGGAGATGAACTAGAAAAAGGTGTAACATATAAATATGGGGATGAAAAAGATAATATAAATTTTGAAGTTAACATGTTTCAACAATTAATAGCTTATGATGCTCAAGTTTATTCTTGCCTATTATCAATGTGTGCAGATTATGAATCCGGAACAATCATTGACCACGAAACAGCTAAAGTTGTTCATGGAAAAGACTATGAAGCAAATGTTACAATAGATAAAGAAGATGAATCAGGAACAATAAACTCCATAAATATAACAACAACACTTAGAGATATTGCAAAGATGATGGGTAAATTTATAGATAGTAATACTTGTGGAAAAATTATGGATTCTTTAAAAAGAATGAATTTAACAGTATTTAATGTTACCAATAATTTTGGAGATAAAAAAGTCACAAATAGTGGAAAGTTTTTAAATATATCTATAATTGAATATGAAAATAGACCATTAACGAAATCCTTGGTTTCGGTAACTTTAAACCCGATTAATGCACAAGTTTTATTACCAACAACATATAGACAAAGAGAGATATACGGCGATATTTCATATTGTTTAGGTCATATAGAAGCAGAAAGAAAACTTGGAGTTGAAGCATCTAACTTATATATGTTTTTAATTAATTTAATTAGTCCAAATCAAGTCAAAGATATAAATACTAAAACATTAATTGGGAAATTATATAATGTTAAGAATATCAATACTATATCTAAAGAAGATTTGTATTCAAAAAGAATCCAGGTTGAAAAATTATTATTTAAAATAGCCAATACAATACCAGATCATTTTGATATTGAAAGAAAGAGAATAACTTCGTTAGTAACTTTTATAGTCCATAGAAAAAAATAAGGAACTAAATAATATTTTATATTAAAATATTATTTAGTTATCTTACGATACTTTCAGCTAGAACCTTTAATCTAAATCCAGACATTATATTCTTTTTAATAAATTTATTAATTTCATCTTGACTATTTCCAGCCTTTAACATTTCATTAAAATCTTTAAATCTAAATTCTCTTGGGAAAACTAATGCATCACAATTATATTTAATGACTTGTTTATACATTGCTTTTTTACCATCAATATCATTATCGAAACATATAATAGGTTTTTTTAATTTACTAAAGATAAAGGGATGTATAGTTTTCCCAAGAGTTGCTATAACATTATTAAATCCTGAAGATAAAGCATCTTCAACACCTTCAAAAATATAAACAGGTTCCTCCCAATTTATGTTATAAAAATTCCAAGTTTTAAATTTTTTATTTATATCGTCAATTTCAAACCAAAATTGTTTATTAGCAACAATCCTAGTTTGGTAACCATATATTTTTCTATTTTTATTATAAAATGGAATTACAATATTGTCATATTTATCGGTTAAGAAAAAATCTGAATACTTAGTTAATAATCTATCTTTTAAATACTCCATTCCTTTTTTACTATTTTTAATTGGAAATAATCCATTATAATTTGTTGTTCTAGGAGAATTAATTAAAGATTCTTCTATTTTATTTTGTTGGATATAAGAAGAACTATTATTTAATGATTTATATTCTGTTAATAATTCTTGAAAACTTTCATTTCCACCATATTTTCTAATAAAAAATTCAAAATCCATACCAAAACCACAATTGAAGCAATTAACATAACTATATCTATTACTATCAATATCATATTTCCAATGAAATCTATGTTTTTTGCCATAAGAATTACCTTCATTACAAACTGGACAAGCAAATAATGTAATATCACCAGGTCTATCTGAATATACCTCGAAAGCAAGTTTATCAAAATATTTTCTTTCTATATTATAATCTCTATTCATTAATTCTCCTAAACCCTAGTTAAGCTAGGATTTTATAGTTTGAGTGGAAAAATTTACTAATTCCAATTACTAAGATTATAAACAATCTTTAGATTGTTTATAATCTATTCTCCTTTAATTCATACCCTTTTACACATTTCTAATATATTATAGTATTGCTCTGATTTATTTTGAGCAATTTCTCTTTCATTAAAAATTTTTGTTACCATTTTTGGTAAGACTGCATCTATATCTTTGTAAAAAAATTCTCCAGACGGAGATAAAATTAAGTTATTCTTGCTAACTAAAGTTTTAATTCTTTTTAATTCTTCAATAGATGATTTCATTAAATATTCTTCATTACCATTATTCTTTAAGATCTTTTGCAATTCTATTAATTTTAAAGAGTCAGACATTTTTAACAAATCTTTATTCTCTACAATTGATTCAAAACTTATATTATTTGCTTTAATGGATAATGGATACTCAGAAATAACATCAAATGCAATTATATACTCATATAATCCAGGTATTGGAGACAATATAAAAGCACCTTGAAAATTTTCTTTTTTGATTTTATCATTAATAGGTAAAACTATATTTTCTAACTTTAAATCATTATATAACTTATATGTCCATGGTTTTATAGTTGAAAATATATCATCAAAGTTTACTCCCATTTCCCATGCTTGATTCATCATGATATTTAGATAATCTAGTTTATTATCTAAATCATTTAATAAAACAACATCTTGAATACTATATTGTACAAATAGTTCATATTTATTATTATAAATCTCATCTAAATTACTAGATATATTTTTATATTTAACTTTACCTTTTCTTAACTCATATTGTGCAATAAATTCTAAAGAGTATGATTCTCTTGAACCATATGAAAAATGTTCATAAACCTCTTTTGAGTCTAACCAATACCTACCTTGAGGCACAATTATTTCTGTTATTTCTCCAAAAATAGAAACCTTTTTCTTTTTAAATTTTCTATATGGTGAAAAATCTTTATAATCAATACCTAATCTTAGACATCTATTTATTAAATATGGAAAATTAAAAGAATAACCAAACCAAGCATTCATAGTGATTGGATTTCTATCTTTAGTAAATTTTATATACGCAATTAATAATTCTTTTTCATCTTTAAACTTGTTATAAACAACATTATATTTACTATTTTGAACAAGATTAATTTCTTTAAAATCTTCTGTTCCAAATAAGTATACCATGTTGATATCACTTTCATATACTTGAATTAAAGTAATTTTATTTAAAGCTTCTAATGGTGATGGGAATCCACCATCCTGAATAACTTTAATACCAACATGATGATGTCTTAGTTTTTCATATTCAAATGGTTTATTATAAAAATAATCAGATATATATTGATATTTAGGTGATATAGCATTATATACACTTTCAAGACTTAACTTATCTCTAATGTTATAAAAATTATTTAAATTAGTATATTTTTTAGAAACTTTAATATTAGATTTAATAACGGAAAAATCACCATCTAAATCAGGTACAAACATATAAGGTCTAAATCCTTTGTCAGTAACAACATCAATAGTGCCTTCTTTATTTATATTAGAAATGTAAATCTTATTATCTATATGTTCAACAGATATATACATACCAAACCTTATTTATTATTAGAATATATAATTATATTATATAAGAGCTTAAAAAGAGGTTTAATAACCAAAAATTTGATAATATATTATAAGATATTTACTTATAATAGTCTTTATCATATAAAAAGGTTATAATTTGAACAAAATAAAAGAAGTACATCAAGAGCAATTATTGTTGTTAAAAGATAAGATATTAAATTTAAAAAGTCTATATTCAAATATAAACTTTTTAATAACTTTAATGATAGAAGATATTGAAAAGATTGAACATATTATCATTCAAGCAGATATAAATTCAAATTGGTCAATAGTTGGCTCAATGATAGAAGAATTAAATATAAACTTAAGCATTATAGAAAATCTATTAGATGAAAATATTAGGAATAACATTCCAATATTTTCAAACCCAATTAATAAAAGTTCAGAAATATTATATATATTAATATATAATACAAATATATTAATTCAAAATGAAAAAATTATCCCAGCAACTATAAAATTAAAAAGAACTTTATAGTTTTATATTATTTTAATCAATATATAATAATACTTGTTGTATACTTATGAAAATCAATATGGAGATTCATATGAGCATACAACAAAAACTTAAAGACTTTATATCTAATTATTACTTCAAAGATATTAAATTTGACTATAGAAATATGGAAAAATTATTCTTTAGAATAAAAAAGTATCTTGTTATTCACTGTAATCTTTTTAAAAAAAAATATAGAGTTAAGAAATCTTCAATGTCTTACAAAAACACAATTAGATTATCAAAAATTAATAGGCAGACAATAATGAAAAAAAAATTTAGTTTAATCTTGTTTTTATCTTTATTTATATATAATACACTTAATGCAACTGAACCAGAGAACGGTTACAAGTCAAATAATAAATTGGAGGATTTTATTAATTATGATTCTCCAGTTTATGATTTCAATAATAACCAGTTGAATAATTTTCAATTAGCTTACAAATATGGTAAAGCTATTAATTATCCAAAAGTTATGATGGCATTAATGAAAACAGAATCGGATGCGATAAATGTACCAATTGGAGATAAAGGCAATTCACCATTTAAAAGAAGCTATGGTATTATGCAAATAAAAATAGGTACTTATTATTGGATGTTAAATGCTGGATATTTATATAGAGAAAATCTATTAGATGAAGAGGTTTTACATAAACTAATGTATAACAAATCTTTCAATATATATGCAGCAACATCTTATTATAGGTTTTTATTAGATAAATGTAATGACTACACAGAAGCGATTGTTGCATATAATACTGGATATTGTGTACCACCAAAAAGCAAACCTAAAGTAATTAAGGCTGGTAAAAGATACTTAAACAAAGTTAATAAATTTTTAAAATTTATTAATAAATATGAATTTAATGATTATATAAAGAGGAGAGCAGAAAACAATGAGTAAATTTAGAAGCATGATGTCTCAGTTAAGAGTGTCAAAAGAAAAAAGCCAAAAAGATAATGGAAATAATGATAATAATAAATATCTTTATCCAAATAAAAACAAAACATATATTTTAAGGTTTTTACCATATATGAATAAAGCAGATACCCCTGCAACAATTAAAGAATTTAAATATCATTATATCGATGGTAAGAAATATCTTTGTGAAGGTTTTTATAGCGGTTGTGAATTATGTGAGAAAAAAAATAGAGCTACAACTCAAAGATTAGCAAATATTCAAATTATTAAAAGCGATGATACAAAATATAAAGCTGGTGACTATCATATTTTACCAATACATTGGACAATGTATAATCTTATTGATGCTTATGAAAAAGATAATTCATGTAGTTTATTTGATGTATATGGTGCTGGAGAATTTACAGTTAGAGTTAATGAACAATCTAAAACTAATGGAAGTGGACAAAAATATACTTTTCTTGGATATGAGAGATCATCTATTAGTGATACACAAATAGCATTGTCTCCAGAAATTTTAAATTATGATGATGAACAAATTATATCATTTTTAAAAGAATTTACTTTTGATCTTGATAAAGAAGAAGCTAATATTCCAAAATTTAAACCAATAGTTATTGAAAAAGAAATTCCAAAGGTTAAAGAGATTAAAGAAGAACTTGTAACACCATTATCTAAAGATGTTACAAGTTCTATCGCAGATACAATAAATAATATAGATGAAGAAATAGAATCTACTATTGATGATATCAAACCTATAATTAAATCTAAAAAAGTAGTTGAAAAAGCTATTGAAGAAAAAGTTGAAGAGATTAAAGCTGAAACTAAAAAAGAAATAATTGAAGATTCATCAAGTGAAGATACATCAAATGAAGATACAGATGATTATATTAATGATTTTCTTAATTCAATAGATGATTAAATATATAATAATTTGATATAATTATAATTGTGGTTTAAATTATTTATATTAAAAAAATAAAAGATTATTTAATGAGTTTAACTAAAGTAAATAAAGAATTTATAAATTCTTTATTTACAAATTCTAAAAAAAACTTGGATTTGGTACAATATTGACTGACGATACATTTGAAGAAATTTTTGATTGTGTTTCAATTGGATCTGGTGTTAAAAGAAGAATATGAAGATGAAGATTCTAAAATTGAAGCATTGATTGCAGCAGTATTGGAAATAAAAATTAAAGTAAACGAAACTATTAAAATATAAGGTACCCCTTATATTATAAAGGAAATATAATATGAAACTTGAAAAATATGATGAATCAAATGTTAGAATATCGGATATTAATTCTGAAGAAAAAACATTTATAGATAATAAATTTTCAATACACGAAGAAAATTATGTTTTTAATAATGCTTATAAAAATGGATTTTGGGATGGTAAAAAACATTTTTTTGATATGAAGTTCAATATTTTACCTTTAGGATTAGTTCCTACATTAGAAGTTTATTTTCAAAGATATTTTCCATCTACTAAAATTGAAAAAGATTGGACAGAATCAAAAGAAGTTTTTTCTTTTGATAACTTTTATAAAAATTCGACTTTAGGTTCGCACTTTAATGTTAGAGATTATCAACAAAAAGGGTTTGAAGAAGCTATAAATACTAAAAAATGTATTCTTCAAGCAGCTACTGGTGCAGGTAAATCATTAATATTATGGTTGCTAACAAAATATTTAGTAGAAGATCTTGATAAAGACATACTTATTATTGTTCCACAAACTCAATTAGTTGAACAATTAGAAGGTGATTATATAGATTATGGAGAATTTATTAATAATATAGAAATTGGTAAATCTACTGCAAAAAAATTAGGTAAAAGAGAAGCTAAAAAACAAGGATTAGATTGGGAAAAATTATCTGATGAAGGAGCACTCCATACTGCTCTTTCTAAAAAAATAGTAATTTCTACTTGGCAAACACTTCAAAGAAAACCCAAATCTTTCTTTGAAAGATTTGGAGCAATATTGATGGATGAAGTTCATCATATTGATGGAGAAACTATTCAAAAAATTATTAGCTTTTGTGCAAATGCAGAATGGAGAATAGGGATGACTGGTACTTTAAAGCCAGCACCAAAATCTCAAATGGTATATACTGCATATTTTCATAAGCAAATTAAACTAATTAGTCCAAGAGAATTGATTGATAGAGGGTTTGCTACTGAGGTAGAAATTTATCCCATAGTATTAAGTTATCCAGGAAAATTAAAATATGAAAAATTACAAGATGAAATTGACTATATATCATTTAATGATGAAAGACTAGATTTTATTATTTCATTAATTAAGGGTTTATATTATAAATCATCAACAAATAATACTCTAGTTCTATTTAAATCTGTTGAAAAAGGGTTTTGGAGAGAGCTTGAAGAAAAGTTAGGATTTGTAGAAAATTTATTTATTGTTCATGGGAAAAGTACTATGAAAGAAAGAGAAATGGCAAGAAAAGTTGCAGATGAAAAAGATAATACGATAATTATTGCTTCTTTTGCAACTTTTTCGACAGGTGTTAATATTAAAAATCTACATAATATTGTTTTTACAGAGTCTTATAAGTCTATGGTTAAAATTGCACAATCAATCGGTAGAGGAATGAGACAACATAAAAATAAAGTAAAAATGAGATTATTTGATATTACTGATAAATTTAAACATAAAAATAGAACATATAAGCAATTTGAAGAAAGATTGAAAATTTATAATGAATTAGAATTAAGAGTAAATAAGCAAATGAATTATACAATTAAGAATATATAAAGCTTATAATTGTTATCATAAGAGATAAATTTATCAATCATAAAACAAGGAATAAAATAGATGAGTAAAATGAAAATAGGAATATGTAGACCCGCACCACTACATATAATACCAAATACATATAAAGAGCTTGATATTAATGTTAATTTTGTAAAAGGTATTATTAATATGTTTAATGAACAAGAAATTACTATTTGCTCACCAATGAATAATGAAGATGAAAAAATATTAAATAATCAAAAATTATCTACAAAATACCCTTATTTAAAAAATATTACATATAATCCATATGAACAAGATATGAATGAGATAGAAATATTATTTATTTTTTCTAAAGATGTTTATGGAAAAATTTATTTGCTCCAAGATGGAATATCATATGATGACCATGTAAATGCTTTACTAGACGGGTTTAAAGGTATAGTTTTTTATATTCAATATAATGATGTAAACTATGAATTTTGTGAAGGTTTTGACTATGAAAATATTAATTTTATAGCTTTATTAAATAGCCCTAAAAGTGCTTCATTTATTTATGATGATAAAAACTATGGAGATAAAGATATTCAAGGATATTGTCTTGATTTATCAGAATTAGTATTTAATAGTAGAATATCAAATGTAACAAATTTTTATCATAAAATTTCATTATTTAATAATCCAAAAGAAGATAATTATGAAGATCTTAAAAATGTATTTCATTCACTTTATACATTAAATAATTATAAAGATGGTGAAGATGAAGAATGGATTAAAAATAATAATTGGAAAGCATATGATGAATTTATTTATAAATTACAACATTCAACTGTTGTATTAATAGATAATCTAGATACAAATTATTATAATCCATATTATTTTTTAGTTGCAAATTATACATTACCAATATTAAGAAACAATAAAATAGATTTTCAAATTGATTTAGAGCCTTTATATTATTATAAAGAAGAAAAGATGTTAAGTTATTTAGTTGAGAAGTATAAGGCTAAACATATGAAGGCTTTAAGAATAATTATAAAAGATTATTTTAAAAACTATGACTTAAAATCAAGGATTATGGAAATTATAAAAAGAGAATCATAAAGAATTAAAAATGAATTATAAAGATAATATATTAATAGATTTAGAATATGAATTAGATGATAAAATAAATAAAAAAGAACTTTTTAAAGATTCAATGATAACATCTAAATATATAGAGCATTTAGGATTCAAGTATTTAATGAATTTAGATGGTTATGAAATCATAACATCTAATTTATTACTTGATGAAAAAATTATATGTATTGAAAATAATATGATTTTATTAAAAAATAAAAAATCTAAAAAAATATATTTAGGTTTAAAAAATTTTAACAACAACATTGATTCAATTAATTCAATATATTATGAAGAAATTTTATTTTTAGATAATTTATTGTTTGAAAATATTTTTAGTTCTATACTTGTTGCATCAAATAATATTCATAATAAGAAAAACTTAAGATTATATAAAAATAAATTATTTATATATAGCATACCTAAACATAATTGTAAAGCCTTTGATTTATTTTTAAGATATTATAGTGAAAAGGTTATGCTTATATATATATCAGATTTTATATCATATATATATAAAGATAAAATAATAACAGAAATAGAATTAAAAGAAAATAATTTTATCGACAATATATCAAAAACTATAAACATGTCGAAATATTTATTTAGTGATGAAGAAAAACTAGTTATTATAAATAATACAAAAAATCTTGAAGTAAAAGAATACCTTTCAACTCAAGATTTTAAATTTAAAGTTTCTTATGTTAATTCAGAAAATTTTAAAAAAATTTATGATACTTTACCAGGATAATTTATGGAAATATTAGATCAAAATTTTTTATTAGGAATAGTTTTTCTAATATCGTTATGTATAGGCTCATTTATGAATGTAGTGATTTATAGAGTTGTTAAAGGTGAAAGCGTATCTAATGGAAGATCATATTGTCCATCTTGTAAAAATCAATTAAAATGGTATCATAATATACCTATTTTTTCTTGGATTTTTTTAAGAGGTAAGTGTGGATTCTGTAAAGAGCATATATCAATTCAATATCCAATAGTAGAGTTGTTAGTTTCAATAATAGGTGTATTAGCTTATTTAAATTCTGGACTAACTATATATTCTATTGCAATATTTTTAACATTTACTACATTATTATCTATTTCAATAATAGATTTAAAATATAAATTAGTTCCAGATAATCTATCATTTATTGCAATTAGTTTTGCAATACTACATAATCCAAATATAATTAATTCATTGCATTTTGCAATAATAATGGTTGGATTTTTTGCAATACTAAGAATTATGGGTGAAATGATATTTAAAAAAGAAATTATGGGTGAAGGTGATTTGATGATTGCAGGTATCATTGGAGCAATGCTACCATCTTTTACACAATCAATGACAGCACTAATGGTAACGTCATCAATTGCAATATTACCATCTCTATATAGTAAATATAAAGGAAATAGAACTGAAACTACAATTGATAGTAGATTTGAAAATATAGAATATATAGTTAATGAAATGTCACTAATAGATAAGGAAGATGTTATTTTTCAACAAAAAGTTTCATTATTTAAAGAAGGTGTTGAAAACATGAAATATAAGGTAAATGGAGATATAGGAATACCATTTATTCCATTTTTATTCATAGGTTTATTTATAACATACTTTTTCAATATAAATTTTTATTAAATAGTTGATAGAGAAAAACTCTATCAACTATTTAAACACTTTTAGAATCATATTAAATTCAAACATATTACTTATATATAAATTAATATACTTAAAATAACTTATATAAAATAAACTATAAAAATATTGATTTTAAATCAATAATAAATTAAGGAATTATACTTTGACAGATAAAAGAGATGCAATATTCGACATTTTCCCTATAGCAAATATTAATGATGGACATATTGAATATGAAAGCAATATGAAAACATATTTATTTAAAATTCAATCTTACGTTGATACAGACTGGTTAAATGATTTTAAGATTAAAGAATATATTCAAAGAATTTCTTTAAAATTAAGTGAAATACCAGAAGAATATATTCTATCGTTAAATATTATTGGTAATAAATCATCACAAAAAGTAGACAAAACATTTGATAAGTATGTTAATATAAATGATAATAAATTTATATTAGAATATCTGGATGACAAAAAAAATAGTGTTGGTAAAAAGAAAAAATTAACATATATTCTAGGAATCACTCATATCAATAATAAATTTAATATGGATGATTTTTATTTTTTTAATGATCCTGATAATAAAATGTCAAGTATTCCATTAAAAGCAACTGAAATATATCATTATCTTTTTAATATTTTTAATCCAGATAGATTTAATGATGATTTATCTAGAGAACCTGAAAATAGAAGAGAATTACTAGACCCTATAAAATCAATTAATTCTTTATTGTTAAAATCATATATACAAGAAGAAGATACTCATATGGTAATTGGAGATAAATACGTATCTCAAAATATTGTTACAAATCCTCCATATGTTAGAGAAGGGTACTTTAATATAGCTTCACTAGTAAATAAATTATCAAGTTTAGATTCTGATTTTTCATGTACTGTTATTTTAAAGAATAATAGTGCTTCTATATCAGGATTAAATAAGAAAAAAACAATAGGTAGTGGAGCTTTATTGTCATATACTTCAGAAATGAATAGTCATATTGTTAAAAATATTGAAAAATATACAGCATTTTTACTTGAAAATAATTATGTCCCAGTAAAAACGTCAATATTATTTTCATTATTTAATGATGATAAAAAACAAGTAATAAAAGATGCTAAAGCTTGTAAAAAAATTGGAGATTGGGAAGGTGTAGAGATTGTTAGAAATAGTTATTCTCAGCTACCAGATTATATTGGTCAAATTCCAGGAATATATTTACAATATAAATATAATTTTTTAATTAGTACAAAAGAAATGTCAACATTATTAATGCTTCCAAAAGTTAATTATGATACAATAACATTTTTCAGTAAAAAAAATAATGTAGCAACAAATTTTGATTTTGCTAATCCAGATATTGGATTACCTGGGGGAATTGTTTTTGCTCCACCAGGTAGAGGGAAATCTGCATTTTTAAATTACCTTTATTTAAATTATTTAGTTCAACATCCTGATATGATGTCTTTAATTGTTGATTTTGGTGGTTCATATAAATCATTAGTAAAACTATTAAATACGGATGCAATTACTTATAGTGATTTTGTAATTGATGATAAAACGTATTATAATCCATTAGACTTAGAATTTGGAAAAGAAGTAAATAAAGAGATAATAAGTAGAAAAATAAATATTTTAAATAACTTTTTTTATGAAGCTATTGCACTTGAAGAACAAGAAGAAGCATTGCTATCTATAGGATTAGAAGAGACCTATACTAAGGTTTTATTAGAAGATAAATATAAAAAGAAATTAAAAGACACTGCTGAGAAAAAAGCTATACCTTATATTGATCAATATTCAAATAGTAATTTTGAAGATAAAGATAATTTTTTTAGAGCTATGCCAAATATATTAGATTTTGCAAAAGTAATATCATCAAGCTCTAAAATTAAAGGGATGTTTAAAGACCATGAAATTAAAAACTTCATTGGAAAAATTAATGGATTTTTAAGAACAAATAGAGGTAAAATTTTTGCAAAAAATTCTACTACTTATTTTTTAAATACACATTTAATTGTTGACTTAAAAAATATTGCTCAAACAGATGAAAAAATGTTGAATATTATTTTAGTTTATTTATTACAATCAAAATTATTAACATACACTTTACCTGAAAATTATGAAAAAATTAAATTATTATTTATTGATGAGTTCGATCAATTTAATAGTAGGTCTGATTTTATTGGAAAAATTGTTAAAACTGTTTATAAAACAGGTAGAAAGGAAAATATTCATCAATATTTAGTTTCTCAAAATATAACAGATTTTAATAAAGATATGTTTAATGTTTGTGCTCACTTAATTGCATTTAATCCAAATACAATTAAAGAACTTGAAGAATTACATTCTATTACAGGTTATCCAAAAGAAGAGCTACAAATTCTTATTGATGGTATTAAAACAGTAAAGGGTAAATATTCTGAAATGGCAGTATTTACAAATAATGATAAAAAAGAAAGAACATTTTTAAGATTTGACACATCTCCATTTGAGTATTATTCATTCATTACAACCTCTCCTGATGAAAGAGGGTTGAGAGATAGACTTGTTGAGAAATACAATGGTGATATTAAAAAAGCTATTGCTGAGATTATGGAATTAAAAGCTAAAGAAGAATAATTATGACAAAAAAAGAAGTATCAAAATTAAAAGCAAATAAAATGAAAAATATAGACAGTATATTGATATCTATAATAGTATTAGTTATTATAATGAATGGTGCTTCAGATAAAAATTCTTATGTTTTAGCATTTCCAATAGGATTATTATATATAATTTTCAGAGATGCTATACAAAAATATTTAATAAAGGTTTAATTTGAATTATGAAGAAACAGAAAAAATATTAAAGTTAGAAATTGAATTAGAAAAATTAAAAAATAATAAAAGTGACAATAAAAATCAATCAATTGAAGATATTAAAAAATATAATACAAAATTTATTAATATGAAAAGTTATGATAATATAGCTGGAACGATAGCACTTTTTCCATTAATATTATCAATAATTTTTGAACTAGATATTAGTTTAAATTTCAATATTATATTTGGAGTTATTGTATTTAGTTTTTATTTTATTTTAATTAGACCAAGTATTTTGAAAAATATTTACAAGTAATTAATGAAATTAGGGAATATATTTGTCATACGAAAGTAGTTTTTGATTATTACTTGTATAAAATTTTGTATCCAATTAATTTCTTTAATTAAATTGAAGAATCAGTTTTAAATTAGATTTGAAATTTGGTTTGATATTTTACACTCTCAAGACTTCACCTGCTATAGCACCATGTATCCTTTAGCAACTTTAAAAATTGATTAGTAAATACTTATAATCTAGTAATTCTCTTCGTTTTGAAATACTATTTTAGTAAAGTTCTTGAAATTATGGGTAAATCATTGAATTAATTATCAAACACCCATAACCATATATAAAAATAATATTTAATATAATTAAATTACTGAGTCATATTTTTTGACACCTTTATCTAAACATCTTAATTCCCTTTTTAGTGTAATCACCTCTATTTTTTATATTAATACTTCCACCTTTATATTCTCCTGATGATATGTTTATATTATCATCTTTATTCTGTATGTAAGTATAAATTGAACAAGGGTGGTTTGAACATGTAGTCCCAGCAGATGAGTTATAATCTTTGTCTGTACCATAATTATACCAAAGATAGTTAGGAATATTTATATGTATAATAGCATTAGTTGAGTTCTCAGCATCATCATTTCTTGTGATATTAAAATTAACTTGACCACCTTTAATACTATCAAAGACAATATTGTGTTCAGGGCTAGGTGTGTGTGATATATTTGTGTCTTCACTAGCTTTAAAATCGGAATCTTTAAATGCAGTTATAGAATCATCATAGTTAAGGTACCATTCCCCCTCTACCGCTTTTTTTGAAGTATCTTTTTTATAGACTAAAATTTTAAAATTATTTGTAATTGTTTCCTCTCCCACACTTACAATAGATAAAATCTTTACCTTTGAATAGTACCAAGTAAGATTATCATCTAAATTACCAATAACATTATCTACAATAATATTTTTTTCATCTTCACTATACTCTGTAAGATTAATATCTTTTATTTGAGTTTTTATTGGCTTAAACGCTTCAGTTGTATTTTTATCCATTCTATAAACTAAGGAGAAGTTACTTATACCATTGTCAAAAGTTTCTTTACTAGTATTGAACTCTCCATTTGTTCCAACGATACCAAAGTTATCATTAAACTGTATATACTTACTAAGATTCCCATCTGTTAAATTTCTATCAAATGTGATAGATGTATTTACATCAATAGCATATTCGCTTGTATCAAATTTATTGGTGGTTTCATTCGCTTC
>Ga0256842_1001779_pt1 | contig 16634 bp, 18 predicted proteins | sample 4559240metaG_FD_185973 | JGI IMG/M metagenome (GOLD analysis project Ga0256842, IMG submission 185973) | Hydrothermal vent microbial communities from Guaymas Basin, Mexico - 4559-240 | ecosystem: Environmental > Aquatic > Marine > Hydrothermal vents | place: Mexico: Guaymas Basin | collected...
AAGAGGTTAAATATTAAAATCTTTCCTCTAATCCCCTTGAATCTGTTTTTTATTTGTAAGTTGTTGTAAATAATTTGAAATATTTATCAGTGAAAATGTTACTAGAAATATCATAAGACCTGGAAAAAAACTAACCCACCATGCAATCTCTATAACTTCTTTTCCTCCACTTAATATTGTACCCCAACTCATTTGTGGTGCTACAATACCTAATCCTAAAAAGCTAAGTCCTGATTCTGCTAAAATTGCTCCACCTACTCCAAATGTGAAACTTACAAAATAGATTGGGGCAAGTATTGGGGTATAGTATTTAAAAAGTATTTTCACCCTACTTACCTTTGCGATGTTGAGAATTTTTATATAGGGTTGTGATGTTATCTTAAAACTCTCAGCTCGAACAAGTCTTGCTGTTGTCATCCAGCCTGTTATAGAGATGATAACTATTAACACCCAGGCAGAAGCATTTACGTAAGAAACAAGGGCTAAAAGTAAAAAGAAAGTTGGAAAAGTTAAAAACAAATCTACTAAAACAATAAAACTTTTATCTATAATTCCACGAAAGTACCCAGCCATAGAGCCAAGTATAAGCCCTATAACAGAAGCTATAAAAGCAGAGCCAACACCAATGATAAGTGAAACTTTTCCACCCTCAATAAGTCTGGCTAATATGTCTCGCCCTAATCTATCTGTACCTAATAAATATTCTGAAGACGGAGGTAGTAAAATAGCGTCTACATGTAGAGAATAAGCATCTACTCCATAGACCAATGAGCCTAAAAAAGAAAAGAGAAAAATAAAAATGAGTATAAAAATACTAAATTTTGGCATATAACTTACTGTTTAATCCCAAGTAGTGTTTGCATCATTTGATCTATTGTGGTTATGATTTTTGAAGAGGCACCATATGCTGTTTGATATTTTATAAGATTTGTAAGTTCTTCATCAATACTAACTTTAGAAACAGAGTCAAACTCTTGTTCTATCGCATTATACTGAGCTGTTATGCTTTCATTTGCTAAAATAGCTGCATTTGTTTTAACACCTACTTCAGTTGAAATCACATCAAACATTCCATACATAGTTGTATTGTAAGTTGTGCTATTACCTACATTAAAATCAAACTTTTCAAATTGTTGTTGTATCATTTCAAGTGCTAGAGTATTATCACCAGCCTGTTGTGATTTACCAGCAGACAACTTCTCTGGATCATTATCATACAGTGAATTTATTCTAATGTTTTGTGCATTATCACCATCAAAAAATCTACTCATACCTAAGGCACCAGCAAAATTACTTCCAGATGCGTATTCTTCCGTGCTAAGATTATCTTGTATTGAAAAAGTGTATCCAAGCGATTCTTTATCTGGAAATGTAAATAATTCTAATGCGCTATCTCCACTTGCATAATCAGCCCAATTAAACTGAATGAAGTCATTAACATCATTGACACCACTTCCGTCATCATTATCATCTATATCAGCATTTATTTGTGCTTCAATTGAGTTTGAACCAGCAGCACCCTTCATAGTTGTTGCTTCATCTATTTTGATCTCTCTAGATGCTGTAATATTTCCATCAATATCATAAACAACCACATTAAAAGAACCTTTTTTGAAATTCAAATCTGAATTTATAAGAGAATTATCTGGATTTAAATCAACATAATTTGATATCATTTTATTAGTTGAAGCCTGTGCATATAGATTATTTGTAGATTCTATTAGACCTTGTGCAAAAGAATTCATCTGTGAAACTACATTTTGAATAGTTCCATTTGTTGGGACTCCACTTGTTGTATTTTCAATACTACTTCCACGAAGGTCTAGTATAGCACCAACCCTACCACCAGTAATATCTTCTGACATAGGTATCAAAACACCATCTTGTCTCTCATATGATAAATCGTAAAATCCACTAGCACCAATTTTATCTATTCTGACAGGATGATATGAGTTACCATCTACAATATTAAAACCGTTTACTGTTAAAGTATAACTTCCATTTGTCATATTTACAGAACTATCTAAACCCATCTCTGAACTAATCTGCCCATGAGTTACTTCTGCTCCAATCAACTTAGATAGGCTTATCTCTATAACATTTCTTTTATCTCTTAAATCATTAGCGGAAAAAGCATCACCAGATTCAGCAAGTTCTATTGACTTATTTAAATCAGCTAATTCACTAGCCAATGAATTTACTTCATCAATATTTACAGCCAATTGATCATTAACTTGATCTTGAAGAGCTTTAATCTTATCTTGTGTTGCAGCTATATTTTGAGTTAGATTTTTTGTTTGTTGAGAAAGAGCTAATTTTATAGAATCATTTTCAGGATTATCCGAAAATGTTTGCCACATATTATAGTACTCTGTTAAATCAGCCTTTATCCCTACTCCATCTATCTCTGGAAAAAAAGTAGAGAGTTGATTTAGTGTTCTCTCTGAATAATCTGCATACTCTTTATCTGCTGAAGATTCTGAATATCTATCAAAAACATAACTATCAAATATCCTAGCAATGTTTACAATATCAACACCATTTCCAACCTGACCTACTGCAACATTTAGTGGCGTTGCCGCAGCTGTTACAACCCTTTGACGAACATAACCTTCACTCTCAGCATTTGAGATATTATGTGAAGTAGTACTTACGCCAGCTTGAGCTGCTACTAGTCCAGTATATCCGATATTTAAACTATTTAATAAACTTGCCATTTTACACTCTCACTTCCAAGAAAGAAGGGTCTTTTGATGCTACTTTTTTATAACCTTGCATCTCTGTTGGTACTAATCTTTCTAAAAATGTATTGTATAGATTACTAACTGTTAAAACTAATTTTGCATATTTTTTATTTACTTCGCGTAAGTTATTTAACTCTACTTTTAGTTCATCTAAATAATTATGCTGTTCTTCGCTAAGTAGTTGTGGTAAATCTGTATCTGGATTTGTAGTCATCAACGATGAGATTTCATGGTCAATCATCGCTTTTTTTGCTTCAAAACTTTTTAGTTTTTCTTCTTTGAGGGAAAGTCTTTCAAATTGTGGATTATTGTTAGCTATTCTTATGTCTTCTAGGTCTGACTCTGTAATATTTATTAAATCTCTTAAGTCTGTAAGAGCCCCTTGTAAGTGATAAGATAGCATAACTTCATCCTTGTATTTTGTAAGTCTAAACTTACATTAACTCTTCAGCAATTTTTTTAGATAACGCTTCTAAGTTTATTTTATATTCACCAGATTCTAAAGCTTGTTTAATCTGATCTACCTTACTTGTATCACCTTGAGATGATACATTTGTTGTCGATTTTTGCGACACTTCCTTAGTCTGACCACTGTTAGCGTAAGTGCTACGAAGAGCTGCGCTATTTACCTGTGAAATCATAATCTATCCTTCTTACTCGTCTATTAGTTTTTTACTATACAACTATATCGACAATAATACCAAAAACTTAACCTTTCCTACTTAAAAAGTCATACAACATTTGAGAAAATCCAAAACTTCCTGCACTAGCTTTAGAGAGTTCATCTCTGTACATTGATTTGTAAATTTTGTCACCTGGATCATTTTGAGATGAAAACAAACTTTTCTCATCTTTCATCGCATTATCCATTAACATTTTAATAATTACAGACTCAAATGCATCAGTTTGTTTTCTCAAATCAGCATCTTCTACACTCTTGTCAATTTTAGGGATATTTCCTTGCTGAGACATATAGTTTGCTTGAATACTCATAGAATTTGAACCGTACATTATATAACCTTTAATTCTGCAGATATACTTCCTGCACTTTTCATAGCTTCTAAGATGGATATGATATCTTTTGGAGTAGCACCAAGTTTTTGAAGTGAACGAACAAGATTAGCAACAGTTGTTGTGCCTTTTTTAGTATATAACTCATTTTCATTTATACCAATAACAGCATTTTTATCAACAACCATTGCTCCAGATGGATTTGATACTTTTGTTTCTTCTTTTATCTTGATTGTAATATCTCCATGAGTTAAAACAATTGGTTTTATAAGTATTCCAACTCCAGAGATTATAGTTCCAGTACGCTCATTTATCAGTATTCTATTTTTAACATTGTAAACCATATCTATATCTTGAACCTCTGCTAAAAATTCTATCATACTTCTATTTTTTGGTCTTTTTAGTTTTACAGTTCTTGGGTCCATTGCTACTGCAACTTGAGTACCATAAAAAGTATTTATTGATTTTTGAACGCTAACGCTATTTTTGAAATTTGATTCTTTTAATGAAAGTGTTACATAATCTTGATTGTAAAGATTTAGTGTAATCTCTCTCTCAACTAAACCACCATTATATATAAGTCCAGCAGTAGCATGTGTTTGATTTGTGGCACCTGCATTTAAACCACCAATACTAACAGCACCTTGGGCAAGAGCATAAATCTTACCATCAACCCCTTTAAGAGGTGTCATAAGAAGTGTCCCACCCTCTAAAGATTTTGCATCCCCGATAGATGAAACAGTAATATTAAACTTATCACCCTGTCTTGAAAATGGCGCTAATTCTGCTGTAACAACAACCGCTGCAACATTTTTAGACTTAATATCGATTGGACGCATATCAATATTCATAGCTTTTAACATATTTGCAATTGATTGAAGTGTAAATTTTGAAGTAGTACCATCACCAGTTTTATTAAGACCAACTACAAGTGAGTAGCCTATAAGATGATTGTCACGAACACCAACGATGTTTGCTACATCGCTGATTTTAGCAGGGTAAAGGCTAGTGATAAAAAGTGTTAAAATAAATAAAAATCTCATAATTAATCCCTTTGAATTAATTATGTTTAGCAATTAGTATTCCAAATCCTCATTGTGTAGGTAAGTTAAAGAGGTATTTCCAAACTTTTTACTCTTTTTTATTGTATATATCCCTATTTTTTTTGGGATTTCTAAACCTGTCATATGTTCTACAATAATAAGTTTTACATTTTTACTTGGCAGTTTAGATATCAAATCCATTGTTTTATCGTAAATATCTTCCATACCCTCACGGATACTAAAAGGTGGATCAATATAAAAATAGACCTCTTCATCTTTTAAACTTTTTATAACTGCTTTAATATTTGAGAAACTATCCCCTGCAAATACTCTACATCTAGAGGGGTCTGTTTGATTTATATTTTCTTTTAATGTTTTAAGAGCCTCTTTATCTCTCTCCATAAACAAAATTTTACCAGCACCACGAGAAAGAGCTTCTAAACCAATAGAACCAGAGCCAGAAAAAACCTCAACAAAAGTCGCATCCATAATATCAAACTGCAAAGTATTAAAAAATGATTCTAAAACTATAGACTTAGATGAACGAGTTGTAGTTTTTGATGGAAGTTTTAAAACTTTGTTTTTATATTTTCCAGCAATGATTTTTTTTGTAAAAGATTTAGTCTTCATAAAATGCTCTAACCGCTTTTAAAATATTTGCTTGGTACTCTTGTGTTAAAGATTCTATACGTTTTTCAAGTATATCAAAATCAAGAGGTTCTTCAACTTCAGGTCGATTTTTGTTCATCTCTTTATATCTACTTTCTAATGCTAAAAAAAGTTGAGATTTTGAAAATGGTTTTACTAAGTCAGCATTATTATCGCTAGATATATAAAAGCATCTTTTATCATTTAAGCATTTTTCATCACGTATAACAATATCACACTGCTTTAAAGTGCTTAAATGATTTTGCAAAAACATCTCTAAAGATTTTTGCATCAATGGTGACTTACACTTAACTGCTACTCTCATTTTCAACCTTGTAAATAATAATCAATACTATATCGTAAATCTTCATCTAAATCGTTAATACTAGCTAACATCCACTCTAAATAACCTCTATCATTCATCGCTATCTCCTCTATATATCTACCAATATACTTACCAAAACTAAACTTTTGCATAAGTACCTTTTTATCACTTAGTTCTTGCATTTGGCTACATGTAGAGCTATCAAGTAAATATTCATAAAGTAGCTTTACATGTAGAGCATCACTAATTGCATTATGTGCTGTTATTGGCTTAGGCACTCTACATGTAGAGCACTCTTTTTCTTCAAGTTTATAAAGTCTAAGTTCATATCTTAAAAACTGAAGTGAAAACTCTTCACACTCAGGGATAAGATGTTTTGTGCATCTTAGGGTATCTATAGTTCTTCCTCGCCATTTAAAGCCTGATTTTTCTAACATTTGCAAATCAAATTTTATATTGTGTGCTACTAAAACTGTATCTTTATTATTTTGCTCTTGTAAAAACTTATATGCTTTAGACTCTTGTAGTTTTGGTTTTTCTTTTAACATCTCATTTGTAATGTGATTTATGCTCGAAGCTTTCGGAGATATTTTCTTACCATCATTTACTAAATCATACTCTACATGTAGAGATTCTTCATCAACCGCAATAATTCCAATAGAACAAACTTTATCTTTATCTTCTAAACCAGTTGTTTCAGTATCTAAAAAAATTAACATTTACTTACTCTTACTTGTTTACATCTTGAACCCAAAAGTATAAACGATATATATCCACTAGCTAAGATAAATCCACCTAACCAATAAATACTAAACCACTCAAACACTCCGCTAAAACTTGTAAAAAATGATGTGAAGATTACTGCAATAATCATAAAGCCACCTACAAGCCAGATATTTAACATAATCCATCTACGCCAAACTTTTACTAAATCTCCATAACCTATAGTATCAATAATTTCACTATCTCTACATGTAAGTAAGTTTAACTGATAACCATTTATGCAAGTATTAAAAATATATTTTATTGAACGGAAAAGGGCTAGTAAGATGGTGAAGCTCCAAACTATTGGAAACCAAAAGTCTAAGATATTACGCAGAGCTGAAAAAATTTGAGTATCAACACTTGGCATACTACCCATAAAATAACTACTCGCAGTAATAATTATGGCAAAAAAGTATGCTAAGAGTACACTACATGCAACAACTCTCGCTGCCCATCTAAGCCAAAGTAAAAAGTAAAATTTACCCATTATCTTTAAAAGGGGCTAACATACCATGGTAATGTTCAAGTGTCATAAAACTTTTCTCAAATCTGAAACGTATGATGAACTCAACTATTTTATCTTTTAACTCAACATCAACATTTTGGACTTTTCCAAAATATCCTAGCGAAGTATTTTTGCTTTTAACCACAGCATCTTTATCATAACCTATTGCTAAAATTTGTAGATATTTTCCCTCTTTAATCTGACCAAGAGTTTCTGTAACAAGCGATGCTCCAGAGAGATTTATAGCCTTAAAGTTAAAAAGTTCTGTAAACTCTTCTACTTTTTCATCTACACCTATCTCTTCATATAGCTTTTTTAAAATAACTAAATTGTCTTTTCTAGCCGTTTCATAAGAAGAAATTTTATTACTTAATTTTTTTAATCTATCAAGTGCTGAACTCATAATCTATCCACATAATTATATTTTACAAAATTATACTATAATATGATAAGTAAATGAATATAATAATCACACAAAGAGCCAAATGAAATACTTACAAATAAAAAAAGTTGAAAAACTTCATGGAAATATAAAAATATCTGGTGCTAAAAATGCATCTCTTCCTCTAATTGCTATGTGTATATTAGCAAAAAATGTAGTAAATATAAAAAATCTACCTCATGTTGCGGATATAAATACTCTTTTAAAATTATTATCGAATCTTGGTGCAGAGTGCGATAGAGATTCAAACCCTGAAATAACCACAGTAGAGACAACAAACTTAACTGAGACAAAAGCAACTTATGACATTGTAAAAACTATGCGTGCATCAATCTTAGTTCTTGGTCCTATTTTGACTCGCTTTGGGCATTGTGAAGTATCACTTCCAGGTGGATGTGCCATCGGTCAGCGTCCAGTTGATTTGCACCTAAAAGCACTAGAGCAAATGGGTGCAATCATAGAGATAAAAGCTGGATATATTGAGGCAAGAGCACCTAAAGGTTTACAAGGTTGTGAGATAATTTTTGACAAGATTACTGTTACAGGGACTGCTAACATCATAATGGCAGCAGCTCTAGCAAATGGAAATACAACCATCACAAATGCAGCGCGCGAACCAGAAGTGGTTCAACTTTGTGAAGTACTAAATGAAAGTGGTGTCAAAATTGATGGTATTGGTACTGCTGTTTTAACAATCCATGGAACTTCTGGAAAACTTGTTGATATTAAAGAATTTTCAGTAATTCCTGACCGCATAGAAGCTGGAACTTACCTTTGTGTTGGAGCTGTAACTCGTTCAGAATTAACTATAACAGATGTAGAGCCAAAACACCTAAGTGCAGTTTTAGCAAAACTTGAAGAGATGGGAAGTACTTTTAGCACAACTGACAATACAATAACTATTCATCCCTCCAAAACTATAAAAGCAGTTAAAATTGTAACTCAAGAATACCCTGCTTTTCCAACAGATATGCAAGCTCAATTTTTAGCACTTGCAACTCAAGCAGAAGGAACTTCTATCATAGAGGAAAGACTTTTTGAGAACCGATTCATGCATGTTAGTGAACTTCAAAGAATGGGTGCGGATGTATCTTTAAATGGAAGTGTTGCAACCATCAATGGTGGTACTAAACTTAGCGGAACTGATGTTATGGCTACTGATTTACGTGCTTCATCTGCCTTAGTAATTGCAGCACTTGTTGCTGATGGAATTACTGATGTTCATCGTATTTATCATCTTGATCGTGGATATGATGCTTTGGAAGAGAAGTTGAAAAATGTTGGGGCAGATATTGTTAGACTTAGTGAATAACTAAATATTAACACTTTGTTATTTGCTTGGCCGAATAACCTTGCCTCTGTTGTTGAGCTACGGTGAACATTTTCAAAGAAAATATTCCCTACGCTCAAAGGCAAGGTCACTCCTTAAAGATAATCATCTCATAAATAGATTTTTTAGTTACTAAAGCCTTATCTGGTGAAACAGAATAAGAGCTCTGAGCCTTAGACACCTCATATTTAAGCTCTGCAATCTCACTCTCCATCTCATCAACATTTTCTTTCATTCTAAGTATGATGTCAACACCAGCTAGATTTACACCAAGCTCACGAGTAAGTCTTAGTATAAGTTTGATTCTATCTATATCTCTTTGAGAATAAAGCCGTATGCGCCCACCTGAACGAGAGGGTGTAACAAGATTTTCACGCTCATACTGACGAAGAGTTTGAGGATGAATATCTAAAATTTTAGCTACTATGCTTATCAAGTACACTGGTTCATCATAATTATGCATCACAATCTACTCCTCTGGAAGTTTTTCTTTCATCAACTCTACTAAATCTTCATCTAAATCATCAACTTTTGGTAAAATAATATTTGCTTCAAGATAAAGGTTTCCTCGAACTTTAGTTTTTCTATTCATAACACCCATCTCTTTAACACGAAATCTTTGTCCATTTTTAGTGTTTTGAGGGACTTTTAGTTTTATCTCTTTTTCTAAAGTTTTAATCGCAATTTTATCACCAAAAAGTGCTGCTTTTAAAGGTACATCAAAGATTTTGATTAAATCATCACCCTCTCTAATATACTCAGGATTTGATGCTATATTTATCTTTAAGTACAGATCTCCAGCAACTCCACCTTGTGCATGTCCTTTACCTTTAACACGCATCTTTTCGCCAGATTTTATACCAGCTGGTATTTTTATATCAAATCTATCTCCATTTACAGCAACAGAGTGACTACCCCCTAAAACAGCTACACTAAAAGGTACAGTTACACTTGTTTGAATATCTAAATCAGGTGCTTGTTGTTGCTGTTGGCTGAAGCCTCCAAAACCGCCACCACCAAATGGATTTCCTCCACCACCAGAGAACATTTGTCTAAGAATATCATCTAAGTCACCCTGACCCCCACTACTATGTGAGCGAGAAAAATCATGAAAATTTTGTCCACCAAACATACTATCACCCTGCATATCATACTGCTGTTTTTTCTCTTTATCACTCAATATCTCATAAGCCGAATTTATCTCTTTAAATTTATCTTCTGCTGATGCTTCTTTATTTACATCTGGGTGATACTTCCTTGCTAATTTTCTATATGCTTTTTTTATCTCTGCTTCGCTTGCAGTATCATTTATTTCTAATGTATCATATAATGATTTTGCCATAACTACTTCCTTGTCATAAATTATTAAAATTTTATTTGTTTTATATAAGTGTTATTATATCATAAGAGTTGAGTGTATGTCAATCAACTATTTTTGTGCTATAATTATGGTAGCAAATATATATTATAAGGTAGATTGTGAATTATAAGAAAAGTATATTGTTATTTCTGGGTATTGTACTATTTCTTTTAGTAGCATTATTTGGTGCGATTAGTGACTATCTTAACGATACTAAACATATAAAAAATATAGAATTAGTTCAAAATAAACTTGCACAATTAAGATATATAGATGAAGTTATCACTCAACTGCAAAAAGAGAGGGGTCTTTCAGCAATTTATTATGAAAATAAATCTGAAAAATATGCTCTTGCTTTAAATATACAGAGGAAAAAAACAGACTTTTTTATAAACAAGGCATCTAAACATATAGATACAAAAGAGTTAATCCTTAAACGTCAAAAAGCCATTAAAACAATAAACACTACACAATCACGAAGATTTGAAGCTTTTATGAACTATACAAACTTAATTAAATCTCTTTTAACACAATCTGAATTACTTATATTAAAAACACAAAATTCTGATATAAAAAACTCTCTGCTATACTATAATCATTTAAATATTATGCAAGAATCAGCTGGTCAACTTAGAGCAATAATTGGTTCTATATTAACTACAAAAACTATCTCTAAACAGGAATACAATGAGATAATTATACTAAATAGAGTTTTTGATGAACATTATAAGAGTGTAAAAGGAAATATTGAACTAGAGCTATCATTTGAAAAAGAGAGCATTAAGTCTGCACTATCAACTATTGCTCTAATAACTAGTATCACTAGTTTAGATGACAAAATAATACAAGAGATAGATATGAAGCCATTAACATGGTTTGACGTAGCTACATCTCGGGTCAATGTAGTGAGAGAAAGTATAATTCAAGAGATGATTCATATTGATGATGTTGTTGATAATTCAATGAAAGAAGCAGATGCTATTGCTATGAGACATTTAATACTCTGGTCTTCTGGTTCAATCATAATTATCATAGCCCTTCTTGCAGCTTTGATGCTATCAAAAAGACTTATAGCAAAACAAAAGTTGCTAAAAAATTACAAAGATGTTATTGACAACAATCCAAATTCAATTGTTTCAAAAACTGATAAACATGGAATTATTACCTATGTTAATGATAATTTTTGTCAAATTGCACAATACACTAGAGATGAGTTAATTGGTAAACCACATAATATTGTAAGACATAAAGATGTGGATGCGGATATTTTTAAAGATTTATGGCAAACAATAAAATCTGGAAAAACATGGACAGGTATTGTAAAAAATAGAGCGAAGGATGGTTCAGTTTACTGGGTTGATGCTTCAATATCTTCTATTTATAACGATAAAGGGGAATTGGTTGAGTACATTGCCATGCGACATAATATTACAGAGATGGTGCTTCAAAACAAAGAGGTAGAGCGTACTCAAAAAGAACTTATTTATAGACTAGGAGAGTCTGTAGAATCTCGTTCAAAAGAGAGTGGAAATCATGTAAGACGAGTCGCCCACTACTCAAAAATACTTGGATTGTTATATGGATTAGATGAAGAGGAATCAGAAGTTCTGTTTATTGCTTCAACTATGCATGATATGGGGAAAATTGCTATTCCAGATTCTATTTTACTTAAACCTGGAAAACTTGATAAAGATGAGTTTAATATAATGAAAACACACTCAAAAATAGGTTATAAACTTCTTGCTGGTTCAAACCTTCCAATCTTAAAAATAGCATCTACAATCGCCTATGAACATCATGAACATTTCAATGGTGCTGGCTACCCTCTAGGAATCAGAGAAAATGATATCTCAATCTATGCTCGCATAGTAGCAATTGCAGATGTATTTGATGCTTTAATATCAGATAGAGTATATAAAAAAGCATGGAATTTAGATAAGGTTTTAGAACTATTTAAAAATGAATCAGCTGAACAATTTGACCCAGTTTTAGTAAAACTATTAATTGAAAATATAGATAAATTTATGAAAATCAAAGTAAAATTTGAAGATGTACAAGTATAAAGATAATTATTTACAGATAGTGCTAAATCTTTTGCACTATCTGTAAGAGTTTCATCTAAATCAAAAAATATAAGTGACTTAGTGTAAAAAGTGACGAACTTCTGAGAAATAAAGGCTCATTCCAAACTCATTTGCAGCATCTACAATCTCTTCATCACGGATGCTTCCACCAGGCTCGATTACATTTTTGATTCCAGCTTCTGCCGCAGCATCTATGCTGTCACGGAATGGGAAGAATGCTTCAGATGCTAAAGCTGCGCCAGTAACATCAAGCCCCATATCTTTTGCTTTTTTAAGCGCACATTGAGCAGCATCTACACGAGAGGTCATACCCATACCAACAGCAACCATTGCAGCATCTTTAACGTATACTACACAGTTTGATTTTGTAAGGCTAGCTACTTTATAAGCTATCTCAAGGTCTTTCATCTCTTCAGCTGATGCAGAGTTTTTAGATACTAACTTAGCATTTTTAACCTCATCAGATCCAACTTTATCAGCATCTTGAAAAACAAATCCACCATCTATATGTTTGAAATCTTTTTTATCATTAGCAAGAATAAGTTTATCTGTTCCCATTTCAAAAAGTTTTATTCGTTTTTTCTTTGCAAATACTTCTTGAGCTTCAGGAGTTATACGACCAGCGATAATAACTTCTAAGAAAATTTCATTCATCTTCTCTGCCATCTCTTTAGTTACTATACCATTAACAGCGACAACACCACCAAAAGCAGAAACAGGATCACATTTTAGAGCTTCAACATATGCATCAAGTAAATTATCTTTAATAGCGAAGCCACAAGGATTGCCATGTTTAGAGATACAAACAGCATTATCATCACCAAAGGCAGATGCAATTTTAACAGCACCATTCATGTCATTTAAGTTGTTAAAACTAGCTTCACCTTTAAGTGTTGTGAAGTTGTTTGCAAAGTGATTATCAAACTCATATAATGCACCTTTTTGATGAGGGTTTTCACCATATCTGGTAGCCATAACTTTATTTCCAACTATGAATTGTTTCTCACCAAAACCTTCATTGAAACGCTCGTTCATATAGTTTGCAATCATAGAATCATAAGCTGCTGTATGCTCATAAGCTTTTATCATGTATGAACGGCGGAACTCTTTTGTATTTTTCTCATTCTCAATCGCATCTATAACTTCTGAGTAATCTTGCACATCTGTAACAATAATAACTGCATCAAAGTTTTTGGCAGCGCTCCTAACCATTGCTGGTCCACCGATGTCAATATTTTCTATAATATCATCAAAGTCATCAGTACGCTCAATAGTTTCTTTAAATGGGTAAAGGTTTACACACACTAAGTCTATTGATTCAACACCTAACTCTTTTGCTTGGTCTAAATGTGACTGTTTATCACGACGGTGAAGGATTCCACCATGAACATAAGGGTTTAAAGTTTTAACACGACCTTCAAAACACTCAGGAAATTTTGTAACTTCATCAATCTCAATAGCTGATATACCAGCTTCAACTAACTTCTTATAAGTTCCGCCAGTTGAGATAATCTCATAACCATTTTTTACTAAAGAGTTACAAAACTCAACTATACCTGCTTTATCACTAACGCTTACTAATGCTCTTTTTGCCAAAGGAATCTCCAAGTTACTCTAGTTCCCATGCAGAAGCTTGGGAACGAGGATATAAAATATTAATCGAATTTTATCTAAATAGAGTTTATAAAATGGTAAACTTAACAAAATTAATTTAAAGATATAAATATGAAAAATATAGCAATTCTTTATTCGGATGCTAATAAAGCACTAGGTATCATAAAAACTTCTAGAGAGGAAGATTTTTTAAAATTATTTGGGTGTAAATAAGATGCAAGAGATACTAGACATACTTACTTTTAAAACTATGATAAGCAAAGATATGCTTCTTATATTTTACTATCTTGGTGCTATTGTCGTTCCATTTATTATATTTTTATACACAAAAAGCATATATAAACCTGTACAAAAGAATGTACCTAAAGTTTTTATGATTTTTATAGCTATGTTTATTTTTATGGAGATACTTTGGAGAATGATGTTTGAGTTTTTGATAGCATTTTTACAGATAAGGGATGCGTTAGTTTTATAGATTTATATATGCATTCCCAAGCTGTAGCTTGGGAACGAGAGAGAGCTTAGGAATAAGAGAAACTAAATATCTCTTTCAATTACACGTTTAAAAGTATTGAAGTAGTTATCTTTTAACTCATCCATTGACATTGTAACATCGTTACATCTAAAAGTGTCTCCACCAATAGTTCCGATCTTTTCTACACTCATAGATTCATCAAGCATAGCTTCAAAAGCTTCTATATTTTCTTCTTTTACTTCGATGATTGCACGACTCATTGACTCTGCAAATATATCACGCTCATCAGACACGCTCATCTCGACATCACAACCACGACCCGATGTTGCAGACATCTTAGCTAGTGCTATTGCAACACCACCACTTGATGCATCTTTTGCACATTCTAGTAAGTGTTTTTTATTAGCTTCAATAACTAAATCCCAAAGAGCTAACTCATTTTTATAGTTAATCTCAGGAATCATTCCGGCAACAGTTCCACAAATCTCTTTCATATAAAGAGATCCACCAAACTCTGACTTACTCTCTCCAACTAGATAAAGAGCAGTTCCATCATTTTGAAAAGAAGACATTAAGACATTGTTTTCATCATCATTTACACCAACAGTAGCTATCGAAGGAGTTGGGAAAACTCCAACACCATTTGTTTCATTGTATAACGATACATTTCCACCAATTACTGGGGTAGTTAGCTCTTTACAAGCCTCTTTGATACCATCACAAGCTTGACCAAACTGCCACATAACTTCTGGGTTTTCTGGATTACCAAAGTTAAGACAATCTGTAATAGCAAGTGGACGAGCACCAGACATTGCTACGTTTCTACCTGCTTCAATAGTTGCCGCAGCTCCACCACCGCGAGGGTCAATATAGCAAAAACGAACATTACAATCAGCAGACATCGCTAATGCTTTTCCATTTTCTTTTACACGGATTACTGAAGCGTCAAGCATACCACCATTTTTGATAGTATTTGTTTGTACCATTGAATCATACTGAGTATAAATCCAAGACTTATCTACAACTTCCATAGATTTTATAAGTGTATTAAATGCATCTTGATTTGATACTTTATCAAAATTATCTATAGTTACAGACTTGATTTCATCCAAATAAGCTGGTTTACTCATAGGACGATTAAGTTCTGGTGCTTCTTCACTTACTGGATCTACTGGAACCTCAGCACATTTTTCACCATGCCAAAATAGTTCCATATTTCCAGTATCTGTTACTTCACCAACAACAGCAGCATCTAAATCCCATTTTTCAAAAATATCAATGATAGCTTGTTCTGAACCTTTTTTAGCACATAAAAGCATACGCTCTTGACTCTCAGAAAGCATAAAGTCATAAGGAGTCATATTTTCTTCACGAGCAGGAACTTTGTCTAGGTGCATTATCATACCACTCCCAGAACGACCAGCCATCTCAAAAGCTGAAGATGTTAGACCAGCTGCACCCATATCTTGGATACCAACAACATGGTCAGTTTTGAAAAGTTCCATACAAGCTTCAAGTAGAAGTTTTTCAGTAAATGGATCACCAACTTGAACAGTAGGACGAAGAGATTTCGATTCTTCAGTAAAGCTATCAGATGACATTACTGCACCACCAAGTCCATCACGACCAGTTTTTGCACCAACATACATTACAGGATTACCAGTACCCTCAGCAACTCCAAGAAAAATCTCATCTGCTTTTGCAATACCAAGGTTAAATGCATTTACTAGAATATTTCCATTGTAACAATCATCAAAAGAAACTTCACCACCAATAGTTGGAACACCCATACAGTTACCATAACCACCGATTCCCTCAGTTACACCACGAACTAGGTAACGCTGATGCTTAGAGATATCATCATCATTTAAAACATTTCCAAATCTAAGTGCATTTAGTGAAGCTACAGGACGAGCACCCATAGTAAATACATCACGCATAATCCCACCAACACCAGTTGCAGCACCTTGATAAGGTTCTATAAAACTAGGATGATTGTGTGATTCCATTTTAAATACAGCCGCATAACCATCACCGATATCGATAACACCAGCATTTTCACCAGGACCTTGAATAACCCAAGGAGCTTTAGTTGGAAAACCTTTTAAGTGTACTTTTGATGATTTGTAAGAACAATGCTCACTCCACATAGCTGAGAAGATCCCAAGCTCCACAAGGTTCGGCTCACGCTTTAAAATCTCTTTAATATGTGTATAGTCTTCTTGGCTAAGTTTATGGTTTGCTAGTTGTTCTTCAATGTTTTCAAGTTGTTGGCTCACGATGGAATC
>Ga0256842_1001780_pt1 | contig 16619 bp, 18 predicted proteins | sample 4559240metaG_FD_185973 | JGI IMG/M metagenome (GOLD analysis project Ga0256842, IMG submission 185973) | Hydrothermal vent microbial communities from Guaymas Basin, Mexico - 4559-240 | ecosystem: Environmental > Aquatic > Marine > Hydrothermal vents | place: Mexico: Guaymas Basin | collected...
TTAAATGTAAAACTAAAATATCTTGATAGTTGGCTTCAAAAGAGAAACGAGGTAGCAAACAGATATTTAAATGAGATAAAAAATGATAAAATAAAACTTCCAAAAGTAAAAAAAGATATTTATCATGCTTGGCATCTGTTTGTAATTCAAGTAAAAAATAGAGATAAATTTAGAAAATATTTAGATAAAAATGGTATTCAAAGTGGTATTCATTATCCTATTGCTTTACCGAAATTAAAGGCTTATAATATTGAATGTCCTTTTAAGGCTTGTAAAGAGGATAAATATCTCGTATCCCTACCAATAGGGGAGCATTTAGAAAAAGATGAAATTGATAAAATTATAAAGGTAATCAATAAAAAATAAAATGAAATATATGCTTATTCCCTTGTTTTTATTATCCCTCAGCTTTAATAAAACTGTGAATAAGTTTAAATCTTCATTAAAATATATATTTAATGGAAAATAAATATAACAAATTGTAAAATAATTTTATTAAATATTAAAGAATAGGAGATGATGTGAAAAAGATCGAAGCTATCATAAAACCATTTAAACTTGAAGATGTAAAAGATGCCTTAAGCGAAGTAGAAATAAGCGGTATGACCTTAAGCGAAGTAAAGGGATATGGTAGGCAACAAGGGCATAGTGAACTTTATAGAGGTGCTGAATATGTAGTTGATTTTTTACCTAAAATCAAAATAGAAATTGTTGTAAAAAATGAAGATGTGGATAAGGCAGTAACCGCTATTATAAAATCCGCAAAAACTGGAAAAATAGGTGACGGTAAAATATTTATAAGCAGTATAGAAAGAGTTATAAGAATAAGAACAAACGAAGAAAATGAAGAGGCGATATAGCCTCTTTCATAGCTATCTAATTTAGCAGTTTAACCGCTATGATGGTTAAAATGGTGCCTACAACGATAGATATACTTATATGTTCGTTTAAAAAAATAGCACTTAAAATAATAGCTGAAAATGGCACGAAAAATATAAAACTACTAACTTCTCCGGCTCCCAATCTTTCTATACCGAGAAAATAGATACTATTTGCATAAGTGGTAGCAAGCAGAACCAAGGAGGCTATGTTTATCCAAAACAGATAATCAAACGAAGAATATTTTATAGTATCAAAGTTTACAAAAAAGAGTCCATCTATCAAAACCGTTACAATATATAGATAAAATGTAAAAACGATTGGAGATATTTTGGTCGATTTTGCACTAATGATAGTCAATATAGGCCAAAGTAAAGAGGCAAGAATAAAGTAAAGATTTTGGATAACCATTATCTCTTTTGTGTCAAATTTCCACACATTTAGCATACTCATAACACCTATCGCTCCTACACCAAGGGCAAAAGCATCTTTTTTTGTCATCTTTTTTTTACCAAGAAAAACTAAAAATATAAATGTATTTATAGGCACGAGAGTAGTAACCAATGCACCTCCAAGGGATGCTGTACCATAAGTTGTTCCGAGAAAATAGTACCTCATGTATGCTATCAGAACTATCGAAGAGATAAGCACTATCAAAAAAGTTTTAAAGTCGATCTTGAAAGATTTTTTTAAAACTATGATGATGGGTATCATGGTAAGTGCCGTTGCCCCAAATCTAAAAAATATCATATCGTAAGCATCGATATATCTTGATAATACTTTGGCATTTATCCAAGAGGCTCCCCAGCCTATCATAGCCAGAAAAAGAAGTATGTAAAATAGATTTTTATCGTTTTTCACCCAATCCCCTACTTAAAAAAATATTTCTATATCTGTATTTTATCCAATTTTTTTGATAAAATACAGTATAATATTGCTTTTTATAGGGAGATTTGATTGAAAAGAGTTGTATATTTTTTAATTGTTATTGTATTGGTTGTAGTCGCTTATTTTTCTATCTTTGATTATTTTAAAAACGGTGGAATTAAAATATTGCAAGACAATACAGCACAAATCAAAAAAACAGACGAAACATATCTGCACTATAAAATCTACAATAAAAAACTACTTCACAAGTACAAATGTGATTATAGAATAGTTGTCGTAAAAAAAGATAGCAATTATATAATACCCAAGATAAAATTAAGAAAGGGGGCAAACTCATCTGTTTTTGTCGCTATTTTACCAAACGGAGAGATAAAAGATGTTAGGATAAGTAAAAATTTAAACGATATTTTTGATAAAAAGTTCATATCCAAAATCAAATCCCAAAAATACAATGACACAAAAAATGCGGTTATTAAGATCACGGAACAATTTTTGGATAGAGAAATTGAATTTAAAAAATAGAAAAATTATATACTACATAGTTTGGGGATTTGTACTATTTTATTTCTATCAAGAATTTGCAAAAACAGATCCCTTCGGTAAAAATTCCGCTTTTTATCAAGAGGGTTGTAAAACTATAAAGATAAAGGCGGAAAAAGTTTTGAAGTATGATGGCTTAAGTAACGATAAAATACATTATAAAACCGGCAGTCTCCACTCTCTATAAAAAGCAATCATTCTCAAAGATAAACCAAATACAAATATCAAAGATATTGTTGTCGAGTTTAAATATCCGAAAAATTGAACAGCATACAAACAAGTAGCCATAAAAACCGATACAGTTGCATAAAATCCACTTGTTAAGATAACAGGAACTTCATTTATAAGAACATCTCTTAGGACACCTCCTCCGATAGCGGTACTAAGAGAAAGTATCACAATTCCAAAAAAGTTAAAGTTATTTTGCAAGGCCACAAGTGCACCGGATATGCTAAAAGATGCCAAACCTACAGCATCACTCAATATAAATATCTTAAATCTTTCTACACTCTTTTTTTTAGAGATTTGCAAAATTAGTGCAAATAGTATCACTGTTATCACTATCATTGAAGGTGTAGAGTCTTTTAAAGACAAAGGTATTCTTTCTACAATTATATCCCTAAGAATCCCTCCACCAAGAGCAGTCAAAAAAGCAAACAAAACCACACCTAAAAGATCAAGCTTTTTTCTTACGGCTATCAAAAATCCACTCAAAGCAAAAGCCCCTATGCCAACAATGTCAGCTATATCGAGTATATTTATATCCAAATTCGTCTCCGTTTATCCATTTATAAAATTATATCATAGATTTTATTCAGCTAAATCCAATAAAATTTTAAACTAACCTTAAACATACTCTTGTTCAAAAAGTTCTACTATAAAATTATCGTCAGTTTACAAGTCTTTTTAATTTCTGCCATCGCAACCTTGCTGACAGATAGCTTTTTACCTTTATTTTTATTGTAATATAGACAGAAATGGGCAAGTTAGCCGGTGGCTAAAAATTAATTTTAATTATCATGAAAAGATAATTATAGCAATAAGAGAGAGAAAAATAGTTATTTTCATGGGATTGGCTAGCTTTTTTAAAAACTTTTATGTCGCTAAATTTTCTTTAAATTTTTAATATGATAAAATATGGTTTATTTTAAAGTAAGGAAATTTTGTGAGATTATTTGGAACTGACGGTGTCAGAGGAAAAGCGGGAGAAAAACTTGATGCAATGACTGCCATGAGACTCGCAATGGCTGTCGGTATTTATTTCAGAAAAGAATCTACAAGCAATATGATAATAGTCGGAAAAGATACCAGAAGAAGTGGCTATATGATAGAAAATGCCATAGTTTCAGGACTTACTGCAGTAGGATACAATGTTATACAAATAGGTCCTATGCCAACCCCTGCCATAGCATTTTTGACTGAAGATATGAGATGCGATGCCGGCATTATGATTAGTGCATCACACAATCCTTTCTATGATAATGGGATAAAGTTTTTTGATAAAAAAGGCAATAAATTAAATACTTCGATTGAGCAAGAGATAGAAAAGATATATTTTAACGATGAAATTATAAATAAAAATCAAAAAACAGCTCTCGATATAGGAAAATCAAAAAGGATAGACGATGTCATCGGAAGATATATCGTACATATTAAAAATTCATTTCCAAAAGATATGACACTAAATGGCATAAGGATAGTCGTCGATACAGCAAATGGGGCAGCTTATAAAGTAGCTCCGACTATTTTTAAAGAGTTGGGAGCAGAAGTATTTGTTATAAATGACAACCCAAATGGGAGCAATATCAACAAATCATGTGGAGCATTACATCCGGAAGCTTTGAGTGCAGAGGTGAAAAAGGTGAGGGCTGATATAGGCTTTGCACTTGACGGGGATGCCGACAGACTTGTTGTGGTAGATGAAAAGGGTAAAACTATCGACGGAGATAAGCTTATCGGAGCTTTGGCAGTATATTTAAAACAAGAAAATAAATTGTCCAATAGTGCCATATCAGCAACAGTAATGAGCAATCAAGCACTCGAAGACTATCTGTCCAAAAAAAATATCTCTCTTTTTAGATGTGATGTGGGAGATAAAAATGTACTTGAAGTCCTACAGAAAAAAGATTTAAATTTTGGAGGAGAGCAAAGTGGACATATCATACTAAGTGATTATGCAAAAACGGGAGATGCACTTGCAAGTGCATTACAAGCTATAGCATTTGTTATAAAAAGTGGTAAAAAAACAAGTGAAGCCCTTAATATCTTTGAACTATATCCTCAACTTCTTGAAAATATACCGGTAAATTCAAAAAAACCTCTTAAATCCATCGAGGGTTACACTAAATTGATAGAAAAATTAAACAAATCAGGCATAAGAACACTTATAAGATACTCTGGCACAGAAAATCTTTTAAGAATTTTACTTGAGGGAAAAGATAGAGAAACACTGCAAGAGGAGATGAAAAACTTAAAAAGTTTTTTAAAAAGAGTTTTGAGTGATTAAATCATTTTGGATATTTGCTCTCTCTTTTCTTGGTATATTTATAATAGATCAAAACATAAAAGCCATTTTTCTTGATGGTTTTAACTATGCAAATGAGTGTATCACTTTTTCCTTAACTTTAAACAAAGGCATAGCTTTTTCTATGCTTTCTTTTCTTGGAGAAAATTTAAAATACATACAAATAGTCTTAATAGTATCCATATTTATCTATATTTTCATAAAAAAAGATATTTTTAAACGGTATTCTCTTCCTCTTGGCATACTTCTTGGTGCAGGCTGTAGCAATATTTACGATAGATTTATTCATGGAGGAGTTGTTGATTATGTATATTGGCATTGCGGATTTAATTTTGCTATATTTAATTTTGCAGATGTTGCCATAGACATATCGATAGCCATCATCTTTTTTTTAAACTATCTCAAAAAGGGGAAATCTTCTGCAAGTTAAAATCAAATTCAATAAAAAATATAAAATAATTTGCATTTAATATTTTCATTCGATACAATTTCATTGTAAAAGCATTCAAATAGGAGAAATATTGAAAAATTTAATCATTGTCGAATCTCCGGCAAAAGCAAGAACTATAAAAAATTTTCTTGGAAAAGATTATACAGTTATTGCAAGCAAAGGACACATAAGGGATTTGCCAAAAAGCTCTTTTGGTATCAAAATCGAAGATAAAACTTTTAAACCCGAATACAGGGTTAGCAGAGACCATTCAAAAACAGTAAAAGAGATAAAAGAACTCGCAAAAAAAAGTGATGAAATCTTTATCGCAACTGATGAAGATAGAGAAGGGGAAGCGATAGGCTATCATATAGCAAAAGCTATAGGCAAAGATCCCGAAAAACTTCCACGAATAGTTTTTCATGAAATAACAAAAAATGCTATACAAAAAGCTCTTGACAATCCAAGAACCATAGATACAAATAACTTTAATGCTCAACAAGCAAGAAGACTGCTCGATAGAATAGTAGGTTACAAACTATCCCCGCTATTGGCTTCAAAGATACAAAAAGGTTTAAGTGCAGGTAGAGTTCAAAGCTCGGCACTTAAGATAGTGATAGATAGAGAAAGAGAGATAAAAGCATTCAAACCACAAGAGTATTGGTCCGTAGAGGCTATATTTAACAAAACTATTGAAGCTAACTTGGTAGAGTTTGAAGGCAACAAAATATCCAAAATGACTATCACAAATGCCGATAGGGCAAAATATATAGAAAAAATAGTCAAAAATGAGAATTTTAAAGTTGAAAACATTGAAACAAAAGAGAGAAAAACAACAACTCCTCCGCCTTTTATGACTTCATCTTTACAACAAGCTTCATCAAACCAACTCGGATACTCACCGAAAAAGACTATGATGATAGCACAAACTTTGTATGAAGGAGTTATGACACATAAGGGAAATATGGGTGTTATCACCTACATGAGAACCGACTCTTTAAATATAGCCAAAGAGGCGATAGAGGAGGTTAGAGAAACCATAGAAAAGAGTTTCGGCAAAAAGTATCTAAGCCCCAAAGTAAAATACTACACAACAAAGTCAAAAGGTGCTCAAGAGGCACACGAAGCGATAAGACCGACAAATCTTGACTTTACTCCTCAAATTGCTAAAGATTATCTAAAAAACGATGAGCTTAGACTATATACTCTTATTTACAACAGATTTCTTGCAACTCAAATGAAAGATGCTGTTTTTGAAACTCAAAATATTATTTTTTCAAGCAATTCATCAAAATTTAAAGCAAGTGGAAGAAGATTGAAATTTGATGGTTTTTATAAAGCTACAGGATATAAAGAGAAAGATAAACTTTTACCCGTCTTAAAAATAGGAGAGAGTGTAACGGTAGAAAACCTTGAAGCCTTGCAACATTTTACCGAACCTCCTTCAAGATATTCTGAAGCAAGTCTTATCAAAAAGCTTGAATCTCTCGGCATAGGCAGACCCTCGACTTATGCTCCTACCATCTCTATACTTGTAGCAAGAAAATATATAGAGATAGAAAAAAAACAATTAATTCCCACTGAAATAGCTTTCAAGGTGATAGAACTTCTTGAAAAGCATTTTAGCAATATAGTAGATAGCTCTTTTACGGCAAACATGGAAGAAACTCTTGATAAAATAGCCGAAGGAAAAGAGGATTGGCAAAAAATTTTATGGGAATTTTATGAGCCGTTTATAAAAAATGTAGAAAAGGGTAAAAAAGAGATAAAAAGTCAAAAAGTCGTTATACCCATAGGAGAAAAATGCCCTGAATGCGGTAGCGAACTTGTTAAAAGGCAAGGACGATTTGGAGAATTTATCTCTTGCAGTGCTTTTCCAAAATGCAAATATACAAAAAACATAGCTCAAAAGAAAAAAGAGCCGATAAAAATAGGGGTAAAATGCCCTGAATGCGGGGGAGAACTTCTGGAAAGAATCTCAAGAAGAGGTAAGTTTTACGGATGCTCAAATTACCCTAAATGCAAATTTGTATCTACATACCTTCCAACCGATAAAATATGCGAAAAGTGTGGAGGTATGATGGCAAAAAGAACATATAGAAAAAAAGAAGTCTTAGAATGTATCAAATGCAAAGAAAGGATAGAGTTAGAATGAAGATTGGTATAGTTTCTGATAGCCATAAAAAGATAGATTTATTGAAAGAAGCGATAGAAAGACTCAAAAATGACGGAGCAGAATATCTTATACATGCAGGAGATATAGTTTTAAAAGAAAGTTTAGACATATTAAAAGAGAGTAAACTACCCTATCAAGCCGTCATTGGAAATAACGACACACATCTTATAAAGTTTCTTGATGATTACAATCTTTTTCAAGAACCTCATTACTTTAAAATAGGCAACATAGAGGCCAAGCTTATGCATTTACCACACTATCTTAATAATGATGCCAAACTTATCATATATGGTCATACACACTACTTTGATGCCAAAGTCGAACAAGGAACATTATATATCAATCCGGGTGAAATTTGTGCAAGAAAAAAACCTTTAAGTGAATTTGTTATGATAGAAAACGAGGATGATTTTTGGATGGTTAATTATTACCGAAAAGATATAAACTCCTCTTCTAAAAAATATAAAGTTTCACAAACAAAATTGGACAAGGTAAAAAGTTGAAAACTATATATTTATGTGCTATTTGTAATGTTTCAAGCGGAAATTGTAGTGAAGATTGTGCTTTCTGCACTCAAAGTGCTTACAATGGAGCCAAGATAGACACTTATAAACAAAAAGATGAACAAATCATACTAAAAGAAGCTTATCTTGCAAAACAAAATAGAGCATCAGGCTTTTGTCTTGTGACGGCGGGAAAGGGGCTTGATGATAAAAAGCTTGATTTCATTTGCCATATCGCCACTAAGATAAAAAAAGAGATCGATATCAACCTTATAGCTTGTAACGGCACCGCTACCATAGAGCAGCTCAAAGAGTTAAAAAAAGCAGGAATTGGCAGTTATAATCACAATCTTGAAACAAGCAGAGAGTACTATAAAAAGATATGCACTACTCATGGCTGGGAAGAGAGATTTCAAACTTGCCTAAACATCAAAGAGGTCGGGATAAAACTCTGTACCGGTGGTATATTTGGTCTTGGAGAGAGTAATGAAGACAGAATCTCTTTTGTAAAATCCCTGCAAGAATTGAAACCGACATCAACACCTTTAAACTTCTTTCATCCAAATCCAAAACTTCCTCTTCCTCATAAAATTATGGATACGAATGAAGCATTAAAATGGATAAGATACACAAAAGAAAAACTTAAAAATTCAATTATTATGATAGCCGGTGGCAGAGAGATAACTTTCAAAGACAGATGGATGGAAATCTTTGATATGGGGGCAAACTCCATAGTTATAGGAAACTACTTAACTACAAAAGGAGATGAACCTGATAGAGATATACAAACCATTGAAAAGCTTGGCTACAGTATAGCCCAAAACTGTCAATAGTTATAAAAACCGCAAGGAAAAATTTTGGTTAATGAGAGCATTATAACCATTATAACAATCTCCATCATAATTATATCCACTCCATATTTTTCAAAATTGATAAGATTGCCGATAACTCCGGTAGAGATTATGCTTGGCTCCATAGCGGGGTATTATGGACTGATAGTTGAAAATGAGATATTTACTGTCATTTCGGAGGTCGGTTTTTTATATCTTATGTTCCTTGCCGGTAGCGAAGTAGATTTAAGAATTCTAAAAAATATAGATATTAAGATATTTAAAAACAGTATAATATACATATCTCTTTTGTATCTGTTCTCCTTTTTATCTTCATACTACTTAAACCTCAGCAATATTTTTATCATAACCATGCCCCTTATATCCGTGGGGCTAATCATAACCCTTTTTAAAGAGTATGGAAAAGACGAAAAGTGGTTGGATATGGCGATGACCGTCGGAATACTCGGAGAAGTTATTAGTATAACTCTTGTTACTTTTGCAAGTGCGGCACTCAATTTTGGAATTGGCAGTAAATTTTATGAAACCATTACAATACTTTTTCTATTTTTATCTGCTATTGCCGTTATATTTAGATTTTTAGAAATACTTTTTTGGTGGTATCCTGGTATAAAAACTTTTCTAATGCCCCATTTTGACAGTGATGAAAAAGATATAAGGATTTCAATATCCATATTTTTTATACTTATAGCTATCACTCTATATCTTCACCTTGAGATAGCTTTCGGTGCATTCATAGCGGGGATATTTATATCGACTTTCTTTAAACACAAAGAGGAATTAACTCACAAACTATCATCTTTTGGTTTTGGATTTTTAGTGCCTCTATTTTTTATATACATAGGAACTACACTAAAAATAAATGTTTTACTAAATCCAAACATTCTATACACTTCTTTGTTGATTACTATTCTCATGATAGGCATGAGAGTTATCGGCTCACTTATAGTCTTTTTTCAACTAAATATAAAGCAGAGAGTGCTATTTGGGCTTTCTCACTCTATGCCGTTAACTCTTCTTGTTGCTGTTGCAGCGATAGCTTACAACTCAAAAACGATAGACAAAGCGACATACTACTCTTTTATATTGGCAAGTATTTTTGAAGTTATTTTTGCTATGATTTTTATAAAGATTATAGTATCTTTTTTTCAAAGAAGTTCTACCAGATAACCATTTGAATTTTTTTTGATTTTATATCTATAATCGCCGTCTAAAGTCAAAACTACTCTGTAAAAACTACCGTGATTTCCCAATACGATATGTTTAAAAGGAGAATTTTCGATATTCAATGTTTTTGTATAAAAAGCAACTTTTCTTTTAAAGTCTATTACGATTTTATATGGTTTTGAAAAAAACATTTCTCTTATCATTTTATCACTATTTTTTATAAGCAAACGATTTTTATCAACCATTATGGACAAGAACTTAAACACTTTTATCATTTTTGGTTCAATTTTTTTAGGCTTATCTTCTATCTTAATTTTAGAATTGCTTAGAACAATATCTTTATGCCAATCTACTTTTTTATCGACTTTATAGCTCAAATTTTTAATACTTCCATCAACATTTAAAACCTTAAATGTTACATTTTTAATAACTCTTGTAGAACTTGGCAATTTTATCTTTTTTATTTTTAAATATTTTAAACCACTTGACACATTAGTTGCTTTTCCTAATGTTTTACTTGAAACAACAGGTTTAAAAGGGTTGTCCCTTGCAAATAAAACAGTAACTAAAAAAATTGACAATAGTATAATCTTTCTCATTTTTTCTCCCTAACTATTTCCCGGCTCAAGCTGAAGCAATTCAAAATAATTTTTTTGCAATGTAGCATTATTTTTCTTGTATGATTTTATCTGTTGTTGCAATTCACTCTTTCTCTCTTGAAGATTTAAAAGAATTTCAAGAGAATTTTTACCAAACAACAAATCCCCCACATAAACACCGAGTGCAACAACCATTACAACAAGAAAGGCTATCTTTAAAACAAAAGATAACCTATCCTTTTTATCATAAGAAAATTCATCAAGAACTCGCTGTTTTTTATCCATTTAACTATTTAAACAACTCTTTGCCAAGATATTCTCCAAGCCCAATCTCTCTTTCTATACTTAAAAGTCTATTGTATTTGGCTATTCTCTCGCTTCTTGCAGGAGCTCCCGTCTTTATCTGAGCCGTATTTAAAGCTACAACAAAATCAGCTATAAAAGCATCTTCACTTTCACCGCTTCTATGACTTACCACACAAGTATAGCCATTTCTATATGCAAGTCTAATAGTCTGCATAGTTTCACTAACAGTTCCTATCTGATTGAGTTTGATAAGTATGGAGTTTGCCACTTTTTTATCTATACCTTCTTGAAGATATTTTGAGTTTGTAACAAAAAGATCGTCGCCCACAAGCTGTATCTTATCTCCAAGCTTTTCACTCATAATCTTCCAACCATCCCAATCATCTTCTGCCAAACCGTCCTCTATAGATACGATAGGAAAATTGTCAACCAAATTTGCATAATAGTCAACCATTTCAACCGAACTTAAAGCCTTTCCTTCGCTTGTCAATTGATATTTTCCATCTTTATAAAATTCACTACTTGCAGGATCCATAGCTATAGCTATCTCGTCGCCCGGCTTATATCCTACTTTTTCTATAGCTTTTACCATATACTCCAAAGGCTCTACATTGTTCTTAAAATCCGGAGCAAAACCACCCTCATCTCCAAGTCCGGTAGAGTAACCATCTTCCGAAATAAGTTTTTTCAAAGTGTGATAAACTTCACTTGCAGCTCTTATAGACTCTTCGAAACTCTCAAAGCCTAAGGGCATGATCATATACTCTTGAAAATCCACATTATTGTCAGCATGACTTCCGCCATTTATAATATTTAGCATAGGAGATGGTAGCACCATGGCATTACTTCCGCCTATATACTTATAAAGAGGCATTCCTAAGCTTGATGCTGCAGCTCTAGCAACCGCCATAGATACTCCAAGTGCTGCATTTGCACCCACTTGAGCATAGTTATCCGTTCCATCACACTCTTTTATAACGGCATCTATTTCCGCTTGATTAAAAGGCGAAAGTCCCACCAATGCATCTGCCAAAATAGTATCTACATTTTCACAAGCTTTTAAAACACCTTTTCCGAAATATCTCTCTTTTTCTCCATCTCTAAGTTCGATAGCCTCTTTACTTCCAGTACTTGCACCACTTGGAACTATCGCACTCTCTTGTGTGCCATCACTCAATATGACAGTTGTTTTTACCGTAGGATTACCTCTGCTGTCAAGCACCTCTTCCGCAAAAATATCTTCGATATAAATCACTTCTCTTCTCCTTTTGTTTGTTCAATCGGCTCAAAGCCCATTGCTTTTTTGAGATCATTTTCTATCTCTTTCGCCAACTCTTTATCCTCTTTCAAATAAGCTTTTACTTTTTCTCTTCCTTGTCCTAATTTTTTATCTTTATAGCTAAACCAAGACCCACTCTTGTCCACAACATCAAGCTTAACACCATAATCTATAAGCTCTCCTTCTTTGGAGATACCCTCTCCAAACATTATATCAAATTCTGCTATTTTAAAAGGAGGGGCAACTTTATTTTTAACCACTTTGGCTTTTACTCTGTTTCCTATGCTTTCTTCAGCTTGTTTTAAAGTAGCTATTCTCCTTACATCAAGTCTTACACTCGCATAGAACTTCAAAGCATTTCCACCTGTTGTAGTTTCAGGACTGCCATAACCCATCATACCTATCTTCATTCTTATTTGATTTATAAATATAACAGTCGTGTTCATTTTGTGAAGTATGCCGGTTAACTTTCTAAGAGCTTGGCTCATAAGTCTTGCTTGAAGCCCTACATGAGTATCTCCCATATCTCCGTCTATCTCGCTTTTTGGAGTTAAGGCCGCCACAGAATCTATAACGATAAGATCAACCGCTCCACTCCTTGCTATACTCTCCACTATATCCAAAGCTTGTTCGCCATAATCAGGCTGAGAAACCAAAAGATTATCGGTATCTACTCCTAAATTTTGTGCATATTTTACATCAAGTGCATGTTCGGCATCTACAAAAGCACAAATTCCACCTTTTTTTTGAGCTTCGGCAGTTATTTGAAGAGCAAGGGTAGTCTTTCCTGAACTTTCAGGTCCATATATCTCTATAACTCTTCCTTTTGGAACTCCGCCTATACCAAGAGCTATATCAAGCCCTATTGAACCCGTGCTTATAGCTTCAATAGGCTCTATCACTTTTTCGCCAAGCCTCACAAGAGTACCTTTGCCAAAAGTTTTATCCAATTGCTTGATGGTCAGATCAAGAGCTTTCTTTTTATTTTCATCGATCATATTTTATCCCCATATTATTAAATTCTTTTATTTTATCATTTTTTCATTAAAAACTTAATGAAAAAATGATAAAATGGTCATATATAGGAGTTTAAAATGATAAAAAGAGAGATGACAGTTGCTCATTCACCCGATGCTGATGATATATTTATGTATTATGCTATAAAATTTGGATGGATAAATTCAGACAATATAAAATTTAACAATATCGCCCTTGATATAGAAACACTAAACAAAGAGGCAAAATTAAACAGATACGACATAACCGCTATAAGTTTTGCACTATATCCGAATATAAAAGATGAATATGCCCTTCTTAAAACAGCTGTTAGTTTTGGAGAAGGATATGGTCCAAAACTCATAAAAAAGAAGGGGAAGAAACTAAGAAAAAACTTCAAAGTAGCTCTAAGCGGAGAGAATACCACAAATGCCATGCTTTTTAAGATAGCATATCCTGATGCCAGAGTTATTTATAAAAATTTTCTCGATATAGAAAATGCGGTAATTAGTGGTGAAGTGGATGCCGGGGTTTTAATACACGAGAGTATTTTAGGCTACGATAGCTCTCTTGAAGTGGAAAGAGAGCTATGGGATATCTGGAAAGAATTATCAAAAGATGAACTACCTTTGCCTCTTGGGGGCATGGGTTTAAGAAGAAGCATTCCTTTAAATGTTGCCATAGAGTGCGAAGAAATTTTAACAAAAGCTGTTAAAGTAGCGAGAGACAATGCCCCTTTGCTTTCAAAGATGCTTCTTGAAAGAGGACTTATAAGAGTAGATGCCGATACTTTAAAAACTTATCTCAACCTATATGCAAATGAAAACTCAATAAGCTTGAATGACATCCAGATAAAAGCCATAGATAAACTTTTTGAGATAGGATACGATAAGGGATTTTACGAAGAGAAGATATCTTGTGAAAACTACTTTATACCAAATGACTACAAAGAGCTTAGGGAGCGATAGTGGAGGCTAAACTTATAGGTCTTGGAGTAGAAACTTTTAAAATAGCTCTTTATCTCTCTTTGCCTATGCTTCTTTGCGGATTAATTGCGGGACTTGCGATAAGTATATTTCAAGCTACCACACAGATAAATGAGATGACATTGAGCTTTGTTCCAAAAATTATATTGGTTGTTGCTGTTATCATATTTACCATGCCTTGGATGATGAATATGATGATAGAGTTTACGACTAAAATATTAAACATGATACCGACTTTTATATTTTGAAAACGATAGATTTTTCCAAATACAGCAGTATCAAAATAGGTGGTATTCATAAGATTGAGATTATTGATGATATAGATATCTCAAATGAAAAATATACGATAATAGGAGGAGCAAACAATATACTCATCTCAAACAATCCTCCCACAATGGCAAAACTCTCAAAAGCTTTTGACTACATCAAGATAAAAGACGGTTTTTTACATATAGGAGCGGCGACACCGAGTGGCAAAGTACTATCTTTTGCCAAAAAAAATGATTTATCAAATTTTGAAATTATGCAAAAACTTCCCGGCACTATCGGCGGCATGACAAAAATGAATGCCGGACTTAAAGAGTATGAGATATTTAACAACCTTGTAGCTATAAAAACAGCAAAAGGATATGTTGAAAAAAAAGATATAAACTACTCATATAGACACACCAATATATCATCTATCGTTTATGAGGCTGTTTTTGAGATAGGACGAGGTTTTAATGATGAACTTTTAAACTATTTTAAAAAGCTAAGAATAAACCAACCCAAAAATCCAAGTGCGGGGAGTTGTTTTAAAAATCCAAAAGAAGATTTTGCAGGAAGACTTCTGCAAGAGTGTGGATTAAAAGGATACAGGGTAAACCATGCTGCTTTTAGTCAGCAACATTCAAATTTCCTTATAAATTTAAAAAATGCCACATTTGATGATGCCAACAAATTGATACACATAGCAAAAAAAAGAGTTTATGAGAAATTTGGAATAGAGTTAGAGCTGGAAATAGCAATATTGTGAAAAACAATAAAAAGCGGAGAAAACCCCCGCTTAAATTTCCCCCATATAACAACTTTTTCTTTTGTTTATTATAGTGAAATTATAGCTAAATAGGATAAATATTATCTTATTTATCAAAAACCGCCTTTGGCTTTAAGTTTTTTTTCATATTTGTGTCCAATAATAGCCAATGTAAATGTAATAGAAAAATACATTCCTGCTACTATAAGCCAAGTTTCAAATGGAGAAAATGTATTTGCCACAATTTCTCGACCCACTTTTGTAAGATCTGTTATGGATATAACTGAAACCAAAGAAGAGTCTTTTACCATAGCGATAATCTCTCCTACAAGTGCGGGCAAAGCTCTTTTTAATGCTTGAGGCATAACTATATAGCCCATTGTTTGTACATAATTCATTCCAAGAGACTTTGAAGCTTCTGTTTGACCTTTATCCACAGACTGTATAGCACCTCTTAAAATCTCCGCTATATATGCACCGTAAAAAAGCCCCAAAGATGCCGCCCCCGCAACAAATCTTTCGAGATTGAATATAGTAGCAATAATAAAATAGAAGATAAATATCTGCACCAAAAGAGGAGTACCTCTAATAATAGTGATATAAACTGTAGCTATATCATTAAGAAAAGGATATCCACTAATCCGCATAAATGTAAGTATCCAACCCAGAACAAATGCCAATATTGCCGCATATGCCGATATCTCAAGAGTTACATACAAACCTTTCAAAAGCGGTCCGGATGTCCAAACGGTATAGTATGCCAAAGAATCACCTTCGTAAACCTCCATACCATCTTTTACATCTATTTTATAGCCTTTTGTATCGATAATTTTTTTATCGCCATCGCCATTTACAACAATTATCTTATCGCCTTTTATGGTAACTATTCCATCAAAAGGAGCAGATAGTTCCACTTTTTTTTGGTAAGCAAAATATTTTGGAACACTATTCCATTTCCAAATATAGTTCATATGAGTTGCAGCTATATACAAACAAAACAAAACCAAAAAGTAAAAACCTCCGGCTAAAATATGACCGAAGGTTTTATTTTTTAAGATTGACTCTTTTTTTCTTGCCATAAGTTATTGAACCCTTTTTAGCCAACTGATATTTTTAAACCATTTGTGATATATTTTAGCATAAGTTTCATCATGCTTTACTTGATTTAGGAAATTATCAAGCCAGTTTAAAAAGTCAGGATCTCCCTTTCTAACAGCCCATCCGAGAGGCTCAAAAGTCAAATCTTTATCCCAATAAACTATACCTTTTCCACCTCTTTTTGCCATAAACATTTCGTTATAAGGCTTGTCGTAAACAAAAGCATCCGCTTTTCCGTTTAAAAGCTCTTGAACTGCATCGGCTTCAGTATCAAATGTTCTAATTTTTGCATGTTTGAACATTCTTCTTGTAGCTATCTCGCCTGTTACACCAAGCTTGGTAACTATAGTATATTGAGGCTTGTCCAAATCTTTCCATGATT
>Ga0256842_1001782_pt1 | contig 16598 bp, 14 predicted proteins | sample 4559240metaG_FD_185973 | JGI IMG/M metagenome (GOLD analysis project Ga0256842, IMG submission 185973) | Hydrothermal vent microbial communities from Guaymas Basin, Mexico - 4559-240 | ecosystem: Environmental > Aquatic > Marine > Hydrothermal vents | place: Mexico: Guaymas Basin | collected...
CTTTGGAATATTTCTACAGATAATCAATATTTTCTTTCGGAAGATTCTCCTTGCATCGATGCCGGGACTTTGGAGTTACCGGACGGAATCGTACTTCCTGAATTTGACCTTGCCGGGAATCCTCGAATTTATGGTAACGGAGTAGATATGGGAGCTTACGAATGGAATCCGAATATTGCGAATGATGATAATTTTGTCATAAATAATGGAAAATATAAACTAACAAATTATCCCAATCCGTTCAATCCAACCACAACAATAAAATATTTCTTACCAAAAGATAGCTTTGTAAATTTATCAATTTATAATATAAAAGGGCAAAAAATCAAAGAACTGGTAAACGAGATTAAATCAAAAGGAAATAATTCAGTAATTTGGAATGGTAAAGATGAAAATGGGAATTCCGTCAGTTCAGGCGTTTATTTTTACAAAATCAAAACGGATCAGAATCAGGAATCTACGAGTCGGATGTTACTTCTGAAATGATCGGGCGTAACAAAGCACTCCGCTCTCAAAAAGATGAGCGCGGCAGTGCCCAAACCATATTCACGAAATTATTATCATCGATAGATTTCAAATATGAATGCAATGTAGAGACCCCCAATTTGGGCGTCTCTACGAATATAAATACCAAATCAAAAATCGGCGGGAAAAATATCAAAATAAATATCTTATAAAAACAAACCGTTTACAAAATTGGGATTACGGTCAGGACGAAATTATTATTGATAAAATTGATGATAGACACAATGATGAATGCAATGGTGAACATAATATTGAAACGTCCAATTTGGGCGTCTCTACATTTTCTTGATAAAAAACACCTTTTTAAGACGGTATCATTTTTTTATTTGACACATTCTTTCAAAATATAATACTTTCTTAAGAACTTGAGGAGGCTCTTTGGAAATGATGATTAGCAAAGATATTAAGATTAATATGAACCTTTTTTTAAAGTTATTATGAACCTTTTATGTGTTCGTGGATATAGATGTTAGATGTTAGTGGCATCAAAGATAGATTTTAAGTAACTTGAACAAAACAAGTAATAAATAAAAAGGATAGATAAAAAATATGGAGGAAATATGAAGAATGGATTACGAATTGTTTGGATAATTTTAATTATCTCAATAATTATCAGTTGCACAAATACAACTGAACCGAAAAATGATCAAAAACTTGTTGGAACGATAACAAATACTAATGGAATACCTGTCGATAATGCAAAAATAATACTTAGTTATCATTCAAAATCAATTGATTCTCGCCCAACTACACTAATAGCATTTGAAATACCAAACACTTCCAATGTAAAAGTATGGATCTCACATCATAATGATATTGATACCGTAAAAGTTTTAATTGATGATGATATTTTAGAAGCCGGAGTTCATACATTGATTTGGGACGCAACAAATGAGCAAAACAAATTTATTGTGAGTAATATTTATGATTGCCATATTCAAGCTCAAGGATATTCAAGAAAAATTGTACTTCCATTTCTTCAAGATTATTACACAGCAACAGGAGCTGAAGTTGAGAATTACGAGTCTTTAGATATATCAAATGAAAATGGTGAATTTAGTATTAATTATAAAAATTTACCATTGTTTTCAAACAATTATTCTTTCGAGTTATATAATGATGAAGGAGTTGTTGTAGATACATTAAAAATATTAAATTATGTAAAAATATGGGCATTGCATCAAGATTTTCAGCCGACTTTTGTTGATTCAGTTTTGTTAAATGAGAATGTAACGACAGAAGTTTCATTAAAGTTTCAGTAAACAATTTTATAAGCGATGATAACATTAACAAGTGCGTCAGCGGTATATTTTGTTTGTTTAGTCCCTGAATCGTTCCGATTCAGGGTTTTATCTGTTTGCACGGCTTCCCGATAAAACGGGATGATTTTGCCGTACACTCCAAACATTACGCGTTTCATAGATTAAAATGAGGAGTATTAAAATGAGCAATATTGTAAATTTTAAAAAAGATTTAGAAGGTTTGATAAATCTTGGAGATGGTTTGCTAATTTCAATGGAATTTGAATGTTATCCCGATTTTTTCAAAAAAAAATTTAAAAGTAAATATGAAAAGATAAAGAAGAAATTAAAAATATTTAAGAATTATTACCAAGCTTGGTATTCAGAGTCGCTAGTTTTAATTGTTCAATTACTTCCTGATAGAGTTAATGATTTCAAAAAGTATTATGAAAAGCCTAAAAGCAGAAAAAAGTTAGAATATGGCAATTATGTTATTGAAGATTATCTTCAAAACATAGTAAGCAAAAATAGATTTGGAGAAGTAATTGTTGATCCTGCTGCCGCAATAAATCAATTTGAACAACAATTGAATATTTTAAAATCAGTTCAAAAAAGATTTGAAAGCTCACTCTTTGATATAAAACAACTAACTTTAGCCGATGTTTTCGATTCAGAGTTAGATTCAGCCAAAGAGCTTAATAAAAAAGGATTTTTTAGAGGAGCTGGAGCAATTTCTGGAGTAGTTATTGAAAAACATCTATCTCAAGTATGTAAAAATCATAAAGTTACCTTAAGAAAGAAAAATCCATCCATTTCTGATTTCAATGATTCATTAAAGAAAGCTGGTATTTATCAAACTCCAACCTGGAGAAAGATTCAACATTTAGGAGATTTGAGAAATCTCTGTGATCATAACAAAACAAAAGAACCTAAAAAAGAAGATGTAGAAGAATTAATCGAAGGAGTTGAAAAAATCATTAAAACTATTTTCTAAGTAAACGCATAACAAACTACTCCACAAGCCAGTTGAGTGTTCATTTTTATTTGATTATTCCGAATCAAACTGCTGGGAAATTTGAGTTTGAGATTGCTGATGGCTCGTGGCAGCTGCCAACCATTATGCCTATTTGTAGTAACAGAAAGTATAATCTCTTGGACAAAAAATTAAAAATAGCTTTTCTGAGAAATATAATTGGAAAAAATAATAAATTGGACAATCTATTGTTCTTTGTGCAAAGCAATAGATAAAATTTCAAACATGGACGCAATTATAATGATAAATGCAGAGACGCCAAATTCGGGCGTCTCTGCGAATATAAATACCAATTTTATCCGGCATATTTTTTCTAATTAAAACATTTCTTTATTATCACATCGATTTATTTCAAATTGTAGAGTAACGTGAAAGACGCCAAATTCATCTTTCAACAAATGCTCTATTTTATCGTAAATCTCCGTAGTTTCCGAGATTAGCATATTTTCCAATTCGATATGAGCTTCAAAGTAAATTGTTTTTTCATCTGACATCCATGTATGAATGTGATGAATATTAATTACACCATCTATTTTTTCAACTTCTGTTTTTAGTTTGTCATAATCCATATCTGCAGAAGATTGCATTAGAATATCAATAGTCTTTTTCACCATAAACCAGGCTTCTCGTAAAATATAGATTGAAATTAGCACTGTTATTAATGGATCAAGAAAGGTGATATTCCAAATTTTAATTGCAATTCCGCCTAAAACTACTCCAACCGACGAAACGGTATCTGCAATTAAATGCAAATATCCCGCCTTAATATTCATACTTTCATGCGAATCTTTTTCTAAAAGATAGACAGATATGAAATTTGCCACTAATCCGATAATTGCGACAATTATCATCAAATTACTTTGAATTGGTTCCGGATGTAAAAACCGCTTATATGCTTCAAAAAGCAAGAACACCGAAACAACTATCAATATTGAGGAATTGACAAATGCTGCCAGAACTTGGGCACGTTTATATCCGTAAGTTTTATGAATATTCTTTTCTTTCTGACTTATTTTTAAAGCATAATAAGAAAGGACAATCGCCAAAGTATCACTTAAATTGTGAATGGCATCCGACAATAAAGCCAAACTTCCCGAAAAAATTCCTCCGAGAATTTCAGTAATTGTTATTGTGGAATTTAAAACCGTAACCCAAAACAGTTTTACACCGGACACATTTGAAACGTCATGTTCATGATGATGTTCGTGGTTACATTTAGTATGAGAATGTTCCATAAAAATCTCTAAATATATTTTTTCATTTGATTGATAATTTCAGAATCAATATCTTTATAATACAGAACAGGTGCTCTGAAAACAGGAATTTTGCCGAAAGAATTCATTGGAATTAAAAGTTCAAATTCATCTCGATAATCTTTCCAGTCGATCAAAACGGGAGTATCCCAACCACCGGCTAAACAATTTTCAAATGAATCAAAAAACTCCACTTCCCCCAATAACGGCATAATATGCTTAATCTTATTTTTTGCAATATAAGTCTTTATGGGAATTCGTTTCAATTGTTTAACGTCAATTCCTTGTTTCATACTATGAATGAGAGTGTATCCTTCGTGAAAAATATGTCTTTTTATGCTAGAATCCAATTCTCGTTTTTTAGCATATCTTCCGATTAACACTCCATCAATATCGCCATTTCTCAACATTGAAAGTACTTGTGCCGCACTTCCCATTGGTATCATTTCAACTTTCTTTGATTTTTTTCTGATTTTTTCAGCAAATGGTTCCATTGTTGGGCAATAAGCTATCTTTTTCATTAATCCTCCGTAGATTATATTTATATTTTATTTTTACACTTTTCATTAAAGTATTGGTTACGGTTCCGTATTTTACACAAAGATTTATTAATTTTTGAATCTTTTTATCATCTTCATTAGAAGTAAAACAAAAGCAAACTTCAATTTCCACAATTTTTGGTGGATCTGCTTGTCTAATTCCGGTTATTTCCAAATATGTTTCTTTGAGATTAAGATGCATTTTTTGCGAAAGACTGTTAAGATTTGTGAGCAAACAAATTCCTAATGATGAAAGTAAGGTCTCGGCAGCATTTATGCCATTTTTAACACTTCCTTGCTCAGAACTCATTTTATAGGAAAAATCATGAGCACTTGCTACGGCAATGGAATTATCTTTATTATCAACTCTGACGCTGTATTTTTTCATAGTATTTATCTTCTTCTAAGTTTGAATTTCTTTTTTCTTCATATTGAGAAAAACTTTATGCCAAATTGAGGCGAAAGGCATTTGAAAAATCATACAGGTAACAACAGCCAACAATGTTAAGGGTCCGAAAGCTGCTGCCGCCAAACCCATTGCAATTGAGAGGTTTTTTGTTGCTGTACCAAAAACAATTGGAATCGTATCATTTAAAGATAATCCAAATACTTTTCTGGAAATGAAATACGAGATTGGATAGGCAACTATATAATAAAGAAGTGAACCTATTGCCGGAATCATTACAATTGAAAAATGGGATAAGATAAAGTTAGCTTTCACGGAAATTCCGATAAATACAATAAGAAACGCCATAATTGATGAAAATAAATGGAAATAAGGTTTGGAATCCAATATACCTTTCTCACCTTTATTTTTGACAATTACATACCTCGTGAGCATTGCTAATAAAAATGGTCCAATAACCAAAACAATAATTTTGTTGAATAAAACTACGGTATTAACGGCAACTTTCCCGCCGACAAGTAATTTCATTCCAAAAGGAATTAGAACTAAAGAAATCACGAACGTGGTCAAAGTTATGGAAACTGCCAAACCCATATTTGCTCCGAGAATCATAGTCCAATAAGTGATAAATCCACCCGGTGGAACAAGACTGCTCAAAACTAATCCTGCAAACATTTTTGCGGATTTAGCAAAGATCAAGGCAATGGGAAACATTATCAAAGGAGCAATTATAAGAGAGAGGGTATTTCCTAAAATTAATTGTTTCGGAAATTTAAAACTCTCAACAAATTTTTTTATTTTAAGTTCAATCATCGACGCCCAAAGCATAGAAAAAGCTACAGGTAATATCAATGATTTTAATAAGTTAATAGTACTTTTATGAAAATATTGACCTGAAAAAAATCCAATAACTAAAGTCAATAAAATCAAAAAGATCATATTTTTTTTAACAAAGGCATCTATTTTTTTTATCATTTTAACTCCTAAATAAATCAAATTTGAGCAAGTTAGCATCTATAGATAAGATGCTAAAATGCTCAATTAAGACTATTTCTTTTTGATGATTTTTATCTCATTTTGTTTGAGAAGTTTTTCGATTTTAGATTCCGGAACAGAAAGGTCGGCTAAATTGGTTGATACCAATTTGAATTTTGCCAAAGTAGCCCCCTTTTCAGACCAATATCCCATTAAAGAACTATTGTTGATTTTGATATCGGTAACATCAACTTTTTCATCTTTGAACAAATCGAAAAGTTGTTTGAAGAAATTTGTTTCAATAATATTTCCTTCAATTTCGTACTCTACAGTGAGAGCAATATCTTTATCAATATTGATAATTTTTTCACGAATTTCAGAAATGATTATTTGAGAAATTTCTTTCATTTTTGCTTCATCAAAATCAATAGTACTGTCTTTTTCAACTTTGAAATCTTCGTCAATTGCATAGCTTAAATCAACAACTACACCTGCTTTTTCCATATTTTTTTTAAGACATTTAGCCTTGCAACCGTCAAGCACAACTTGGTAATCATCATATAAAATTACCTGTGTCGGACCTTCAACTTCCGGATAAATAGCAATTGGACATCTCATAAAAGCGTTTGGAATTGCTCGCACGATTTCTCTTGCGATAAATCCGCTCATTTGTCCAATATTGGAACTTCCGAAGCAAGTATTTACTCCGATAGTTTTACCAAATTTATTATGCAAATTAATAATTGCATTCCTTGCAGAATCTGTTTTTATATCTTTTATCGGTTTTTTTATAGCCATTTTAATCTCCTTATTTTTTAACAAGTATTACAAGAACATTGTTTTTTCTATTTTAGTTCTCGTTCTTCAAAATCTTTATGACAATAATTCCGCTAAAAACCGGTCCACCAACAACAGCATAAATGTTTCATTATTATTTTTCTTCGGATATTTTACAGCAATCATTCAGTTTTGCTTCTATATTTTTTCGATCTATTTTAATATCAAAAGCTATTTCAAGAATATCATAAATTTTGGGATTGATTATTTTATAAAAAATTGAACGTCCCTCTCTTTTTGATTGAACAATTCCCAATTCTTCTAATTTAGACAATTGTAAGGAAATAGTAGGTTGGGATTTTCCTACAATATCACGGATTTTACAAACGGCTTTTTCCCCTTCTAAAATTTCTATAATAATTTTCAGTCTTGTCTCGTCACAAAGTGCTTTAAATAATTTTAGGGATGATTCTATTTTGCTATCATTAATCATTAACTATCTCCTTATTTTCGTCTTTAGTATTTTTTACCATAAAGTATAATCTGTTTAAAACATTTACTTCCGTTGTATCCGCATCATAATCTAAAAAGAGCATATTCATTTTCGGAAAAAGTTCTTTTACTTTTTTCTCAATTCCTTTCGAAATTATGTGATTGGCAATACATCCAAAAGGTTGTACGCTGACAACATTATTTATTCCACTATCGGAAAATTTCGCTACTTCCGCAGCAATTAACCAACCTTCTCCAAATTGGTCAACTAAACAGAGAATATTTTTTGCCTTTTCAGCAGCACTTCTTAATTCATAATATGGTTCCGAGTATTTGAATTTTCTTAAGATACTGTTAACTATTTTTATTTTCTTTTCTACAATGTTTTCAAAAAAAGGCATCAGAAAATCAAAGATATTTCTTTTGATAAGATTAGCTTTTTTGTTTACATCATAATTTATAAATTCCTGAATAAAGAATTCAAATAACGGTGGGACAACAACTTCTATTCCTTCCTTAATTAGCCAATCCGTAATAAATCCGTTAGCAAATGGATTGTATTTAACATAAATCTCACCGACAATCCCGATTTTACGGGTTTTAATATCTTTCGTTGGAATGTTATTAAATTCTTCCACAGCATTTTCCAAAGAATCTATAAGAAGTTTTGGCTCATTTTTCTCAATCAGTCTAATTGATTTCTCCAAATATTTATTAACAAGATTTTGGGTATCGCCTTTATTTTTTTCTCTAATAATTGTGGAAAAATATAATTTGGAAATTGAATCTGCATAAAGCATTGCTGAAAAAGTTATTGGTAAAATCTTCTTGTAATCAATTTTAAATCCGGGTTGACTATTTATTATTTTACCGGCTGTTCCGACAGCAATTACCGGAATATCATCATATCCGGCAGCAACCAAAGCTTTTTTTATTAAAGAAAGATAAGTTGAAGCACGGCATTGTCCACCTGTTTGAGTTATGCCGACAGCAATTTCATCTCGGTTATAATTTCCTTCTTTCATTGCTTTTATTACATCTCCCACAATTATTATCGCCGGATAACAAATTTCATTATTAGCAAATTTTAATCCGTAATCCACTGAACTGCGATCGGGTTTTGGTAAAATTTTTAAATTGTAACCCATAATTTTGAAAATTGCCGGAAGAAAATAAGAATAATATTCAGAAAAATACGGGGCTAAAATTGTCCTTTTTTTATCAACTTTTTCAAAAGAAGCGGTATCTGTTCTCGGTCTAAAAATATTGTCGGTTTGAAATTTTAATGCTTCTAAAAGTGATCGAACGCGTAATTTAATGGAACCGGTGCTTGTGATTTCATCTACTCTAATTGCATTATTGTTTTTCCCTTTAGTATTTAAAATACTGTTAGCTTCATCAATTGTAATTGCATCGGGTCCGCATCCGAAAGAATTTATTTGAATCATTTGAACAAGATTATCTTGATTTGCCACCCATTTTGCAACATTATAAATTCTGTTTGGATAGCTCCATTGAGTCAAAACCTGAAGATTTTTGAAATTGGATTCCGAACTAATCGGGACAGTATCTTCAGTAATAATATTTGCTCCGAGAGCAGTGATGACTTCAGGCATTTTTTGATTTATAAAAGAATCGGCATGATATGGACGTCCTGCCAAAACGATGAGAACTTGTTTATTTTTTTTTGATTTTTCTATTATTTCCAGAGCTTTTTGTCTGATATTTTGTTTAAATTTATTCTGTTCTTTGATAGCTTTTTTAAAAGCCGGTTTAAAATTTCTTTCTGAAATCCCTAATTTTTTGAAATAACTTAAACATTTTTTTGCCAATAATTTATCATTTTTAAAACTAAAGGCGGGTTTGTCATAAGGAATATGATAATTTTTATAGGGATTAATTGCATTTTCAATTACATCGGGATATCCGCTAACAACGGGGCAATTATAACTATTTTCAGCATCCTGATATTCCATTTTTTCAAAAACAACTTTTGGATAAAAAATCCTATCAACTTTCTTATCGATTAAATTTAAAATGTGTCCGTGTACCAATTTAGCAGGCATACAAACATTATCGGACATAATTGTCCCTAAACTTTTATTGTATAATTCCGCATTAGATTCATCGGAAATAACTACTGAAAATCCTAACTCCGTAAATAGAGTATGCCAGAAAGGATAGTTTTCATAAACATTTAACACTCGCGGAATTCCAATTCTTAATCCCTTTTCATTGCTTTTTCTATCAAATATTTGCTGTAATTTGTAAGCAATAATGCTTTCTCCTTTTTGAGATGACTCTCCCTTATTGCTGAATATTTTTTCACATTTATTTCCTGAATAAAAGGTGTTTCCGTTATCAAAATTAAATTTGGTAATCGTACAAAAATTATTGCAACCTTTACAATGTAATTCTTTCGTGGTGTAGCTGTTATCAATATCAAGCCCGGATAATCCAACAAAAGAAGATTCTTTGTTTCCATTTTCATAAACAAATTTAGCAAAGAGTGAGGCTCCAAAAGCTCCCATTAATTCGGGAATCGTACTGCAAATTGTTTGTTTGCCGGTTAATTTTTCAAAAGCTCGATGAACTGCCGGATTTTTAAAAGTACCGCCTTGAAGAACGATGTTATCTCCCAATTCGGAAAAATCTCTCAATTTTAAAACTTTAAATAAGGAATTTTTTATGACAGAAATTGCTAACCCTGCTGAAATCTCTGAAATTTCGGCATTTTCGCGAAGAGCTTCTTTAACTTTTGAATTCATAAAAACCGTGCATCTAATTCCTAAATCGGAAGGAACTTTAGCGGTGCATGCCATTTCGGCAAACTTTACAACCGGATATCCTAAAGACTGAGAAAATGTATCGATGAAAGAGCCACAACCTGAAGAACACGATTCATTTAATTCAATTCGGGTGATAGCATTATTTCTTATAAATATTGCTTTCATATCCTGACCACCGATATCTAAAATAAAAGAAACATTCGGTTGGAAAAATTTTGCTCCGGTATAGTGGGCAATCGTTTCTACAATTCCGATATCCAATCCAAATGCGGCTTTTATTAAATCCTCACCATATCCGGTTGCCGCTGATTTTATTATATTCACTTCTTTATGGTATTTTTTTAATTCTGCAACAAATTTAGAAAGCCCTGTAACAATCGTTCCGATTGGATCCCCATTGTTTTGAGCATAATAACTGAAAACTATTTCGTTTTTTTCTCCGAGAAAAACTATTTTTGTCGTTGTCGAACCGGAATCTATTCCTAAAAAAAGATTTTTCCCTTCATAATTTTCGATTGATATTTTTTGTATTTTTTCTGTAAATCTTGTCTTTTCCCAAGCGTGGAATTCCTTTTCATCTTTAAAAAGACTATTCAAAGAATTCTTCTTCTTAGTTTTAATATTCTTAGCTTTTGAAAATTTTTCAATAAGCTCGCTTAATTTATAAACTTTGCTCTTTTTAGAAACAGCTGCACCTAAAGCCGGAAAGTATTGTCCATAAGAAATCTTTTCCACATCTTTTTCCGTAAAATTAAGATTTTCCAAAAATATTTTTACCAATTCATCAAGAAAAGTTAAAGGCCCCCCCAAAAGAAGAATTTTAGGTTTGATGTCATTTCCGCGTGCCAAAGTATTTATTACCTGAATGGATACCGCATGAAAAATGGAGGCAGCGATGTCGGAATGAGGAATATTACGACTTAATAAATTTTGGACATCTGTTTTTGCAAAAACTCCACATCGAGAAGCAACATTATATTTTTTAGTACTTTTTTTCGCCAGATCATTTAATTCGGAATGTTTAAGATTCATTAACGATGCCATTTGATCAATAAATGCTCCGGTCCCACCGGCACAACTTCCATTCATTCTTATGTCAGGAACTCGATCGGGAGAAAGAAAAATCATTTTGGAATCTTCTCCGCCAATATCTACAATTACATTTACATCTTTATGAAATTTTTTAGCGTATTCTGTTTCAGAAACAACTTCTTGAATAAATGGTATTTGTATTTTTTCGGAAATTCCCATCCCGGCGGAACCTGTAATGTGCATTGTTACGTCTTGTTCGCCGAACTCTGCAAAAATTTCTTGCAAATTTGGAATAACCGCATCATAAACTTTTGCATTATGACGTTTATAATCTGAAAAAATAATTTCATGACCGTTTCTTAACGCCACAATTTTTGCTGTTGTTGAGCCAACATCCAAACCTAAATTTATCATTAAAACCTCCGACATATTTACAAACGCCAATATTTTAATATATTTATAGATGTCAATATGTTATTTTTCTGTTCTTACTTTTACGAATATTTTTTAGAACAAATATAACGTCTATTTTATTATATATTAAGGGATTATAGCATTATCAAATATGTATATTTTTTCCTGTCTTCAGCTGACAAAACTTCACTTATGAGTGGTGTTTGATTGCCGAAAACACCCGGATTTTCATTTCATTATTTGACATTCTAATGCAAATTGATTCTTATTTTTTAATAAAAAAAAGATTTGACAGAAACTACCGGATTTTTCCAGAGGTGTGTAAATACTTAGTTTTAAGGAGAAGAATATGAAACTATCTGAAAATGTCTGGCTGCTGATCATTCTTATGACCTTGCCGCTATTCGCTTTTTCGCAGGAAAAATATGATTCTAAACCCAATCTGATTTTTACCGGAAAAGCTGTTCCAATTGCAAAAAACACGTTGCAGATTGTTACTTCTTACAAAAATAACTCTCGCTACAAAATGTTTAATCCTATGACAAAAAAGACAGAAAAAATATCGGATAAAATAGCACTCAATGATGCTAATTTTGATTTGCTTTTGCGTTATGGATTTTCTCCAAAATTTGATTTTGGCATTGAAATTCCCTTTGAATCCTCTCATAAATATTCTCCGATGGGAGAAATGAAAGGAACGGGGATAAATGATGTGTCGTTATTAACCGGATTCAATATTTTAAATGGCAAGAATTCTCGCAATTTTTTGAAGAATAATTTCCGTATTAGTTTTCCTTCCGGAAGTTATGATAATTTGAAATCCAACGAAATTCCTCTCGGACTTGGATGTTTTTCTGTAACTGATGAAATTAGCGGGTTTCATCAATTTGAGAGAAACAACCTAATGTATTCAGTCCGTTATACTTATCGCAATGAAAACTCTTCTAACTCAGTTGATATTGGTGATGAAGTCGGTGGAGAAGTTGTATTTACAAAAAATATTGCAAATGAATTAGGGAAATTCGGAATTAAATCCGGTTTAAATTCTTATTATAAATTTGATGATGAATTGAACGACGTTTCACTTCCCAATCAAGAAAAGTTTGTAACTTCCATATCTGAAGGTGTTTGGTATGCATTTAACAAAGATCTTTATTTTTCATTAGAAGTGCCAATCACAATTTATAAAGATGAAGAATGGTTCACTGACTCTCAAGTTATTTTCCGTGCCAATTATTTTATTGATTTTACAAAAAACAAATAGGAGATTATTATGAATAAGAAAAAATATATGCTGATAATTTCAGCCGTTATATCGATATTTGGCCTGATGGCTTGCCAATCAAAAACACCTGAAAAAATGCCAAAATTTATGGGATATGTTGAAAATACTCAACTAAATGTTACTACAAGAATGCCTGGAAAAATTGAAGATATTTATGTTGATGAGGGCGACACTCTTAAAGCCGGACAGATTGTAGCCAAATTGGATTCCAAAGAATTGGAAGCTAATTTATCTGCTCTAAAAACAAAGTTAAAAAATATTGCCGTAAATAAAAATCGAGTATTAAATTTATTTAAAGCCGGTGCTGTTTCTAAACAAAAATTAGATGAAATTGAAACCGGTTACGCAATGCTCTCCGACAAAATTAGCGGTCTGGAAATTCGCTTAAACGATATGACAATAACTGCCCCGGTTGATGGTATTGTCAGCGTAAAAGTTTTGGAAAAGGGACAAATGATGCCTCCGGGAATGCCGGTGGTTATTGAGACAGATCCTTCCGAAACGTGGGGAAGATTTGCTATTCCCGAAACCTATTTGGATCAAATTGATTTGGGTAAAAAATTAAAGATTACAAGCAATATCCCTAATTTGGTTTTCGATGCGAAAGTTGTTTTTATTGCACCGGTGGCTGATTTTGGTGTTCATACTCCTACCACTCTCAGTGATGAAGAAGATGTAAGAACTTTTGATATCAAAGTAAAAATATTGAACAAACAAATGAAATGTAAACCGGGAATGTCGCTTTATTTATCATTAAATCCTATTCATAACCAAAATACAAACTAGATGTTTAAGAGAGATATGTTATGAAAAAAATAATGAAAATGATTATGAAGATAATTATGAAAATAGTAATTGTCTCAACCGGACTAACTCTATTCTTTAGTCTAATGGCAGGGATGTATTACAAAAGCGCTCCTCGACATATCAAAATAGCAATTTTAGATGAAGATCACACAGCGTTCAGCCGATCTCTGATTCATGCTATTTCGGCAACGGATTATTTTAAAATTGTCGGTAGTTCCAGAGATTATTTAAGATTGAAAAAAACTATTGATGATGATGATGCTGATATTGGGCTAACAATTCCTCACGGAGCATGGAAAGATGTTTTGAATAAAAGAAATGTCAAAATATTAACTATTGTCAACGGTTCGAAAAATCCAACTGTTCCTAAAACGGGATTAATGATGATTGGCAAAATAATTATGACCTTTAACAGTCAATTGGCGATGCATTTACGTGTTGAAGACCTCGGAGATGTTCCAAATTCCAGACATATGAAGAAACCGCCTTTGATGCTTACACATCGTTCATTTTACAATCCGTCTCTATCAATGGAATCTTCAATGCTTCCTGCCTTTATGGGACTCGCAATGCAAATTGTATCTATGTTAATAATTCTTTTTATGATTAAAGATAATCTTAGTAAAATGAAATTAAAAATACCCGATTTGAAATTTGCCAGACAATTACCTGCTTGGGATTTAGCTATAATTGTTATTGTAAGTTGGTTTATTGTCGGTACTTCAATATCCATAGCTTTTTTCACTACCATGCATCTTTTTGGGGTAGCCTTCACACCTCACGTTATGCATAATACGGTAATTGTGATTTTTACTTTCGTCCTTTCGATGGAAAGTATTATCTTTTTCTTAGCAATGAATATAAATCATATGGGAGCTCATGCAGCTTTGATTACATTGATTGTTATTCCGGTATTTATGTATTCTGGATATTTAATTCCGCTCGAACAAATGGCTGACTTGCCGAGAACAATTGGAGGTTTATTCCCTCTGAGATACTACCTAAATGCATTATATCCGGTATTTAATCATCATAAAGAGCTATCTTTTGTTGCTCCATATTTGCATAAATTATGGAAATTTAGTTTAAGTTTTTTCGGACTTTCAACATTATTCCTTATTTGGGGACATGTTGAAAGAAATTGTTTAAAGAAAAAAATGAAAGAAGATTCCGAATTAAATGTAATCACTTCAAATTAATAATAAGGATAAAAATATTATGAAAAATCTTATTTTAATCGCTGTAACTTTGTTTGTTAGCATTTCTTCATACGCTGCAACAATTGAAGTTACCCTTCCTCAAGCAATTGATTTGGCTTTGAAAAATAATCCTTCAATCAAAATTGCGAACTCTGAAATAAATATTGATAAAGCAAAAAAGATGCAAATTAAAGCAATGTTTTATCCAAAAATTAGTTCTGTCAGTAAATATTTTAATACAAATCATCTCCCCTCAATGTATCATCTTGGTGGAGTAAATATGCCGGTTTTTGATAACACCGGAGAAATGACCGGAGATCATCTGACTTTTCATCCAATGGCACCTTATCCAAATAAAGTTGGAATGGCATATCGAACGGATATTAATTTGATGTTTCCTTTATATACCGGAGGTAAAAGGCATAATGCTATCAAAAGTATCGATAAAATGCACAATGCCAATCAAAGCAATTTGAATGAAAAGAAATCATTACTGACTTATAATGTAAAAAAAGTGTTTTCGAATATTTTGTTTTTGAATAAAGTTATTGATGTTTACGAAGAAGCTCTTTCTCAATACAATAAACATCTTGAACTTGCGAAAGTTGCGTATAAACAAGGAGTACGTTCCGAATTGGACATCTTAAAATTTCAAAGTAAAATAGAAGAATTTAAATCTAAAATCATCGATTTAAAAGGGAAACGCGAAATTGCAAATATCGGTCTTGCAAATTTATTGAATTTACCGGCAACCGATCATTTGATTTGTATTGCTGATAAAAAAGATATTACAACTGAAAATATTACGGAAGATTATTCCCAAAAAATGAATAAGATCCTTTCTAACAATTGGAAAATTAAGATGCTTCAAGATAAAATCGCGGCATTGAATTTTAAGAAAAAAATAAATTCATCTAAAAAATTACCGACGATTTTTGCCTTTGGAAATTATAATCTCACCCATAATATGGATTTTGCTCCTTTTGATGAAACTTGGCATGGTTCATACGCTGTTGGTTTAGGTTTAAAAGTTGATATTTTTGACGGCAATAAATCTAAAGGAGAAACTGCGGAGACTAATGCGACAATAGGAAAATTAAAATATTCCAAAGAAGGACTCTCTCTAAAATTAAGAATAGATTTAGAAAAATCTTTGGCGAAAATACAATCTTTAATCGCCGAAAAGAAAGCGCTTGAAAAAAATCTCATTGTTGCCCAAAAAGCTTTGAGTATTGTTACGGTAGGCTTTAATAACGGTGTTAATACAAATATTGAATTAAATGATGCCGCTTTAAAAATAATTAAAGTTAAAACTTTAATAGCTAAAACCGAGAAAGACATCAATATTGAAAAAGCTAATATTGTTTATTTATCCGGTGGTTTCGGAAATTAATAAACTAATTTGAAAATAAAAGAGGGAAGTTTTCGCTTTCCTCTTTTTTACGTATATTCTTAAAAAAATTTCAATTCCAAAATTAGTAAGATGCTTTATATATTAAAATCTAAATAACCGCTTAGATAAGTTTCTTTTCATAATGATAAAGACAAAGACTTTTTTATGAATGATGCGAGTTTTTGGGAAACAATACAAGGTTTATCCGGTACCTAAATTAATTTTCTTGACTTAATATGCAAGATAACTTGATCTCAGGTTAAAAAATAAATAAACATGATAAATAAAGGATTGCTATGAATATTAATTACTCTCTTATGAAACTTTTTTGCCATAAATGAAAAAAATAATATTCTTTGATACTGAGATTAATCCCAAAACTGAACAAATCCTTGATTTCGGAGCATTAACAGATAATGGAGAAATTTTTCATTCAAA
>Ga0256842_1001783_pt1 | contig 16591 bp, 15 predicted proteins | sample 4559240metaG_FD_185973 | JGI IMG/M metagenome (GOLD analysis project Ga0256842, IMG submission 185973) | Hydrothermal vent microbial communities from Guaymas Basin, Mexico - 4559-240 | ecosystem: Environmental > Aquatic > Marine > Hydrothermal vents | place: Mexico: Guaymas Basin | collected...
CGCCTAGACCCGAGGAACCCTGAGAAGCAGGGGGAGTTGCTGAGGTACGTTAAGTTGCTGGGGAAGGAAGTGTACCCCTACGTAATCGTAGTTACTAAGGACAACAGGGACGTCATTTCGTACATGAAGCAACCCTTCATAACCGAGGGCGAACTAAGAGACGTTGTTGGGGGCCTCGAAGGCCTCGTTGACGGGGTGGTCGTGTCGGTGCCTCACGACAGGGAAGGCCTCAAGAGGTGTCTCCGCATACTGACGCGTTCTTAAGGTAACTTAAGCGACGCGTAATCCTTAATTCCTCTTCTAATAATCGTATCTAGGTAATCGTATTGAGATACAATTATCGTATCCCGTTTATTGACAGAAGAAAGGAATTGGCGGTGCTTGAAAGGGAGTGGCGGAGGAAGGGCTTCAGCCTAATCACGGTTTATGGGCGCAGGAGAGTTGGGAAGACACGGTTACTTAAGGAGTTTCTCTCCCGTCATAGTGGCGCATACTTCGTCGCTTCCGAGTTAACATACCCTCAGATAGCTAAGGAATTCTTCCATGTAATTGCTAAGTCCTTCAACTTCATCCCAAGAAATGAAGACATCGTCGACATCCTCGAGGAGGCCAGCGCTGAGGTAGGTAAGGCGCTGATAATACTTGATGAGTTCCAATACATTGTGGATGCGAACCCATCAATCCCCTCAAGGCTTCAGAGAAGCATTGACGAAGTACTCAGCGAAAGTGACATCAAGCTAGTGATCAGTGGTTCAGCGGTTTCCTTCTTTGAGAGGGAACTCCTCGGGTATAGGGCCCCGCTCTTCGGCAGGAGGACGGCGTCAATACGCTTAAGGCCTATGAGGTTCCTAGAGGCCCTAGGGTTCCTCGCCTCATTACCTTATGGGGACGCGGTCCGCACGTACGCCGTGCTCGGAGGCACGCCGGCATACGCGCAGTACGCTTATGGTGCGTCAAGCCTAGAGGAGGTGCTGAGGGCCGTGGCGGAACACGGCTCTCCCCTGCTTGACGAGGTTGAGAATCTGCTTAGGCAGGAGCTAAGGGAGCCTAGAAGGTACATGGCCCTGCTTAAGGCGTTGGCGGAGGGGAGAACTAACCCGTATGAGGCGGCGAACGCGGCCGGAGTCGATCCCAGGGCTGTGCACAAGTATGTTGAGGTCCTAGAGGAACTAGACATAATTATGTTGAGGAAGCCCTTAGGGTTCCGTAGGGGCGCACGCGCTTTCTTCAAGGACAACTACTTCAGATTCTGGTTTGCGTGCCTGCAACCGTTACGAAACCTAATAGAGGTGAGCGGTTTTATGGAGGCCTACGAGCCACTCCTGAAATGCGTTGACAGGCTCACTGGGAGCGTGTTTGAGGCAATAGTTGAGGAATCACTACCTGAGTTAATTAGGGTCGGCGCGATAACTACGAAACCAGCCCTAGTAGGGCCTTGGTGGCACAAGGGCAAGGAGATCGACTTAGTAGTGCGGGACCCAGGAAACAGCGCGGCCTTCATAGAGGTTAAGTGGGGTACCGTAAGCAGACGGGGAGCTGAGGCGCTGCTAAGGAGGCTCCAGGACAAGGCCAGGCTAACGGGCCTGCAGGAAGGGACGAACGAGTTCGTGCTCGTGCTAGGTAAGGCAGACTGGTTTGAGGGGCCCGTGACGGAGATTAACGGGCTGGGTAAAGTTGTTAATTACGAGTCAATTTACGCATTGCACGCAAAGCCAGATAAGGCGGGTGTGCTTCCTCAGAAGTAACGCTTATAAGTCTCTTTGAGCAGAGGAAATCCAGCGCATTTAGCGCGTACCAACGAAGACCTTCTCCCGGAGGTGATGGAGGCATAGAGCGCCTAAGGTGGTGTGGGTCGGGATGCGGTGGAGTGAAATACCTGCCGGTGCTCGGCGCTACATACTGTACCACACGATCATATCGCCGTTACTGATTACTTGGTACATGTTACCGCTCTACATGTTCATGACTGGGTACGACGTTCTTGAGGTCGGCGCGTTCTTCACCGTAGTTAACTTAGTGTCCATACCGGCTACGTACTTGATTGGGAGGGTATTCAAGAGGATCCCGGTAAGGCATGGGTTAGTACTCATAGATGCTTTGGATGGTGTGTCCTGTGCCTTCTACGCCCTCGCCTACGGGGCCCTAGCTCCCGTGATGCTGTTTGCCGGGATGCTGATCGAGAAGCTTTCGGGGATGTTCTACAGCCTCTACCAAGCCGCTGAGAGGATCCTTTACCCTAAGGAGAGGCTTGAGGAGGTTTTTGCGTGGCACATGAGGCTTCCTGAAGTAGCTCAGTTAATTGGGTTCCTAGCCTTAGGGTACTTATTCGGGCACGTACTGACCACGCCTGACTGGTATAGGGTCGGGTTCGCGTTCTTCAGCGCGTCATCCCTAGCAACAATAGCGTACTTACTGAAAGCGCTTCCGAGGATGGATGTTGAGGAGAGGGTTGAGGCCGGAGCCCCTAGGTTCAGGGTTGACGCGGAGTTCCGCACGATCCTATTAATTGAGGCGCTACTCACCCTAGCGTGGGGCCTCGCCCCCGACATAGTGATGCTGAACTACGTCGTTAACGTGCTGGGCTTCACCCTCTTCGAGGCGATGCTGGTGGAGGCAAGCATATCGCTTGGCGCCATAACCGCCACCTACGTCAGCGAGAGGATAAGGAAGGAATCAGCCTTCAAGGCTATGGGTGTGGGGTACGCCTTAGTCGCTGCTTGGGCGGCCATAATGCTCGCCTCCCCACCACTCCCCATTGTTATAGTGGCGTACTTCATATGCAGGTTCGGAGATACCCTCGCCTTCCCATTCTACAGGGCTTGGATCTTCAGGAAAGTCCCTAAAGCTAAGGCAACGGAGGTGTTCGCCGCCCTCTCAAGCTACAGAAGAGTGATCAATGTTGTGACGCCCGTCGTTGCGGGAGCGTTGGCGACGGTCTGGGCAACGCTACCCTACCTGGTTAGCTTGATTCTCTTCGTCACTATCGGTACGATTCTCCTCATGCTTCACTGGCGTTCACACTTAGGGAAAAGGTATCCTGCCGCATCAAGCCTGAGAACCTCAACCACGATTAACCAAGCAACAGGTGAGGTAGCATGACTAAAGACAGGCCCAGCATCCCTCTCGGGGTTAAGGCGGTAGCGGCGCTGTCAGCTACGCGGGTATTCGGGGACTCCATAGAATCGGTAGTGATTCCCTGGGCCGCGCTGAAAGCCCTTAACTCAGTTCTAGGTGCGGCAGGCGCCCTAGCGATCCAGTCGGTTCCATGGGTAATCATACCCTTGATCGCGGGTTCACTCATAGACAAGGCGGGAGGGAAGGTAGCAGCGATCTCTCTAATCCTTCAGGCAGCACTACTTACGCTTCTCGCCTTCACAGGCCCACCAACGGGGGGCGTGACCGCCATCCTAACGTTCTACGTGCTGATACTGGCCATAAGCGCGTTGGACAACATAACAACTTACTTTCCACTCAAGGCAATCTCCGCGCTTGTCGGCAAGGATGAGGGCGCTCTACAGAAGGCCAACGCCACCGTCGGGATCGCGGAAAGAACGGCGCGCATAGCAGGCTACGCCGCCGTAGCACCTCTTGCGGTACTCCTAGGGCTAAAGGCCCTCCTCCTAGACGCGGCCTCCCTACTACTGATTACTGCCCTCACCGCCTACCTCACCCCGAATATATTCAGGTTCACGCATCATCCTTTAAGCGAAAGCGGTGAGGACGCGTCAATGCGGGAGGGAAGAATGCCTATCCCGAAGTTCGTGAAGTACTTGATCATCTCAGCACTTTTCTTTAACTTCGCGGTGGGGTCTTGGCGGATCTTCCTCCTAGACGCCCTGAAGGATGTGGGCCCACTAGGAGAGGTTTCCTACGCAGTAGCCTCGGCAAGCGTCCCGCTAGCAGGCATTGTCGCTTCAGTACTCATTCTGAGGGCCTCAGGAAGGTTAGGTAAGTTGTCACCGCCTAAGCAGTTCGTAGCGGGTTGCTTGATCGAGGCAGTATTCGTCGCCTCCCTAACTACCCTGTACCTCACGCAATCACCTCAAGCAACAGCCTTCCTAGCCCCCGCACTAACCCTTATCCTAGGGTTTGGGGATCCGCTGATTAACGTGTCCCTGCACACGGTGTTTCAGGCTAGGGTGAGGCACGAGGTGCTGGGTAGGGTGAGGGGGTTGTTTGACGCATTAGCAACCACAACAATAATGGTGTCAGAGCTCGCGACCGCGTACTTCATGCAGTACGACGTTAGCGCGAACCTCCCGTTAGCGTATTCGGTACTAGCTTTAATCGGGGCCTTAATTGGTGCGGCTGCCCTGAACGTCGGGGTCGTGAGCGATTCCAGACAGTTATTTAGACGGTGATGAGAAGTAATATGGATGGAGGTTGAATTGATTGCCTGCACCACCGGCACCGCCACCACCGCTGAGACACCCCATAAGGGGAGGGCCGGGTAAGGGGTTCAGGCTAGACCCAAGCAAGGTGGTGAAGGCTATCGAGGCCGTTAAGGCGGCACTACCCCTCCTCACAGCGGGCCCGCCGATAGTTAGGACGGGGCCTGCGGGGGACGTGCACGCTGACGTTCCCGTGATGTACATGGACTTCGCCATCGACAGGGTTCATTACGATCCGTACGCTAAGGCACCATCACCTAAGGGTAGGCCCGTAAGGGCGTGGGGCGTGAGCGTCGACCCTGAGGAAGCGCGTAGTGTGGTTGAGGCCGCCCTGAGGGAGGCTTGGGTAATTGAGGCGGCTGAGTTCAGGGACCCCGAAGACGCTTGGGCAGTCCCTGTGGCGTGGAGGAACGTAATAATACTGCATGTTAAGGTCTCATACGAAGGCTCGGAGCTAGTGCCTGACTACGGACTTACTGAGGAGGTAAGGAGGTACGCGCTATAACCTCAAGGGAATCCTACGGGTAATCGCCGCCTACGCTAAGAAGGAGTGGTTCCTCTCAGCTCTAATCATTCTGTACGTTATCTTAGCTTCAGCGGATCACTCTCTAATTGCAAGGACCCCCTCCTTAATAGACGTGGATAGTCTGGCCGTGATAATAGCCTTACTGACCGTGTCACGCGGTATTGAATTCTCGGGAGCCTTCAGCAGGGTTGCCCCGAAGGTTATATCGGTGTCGGGAGGCTCTCCCGCGAGGCTCGTGACTCTCATTGCTTTAGTTGTTGCCCTATCGTCCGCCGTGATAATGAATGATACTGCGATGTTCATCTTCGTACCTCTAGTAGTCACGATCTCGCGCCTAACCCGTATGGATAGGGTCAAGGCGGTAGTCATGACCGTCATAGCCGCTAACGTGGGTTCAGCCCTAACGCCGATAGGTAACCCACAAAACATAATCATCTGGAGGAGGTACGGACTAACACCTCATGAATTCGTTGCTGGCATGGCGCCGTACGTTGCCGCTTGGTTAGCCCTGCTGGTGATGCTGGTGCTCCTAACCCACAAGGAGGAAGGCAGGATCGCAGCACTTCCGATGCCTAGGGTTAAGGTCAAGGGAGCCCTCCTCACATCCTCCGTAGCGCTCCTGATCCTTAATGTGGTCTTAGCTCAAGCAGGTCAACCGCTGATCGGTTTAGCAGTGACGTTCGCTACCTTAGCTTTAGTTGGTAGGGAAGCAATACTTTCCCTCGACGTGCCGCTCATACTGATCTTCGCCCTAATATTCGTGGACTTCCAGGAAGTGTCGCACATAATCATGAAGGCAGGAGTACTTAACACGTCATCCCTCAACCCAGTACCCATGGCGCTGGTTGCGGCCCTACTGAGTCAGGTAGTGGGTAACGTTCCCGCAACCGTTATGCTCATATCAGCGAGTCCCTCACCTCCTTGGTTACCCCTAGCCGTAGGCGTTAATGCTGGAGGGACGGGCGCGGTCATTGGTTCACTAGCTAATCTGATAGCAGTAAGGATAGCTGGGATCAGGTTAAGGGACTTCCACAGGTACTCAGCACCTTTCTTTCTTGCCTCCCTAACTACCTCGGCTCTAATAATGTGGAGTTTGCCTTAAGGTAGCGTCACACGTAATTACTTAGAAACAGGAATAATTACCTGGGTACCTCAGGATTGAGGAAGGCACTAAAGGTGTTGATCAAGGCGGTGCTTACTGCGGCAGTAGCTACAGGCATACTTCTGGGTGCTGCTCATTACGTCACATTACCAGTAACGTCGCCTGGCATGACAGGGACTTCACTGAAGCGTGAGGAAACCTCCGTGAGAACAAACCTCACCGGGAAGGTTAAGGTGATCGTACTTGTTGACAATGAAGGGTACGTTAAAGGATTAAGAACGGCATGGGGCATAGCGATGTACGTCGAGACGCCCCATGCTAGGTTCTTATTTGACACGGGTCCCGACCCTACGGTGCTTAAGTATAATGCCGGGAGGTTTGGTGTGAACCTGAGCAACATAGATTTCGTGATAATAAGTCACTGCCACGGAGATCATGTCGGTGGCCTACCCCTAATAGCGAAACTGAAGCCAGGCGTTAAGGTGTACGTGCCTCAGCACTCAGGTCTCCAGAACTACGTAAGGGGGCTAGGACTCACACCGGTTCTAGTGAACAAAACAACCGAAGTGGCTCCGGGCGTGTGGGTTCTTAAGCCACTCTACGGTCCTCCGTGGGAGGAAGGAGTAGCTGTTGCAACTAGGTTAGGATTAGCTGTGCTTGTGGGTTGCTCCCACCCGGGAGTCGATAGGATCGTTGAGGTGGCTGTGCATGACCTTAGCACTGGGAAGGTTTACGCGGTCATAGGAGGCTTCCACTTAATGGGTGCACCGGAGAATATCATTGCTGAGGAAATGGATAACCTAGCCTCACTGGGTGTAGTTAAGGTGTACCCCCTACACTGCAGCGGGAGTGAAGTTAAGGAGTACTTGAGGAGCAAGTACCCGTCAATGCTTGGGGTAGGCGGTGTTGGCTTGGAGTTAACGTTCCCCGCGTCGTCGGATTGTGGGTAAGTTTTTACTTACTTACTCAATGATTAACGTTTTAAAGGAGATTAGCTGTTTAATCGTTTAGGTAAGATACTGATGAAATGTAGAATGCATATATTGAAAACCTTCACGGTAGCCATATTAGTTCTCACAATACTCTCAGCATTCACGGCACTGCCAACCGCAAAGGTAGCTAGGGCTGCCCAAGCCACATGGACCATAATGATATACGTCGTTGCCGACAACGACCTAGAAGGCTACGCGCTAGTGGATATGAATGAGATGGAGGCAGGGGTGAAGTCCTACGGGCCGGGAAGCCCTGTGAGGGTCATAGTCTACGTTGATAGGTCGAGAGGCGACTCAGAATTCGAGTCCGATAGAATGGATATTAGGGAGGTTGCCAATGCTAACCCCGACTGGAGTGACGCCAGGATATATGAAGTAATCCATGACACCTCCCCCAAGATAGTTTCGAAGCTCCTGAGAGACTTAGGAGAGATGGATTCAGGAGACCCCAACACATTAGTATCGTTCATTAAGTTCGCGGCAAGCTACGCCCCAGCACAACATTACGCACTGATAATCTGGGATCACGGGTACGGCCCTGGGATAGTCGGCATTGACTTTGATAACGACCGTGACTTCCTAACTCCTAAGGAACTGAATTACGCGTTGAAGAGCTCCGGAATTAAGTTCGACATCGTTGGTTTCGACGCGTGCTTAATGGGCACGATCGAGACTGCCTACGAACTACGTAACTATGCTGACTATATAGTTGCTTCAGAAGAAAGCGAGCCGGGTGATGGCTGGCCCTACAACTACTTCCTAAGTGAGCTCTATGCTAATCCATCAATGAGCGCTAAAACCCTAGCTATCACGATGGCTAAGGACTATATCGCGTACTACAGGCAGGAGGGGGTCAAGGAGGGAGAAGTAGTCACTCAAGCCGTGTACGACCTAAGCGTGCTCAGAAGCTCAAGCGCCGAGAATGTACTTAAGGCCTTCGCGAACGCCGCCCTAAAGAACCCTAAACCATTCAGGGCAGCGAGGAGCTACGCGAGGGAATTCACGCAGTATCAAGTCGACTTGATTACCCTAGCGTCTAAGGCGGCCGCGGCTGGCGCTGGGAGCGCCGCGTCCCAGATGACGTCCCTCCTATCGAAGCTGGTCATTTACTCGGGAGTCTACGGTTACGGTAAGGGCGCTAATGGCATAACCATACACTACCCGCGCAGGTACAGCAAGACAATATATTACAAGCTCACGCACTTCCCGGAGGAGACCGGGTGGGGGAACGCCCTCGACACCCTAGTCAACATAGCCCCGCAAATCAACGTGGAGGCACAGCAACCAACGCAGAACCAGACAGGCGGCATACCCGTGCCCACAGGCTCGATAAAGCTGTTCACAGACATAGACATTAACGTGGCCTCAGCAACCATGGGTGCCGCAGGCGGCATGGACTTCGACGGCGACGGCGCCGACGAATTCACCGTGTACGCCATCGGGTATGACGGGGAGAGCACGTACTACCTACTCCTGTCAATAACTAAGTACATTGAGGGCAAGGGACTATACGAAGTCTACGTCTCGGAGCTAGATGAGGGAGAGGCACTATCAGATGGTAGCTACCCATTCCTCACCGCCGGAGTAATGGATGACGACTACGATAACGATAAAGTCAAGGAGATCTTCGCCGTGTACTCCTACACAGACTTCGACACGGATAACTACTACACAAGCATAGACCGCTTCGACTACGAGAACAAGGACGTGGAACACGACTACAACACCATAGACAACCTAGTGGCGCTAAGCGCTGACGTGGGCGACGTGGACGGCGATGGTGAGAAGGAGGTACTCATAGGCGGGTACGACATAGACATAGACACAGGAACGATAAACGGTTCCTTCTACGTGGTTGATGCCTCATCACTTGATGTAGAGCACTCATACACGATCGTTCCTCCGGAAGGGCAGGACGTTGACGTAACTGACGTCGCGTCAGCGGACGTTAACGGCGACGGCAAGCAGGACGTCGTGCTCGGCTACGACTTCTACATACCTGAAGACGACACGAACAAGCCAGTCATGGGTAAGGTGTTGGCGTTCGACCTAACCCCAGACGGTAACTTAAAGGGTATTGACACCGTGAAGTTCCCTGAGTCATTTATCATCTCGGTAGGTACGGGCGACATAGACTCGGACGGCGTGGACGAGATCCTAGTCGTGACGCAAGCGGCGGACGGTAGCCTTGCGCTCCACCTCCTGAGGTGGGGAGGGAACGGGCTTGAGGAAGTAGGTGATGGGTGGGACATAAACCCGAAGTACAGTTTAGCTTACGTCCAGACCTTCGACATAGACGGTGACGGCATACTTGAGATGATGCTAACGTGCTTAGCGTACAGTGAGGGGGGTGACTACCCCAGCGAGATAACGCTGTACGTGTACTCCTACGTCCCGGCTAAGGAGGATTTCCGGTTCGAGACTAAGGTGGACATGAGTGGTGAGTATTCCTTACCAATACCTGCGGACGTTAATGGTGATGGTAAGATGGACGTGGTCGTCATGACCGAGAAGAAGGACGGCATATACCTGAGCCTAGGCGAGATAAGTAACTACGTAAACCCAACAGGCATTGTTAGGGGTAAGGTGCTGGACGCTTCAGGGAAGCCTGTTCCCGACGCTAAGGTGAAGATCTACCCGCCCAGAGCAACGATATTCACCGCCAGCACCGACACCGACGAGACCGGTAAGTTCGAGATTAAGAAGGTGCCCGCAGGCACCTACGCGGTCAAGGCCGTATGGATCGACGAGGCTGGAGGGATACACTACGGAAGCGCGATAGTGAGGGTTGAGGCAGGCAAAGTAGTCAGCGTCACCCTCAAGGAGGTGAAGCCCCAGCAACCCTCGACCACCACCCCACCCACCACAACCCAACCAACAACCCCGGCGACAACGTCCCAACCCACTACCCCGGCCACCACACCAGTAACCACACCTCAAACAACCCACGTAACGACGCCCGCAACAACCACAAAGCCATCAACAACACAGCCAACAACACCACACACGACGCCTAAGACAACAGCGCAGCAACCCACCACCCCCGCAACGACGCACGCAGGTAGCTCAACAAGCCCCAGCGGTGGTGGAGGCTTCCCGTTAACCTACGTAGCGGTAGGCGCGGTAATAGGGATAGTCATAGTTGGTGCCGCACTCGCGCTAAGGGCCAGGCGTAAGGCGCCAGCACCATACGTCCCTCCTCCCCCGCCACCTCCTCCTGCCTGAACCCGAGGTTAAACAGAGTAGATATTTTCTATGTAATGAAAGCAAGCAATGAGCGTACCCTCCTTCATAGGTGCTAAAAGCAAGTACCTTAACCACGGTAGTTGTTAAGGAAACCCTAGGTGATGGTGGGTAACGCTCATTCTAAGGGAGCTACGTGAGTGGTTGAGGAACGCACCCTTAGCCGGGCTAAACGCTCACGGTGAGCGGTAGGGGTGTATGGAGGACGGCGTTGATGATATTCGCTAAGCAGTGGCGGGCACGTGAACCCACGCACGAGGTCTTACCTTAACTGAACATCACTTCCCTGTCTTCATCGCCTTAGGCTCGTAGAGCGGACATAGAGCGCAGAGGTACGGCACCTTCGATACCCTAACCCTCCACACGCCGTTATCGCCGCCCACGACGGCGTCCTGCCCGAAGCGCTTAGCCAGCACGTCAGCTGCTTCCTTACCTAAGCGCCAAGCCGTGCATAGCTCTCCCTTACACCTGCCGCAGGTGTTTGCCTTCCATTTTCCAACCATCAATGTTAGCTCAGCTAGGGCCTCAAGCCTAGCTACGCGGCTCTGTATCTCACCGACTTTACCCTCAACACCACCGATTTTTCCTCTTAGGTCACTGAGGGTTGAGGCGATAGCCTTTACCTCCTCCTTAGCAGTTAATGCGTCGCGGGCCATGCCCTCAGCCTTAATCACTCTCTCCTCAACGCTCCTTAACCCGTCTTTAATGTGTTTCAGCTCCTCAAGCGCAGAGAGTATGTCGTTCTTCAACCTACTTACCTCCTCCTTCGATGCCCAAGGAAGGTATGTGACGGGGGCCTCAAACCCTTCAGGCACTAACACCACCGGAGGTTTTGCTTAAGGAACCTAATTGGTTATAAGGAGTGAGGTGAATTACGCGCGGTGGTACAGGGATGCCTGCTAGGGACCTAGTCACGTGCCCTAAGTGTGGGAGCGTTTTCAGTATCTCGTACTCACGTGCCTTCAGCTGCGGTGGGTGTCCATTAGCGACCTTCGGGAACTGCGGGTACGTTAAGTGTCCTAAGTGCGGTTACGAGTTCTCCTTAACGAGGTGAGGGGATCACTTCGGGTAAATGATAGGTACTCCCCGGCCAGACCGGGCGGGATGAAGACAATTCCTTTACCCGATCTCCGCATGCTCTTCAAGAGTCCTCACCTTTTTACGTGTATTCAATAACAGAATATAGTATGTGGGGGTTAGTGAGTAATGGTTGAGGTAGAGCTTAAGGGCTGGCAGGCGATGAGGGTGCTTCACCCAAGACCGGCGGTAATAGTGATCTCTAGGTCGGAGGAGGGTAAGGTGAATGGGTGTGCCGTCTCATGGATAACCCCGGTCAACGTGGACCCACCAATAGTAGCGCTGTCACTCGCGTACAGCAGGCTAACTTACGAGTATGTTAAGGAATCAGGTGAGGCAACGATAAACGTATTACCTGCAGAGGCGTACGACGCCGTACACTACGTCGGCCGCGTGTCGGGGAGGGAGGTTCCGGATAAGCTAATAAAGGCCGGATTCCAGCTGGTCCCCTCTCGGACCGTTTCAACTCCACACATTGATGAGGCCGCTGCGTTCATCGAGGCGGTTCTACGTGACGAGCTCAAGTACCCTGACCACGCAATACTCACATTCGAGGCGCTGAGGGTGGTTGCTAACAGCAAGTACTTCAAGACGGTGTTCAAGGAGGAGAATCCCGTGCTCCTCCATGCCGGCGGGGACACGTACGTAGTAAGGTACGAGTATGTGAAGGCCTCCCAATCCAGCTAAGACCTATTGGGCGGGAAATTCGGTATTCATGCTCCTCACTTGCGCGTCAGTAAACCTCAAGTAGTACTACATCCTTAACCTCGGATGAATGCTTACTTAACGCTACGGTAAGGCTTACTTAATATTACCATGTCACCGTATAGAACACTTTATATTCGCGGTATGGAATAGTTAGTGGGTTATATTGTATGAGATGGGAAGTGATTTGTAAGCCTTCATACTCTCTCCTTAAAGTGTACTTAGAGTCCCCGGGCGAGGAACTTACGGCAGAGCCCGGAGCGATGGCGGTGATGAGGGGCCCGGTGAGGATAAAGACTCACACTGGCGGCATAGGTCGTGCATTGATGAGAGCCATAGCGGGCGGGGAGTCTGTCTGGCTAAACACCTTCATAGCGGACGGACCCTCCGAAGTCTGGATAGCGCCTAAGTTCCCTGGGGACATATCGTACTTTCAGCTCGACGGCTCGAACCCACTCATAATAGCTGATACGTCCTACTTGGCCAGCCATGGGAACGTGAATATAAGCGTTGCGTGGAGAGGCTTCAAAGGGTTGCTAGCTGGTGGCGGAGGGCTGATGTGGCTGAAAGCGGAAGGAGTCGGGGGTGTTTGGGTCTCGAGTTACGGAGGCATAGAAAGAATAGACCTCGCACCTGGGGAGAAAACAATAATAGATAACTTCCACTTCGTCGCCATGACGCAGAGCGTCAGGTGGAAGGTCAGGAAATTCGGTGGGCTGAAGTCAACGATCCTCGGCGGCGAAGGGCTAGTGATAGAGGTTGAAGGACCCGGAACAGTGTATGTGAGCACGCGGTCCTCAGAGCTAATGAGATTACTGGAAAGGGCGAGGTGATGAGGAACACCACTAAGTCGTTTTAAGCGTGCCCATGCATTAACGTTGGAGCCTTCGCCTTGAGGAAAGCCTTACTAATAACGTCACTCGCGGTAATATGGGTCAGTATATCTGTGTCATCAATACTTGTCCTGCTTTCCGGCGAGTCAGCATGGGTATGTGCGTTCTGGAGACTCGTACTAAGCCTCCCGCTCCTCACACTCTCCGCCCTAATCACCCGCACCTCACTCAACGCTCGCTTAAGCCCCCGTAACGCCTTAGCCTCGGTAACGGCGGGGGCCCTCCTAGCACTGCACTTCGTGACGTGGATGGAGTCACTCCACTTAATCAGCGTGGCTCTCTCAACAACGCTCGTGGTAACGTACCCAGCCATCTCAGCCCTAATAGGTCACACCATAATGCACGTTAGGGTGAGGCGAGAGGAAGTTATTGGGCTACTCATCGCGTTAGGCGGGGTCATCGTTGCCCTCTGCAACGGTTTGATAGGCAGTAATGTGGGGCCCTCATGGCCGCTAGGCTCGGCACTAGCGATAATGGGTGCGTTTGCCGCCGCAGGGTACTTCAGCCTAGGAGGCTACCTAAGATCCTCCGGGATGAACCTAGCTCAATACACGTTACTGGCCTACGGCTCAGCAGCCGCATGGCTATTACTAGCATCCACACTAGCGGGCGTGCGCTTAATCCCAACAAGGCTTGAGGCGTGGCCCTACTTACTCGCACTCGCAGCCATACCCATGATGGGCGGGCACACGCTAATGAATTACCTACTAAAGAAAATGCCGGCCCACGTAGTAACCTCAATAGCCTTGGGAGAACCTGCTGGCGCATCAATACTAGCCGCCGCAATCCTAGGTCAGGTACCAGCAGTGAACGTAGTCGTAGGGATGGCCCTAACAATGCTTGGCGTGTGGCTAGTGATTAGGGCCAGCGCAGGCAAATAACCCTTAACATAGGCACGCCTCCAAGCTACCCTGGAAGGCTTTTAAGTCGCTCTCTTCTCTATATAGTGAGATGCTACGCTATACGGTACGGGGGCGCGCGCCTCGCCTGCCTAACCCTAGCACTTCTCCTTACATGCATGTTTGCGTATGTGCTAAGCCCTGTGGCAATAGATAGGCGTGTCGAGTCCTTCTCTAGCGGGGGAAGTTATGACCTCATACACCCACGGATCAAAGCCCCTCACTGATAATTTACCTGTAATTCAGGTCACCGATGCCTCAGGGAATAGCGTTGGCTCCCTCATAATCAACGTGTTTGCCGTAATGCCCCACGCCAACGTAAAGTACCTCGGCGCCTCCGTGACTACTTACCTGATCGGCCCCAGCCTCCCTCCCCCGGCGATAGAGGAGCTTAAGGCGATCAATCACTACGTTCCTGAGGGTTCCGAGGTCTTCGTCCCTCACGCGGGTGTGAGGTACTGGTTTGAGGCCCTACACTACGGTGAGTACGTGGTCCTCAAGAGACCTCCTCCCATAAGGTCGGGGGCGTACGTCGTGGCGGTGCTTAGAGGTCCTCGCCCGCCACCCGTAGCTAGGCTCGTGTATGAGGGTGGGTTCTTCGCGGTTTTCAAGCTCCCGTAGCACTAAAGTTTGATATGTTGTGAATGCGTTAGTACGATCAGGTATGGGTATTGAAGCTCAGCGTATACCACTTCACAGACCTCCCCCGCTCGTACGCGGTTCTTCAGTTCGAGGAGGGTGAGGAGGGAGGGGTTCTCGACGCGCTTAAGTCGCGGGGTAAGGAAGGGACGCGGGGGTTAATTGGCTTCATCTCCAAGGTGCTTGGTTCTGAGGTTAGGGGTGTGAGCATAGCTTTCGGCACCCTCAACTACAGAGGGCATGACCTCGATATGGCTTACCTTAGGATAGAGCTGGAGGACGATAGGGAGTACGTGCTTGAAGTGTACAGGGACTCAGCAATGATTAACTCAAACACGGGCGCGTTAGAGGCGTTGGAGGACATAAAGAAACTTATGTGTGCCCTATGCCCTGACTTGAGGGAACCGCGCAGACCCACCATAGTAGGCTTTTAGCGCTTCCCCCTAAGCACCGCGAATACTTACTGCTTAAGTAAGTGTGTTAACGAATAACTTTTTATTCCTCCCGGGAGAGACCCTAATATACATCTAATCAGGCGGGGTTCTCCCGCGGGGTGCGTGACGTGCCGGAATGGGGTAAGTGGATATGGTTCGACGGGAAGCTCGTGGAGTGGGACGAGGCGAAGATCCACGTAATGACTCAAAGCCTGCACTACGGGACCTCGGTCTTCGAGGGTATTAGGGCGTACCTACTGGATGACGGGGACGTCGGGGTCTTCAGGCTTGAGGAGCACATGAAGCGCTTCATAGAGTCAGCCAAGATCTATGGCTTCACAGTACCCTACAGTATCAAGGAGCTATGTGACGCGGTGGTCGAGACCGTGAGGGCTAACGGGCCGAGCGACTACTACGTCCGCCCCATAGGCTTCATAAACCTGCAGGAACTCTCACTCGTACCCTCCAGCAGGGAGTTAAGCGTCGCCATAGGTGTCCTCAAGTGGGGTAAGTTCCTGGGTAAGGCGTACGAGGTCGGGGCTAAGGTAACGGTGTCCGGGTGGAGGAGGGCCCCGCAGGACGTCATGCCCGCGCCAGCCAAGGCAGGAGGGCATTACGTGCTCGCGTACATGACCTCCCTCCAGGCTAAGGTAAGGGGCTTCGACGAAGCCCTACTGCTTGATGAGCGGGGCTTCGTGGTTGAGGGATCGGCTGAGAACGTCTTCATGATCAAGGACGGCGTAGCCTACACCCCACCAACGAACTCACCCATCCTCATAGGCATAACCAGGGACACGATCATGAAGCTCCTCGAGAACGAGTTAGGCGTTAAGGTGGTTGAGAGAGACATAGCCCTCGGCGAGTTCCTAACGGCTGACGAAGCGTTCTTCGTCGGCACGGCAGCGGAGGTAACGCCGGTCGTCGAGGTCGATGGTGTGAAAATAGGTGACGGTAAGCCCGGGGAAGTAACGAGGAAGCTCCAGAAGCTATACGAGGACGTCGTGAGGTGCAGGATCTCCAAGTACTCACGCTGGGTTACTAAGGTAGGGCTCCGGAAAGCAAGTTAAGGTATTATTATCAAAAATCACTTTAAGCCCTTACCGAACTCCTCCAAACTAACTACTTCCTCTAAAGCCTTCTTAGGCTTGGGTGAGGGTTTCTCCGCAGGGTACCCGATAGCGAATATCGCTACCGGGACGTACTTCCCAGGCGCCTTAACAGCTACCCTAACCTCCTCTATATTCCGTAGCGTCTGGATCCAGACCGCTCCCAAGCCCAGGCAGTGGAGGGCGAGCCATAAGTAGGTGGCGGCTATCGCCGCGTCAGCTATGTAGGAGTGTGGGGACGCCTCAATGTCGGCGAGCACGACTATCGCGGCCTTAGCGTTCCTTAAGGGCGCTGCGCCGACGTGGATCTTGGATAGCTCGTCAAGCGTTTTCCTGTCCTTCACTATCACGAAGTGCCATGGCTGACTGTTCTTAGCGCTGGGTGCCTGCCTAGCCACGTCCACAGCCTTAAGCAGGAGTTCGTCCGGAACCTCCCTATCCTCAAACCTCCTGACGCTCCTCCTGCTTAGGAGGGGCTCCAAACACTTCTCAGGCTCCATGAGTACGTCACCAAGGTTAATTCAGCGAACCGCACTATAAAACAATGGTGCTGGCGACGTGGCTTCCTCGGCAAGCGAATCAAG
>Ga0256842_1001784_pt1 | contig 16588 bp, 10 predicted proteins | sample 4559240metaG_FD_185973 | JGI IMG/M metagenome (GOLD analysis project Ga0256842, IMG submission 185973) | Hydrothermal vent microbial communities from Guaymas Basin, Mexico - 4559-240 | ecosystem: Environmental > Aquatic > Marine > Hydrothermal vents | place: Mexico: Guaymas Basin | collected...
AATAATTTTTTCATTGGCTAAAGCCAAAAGATACTGTCCGTATTGATTCTTTTTCATAGGCTCTGCAAGAGTTCTTAATTGATTGGCATCAATAAATCCTCTTTTAAAAGCTATTTCTTCTATACAAGATACTTTTAACCCTTGACGTTTTTCCACAGTGGCAACATAATTAGAGGCGTCTAGTAAACTTTCGTGTGTCCCTGTATCGAGCCATGCAAATCCTCGTCCTAATAATTTTACACTTAATCGTTCTTCTTCTAAATATAATTTATTCAAATCTGTAATTTCGTACTCACCACGTGCCGAAGGCTTAAGCGTTTTGGCCTTTTGTACAACATCGTTCGAATAATAATACAAACCTGTAACAGCGTAATTTGATTTAGGATGTTCGGGTTTTTCTTCGAGACTTAATACCTTTCCTGATCCATCGAATTCTGCAACGCCATATCTTTCTGGATCTTTAACATAATATCCAAAAACAATAGCTCCATCTTCTAATTTTGCTGCGTTTCTTACCAAGTTTCCAAAAGTATGTCCATAAAAAATATTATCGCCTAATACTAAGCAAACACTATCGTTTCCAATAAATTCTTCGCCCAAAATAAAAGCTTGGGCTAAACCATCTGGTGAAGGTTGTTCTACATAAGATAATTGTATCCCAATTTGTTGACCATCTCCTAAAAGATCTTTATATAAATGGATGTCTTTTGGTGTAGATATGATTAATATCTCTCTAATTCCCGATAGCATTAAAACCGATAATGGATAATATATCATAGGTTTATCGTAAATCGGGATTATCTGCTTAGATATGGCTTGAGTTATTGGATAAAGTCTTGTTCCAGAGCCTCCTGCTAATATTATTCCTTTCATAATTATATGTTTATTTTATTAATAGTAAGTCAATTTATTAATTCACTCTGTAAATCAATCAGTGAAAATACTTAATAGTTATTAATATACGCTTCAAATATAAAAAAGTTGCTCCTATTTTTTAGAATTAAATGTTATTGGTGAAAAGGATAACTATGTGTCTTTGTTTTATATGAAATTTGAAACTCAGAAAACCAATAAAAATATAGGTCTTGAAGATAAATTTAGGACAAAAAATATAGTTATTATGTTATTAAATCTAGCATTTATAAACAAAAGCATATTGTAATTCTCCATCTTTGCTATACCACTTCCACAAGCCTACTCTTTTATTTTTTGAATAACGACCATATACCTTAATATTACCATTCTTAAACCAAGAGTAATACGAACCACTCTTACTCCCGCTTACATAATACTCTTCGTATTTTTTCTGGTCTGCTTCCAGATAATATTTAACAATTTTACCTGTATATTGATTTGAATCAGATCCTCTTAAAAGTTCACCAGAATTAACAGTATTCGAAGGATTAGAAATATTCTTGTTATTACAGGAAAAAAATAAGGTAAGCCCTAAAATGAATAAGAATTTAATCGTTGATTTCATAATATTTTATATTGCCTGCAAGGTAATAAAGTCAAATTTATCAAACAAAATTATATTTAATTTTTAACTTATTTTATTAACGATAGGCCATTAAAATCTATTTATAAATCCAAAGTGGATTTTGGCATTCTTAATATTCAGATTTTCATTACGTTGCTGACCCATCGCATAAGAAATAGTAAATATTCCTGCTTTTGTTTTAAAAAATAATCCTAATCCAAATCCAAAAGGATAATCGTAATAATAAGTTTCAAGCTTTTTTTCGTACCATGCAGCATCAAAGAATGCAAAAAGAGCTGAATTTCTTTCGAAGATAAATCGGTATTCAATGGTTGCAATACTATATGAGGATGCATAAATTGACGATTCCATAAAACCACGCAAACTACTCAAACCTCCAATTCTGTAGAGTTCGTTTTTAAATAAATTTTCGGATAGTAAGATTGCGGATTGATTGGCAACCAGTAATGTATGTTTTTTTGCTATTGGGATAAACCATTTTAAATGATATTTTCCATCGTACTGAACATTTGAGACGGAAAGACTCTGATAGTCCAGAAAACTTTTATTTCCCAAATTTGCTTCTATAAAAATATTGATCCCTTTATGTGGGTTAAAATAATAATCCAAATGTTTATACGAAAAATCTAAACCCAACGAACTCATTTGGAAAGGTGAGAATTGTTTTATTATTAAACTATCTTTTGAAAGTACTGATGAAGTTTTATTTTTGAATTGCAACCCAATATGATTCTTTCCTTGAAAATAGTACTGTACACCCGTTTTAAGTATAGAGTTCAAATATGTAGAGTCTTGCTTATGTAAATTTATTCCTGCCGATAAGCCTAAATTTGTATTGAAAATATATGGAATTTTAAAATCAATATCTAATTTTTGTGATGATGATTCCATTTTTTGCCACTTAAAATTTAGTTCTTCTGCACTCTTTAGTATATTTTCTAGAAATATATTTAATTCTCCTGTGAGAACTAGTTTTCCTGTAGTTTTATCATTTGGTAATATTCCTAAAATTCCATCGAAACGATTGTTCGATATACTGTTTGCGGGAACTATAATCTTAACTTCCGTATCCTTATATATAATTTGAGTTTCTAGACTTTGTTTGGCAAAATTTAGATTATTGATTCTTTTCTTTATCCCCTCAACCTTACTTAAACTAAATTGAGTTTTTGGTCTTAAACCCGTATAACCATACAAGAATGATTTAGAGATATTAAGATTACCTGACACCTTAATTGTATCAATAAGAATTTGTTCTCCTCTTTCTATAGAGAGCTTTGCATAAATTGTTTTATCTAAAAAAGAAATACTGTCCAACTCAACTTTAGAAAATGGGTAACCATTATTCTCAAGAAAACTCACTATCTTTTTATTTTCAAACTTTATTTGATTTAAAGCCAAAAGTTGTTCAGATAAATAAGCAGAATTTATTTCTCGTAATATAGCCTCATAACGATTATTGTATTTTACTACCAACTTTTCATATTGCTGTCCGACGTATATATAGACCTTGCTCACATTCGATTTGGAAACTATAGAATCTACCGAAATTTCAAGAAAACCTTCTAAATAACACGATTTAATATTCTTGGCTAAATACTGAATAATAAGACTTGAATCCTTGAAATTTGTTTTTGAAAACAACTTTTCTATTACGGGTTCTTTCCTAGAAAATGAATAAGTTAATACTTGGTTTTGTGACCAAAGAGAAGATACAAATAGCAAAATAAATATACTAAATAACAATTTCTTCACGAGCATATTAATATTTTTTTTGCTTATCTAATAATATACATTTTGCCTATTCCTTGCTTAAAAAATGGATCGGCATCAGTAGATGATTTTTCTACTTCAGTGCCATTATTCCGAACATAAACTTTGTAAAAATACACACCATTGGCCAACAAATCACCATATTGATCACGACCATTCCATTTATAATCGGTAATATTCCGCCCAATATGAACATCGGATACGGAACTTAAATCAATTTCTTTAACAACTTTTCCTGAAATCGTCATTATTTGTATTAATATTTGCTCGGGAACTTCAGATCCTGTCAATGTAAAAACAAATTGTGTGGAGCTAGAAAAAGGATTCGGATAATTTAATATTTGAGTAATCGTACTTTTATTAACCACTTCAAAATTAATTTTATAATCGTATTTTCCTGATTCATTTGCCGAAGCATCTGTTGCTCCAACCCTTAAGGTATAAATTCCATCTTTAAGGTTTTTGGGAGAAAAAAGCATTTCGGCCACATTATCTGGAAGACTCGATGCGGTCCAAAATAATTGTTGATTATTTAAACTATCATTTATTTCAACCTTAATTTCATCATCGGAATAAGGAAACTTTAAATAAACCGAAACTAAATTAGGATCTTGCATTGCTAAATATTTATTCTCATCTTTTATTCGGATTAATATCTCTGGATTTGGACTCACTACATCACCATCCATAATATGTAAACCATCGAAAGTTACATTTAATAGTGGATTAACTTTATCAGATTCTACGTAAAAATACCGAACTGCAATATTATTAAAATGATATTGTTCTAACTGATTGTACTCACCTGTCAACGAGTCTACGCTATTGAATTCTACCCAAATACTATTTTTTTCATGACTATTTGCTGTATTAAAACTTATAGTATCTGTTATTACATCTTGGCTAGGATGAGGTTTTAATTTCTTTGTTTGAATTAAACTAATATTATTTTGATTATCTTTTACAAAGTAGGATACTTTTAGAGAGTCCATATCATAGGGGCTAATATTTTTGGTACTAATAGAAAACTCAATATTTTCGCCTTGCTGGACTGTATCCTTTAAGAAAAAATAGCCTTCAGATGGTTCTATAGCGGTCTCTGGTACATCTTGATAAAGAAGACTCCACGATTTTATTTGAGTAGGTATTTTCTGGATAGAATCTTTAGAATAAATTTCTAACTGCAAATATGGATATACACTAGCATTTATCCTTGAAGATAAATCTAAAATATTTAACGAATCTTTATTTAATCCATTAATAAGCTCTATTTGATGCCCTTGACTGTCTGTAGCCAAAATTTTTAATTCCGTTTCTTTATCATCAATATTGTTTTTATATTTCCAATGAAAAGATTTCCATTCTAGAGCTGGGCCAATTAAAGTAGAGTATATATTACCATTATCGTAATTAGTTGGCAAACTAACAGTTAAATTAATTTCATCACTAGTATTAGAACCAATTCTTTCGATTCCTGTAGAAATATCACCTTTCTTAATATAAAAAATATAAGGAATATTATCTGCAATATTTCGTATTTGTGAAGCTGGATAGAGTTGCTCAAAGGCTTGTTTGGTATTTTCTGGAAGATTAGTGAAGTTTCCGTTCCAAATGGAATAAATCAAAATATGGAAACCCGAAGGGATTGAATTTAAGAAATTAGCCATCTGCTCCATTGCAACACTATCACCAGTAGAAAATTGAAAATAATAATCAGGTCTAGATCTAGATGAACACTGTGGGTAGTCTCGCTGTCCGTAATCCCCCCTATCAGAATGCCAAGCTTCAAGATTTAATGAGTCTAAAATTACAACATTAAAAGAAGATACTGCACCACAAGAATTTTGATCCCCAACTCCATCAACCCAATAGCCAACTTCTTGAACTCTTGATACTGATACGGAACCAATATTCGTACACAATAGCGTTTTGGGAGTCGTAATATATTCGAATTTACGTTGACTTTTTTTGTAATTAATAAATTGATATTCATCTTTCTCGAACTGAAAGTGATGTGCTTGTGACCAACCTCTTTGTCCTTGAATATATCTGAACGAACTTGATTTCCATCGATTCGACCCTTGTAAAGATACTCTCCAAAAGTATACTGTACTATCGGAAAGTGTAAAAGGCAAAGCCCATTCTGTAATTCCACCATCGCTAATTATATCCTCCGAAACAACAGCAGGACTATCAAAAGAATCGATTGTGTCTATTTGAAAAACTGCGGTAAACTGTTCTTCGAAAGGATTGCCTGAACTAGCTACTAACGTAATATTTGAGTTAGGAACTACCGCAAACTCGTACGGATAAATAGGAATTAAATCATTAGATTGTATCAAAAAACTTAATTGTACTTCATTATTATTTTCAGAAAGCTCGTTTATCTGATTCAAATAATCTAATCTAATTATTATTTTATTCATGCCCACACCATTGACAATATCGGTTGGTAATTTTACTTGTACTTGGTCATTGAACATACATGCAGGTCTATGGATAGTTTGAAAATCAACTGCACCATTAGGATATTCTCTTTCGATAGAAATTAAAAAACTATCAACAAAAGCCCTCCCAACATTATAATACTCAATATTTAATGCAAATGAATCTACATCGCTAGTAATGGGTTCTGGATTGAATGAAACTCCTGAATTTGTAATTTGCAAATCGGGTTTATCGAAAGCATTAATAATAACTACAGGGTCGCCATGAAAAGTATTATCGTAAACCGTCTTTCTAATAAAAACATTGTTGGTTTGATTCGATGCGTAGTTCTTAAGCCCCTCTTTTATTACCTCTCCGATACTACTCCCATATTTTTTGTAAGATAAGCTTTTATAGAACTGCTTAGACAATTGATGGAGCTGAGAAGCATAACCCAAGTCTGATGCAGCCAGAAAACCAATTGCGCCTTTATTCTGTATCAAAACCCACTGTTCACTGATAGTTCTAAACGATGTATTTTGATGAATATCACCAGATAAGCAAGAATTAGCTTCTATTAATGGATATTTTCCCATATTATTATAATTTTCTGGACCATCAATATTTTGATCGAAACCACTGGTTGAGCCGTGTCCAAAAAAAGTCATTTGTGATACGCCTGAATTAATAAGTAAAGCCACTGAATCGGAAACCGATATTTGAATAGGGTCTGAATTGTCTTTTAAGAAGGTCGTAACTTGCCCACCAATTAGTGTATCTTCATAAATAAGTTCATATTCTTTCAGGTAATTTTTAAAAGTCGTTTGTTCGTAAGAATTACTTCCTCCACCAAAATGTATGGCCTTCTTTTTCCAAAGAGCATTTGGAGTCGATTCATAATCTTTAACTTTATCTAAATAATAAGTTAATTCGCTACTGCTTCTTGCGGCTATCCTTCCTGTTGCTATAGAGGGTTGCAGACCCAGACCATCAAGATTTGATGTTAATAATACATCGCTTGGAGGATTTCCCATAGTAGGAACCAAACATTTGTTAAAAGCTATAGGAGTATTTCTAATATTTGATGAACTAATCGATTTCCCTATTAAAAATAAAAAATTAGCTTGTCCATATTTCCTGTCAATAAAATCAACAAAATTTCTAATAGCAAGAGGGTGTTTATCAATTCCATAAGCAAACTGATTGTATAAATCAGAAATCTCTGCTGTCAAAACCTTATAACCTTGTTGTCTTCTGTATGCAGCATATTCGTTAACTGATGGTTCCAGAATAGATTGATAAATCATTAATAATTCTGGGCTTTCTGATAAATTTTTATAATCTACAAAACTGACATTAGCCACTTGCGAAACTATTTTCAGGCTTTCGTTTGATGAAATTAGCAAGTGATTTTCTTCAGCATTTGGGTGTAATATTGCCATTTGATTAGACGAGCTAGGAATCAATTCTGTACGCTCGCTGTTTTCAATATTGTAAAGTATAGAATTTGTTCCACTAAAGTTTTCCAAACTCAAACTACGATTTTGTACTGAAGATGGGACATAAAAACTAGCATAGCTTGAATTAGAAAAATCTAAATTTTTGCTGTATTCTAGCAAAATATATGCAATTGCATTTCTATCTACCTGACCATTTTGATTATAATTAGAAGAAAAACTTAATAATAAATCGTTTGAACTAATATCTGAAAATGGAATAATAAAATTATCTTTTACACCTTGATATCCCGTGTAAGAGGCGTCAAACATTTCGTTTGAATTGTAATGAATTTTAAGATGATGATTAAGGTTGGAAAGCACATCAGAGTTAGGAACTCCACAGACAGAAAAATTAACTTTCACATCCGAATTAGGAACTCTATCAGAAATATCAAAGGCTTTATTAACAGGACTTTGATAAGAAAAATTATTTGAATCGAACCAACCTTTTCCTGAAGAATAATTAGAAACACGCTGCCCCCAATAAAAACTATTAGTATAATTGACTAATGTTTTTTGAATTACACTATTAATTTCTGTATATGAACTATAGTCTGATGATGAATAAGTTACAAATCTTTTTTTTTGATTTGGAGAATTTTCCCAAGTAATAAAATATGAAATGCTATCGTTTATTTGACTAAAATATGGATTATTTTGCTCAGACGGATTATCATACATCAAGCTATCTAGAAAGCCATCATTCTTTTGACAAAACAGTTCAATATAATCGCTTTGATCAAAAGAAAAATCGTCTTCTCCATGAACATAAATAGGTTGCTCCTGCCCTCTCACAAATACTTGTAAGTTTTTTGGATTTACTGTTAAAAAACTATTATTTATTGCCACTAAAGTATTTCTATTTATTCTATAAATACCATCTTCGGCCACTTTAAATTTCACATACGTTTGATTGTAATTAATCCAATCGTTTATTTCTTGCGAAAAACCACTAATTGAACTAAAAAACAATACATAGAATATGTAAAATAGTTTTCTCATTTTTTATTAAACGATGTTTTCAATCAAAAATTTTCGTCCATTAAATTCAAATGAATCACCAACTTTTTTATTATGTAATAATTCTCCAATTGGTGAGGCTAAAGAAATGCAATAATAATCTTGAGAATCGATGTTTACTCTACCTATTCCGATAGAAATAAAATAAGTACCAGAATTACAAGTTACTAAGCTTCCAAAATCTACAGTAGTATGAATTCTATTAATATTTACCTTAAACAATTCATTTTTAAGAGATTCTGAAATAATTAACTGATTTTCTAATTTGTTAATTTCTAATTGAATCATCTCACGACCAGTCTCATATTTATCACCAGCACTACTTTTTGTTTCATTATTTCTTGAGTCTATTGCAGCATCTAACGATACTTTTGCTAAGTTTATTTTGCTCTCAACTATTTCTAATAATTTGTTATATATTTTCTCTTTTACACGCATAAAATAATTTGTTAAATAATTACTTGTTTTTTAAAATTTCAAGGGCTTTTAATACTGTTTTATCTTCCGATAACATTGTTGGATAAAAGCCTTTGTCGTCTAATATATTACGGTTAATATAAGCCAATAAGAAATTTGTTATTCTACTTTCTGAAGTTTTAAAGCCTTCTTTATCGAACTTAACTCCATGAACAGTAGCATAATCTATAAATTTTTTAGTGATATCTTGAGATATTAAATATTGATTCAAATTGGTGTAATCTTTAAATGTTTCCAATTTTTCTCTATTCTTATCGGTATATTTAAACGAAAATTTATAAATTAATCCTTTTGCGACAATTAATCTAAAATATTCTGAATAACCTATTGTATCTACCCCAACAAAATAATCTGGCATAATTCCGCCACCACCATAGACGATTTTCCCTCCAGGGGTTTCAAATTTTAAAGAATCGTTAAAATGAATACTATCTCTCTGAGAAAATTCACCATGCAAATACCTATTGCTAATATCCATCTCATAATCTAACAGATTTTTTCCATACGATTTTTGGATACATCTACCAGTTGGAGTATAATATCTTGCAATTGTTAATCGTAAACCAGAACCGTCTGGGAAAAAGGTGGGCTCTTGCACTAAACCTTTTCCAAACGAACGACGCCCCACAATATCGCAACGATCGTTATCTTGAAGAGCTCCAGAAAGTATTTCGCTGGCAGAAGCCGACCATTCGTCAATCAAAATAATTACTCTATCTTTTTTACATTGACCATTAATTGTAGCTACTATATCTTCCCTTGTTCTAGAACGACCTTTAGTATATACAATTAAATTTCCTTTTTCTAAAAACTCATCAGCAATTTGTACAGCAGCCTGCATAATACCACCACCATTTCCTCTTAAATCTATAATCCACGAATCAGCACCTCGTTTTTTATATTTCTCAATCTCTTGTTTAAATTCTCCATAAGTGTTCATTGCAAATTTACTTATTTTGATATAAGCAGTTTTATCTGCAATCATATAAGCCACATCAACACTTTTCAAAGGTATTTTATCTCGTTTTATCGTAAAATCTAATAAATCTTTATAACCTTTTCGTTTTACCGATATCTTAACTTCCGTTCCCGATTTACCTTTTAACGACTTCATTACCAAACTATTACTAACCTTAATTCCTGCAAATAATGAATCGTCGACATATACAATTCTATCACCAGCTTTTACCCCTACTTTTTCCGATGGACCACCATGAATAGTATTAATAACCATTACTGTATCATTCTGAATATTAAACATAACTCCAATCCCATCAAAATTACCCTCGATTGGCTCATTAACTTCCTCCATATCGGAAGCTGGAATATAAACCGAATGTGGATCCAATTGTTTTAATAATTCTGGTATTGCTTTCTCTATTAAATGGTCAATATTCACAGAATCAACATATTCTTGATTGATGTAATTGATTACAGCATGTAGTTTATCAACGTTCGGATAAATAACCGTTTGATTATCAAAAGATTGATGGTTCATTAATTTCCCAATATAAATTCCCATTACCAGCACTATTGCGAATAATATTGGAGTTATTATTATTGATAATTTATTTTTCATTTGAATGCTCTTTTTCTATATCTATATGATCAATTTGTATTCCAACTTTTTCGAGTAAATCTAAACCTGTATGTATTCTATATTTTTTAGAAAAAACAACCCTTTTAATACCTGATTGAATAATTAATTTTGAACATTCTATACAAGGAGAAGTCGTAACATATAAGGTTGCTCCATCACTACTATTCCCTGACTTTGCTACTTTTGTTATCGCATTGGCCTCTGCATGTAAAACATACTCAAAAGTCTTTTCTGGACTTTCTTCACAATTGTTATTCATCCCCGATGGAGTTCCATTATAACCATCAGAAATAATCATCTTGTTTTTTACAATTAGAGCCCCCACTTTTCTTCTTTTACAATAAGAATTTTCTGACCAAATTCTAGCCATTGCCAGATATTTTTTATCAACTTCCTTTTGTTTGTCTACTCGTTCCGTCATGAATAATTTTTAATTTAACGGATAAAGATACACATTCGAATAGTAATCGACAATGAATACCTAATAATTAATATAAAAGATTTAATTCTTTCTTTTATTATTGAGATGGGTTTAATTAATGTAATATATTTATTTTTCAAACTTCTTTTTTATATTAATGACTTGAATCTACAAAAATTAAAAAGAATTTTCAGTTATATAAGAAGTAATAATAAATCTTTTTTTACTTTTAATCTTATTAGAGATATTTATTTTTCCGACACTTGCATTGATTTAATAAATTCCCCACTATCATCCCTTGTCGGCTCTGCCTCGAGAATATTGATTTATCTAAATTAAAAAAAATGGCAAAAGTTAAATGGAAAGCGGGTACAATGATTTACCCTTTACCTGCAGTAATGGTTAGTTGTGGCGATTCGCCAGAAAATTATAATATAATAACCATTTCGTGGACAGGGACTATAAATACGGATCCTGCTATGTGTTACATTTCTGTTCGCCCAAGCAGGTATTCGTACCATATCATAAAAGAAACTAAGGCTTTTGTTATTAATCTAACAACGAAAGATTTGGCCAAACAGACAGATTGGTGTGGTGTGAAATCGGGTAAGGATTTTGATAAATTTAAAGAAATGAATTTAACTCCTGAGAAAGCGGATCACGTCAATGCCCCTATGATTGCTGAATGTCCCATAAGTATTGAATGTGAAGTTACAGAAATAATGCCTCTTGGATCACACGATATGTTTATTGCTAAAGTAATTGCAGTTCATGCTGAAGAGCGATTAATAGACCATTCTACAGGAGCTTTAGATTTAAGACAAACTAATCCATTAACCTATATTCATGGTAATTATTATGAACCTGGTAATAAAATTGGTCGCTTTGGATTTTCTGTCAAAAAGAAAAAGAAGAAAAAAACTTAATATTAAAAAAAATAACTCCTAAAAAATTAATTTTATATTTTTATTTGATACTTATTTCAATATCTATCAATGCACAAACGTCTTCACCTAAAATTGTTATTGCCGATTCTAAAGAAAATATTTCTATTGTATAAAGTTGTTTAAAAAATAGAAATAATATTAATGCAAAAAATGTTCAAAGAAGAACACCTCTCGATATGGCTAATCCAAAAGTTGAAAACTTTATGTACACACTAGATGTGAAAACAGGTATAGATTTGATGTAATAAATATCAATTTACAAATACAAAAAAGCAGTTTCAGTACTCATTAATTATTTAACAATTCTGAAACCGCTTTATATTTTCTCAATTAACTTCGTTATTTCTTCAACCGTTTTGGAGCAACTCTTAATACGGTTTCGGGAATTCCATCAGCAAACAACTTAAAATTCTCGATATAACGAGAAACTAAAGCATCATATTTTCGCCAATAGTCATCTTTATCTCCCCAAGCATTTGATGGTTCGAAAACATCATCGGGGACCCCTGGACATGTTAATGGAATATCAAAACCAAAAAGTTTATCTTTTCTATATTCCACATCGTTTAATTTACCTTCCATAGCTGCAGAAAGCATATTACGGGTATGACGAATAGAGATTCGTTTACCAACGCCAAATTTTCCACCTACCCAGCCTGTATTCACAAGCCAAATATTTGCTCCCGACAATTCTGCTTTTTGTCTTAATATTTTTGCATAGAAATAAGGGTGATGAACCATAAATGGAGCTCCAAAACATGCAGAGAAAGTAATTTCAGGCTCAATTCCCAAGCCTAATTCTGTACCTGCAATTTTTGAAGTATAACCACTAATAAAATGATATATTGCTTGATCCATACTCAATCTTGCAATAGGAGGCATCACGCCTTGAGCATCGGCTGTTAAGAATATTACATTTTTAGGCTGCGTTGTTACTAATTTATCAGGAACAGCATTTGGAATAAACTCTAAGGGATAAGATAAGCGAGTATTTTCTGTTAAACCTTCATCATCTAAATCGATATGACGAGATGCAGGATCGAAAGAAACATTTTCTAAAACTGTTCCAAAACGGTGGGTACAAGCATGAATTTCAGGCTCGGCCTCTTCGGATAAGCGAATAGCTTTGGCATAACAACCAGCTTCGTAATTGAAAACACCACCACTACTCCATCCGTGTTCATCGTCTCCAATTAAGCTTCGTTTTGGATCTGCAGAAAGTGTGGTTTTTCCTGTACCAGAAAGGCCAAAGAATAGTGCAACATCGCCTTCGTCTCCAACATTTGCTGAACAATGCATCGACATAACATCTTCCAAAGGCATCAGATAATTCATAATAGTAAATACTGCTTTTTTAACCTCACCTGCATATTCTGTTCCTGCAATAATAGCTAGTTTTTTTCCAAAATCGATAATAATAGCAGTTTCGCTATTTGTACCATCAATTCTAGGATCTAACTTAAAAGTTGGTGCTACCATAACCGTGAAATCTGGTATATACTGTTTAAGTTTTGCCAAATCTCTTTCACTTAATAGCATATTTTGAATAAATAAAGACTGCCAAGCTTTCTCCGTAATAACTCGAACTGGTAATTGATATTCTTTATCTGCACCAGCGTATAAATCTTGAACAAATATTTCTTCACCTTGCCAATACGATTGCAATCTAGCATAAATTCCACTAAACTTTTCTGCAGTCATTGGTCTATTATATTCACCCCAATCGATATTCTTTTCAGAGCTTTCTTCTCTCACAAAATATTTATCGTTTGCGGCGCGCGCTGTCCATTTTCCTGTATAAACTTGTAAGGCTCCACCGTTTACAATCTTTCCTTCGTTACGAAAAACTACTTCTTCGTACAGGGCTGCAGCTGGTAGATTCCAATATACTCTCTCCAAATGTACTAAACCGTGATTCTTAACTCCAAAATCAGATTTTAAATCTTCTGCAGTTTCTTGGGCTGGAGTTTTAAATTTTAAATATTTCATTTTTTAAATAATTGAAAGGGCAAGTATAAAAAACTTATTTTATCTTTTTTACTTAACCTTATTTTTAATTTTAATTCCAGTCTCTAACTAATTTACGTTCACCAATATATAGTTCATTTGGTGAATTTGGATCTAACGCCCATTTAATTCTTTCAATGCCATCAATAATATCTTTAATAGATCCACAGAAAGAAATTCTCAAATAACCTTCCATTCCAAATTCAACGCCAGGCATCGTTAATACACGAACTTTTTCTAATAAGAAATTAGATAATCGAGTAGAATCTTTATCGTATTTTCTGAAATCTACAAAAGTGTAAAAAGTCCCATCTGGAGGAGTTACATAAATGCCCTCAAAAGCATTTAATTGTGCTATCAAAACATTTCTATTATTTTCTAAAGTAGTTCTTAAGCTTTCTACACCAGATTGAACTCCATTAATAGCACCAATTGCTGCTTTTTGTAATAATATAGAAGGTCCTGATGTTTGATGCCCTTGAATATTGGCCATTACTTTAATTAATTTCTTGTTTGCAATTCCCCAACCTATCCTAAATCCAGTCATAGCATAAGCTTTAGATACTCCATCTATGACTATTAATTTTGAGTTATCTGAGAAATCACTAACATAATCGAATGGGTTTGCTGTTTTTTTACCATCAAAAACTAAGCTATGATAAATATTGTCCATAATTAAATAGATGCCTTTTTTTTCAGCAAACTCAACAATCTCCTGAATAAAACTTTCGGGGTAAATCATTCCCGAAGGATTATTTGGGTTATTAATAATAATAGCTTTTGTGTAAGAGGTAACATTTTGTTCTATGTCTTTCATTCTAGGAATAAAAGAGCCATCTTCAGGTGTAATGGGCACAGGAACAGCGCCACAAAGTCTTGCCATATCAGGGTAACTGACCCAATATGGAGCTGTAAATAACAATTCGTCTTGCGGATCGAGAATAGCCTGTAAAGCAACCATTAAAGCTTGCTTCGCTCCGCTAGAGACAATAATATTTTCAGGTTCTACCTTTCTATGATAATGATCTTGTGTATAGCGAATTACAGCTTTTTTCATATCAATACTTCCATCGACAGGAGCATATCTTACTTCTCCAGAATTTAGATGAGAAGCTATTGCTGTTAAAGCATCAATAGGTGCTTTAGATTTTGGTTCTCCACCTCCAAGATGAATAACAGGTTCCCCTTTCGCTTTTAATACAGCAAAAGTTTCATTCAATTTTAAGGTAACAGATTCTCCTACGGATCTTCCTATCAAACTTAAACTCATTTTTATATGTTTTAATAAATAATTTTTTAAAAAGAAATTAAAGGTAATAGTTTTATCCTTTCGAGAGAACGAATATGATTAACAACATATATTCCTTTAATAGTATTTATAATAGATAAGCAACCATTTATACATTAACACCGTCTTTTGAAGACATAACAAGTGGGATTCGTAAAATACTTAGTAGTTTTTATAATAAATATTATTCCTTTGTGCCAACAAATAAATTGAAATGAAGAAAACAGCTAAAAAGAAAATCTATAACCTAAATTTATTTATTCTCGTTATTGCATTAGGATTTTTCATGTATTGGCAAAAAAATCTTAAAGAGCAAAGTTTATCTCAGCAAACAATTGCTTTCAACTCATCAGTAAATTCTTCAAATCTTTCTGTTAAAACCATTGTTAAGTAATATTCTTTTACTTAATAATTCGTATTTTTGGATTTAATGCGAAAATCAAGGCAATACTATATTATTCGTTCTGTATTTTTCTCTGCATTGATATATATATTATTAATTGTAATTCTTGCTTTTAATTCTATATATACCAAGGTTCCAGAAGAGGAAGAGGGAATATTTATCGAATTAGATAATTTTATTCCAAAACCTATCGACTTAAATCAGATTCCCAAAGATTTACTAAATGAAGAAGACAGACGTAATATTGCAGTTAATAATGCGATGAAAGGAGACGAAAAAACTGATCCTTACGATTATTCAGATATCGAAGAATCTGATGATGCTTATAAAGAGCAATTAGTTAAAGATGCAATTTCAGATGATGAATATAAGAAAATATTTGAACGCGATGATCTTAATATCCAAGAAAAAGAAAATGAACAAGAGAGTCAAAAAGATCCACAAAATAAAAAAACTAAACCTTCAAATTTCCAAGGAGCAACTTTCATTAGTTACTTTCTAAAAGATCGTTATAAAATGAAAATCCCTGTTCCAACATATAAATGTGAGATTTCGGGAACTGTGGCGATAAACATAACTGTAAATAGAGATGGGATTGTTATTTCGTATAAAATAGCAGAAGATTCTTCTACAGATGAGTGTCTTCGGAATTCTGCTATTCAATCTGTAAAACAATCTAAATTTAACCAAAACTACGATGCCCCTTTAAAACAAAGAGGCACCATTACTTATATTTTTGAAGCTCAGTAGTTATTAAAAGAATCGACTATAAAGTTTCATATCTGTTCGTGGCTGAATACACATTACCGGAATTTCCTGATTATTAGCAATTAACTTTTGCTCATCAGCTCCAAACATATAATCGTTCAATCCTATATCTTTAGTAATTACAATAATAATTAAATCTGCAGAAATATATTTTGAAAAATCTAAAGTCTGCTTCACGAACGAACCTTTTGCTTTGGAAATATGTATTTCATAATTAATATCTTTATTCCCCAGATATTTTTTCGCAAACTCTAAATTATTTTTAATTTTTTTAGTATGAATACTATCACTTGTATTAGGAACTAAAATATTTACTAGCAATTTAAAATTTTCTGCCAAATACGCAACCCATTGCAATTTCAATTTACTCTCTTTTCTGAAATCGACAGGAAAAACAATATTTGAATAATGATTATTTCTAGGAGGTCCCTGTACTACAATAAAAGGCACTTTTGAA
>Ga0256842_1001785_pt1 | contig 16582 bp, 15 predicted proteins | sample 4559240metaG_FD_185973 | JGI IMG/M metagenome (GOLD analysis project Ga0256842, IMG submission 185973) | Hydrothermal vent microbial communities from Guaymas Basin, Mexico - 4559-240 | ecosystem: Environmental > Aquatic > Marine > Hydrothermal vents | place: Mexico: Guaymas Basin | collected...
AATAAGCTTCATAAAATCACAAAATAGTAGTGAATGTTACAGCGATACATACGTTTCTGATATAAAAGTTGACAATGCAGACTACTCTATAAACATAAGAGAAATAGATGATTATCCACATATTTTCAGAAACTATTACATTACGATTATTGTCCCAAGAACCAAAACTCCATAAAAAAAGGCTGAAAAGATTTTTCCCTTTCAGCCTCATTAATAATTAATCATTAATAACTAATAATTAAACTTTTATCTTCCCAGGATTAGCGTCCGTAAACTTACCAATTAAGCTAGCTTTAAGGCCTTTATCTATTAGCTCAGCCAAAAGTGCATCAGCATCTTTAGGGTTTACTGCTATTAATAGACCACCTGATGTTTGAGCATCGGCAAGTAAAATCCTGTCAATCTCGCTATGTTTTTCGTCGAATATTATATCATCGAAAACCCACTTAAGGTTATTCTTACTTCCGGCTGGAATAATTCCTGCAGTAGCAAATTTACGAGCATCCTCAAAGAAAGGCACTTTATCGAAATCTAATTCGGCTCCTAGCTCAGTATTCATCACCATTTCGCGAAGGTGACCCAATAGTCCAAAACCTGTAACATCTGTTGCAGCATGAGTATCGTACTTAAGCATAGTTTCAGAAGCTACCTTATTTAATGTCGCCATTTGCTTGGTTACAAAATCGCGAGTTTCGTCACTAACAACACCTTTCTTCACTGCCGAAGAAATAATTCCTGTACCCAATGGCTTGGTCAAAATCAATAAATCGCCATTATGAGCACCAATATTTTGCATGATTTTGTCGGGATGAATTAAACCGCTTACAACCATGCCATATTTAGGCTCATTATCGTCAATGGAGTGACCACCAAGAATATTTATTCCAGCTTCTTTTGCTTTATCCTGTGCTCCTCGCAATATCTCTTCAAGAATTGTAAGTGGCAATCTGTTTTGTGGAAAACCAACAATATTAAGAGCAAAAATTGGCTTTGCTCCCATTGCATAAATATCACTTAGTGCATTAGTTGCAGCAATTGCTCCAAAATAATATGGATCATCAACTATTGGTGTAAAGAAATCCAAAGTTTGCACCAATGCCAAATCATCATTTAGAGAATAAACACAAGCATCATCCGATGATTCCTTACCAACTAATACTTTTGCATCTGTTGGCTTATCAAGCTTTTGCAATACTTTTTCCAAATCCTGTGGGCGCAATTTGCATGCACAACCTCCACCTGAGGTAAATTTTGTCAATCTTACATCATCATGCGCTATCATTGTAGGCACATCTATCTTCACTTCTTTACTCTTTGTCATCTGTTTTACTTTATTTTCTACTTCTGCCATAGCAGTTATTATTTCGTTTTTAGTTGTATAATGTCCTACTGAAAATCTGATTGTTCCCATGGCATAATCCATAGGAATAGCCATAGCTTCAAGCACTGCCGACACATCTACCGAGTCGGTATGGCAAGCAGCACCTGCCGAAGCAGCCACGCCTTGCAAACTATCAATCAATGTATTGGCTTCCACCAAAGGGAAACTTATTGATGCCGTATTTGGCAATCGCTTCACTCCCACACCATTAATTTTAATGTTTGGCAATGCTGTACTCAATCTATTTTCGAGGAAATTTCTTAATTTTGTATTCTTATCAATATTCTTTTGCAAATCGCGCTTAGCAACTTCTGCTGCCTTTCCCATTCCCACTATTTCGAGAATATTCTCTGTTCCGGCACGTAGGTTTCGCTCATGGTCGGCACCATGAATAAGTTTTTCGAGCTTAATGCCATTGGCAATAAATAAAGCCCCAATTCCTTTTGGACCATAAAATTTATGAGCAGCCACAGTTAGCAAATCCACTCCCATAGCTTGCACATCAACCTTTATTTTGCCCACCGACTGAGCGGCATCGCAATGGAAAGCTATCTTATGTTCTTTGGCTATTTTCGTTAATTCAGCAATTGGTTGAATAACTCCAACCTCATTATTAGCATGCATTATGCTTATTAAAATAGTCTTTGGAGTAATTGCTGATTTCAAACTTTCAACTTCCACCACTCCATCAGCATTCACTGGCAGGTAAGTAATCTCAAAACCCTTAGTTTCTAAAAACTTACACACCTCTATCACCGCAGGATGCTCTATTGATGAAGTAATAATATGATTTCCCTTTTGCTGATTTGCAAAAGCATAACCCTTTATGGCATAATTATTTGCCTCGCTACCACCGCTTGTAAAAATCAATTGCTCAGGAGCACAATTTATTAATGTTGAAACTTGCTCACGAGCATTTTCCACAGCTAATTTAGTCTCTATTCCGTACGAATGACTACTCGATGGATTTCCGAAATAGGTATCCAAATACGGTTTCATCACCTCTGCTACTTCCTCTATTATTGGAGTTGTAGCATTATAATCTAAATATATTTGTTTCATCACCTTAAATTTGTGGTTTGCTGTTTGTGGTTCCTTGTTCCTTGTTTGTGGTTTGTTATTTTCACCAACACACAACAAGTTAACACATCAACACACAACACCCTAAACTATGTGTCCTATGTTTCTATTGTGCCTATGTGGTTCATTTCCCAATACCAAACTATTTTAAATATTCTGCACTAACTCCAAGAATCATCTCAGCATTAGCAATAGGGTCAGCGGTATTACTCTCCATATAAATTTTCTCAACTTCGGTTCGTTGGTCTATTCCGTAGGTATAAGTTTTATCGTAATAATTAAGAGTAAGGTTTGCTACTTCAGCAAAATCTTTATTATGCAAAGCATCAATTGCTAGCTTTAAGTTTTGCCCACCGATACGTCTTTCTATTCTACGAATTGCATTCTCAAGTTCCACCACATCCAAATCGGCATATTCGCCCACAAGGTGCTGAATACGCATTTCTTTGGATTTTTGAAGGATAAAAAGCGGCGATTTACGAATAAGTTCAAACATTTCGTCCACAATACGCACTCTACCCATAGCCTTGCTCTCATCCTCTAGCCATAATACCTCATCAGTATCAAGTTCCAACCACAGCTTAGCAATATTATTTTCAAACTGCTCATTAGTAGGCTGTGGCTCAAGACCAATTTGCCCAAAAGAGCTACCACGGTGTCTTGCTTCACCTTCCAAATCAATAACCTGCGCGCCCATCTTTTTCATCTCAAGTAGAATATCGGTTTTATTACTTCCCGTCATTCCACCAAGAATATGAATGCGCTGATTTCGAGTCAAAGCTGTGCGAATATGTGCTCGGTATGCCTTATAACCTCCAACTAAAGTTGTAGCTTTAAGCCCAGCAGTATTAAAAAGCCAAGCCATGCTTGCTGAACGCATTCCACCACGCCAGCAATGCACTAGGATTTCTCCTTTTACAGCATGCTTTTTAGCTTCCACCACAAAATCATACATTTTAGGACCAACAATTTTCAAACCTTCAAGCACAGCCTTATCCTTACCACGTTTTTTGTATAGCGTACCTATAATTACACGCTCATCATCACTGAAAAGCGGAATATTTACAGCACCCGGAATATGCCCTTGCTCAAACTCAGCAGGAGTTCTTACATCAATAATAGTAAGGCTCTCACTCTTTTCCAGAAAATTTTCTATCTCTAATTGCATAATTAAAATTTTGGGCTGCGAAAATACAAAATATTATAAAGTTAAAAATCATAAGAAGTAATAAAAAACATCTACCTCTGATTTGCACGATTTTAACAACAATCGATTGTAAATTGTCAATAAAAATCATATATATTTGCGGCAATTATAAAAAACACATTTAATAAACAGATTTAAGATTATGAGTGGTAACAGAACATACACAATGGTAAAGCCAACTGCAATGCGTAAAGGCTATATGGCAGGAATTATGAATAAAATTACTGAAGGTGGTTTTAAAATTGTAGCAGCTAAAATGACTAAATTGAGTCTTGCTGAGGCAGAAACTTTTTATGCAATCCACAGTGAGCGTCCATTCTTTGGCGAATTAACTGAGTTTATGTCTTCAGGTCCTATTATGGCAATAGTGGTTGAAAAAGAGAATGCTGTTGAAGCATATAGAAGCTTTATTGGCGCTACAAACCCTGCTGAGGCAGAAGAAGGAACTATCCGCAAAATGTTTGGAACAAATATGGGCGAAAATGCTGTTCATGGTTCTGATAGTGATGAGAATGCAAAAATTGAGATGAACTATTTCTTTAGTGATAGAGAGATTTTTTAATCCGCAATTTATACGATATATAAAGGCTACTTCATTTGGAGTAGCCTTTTTTTATGATATAATACTTTATCACAAAAAAAAACGTTTACTTTTGCAGTATTAACAATAACATTATCAAGGGATGAAATTAAGAGCTGAGAATCTAGTAAAAGTATATAAGCAACGTAAAGTTGTGAATAATGTAAGCATAGAGGTAAATCAAGGAGAGATTGTTGGTCTTTTGGGTCCTAATGGAGCTGGCAAAACAACTTCTTTCTATATGATTGTTGGCTTAATAAAACCTAATGAAGGCAAAATATTCCTAGATGATAAGGAGATTACCAAGGAGGCAATGTATAAGCGTGCTCGCCGTGGTGTAGGATATTTAGCACAAGAGGCATCTGTTTTTCGTCAGCTAAGTGTTGAGGACAATATTCTTGCGGTATTGCAATTTACCAAACTTAGTAAAGCTGAGCAAAAGGATAAGCTAGAAACCCTATTGGATGAGTTTGGCTTACAGCATATCCGCAAAAGCACAGGAATTTCCCTTTCTGGTGGTGAGCGACGACGTACTGAAATTGCTCGTGCATTAGCTGTTGATCCAAAGTTTATCCTACTTGATGAGCCATTTGCCGGCGTTGACCCTATTGCCGTTGAAGACATACAGAATGTTGTTGCTAAGCTAAAAGAAAAAAATATTGGAATTCTTATTACTGACCATAATGTACGCGAAACATTAAGCATTGTCGACAGAGCATATCTACTTTTTGAAGGCGAGATTTTGAAAGCCGGTTCTGCCGAAGACTTAGTGAATGACGAACAAGTTAGGAAAGTTTATCTTGGAAAGAACTTTGAGTTGAAATAATTCAGTCTTCAGTCTTCAGTCCAGCCTTTATAGTAAAACATTAATATCGCTAATAATAGGCAAAAAGGCTATTAACACAATAAACCCATAATACATATTTGATACATAGATGCCAATTTTTAATAATTAATTCAACGTTTAAACCTTCTTTTTAAACCTTTTCAACCTCTTTGACAACTAGGCATTAAACCAACGAAATAATTACACAATATTTCCTAAAACCAAAGAAAATAATGATTACTTTTGCAGCCGCTTTTATACAAAGCATTATACACAGCTATAATTAGATGGTATAATTTAATTTAATAGTAAACAATTTATTATGGAAAAATTATCAAAAGAAACAAGAAAGGACCTTTTTAAAGAGTTCGGCAAGAGCGAGTTTGACACAGGATCAACTGAAGGTCAAGTAGCTTTATTCACAGCACGTATTAAGCACTTAACTGAGCACCTTAAAGTAAATCGTAAAGATTTTGCTACTGAGCGTTCATTAGTACTAATGGTAGGTAAGCGTCGTAAATTACTAGCATACCTTATGCGTAAAGATATCGTTAGATATCGTGAATTGATTAAGAAATTAGGTTTAAGAAAGTAATGCTTATCTTAACAAAAATATTCTAAATAGGGAAGCTAACTAATATTAATTAGTTAGCTTTCTGTATTCTTGGGCAAGCGGTTTTATAGGTGAGAGCAGCAAGTCCGTTTCAAACACAAATATCACTTACATAGACGATTATAAATTTAAAGAAGAAGAAAGATGTCAAAAATTGGAATTAACAATACTTTCAAAATGCCTGATGGAAGAGAAATCAGCATTGAAACAGGAAAGTTAGCAAAACAAGCCGATGGTTCGGTAGTAGTAAAAGTAGGTGACACCATGATTATGGCCACCGTAGTAGGAAAAAAAGATGCTGGATCAAATGTGGATTTTATGCCACTTTCAGTAGATTACCAAGAGAAGTATGCTTCTGCTGGTAAATTTCCTGGTGGATTTTTCAAAAGAGAAGCCCGCCCTTCGGAATACGAAATATTAATCTCTAGATTAATTGACCGTGTTCTACGTCCTTTATTTCCTTCAGATTACCATGCTGAAGTGCAAGTAATAGTAAATCTTATTTCATTAGAACCAGGAATGCAACCTGATGCTTATGCAGCATTAGCAGCATCTGCAGCTTTAGCTGTTTCTAATATTCCATTTCACGGACCTATATCAGAGGTAAGAGTTGCTAGAATAGACAACGAATGGGTTATAAACCCAAGCATTGAAGAAACCGAAAATGCAGAAATGGAGCTTATGATTGGAGCTTCTATGGACAACATTATGATGGTTGAAGGTGAAATGAAAGAAGTTTCTGAGGAAACAATGATGGAAGCTTTCGAATTTGCTCACAAAGCTATTCAAGTACAATGTCAAGCACAACTTGACTTGGCTGCTATGGTTGACAAATCAAGCCCAAAGAGAGAATATAATCACGAAGATAATGACGCTGAATTAGAGAAAAGAATTCACGAAGAATTATCTGAGAAAGTATATGCTGCAGCAGCTTCAGAAACTGCTGATAAGTACAAAAGAGGTGAAATGTTTGCTGCTATTCGCGACGAGTGGGTAGAAGGATTAGAAGCAGAATATGCTGCTGAAAAAATGAACCTTATTAAGAAATATTACCACGATGTAGAGAAACAAATGGTTCGCAAGATGATTCTTGAGGAGCGCAAACGTCTTGATGGTCGTAAATTAGACGAAATTCGTAATATCTGGACAGAAGTTAATTACCTTCCTTCAGTTCACGGATCTTCAGTATTTACTCGTGGCGAAACTCAATCATTAACTTCTGTTACTTTAGGTAGCAAAATGGATGAGCAAATTATTGACGGAGCTGTTTTTAATGGCAAAAATAATTTCTTATTACACTATAACTTCCCTCCATATTCAGTTGGCGAAGCTCGTTTCCTAAGAGGAACTTCACGTCGTGAGGTTGGTCATGGTAACTTAGCTATGCGTGCACTTAAAGGAATGCTTCCTTCAGGTGAGGATAATCCTTATACTATCCGTTTAGTTTCTGAGATTTTAGAATCTAATGGTTCTTCATCAATGGCTACAGTATGTGCTGGTTCAATGGCGCTTATGGATGCAGGTATCAAAATGAAGAAAGCTGTTTCTGGTATTGCAATGGGTCTTATTACCGATTCTGAAACTGGTAAATTTGCTGTTCTTTCTGATATTTTAGGAGATGAGGATCACCTAGGAGATATGGACTTTAAAGTAACAGGTACAAGAGATGGTATCACTGCTTGTCAAATGGATATTAAGGTTGAAGGTCTTTCATACGAAATTCTTTCTCAAGCATTGGCTCAAGCTAAAGCTGGCCGTATGCATATTCTTGACCGCATGGAAGAGACTATCACTGAGCCCCGTAAAGATTATAAAGACTTTGTTCCTAGAATTGAGAAAGTATATATAGATAAGGAATTTATTGGTGCAGTAATCGGACCTGGTGGAAAAATTATTCAAGATATTCAACTTAAGACTGGTACAACTATCATTCTTGAAGAAGTTGGAAATCAAGGAGTAATTGACATTATGGCAACTGATAAAGCAGCATTAGAAGCCGCAAAAGCTCGTATTAGAGGTATAGTAGCTGTTCCTGAAGTTGGTGAGACTTACCATGCAACAGTTAAGAGCATTATGCCTTACGGAGCTTTCGTTGAAATTCTTCCTGGTAAAGAAGGTTTACTTCACGTATCAGAGATTGATTGGCAGCGAATTGAGAATGTTGCTGATGTTCTTAAAGAAGGTCAAGAAATTGACGTAAAACTTCTTTCTGTAGATTCTCGATCAGGAAAATTCAAACTTTCTGCAAAGGCTCTTAAGCCTCGACCAGAGAAAAATTAGATATTACAACGGAGATGTTAAGCAATTAACATCTCCGCTTTTTTAGAATACAAATTATTAGTATTTGACAATTAAGATATTATAACTTTTTTAAGAATTTGTTTTTAAAATTTATAACCTTAATTTCTAAAATACAATATGCTACTATAAAGATAATAGAATGAGACAATTAAAAATCCAAAAGCAAGTAACGAATAGAGAGACCGCATCATTAGATAAGTACCTTCAAGAGATTGGACGTGTAGATTTAATAACAGCAGAGGAGGAAGTTATTTTGGCGCAAAAGATAAGGCAAGGTGATGACCGCGCTTTAGATAAGCTAACAAAAGCCAACTTACGCTTTGTTGTTTCTGTTTCTAAACAATATCAGAATCAAGGATTAAGCTTACCAGACCTTATTAATGAAGGTAACCTTGGTTTAATAAAAGCAGCAAAAAGATTTGACGAAACTCGTGGTTTCAAATTTATCTCTTATGCTGTATGGTGGATTCGACAATCAATTCTTCAGGCTCTTGCCGAGCAATCACGAATTGTACGCCTTCCGCTTAACAAAATTGGCTCTATCAATAAAATCAATAAAGCAAAAGCTTATCTTGAGCAAACTCTTGGTCATCCACCAAGAAACGAAGATATTGCTGAGCACCTTGATATTACTGTACGTGAGGTAAAAGAATCTTTAAAAAACGCTAACCGACATGTAAGTTTAGATGCACCATTATCTCAAGATGATGATACAAATATGTATGATTTGATGAGCACTAATGATACGCCTAATCCAGAAAGTCAGTTATTATACGAATCGTTGCGTAAGGAAATCTCCAGAGCAATCACAACTCTTTCGGACAGAGAATCGGATGTAATTAATCTGTATTTCGGTTTAGAAGGTCGTCACCCATTAACTCTTGAGGAAATTGGTGAAGAATTTGATCTTACACGCGAGCGCGTTCGTCAGATTAAAGAAAAAGCTATCAGAAGATTAAAACATACTTCGCGTAGCAAGATTCTTAAAACCTATTTAGGATAGTATAAAAAAGATTTCACAAAATATTAGAAGGCAGATTAATTTCTGCCTTTTTTATTTCATAAATTTTGAATTTACTCACATTATACCAAATTAATACCAAATTGGTATTACACATATAATAAAGTATTGTAGTTAAATAAATTATGCTTGGAAATAATTAAATTATTATGAAGTAATTGCTTTACAATAATAAATTCAAACACCTCTCCTACTCTTATATAATATTGATTATACAATAATTACAAATACAAATATTATAACATTTTTGTAATTAGATTATGCTTTACTAAATATTGTTTTATGCCACACAAATAGCTGTATAATTAAAATTGTTATTTTTTGTAATGCTATCCAAAAAAACATATATTTGCTTTCTAATTATTATTAATAATAAACACACAAAACACAAGAATAGAATGGGTGATTTTAACGAAAATGGTGAAGTTTTTTCTAAAAGAGTAAAAGCAGGGAAAAGAACATATTTTTTTGATGTAAAGGAAACTAAAGCAGGAGAATATTATATCACACTTACTGAAAGCAAAAAGCGCTTTAATGAAGAATCTGGGAAATTCTTCTTCGAAAAGCATAAGCTTTTTCTTTATAAAGAAGATTATACAAAATTCCAGAATGGATTGGATGAGGTATTAAACTTTATTCAAGAGAACCAAGGATACGACAAAGATTACGAACGTTATTCTGATAAAGACGATTCTGATAATTCATAATATTATTCGCTAATTAATAGCCATAATATTTACCAAAAGATAAAAGGAGAAACCCGATAAATTGCATTTTATTGGGTTTCTCCTTTTGTTATTAACAAGAAAAAAATATTGTTGAAATAAAAAATAAAGGCATTTTCTTTTGCCGCTTTTTTATTTTATCTTTGTAGTTAGTATAAATATACTATAAATAGCGGCATTATTAGCTTACTGCATTGTTTATCAATTTAATATAGCTATATTTCCGAATTAATAATTAGTATTATTGATGAGTTTTATCTTATTATTTATTAAAGTTCATACAAATGAAATTAACAAACTACGGACATGCTTGTTGGCATATTGAATTAGAGAATGCTAAGCTTTTGATTGACCCATTTATTTCACCAAATGAATTGGCAAAAGATATTGATATCAACACCATAGAATGCGACTATATTTTGATAACGCACGGTCATGAAGACCATATTGCTGATGTTGAAAGTATAGCAAAACGCACCGGAGCGAAGTTAATTTCTAATTTCGAGATTATTAATTGGTTTGCAGCCAAAGGAATTGACAACGGACACCCAATGAATATTGGTGGCAAATGGAAATTTGATTTTGGCATTGTCACCTATTTCACTGCTCAACATTCAAGCGTTATGCCTGATGGAGCAAGTGGTGGAAACCCTGGTAGTTTTATTATTGAAACCACCGAAGGTAATTTCTACCATGCAGGTGATACCGGCTTGATGATGGATATGCAATTAATTCCGAAATTATGCAAACTTGATTTTGCAATACTCCCTATTGGCGATAATTTCACCATGGGAGTAGACGAAGCTATAATTGCTAGCGACTTTATTGAATGTAATAATATAGTTGCAATGCACTATGATACATTTGGTTATATTGTAGTTGATAAGTATGAGGCCAAGGCAAAATTTGATAAGAAAGATAAAAAATTAATATTTGTTGATTTAGGTAATACTATTGATTCAAAGACGTTATAATTGAATAATGATTTTCAATAATTACGAGATTAAAAATCGTAATTATTATTATAGATAATATAGAAACACAATATAGATTATGGGAAAAGTAATTGCGATAGCAAATCAAAAAGGTGGAGTAGGCAAAACCACCACAGCAATAAACTTGGCGGCAGGCTTAGCGGTTTTAGAATATAAAACATTACTAATTGATGCTGACCCACAGGCAAATGCTACTTCGGGAGTAGGTTTCGACCCTAATGATATTAAAACAAGCATTTACGAATGTATTGTTGATGATATAAAACCAGAGGATATTGTTTTAGAAACCAAGACTCCTAATTTGGATTTAATTCCTGGTCATATTGATTTGGTAGGTGCGGAAATTGAAATTATCAATCTTCCTAACCGAGAAATGATGATGCGTAAGGCTATTGAAAAAATCAAGGAAAATTACGATTTCATTATTATTGATTGCTCTCCTTCTTTAGGATTAATTACTGTAAATGCACTTACGGCTGCTGATTCGGTTATTATTCCTGTACAATGCGAATATTTTGCACTCGAAGGGCTTGGCAAATTGCTTAATACCATCAGAATTGTACAAGATAGACTTAATAACGACCTAGATATTGAAGGAATATTACTGACAATGTTCGATTCTCGTTTACGCCTTGCAAAGCAGGTGGTACAAGATGTTAGAACTCATTTTGAGCAGATTGTTTTCAATACCATTATCCATAGAAATACTCGCTTAGGAGAAGCTCCAAGTTTTGGAGAGCCAATTATGCTTCATGATATTAATAGTAAAGGTTCGACCAACTATTTGAATCTAAGTAAAGAGATTCTACAGAGAAATGATATGACTAAAATTGCCAATAAAGATAAAAAGATTAAATAAATGACTGCAAAGAGAAAAGCATTAGGGCGAGGATTAGGAGCTTTATTGGAAAGTAGTAATTACGAAAAAGCTGATGGCAGTCATATCGGAGGAAACTCCACTGGAGCTATTGCCGAAATTCCATTAAAACTTATTGTAGCTAATAGCGACCAGCCTCGTAAAGAATTTGACATAGAATTACTACAGCAATTAGCTGATTCAATTAAGCAACAAGGTATTATTCAACCAATTACCGTTCGCAAAATTAGTGATACTAATTACGAGCTTATTAGTGGTGAGCGTAGATATAGAGCTTCGAAGCTAAATGGCATGAAAGCAATACCTGCTTATGTGCGCGAGGCTGATGATACTCAGGCTTTGGAAATGGCTTTGGTTGAGAATATTCAGCGTCAAGATTTAAACGCCTTGGAAGTTGCACTTAGCTACCAACACCTGATACAAGATTGTGGTATAAATATGGAAGACCTTGGCGAAAAGGTTGGTAAAAAACGTAGTACAGTAAATAATTACCTACGCCTATTGAAGCTTCCTGATATTATTCAACTTGGACTTAGAGAGAATAAAATAACAATGGGTCATGCTCGTGCTCTTATAAATATTGAGTCGGAGCAGGATCAGATGTTTATTTTTGAAGAAATAGTAAAGAATCAACTATCAGTACGACAGGTTGAGGAGCTTAGCAGAAAAATTCAAGACAAAAGCACAAAGAAAACGTCTAAAACCAAACTCGTTCTACCTTATAAATATGAGAAATTCAGCACTAAATTATCAAAGCAATTTGGTAAAGGTTCTGCCATAAAAAGAAATATTAAGGGCAAAGGAAGTATCAATATTACTTTCAAGAATGACGAGGAACTTGACAGTCTTTTACAGCAATTATTAAATTCATAGAATAATGTATAAGTATCTTATAATCTTATTTTTATTTGCAGTAACCACTACTAATCTAATGGCTCAAACCGATGGGCAAATAGAAGTTCAGGGTATACAGATAGAAAAACAAGATACTAATCACTCACCAAAATTAGCCGCATACCTTTCGTTGGGGTTACCTGGCTTAGGGCAAGCATATAACAAAAAGTATTGGAAGATTCCAATTATATATGCGGGCTTTACTGGACTTACTTATTTAATAATTGATAATCACAAAAACTACATAGAATTTCGTGATGCCTATATTGCAAGAATAGAAGACACTCCTGGTAATGAGGATCTTCTTCCTCAATATACTACCGAAAATATTCGAGTATTAAAAAATATATACTGGAAAGATAGAGATTTTTATATAATACTTACAGTAGGACTATATGCCATACAAGTACTTGATGCAGTGGTTGATGCTCACTTTTTCACTTATGATATGAGTAATGATTTAAGCATAAGAATAAAACCTAGCATAGAGCCTACTTTAGGAACCTACCAAACTAATGCCACAGGAATTGGCATTTCATTAAATTTTTAAACTATGAATATTGCACTTTTAGGTTATGGCAAAATGGGTAAAGCCATTGAGGAAGTAGCCATGAACCGAGGACATATAATTGTTGCCACCATTGATAACGAAATTGATTGGGAGCAAAAAAAAGACCGATTGCAAATGGCAGATGTGGCAATTGATTTTAGCACACCTGATAGTATTATATCAAATATAGAAAATTGCATTCAACTAAATCTACCTTTAGTAGTAGGAACTACAGGCTGGCATAATTCTATCGACGATATCAAAAACACAATTGAGTCAAAAGAACAAGCGTTTATTTATGCATCAAACTTCAGTATTGGCGTAAATATTTTCTTTCAGCTAAATAAGGAGCTTGCCAAGCTTATGAATAAATACGACAGCTACGATGTCAGTATTAACGAAGTACATCATGCTGGCAAATTAGATATGCCCAGTGGAACTGCTATAAGCATTGCAAATGAGATAATTGGCAATTTGGACAGAAAATCGTCATGGGATCTTGAGGAAACAAACAACCCCAATGCAATACAAGTTCATGCCGAAAGAATTGACCCTATTCCTGGGACTCATACCACTGTATTTGAGTCTGATATCGATACTATTGAAATAACTCATATTGCAAAAAACAGAAAAGGATTTGCTACAGGTGCTGTTATTGCTGCTGAATGGCTTAAGGACAAAAAAGGATTTTACGAATTTAAAGAGGTGTTTTTTCAATAAAGAATTTATAGATTAATCTTTATTAACACAAACATTACAATATTATATAGTAAACAATGTTTGCTAAACATATAAAATTACAAATACAATTATGGAAACATATTACATTATCACAATAATTTTGGCAATTCCTGCACTGATAGGATTAATGCAAATTTTTGAGAAAGCAGGATTCAATAAATGGTTTGCCTTTGTGCCCGTTTATAATGCGTACATATGGGTTAAGCTACTCGAAAAGCCAATTTGGTGGCTTATTTTCGTCTTCCTTCCTTTCATAAATGTTTTTATGATTTTTCTGATGATTGCAGAAACCGCAAAAACATTTAATAAAAACATGTTTTGGGAGCAAGCTTTGGCTGTAATATTTCCATTCGCATATTTACCATATTTGGGATTTAGTGCTAACGAGAAATATCAGAAATTAGAAGAGCGCCCTCCTTTTACAAAATCTAAAATTAGAGAATGGGTTGATGCTATAATCTTTGCTACTTTTGCTGCAACTATTATCCGAACATTTGTTTTTGAAGCTTATACAATCCCAACTCCATCAATGGAAAAATCGCTAATGGTTGGAGATTATTTATTTGTTAGCAAGTTAGCTTTTGGACCAAAAGCACCTAATACTCCCCTATCGTTTCCTTTTGTACACCATACTTTACCATGGAGTGCAACTGCAAAATCTTATGTAGAGTGGATAAAGCTTCCATACCATCGTTATACTGGTTTCAGACATATCAAAAATAATGATATTGTGGTTTTTAATTATCCTGATGGCGACACTGTAGCTCTTAACCGACAAGACAGAAGTTACTACGCTATGGTTAGGGAATTTGGGTGGAATTTTGTAAATAATCCTACTTCAATAAACCCTAATACTGGACATAATTTTGGTGATATTGTTGCTCGCCCAGCTGATAAAAGAGAAAACTATATCAAGCGCTGTATTGCAATAGCTGGTGATACTCTTGAAATTAAAAATCAAGATGTATATATCAATGGCAACAGAGCTATTATGCCAAACAAATACGAAACTGAGTATTTTATTCTTGGCAAAACAAAAACTATTACTGGTGATGAGCTTGATGTAATTGGTCTTTCTGCTACAGAAATTAAATCTTATACAAACTCTATTTTCAACCCAAATTATAAGGCTGCAATTCAGCAATTATTTTTACCAAACACCACAAGCGATACAATGTTTACAGAGGAAGAAATGCCACGTTTAGGAATAATAAACCTTACTCCAGAAATGGCTGAGAAAGTAAGAAACCACCCTGAAGTAGCAAAATTAGTAAAGCTTACATATCGCAAAGGTGTAGTATATCCTAAGGATGAGATTTTTCCTCACGACCCTGCAAATTACAAATGGAATCAAGATAATTTTGGACCATTATATATTCCTAAAAAAGGTGCTACTGTTGAACTAAACTCAACAAACATTGTTCTTTACGATAGAGTAATTGAGGTTTACGAGGGCAATAAGCTAAAGGTAAAAGGAGATAAGATTTATATTAACGACAAAATCGCTACTTCTTATACATTCAAGCTTGATTATTATTGGATGATGGGAGATAACAGACATAATTCTGCCGATTCACGTTTCTGGGGTTTTGTTCCTGAGGACCATATTGTTGGTACACCTTCTTTTATATGGCTATCACGCAATCTTGATAAAGGTGGTATTCGTTGGGATAGAGTTTTTAGTATTCCTAAATAGTATTATAATTCAATAGAATATGAACTACCAAATTACATTAGGAATATTTGAAATAGTGAATATATCACTCATTGCAATATTCCTTGTTATTGGTGCTTTATACTTTGGTAATTTCTGGAATAATAAAATCAGTAAACCATACAAATGGGATGAGGCTGTAAAAAACAAGCTCATTTCAAAAGATCTAATTAGCTTTGAGAAAACATATTATGATAAGGTAAGACTTTATAATATATGGTTTCAAATTGAAAGAATAAAACGAGATAATATAGAAGGAAGCTTTGCTGAATTAGGAGTTTATAAAGGCGAAACTGCCAAAATAATTCACCTATCGTCAAAAGACAAACAGCTATTTTTATTTGATACTTTTGATGGATTTGATGCCAAAGATTTGGATGTTGAAAATAGTAGTGACACTAAATTTAGCACCAAAAACTTCTCAGACATCACTCTTGATGATGTGAAACTATTTGTTGGTAATTCCCCTAATATTAAGTATATAAAAGGCTATTTTCCAGAAAGTATTACAAAAGAGCATGATACAAAATACGCTTTTGTAAATTTAGATGCCGACCTTTATAAACCCACAAAAGCAGCTCTGGAATATTTTTATCCTCGCCTTTCCAAAGCTGGCGTAATTATTATCCACGACTATAATCATACTTGGCAAGGAAACAGAAAAGCTGTTGATGAATTTTTAAATACCATTCCCGAAACAATTATCGAAATTCCCGATTGGAAAGGTAGTGCTATGATTATAAAAAATAGCTAATATGTATAAACTTCTAATACTTATTTTTAGCATTATCACCCTTAGTTCTTTTGGTCAGCAAAATGATAAATCAGGTCATTTTGGAGGACCAATAAGTACTATCACTACTAATAAATTAGGTACAAGCATAAGCTTTGGCGGTTGGGGTACTTTTATTATGAAAGGTGATTTTCAAGCAGGAATTTATGGCCAAATAAGCACTTCTATAATATCAAAATCACCTGAGCATATCGATTATTCGCACTATCAAATTAAGAATAGGTTTACAGGTTTTTGGTTAGGTTATTATCAATCTTTTGAGGCCCATCCAAATATACATCTTT
>Ga0256842_1001786_pt1 | contig 16579 bp, 10 predicted proteins | sample 4559240metaG_FD_185973 | JGI IMG/M metagenome (GOLD analysis project Ga0256842, IMG submission 185973) | Hydrothermal vent microbial communities from Guaymas Basin, Mexico - 4559-240 | ecosystem: Environmental > Aquatic > Marine > Hydrothermal vents | place: Mexico: Guaymas Basin | collected...
TGCCATTCTTCTTGTGTCCGTCCGTGAAAGTTTGTGGTGATTTTTCTTTCATTATTTGTCATTATTTTTGTGTCCGTCCGTGAAAGTCTGTGGTAATTTTTCTTTAATTTTTGTCATTCTTCTTGTGTCTGTCTGTGAAAGTTTGTGGTAGTTTTTCTTTAATTTTTGTCATTATTCTTGTGTCTGTCCGTGAAAGTCTGAGGTAAGTTTTTCTTTAATTTTTGTCATTATTTTTGTGTCTGTCCGTGAAAGTCTGTGGTAATTTTTCTTTAATTTTTGTCATTATTTTTGTGTCTGTCCGTGAAAGTCTGTGGTAATTTTTCTTTAATTTTTGTCATTATTCTTGTGTCCGTCCGTGAAAGTCTGTGGTGAATATTTCTTTGAATTTTGTTTTTTATTTGCCGGTTACTTTTCTCCTGAACTCCCTTTCGGGGAGAAATCCAAGAGGTTAGCCGATGAGGAAGTCCTGTTTTTTTTATCATTCTGTCCTGTTCTCTAAATCCTTCCGGGTTCCAAAGTGATTATTGTTTTAGAGAAGTCGGGGCTGAAAAAATGCAGTAGTCACTCTTTTGAAAAATTTCGGTGGAATGCCGGGATTAAGGAAAATTAGTTGACATAAAAAAGGTTAAATAATATCTGGAATTGTTTTGTGCACTCGTAGCTCAGTTGGCAGAGCAGCTGACTCTTAATCAGCGGGTCTAGGGTTCGAATCCCTACGGGTGTACCACTTTTTTCAATACGATTACAAATGATTTCATCAACTATAAAGGGGGATTTCAATTATTTCCCTAATAAATTCAGTATAAATTTCATTCAATTTTGGAAATTTGTAATATTTGGAAGTAAGAAGCAATTCAGCTATCGATTAATTTGAGTTGACAGAAAAGCGATTAAATTTTCATTTAATTACGATTATTCAGTTTTTTGCAATCTAAATTTTGGTAATGATTATCAAAAAGAATCAAAATTGTTTAGATTGAAATTGGATAAAATTAAAGATTGCTTAAAAGGAGTTTAGATGATTAGGATTGGTCTTATCGGATACGGGAGAATGGGAAAATTGATTCATGAAATATCCGAGGATAACGATGTTAAAATTACCCAAATTTTTGATCCTAATGAGCATAATATTCTCTCAAGTAATTCAAATTTGTCTGATGTTGAAGTATTTATAGATTTTTCTACTCCGGAAAAACTTTTTGCCAATGCTGAAATCATTTTGAAAAAAAATAAAAAGTTAGTGATTGGAACGACCGGCTGGTACGAGAATTTGGGAAAAATGGAAAATCTTTGTCATAAATATGATTCCGGAATTATTGTCGGCGGTAATTTTTCCGTTGGGATGAATGCTTTTTATGAGATAATAAATTATGCGTCCAAACTTTTTAATAAACTTAATGATTATGATGTTTATGGTTGGGAACAGCATCACAGTGGAAAAGCTGATTCTCCTTCAGGAACGGCAAAAGAAATTTCTTCCATTATTCTTAACAATATTGAAAGGAAAACTATTGCTCAATTTGATAAATTAGATAGAAAAATAAAACCTGAAGAGTTACATTTTGCGTCTATTCGCGGTGGTCGGATTTCAGGAATTCATAATGTTCAGTTTGATTCTCCCTTCGATACTTTGACTTTGAATCATTCTGCGAAAAATAGACAAGGTTTTGCCATTGGTGCGATTGAAGCAGCCAAATGGCTTTCACAAAGAAAAGGATTTTATATGTATAAAGATATTTTTAAAGGAATATATAATTTATGATGAATTTTACAAAAATTACTGCTCAAGGAAATGATTATTTATATTTTGATTATTTGGAAAAAACTGCTCCGGAAATTGATATGGTCGAGTTTGCCAAAACATATTCGAATCGATATTTTGGAGTTGGATCTGATGGAATTGTTTGGATGCTTCCTTCCGAAAAAGCTGATTTAAGAATGAGAATTTGGAATGCCGACGGCACGGAAGCTGAAATGTGTGGCTCCGCTTTACGAAGTGTAGTTATGATTTATGGACAAAAATATTCAAAAAAAGAAGTTTCGGTTGAAACTAATTCCGGAATTAAATCCGGTGAAATTACGGATTTTTCTAATAAAATTGTTGAAGTGAATATGGGCGAAGTTGATTTTTTAAATTATGCTGAAACAATCGCAATTCAATTGAAAACCGGATATCAGGTCGAGGTTGGAAATCCACATTTTGTGATTTTTGATGAAGATGATATAAATAAATTTGGAAAACTAATTGGCGAAAATCCTTTCTTTGTAAATGGGACTAATGTTGAATTGGTTAAAGTTGTTTCTAAAAACGAGATAGATATAAAAATTTGGGAACGCGGAAGCGGGGCGACTTTAGCTTGTGGAACCGGAGCAACAGCTTCAGCAGCTATTGCAATGAAAAAATACCGACTTAATGATCAGGTAAAAGTTAATATGCCCGGTGGCTCTGTTTATGTGAAGTTTAAAAAAGATGAAAATAATTACTATCTTTCCGGTGGAGTAAGTTTTATTTGTGAAGGAAAATTATTTGTCTAAAGCATTCTTTGTAGTTTTAATTTTACTGATTTTTTCAACGCTGAATGCTTCCGATTGGTTTGGAAAAGATAAGTTTGCTCATTTAAGCTATTCGGCTTTTTTAACATATTGGAGTTATGGAATGTCAAAAGATATTCTAAATAAAGATGATGTAAATTCGACTTTTATTTCTATTTCAATTCCGCTCGGTTTAGGATTTATGAAAGAATATTCTGACAAAAAATTTAAGAAAACGGGTTGGAGTTGGAAAGATTTAAGTTATGATGTTTTGGGGATTGTGGCAGGATCAATGATAATCAAGAGGGTGAAATAATGGAATCTATTGGACTTTATTTAAAAGAATTACGAGAAAGTAAAAATTTATCACTTGAAGATATTTCGGAAAAAACAAGAATGCCGGTTAAATATCTTCAAATAATTGAAGAGAATAAATTTGAAGAATTTGCCTCAATTGGCTATGCTCGAGCTTCAATATCTTCTTATGTAAAATTTTTAAAAGGTGATGAAGTAAAAGTGATTAATACATTTGATGAAAAATTTCATGTCAACAATCGCAAACATTATATCGCCGAATCTTCCGGATCTAAAGATTTTCCCAAAAAATATTTATTATCAACTCAATTGATTGCCTATTTTTTCTTAACTCTTCTCGTTATATTTCTTGGTACCGTAACTTGGCATTTTGCAAAATCAGGAATGTTAAAATCTCCTTTTAAAACTATTATGAAAAATGATAAAAAAATGGAACCATCCGCTAAAATGAAAAATAAAATTGCAATAAAAGATACAATTCTTAAAAATGCTATTGCTGACGAAATTGCCAAAAACGAAATCAAAATTAATGAAAAATCATTTTTAGACACAACGGATTATGTTAATCAATTATTATTTGATAATAAGAATAATCCGCTAAATTATAAAAAATTAAACTCAAAAATAGATGGAAATTAAATGAAATATAAAAAAATAGAATTTGAAAAATTCCTTGCAACCGTAAATATTCCTTCAAGATATATTGATCATGAGCTTAACGCTTTTAGAAAACCAATTTCTGAACAAACAATAAACTTTTGTTTAGCTTTTCCTGATGTTTATGAAGTTGGTGTTTCCCATTTGGGACTGAAAATATTATATACGATTCTTAATGAAGAAAAAGATACTGTTGCTGATAGAACTTATGCTCCTTGGCCTGATTTTTTGGAAAAGATGAATGAATATTCTCTACCTCTTTTTGGTGTTGAATCAAAAATAGCTGTTCGAGATTTTGATGTTTTAGGCTTTACTTTGCAGTCGGAATTAACTTTTTCCAATGTTCTTTTAATGCTTGATTTGGCAAAAATTCCCCTTATTGGTTCCGAGAGAACCGAAGAACATCCGATAGTTATTGCCGGCGGACCGAGTGCGAGCAATCCTGAACCTTTATCCGATTTTATGGATGCATTTCTTATTGGAGAAGGGGAAGAGGCGATCATTGATATTAAAAATTGTCTTAAAGAAACAAAGAATCTTCCTCGAAAAGATAAGCTTTTTGCTCTTTCCCAAATCGAAGGCGTGTATGTTCCTTCATTATATAAAGAAGAAGAAGGAAGAATTTTACCAATTGAAGATGGCGTCCCAAAAGTAATTAAAATCAGGAAATTTATGAAATTTTCCGATATGGAAAAATACCATAAAAATCAGCTTGTTTCTTGGCAGGAAGCTACTCATGACAGATATGTCGCTGAAATTATGCGAGGTTGCAGTCATGGGTGCAGATTTTGTCATGCCGGAATGTTTTACCGTCCGGTTCGAGAACGCGATACGGATAAAATTGTTGATGCGTTGGTAAAAGAAGTAAAAGCAAATGGTTGGGATGAAGCAGCTTTAGTTTCTCTTTCCTCATCAGATTATACATATATAAAACCTTTATTGTTCAAGTTATATAAAGAATTAGAAGGGACAAATACTTCCCTTTCACTTCCATCTTTACGGGTGGATAGTCTGGATCAGGATCTTGTTGGATTGATGAATGCTGTTCGCCAAACCGGATTGACAATTGCTCCCGAAGCCGGTTCTCAAAGAATGCGTGATATTATCAATAAAAATATTTCTGAAGAAGAAATTATGGAAGGTGTGAAAATTGCACTTGCTAACGGTTGGAAAGTCATCAAACTATATTTTATGATTGGTTTACCTTTTGAGACAGATGAAGATATTGAAGCTATTGCGGAATTGGTGAAAAAAATCGTTGGAATTTCCAATAAAAGAATCAGAATAAATATCACAATTTCTCCGTTTGTACCAAAACCATTTACGCCTTTTCAATGGGCAGGTATGAAATCTCGCGAATATATGCTTGATAAAGTTTATATGGTAAAACGTATGTTGGCACGCTATAAATTCATCAAAGTAAAATATCATACCGTTGAATTATCAATGCTGGAAGGTGTTATAACTCGAGGCGATCGAAAAATTTCCAAACTTATTTATGAAGCTTATAAAAACGGAGCAAAATTTGACGGCTGGAATGAACATTTTCAATTTTCGATTTGGGAAAAAGCTGCGGAAGATTTGGGAATCAATTTTGAAGATTATCTCAGAGAAAAAGATGTCGAAGAAGATTTATTTTGGGATCATATTAATATCAAAGTTACCAAAGAATTTCTTAAAAAAGATTGGCTCGCTGCCAAAGCTTTGGAAACAATTCCGGATTGTCGGGTTGATGTATGTACTTTGTGCGGAATGTGTGATAGTAAAATAAAACCAATTTACGCCGCTAATACCTTCAAAGTAGAAAAGTTAAACATTCCTGAAAAAATTGAAGATAATTCACCAAAATTTCATTACCGAGTTTATTTTAGTAAGGTTGCTGAACTGCAATTTGTCGCCCATCTTGATTTTCATAGAATGATTCAACGTCTTCTAAAAGCTGCAGATTTACCGGTTGCATTTTCGCAAGGATTTAGTCCACACGCAAAATTATCGGTTGGTCCGCCTTTATCAATCGGAGTGCAAGGGTTAAATGAATTTTTCGATATTGCTTTAACCGAATTTGTCGATAAAAACGAAATGTTTGATAAGTTAAAAGCGGTATTTCCCCATCCATTAGGAATTAACGGAGTCGATTATCTCGGGAATAAAAAAGCAAATAACGTTAATGATTTCAATATTGAAGAGTTAAAAGTTGTCTTTCCAAAAGAGTTTGAAGAGCGAATTAAAATCCAAATGGAAAAATGGAACAACTCGGAAAAATGGATTTATTCCAGAACGAGAAAAGGAAAAATTAAAGAATACGATTTGAAAGAAATTGTTGAGATTATGATTCTCAAACAAAATGTATTGTTGATAAAAAAGAAATTAATCGGCGGATCTTTCTTCAATGTTGCGGAAGAAGTTTTCGGTTTTGAAAGAAATGATTTGATTGGTTGGGAAATAATCAGAACAAATATTTTAATGAATAAAAAAGAAATTAAGAGGTAAAATATGAGTAATATCAGAGTTAGATTTGCACCGAGTCCTACCGGAATGTTGCATCTCGGAGGGTTGAGAACCGCCCTTTACGATTACATTTTTGCAAAACAACAAGGCGGAAAATTCATTCTCAGAATAGAAGATACCGATAGAAACAGATATGTGGAAGGCGCTGTTGAAAATTTGGTTAATTCTTTGCAAATGATGGGAATTGATTTTGATGAAGGTCCGGGAAAAGATGGTGGATTCGGACCGTATTTTCAGTCGGAAAGATTAGATATTTATCATAAATATATTGAGGAATTACTTGAAAATGGTTTTGCGTATAAATGTTTTTGCACAAAAGAAGAAATTGAAAAAATGCGTGAAAAAGCAATTGCGAAAAAAGAAAATCCTAAATATGATGGCACTTGCCGAAATCTTACTCCTGAAGAAGTTCAAGCTAAAATTGATGCCGGAATGCCTTATGTTGTGCGTTTGAAAATTCCTGAAAATAGAATGTTTACCTTTTATGATAAGATTCGCGGGAAAGTTGAAATTGATTCATCTTTAATTGATGACCAAATATTATTGAAAACAGATGGATATCCCACTTATCATTTGGCGGCGGTTGTTGATGATCATTTGATGGAAATTTCTCATGTAATTCGCGGAGAAGAATGGCTTTCAAGCACGCCAAAACATATTTATCTTTATGAAGTTTTTGGTTGGAAAGCACCAACTTGGGTTCATCTTCCCTTAATTTTGAATACGGATAAAAGCAAACTCAGTAAACGACACGGGGATTTTTCTGTCGAAGGTTTTATGGGAAAAGGATATTTAAAAGAAGCTTTGGTTAATTTTATAGCTCTTTTGGGTTGGCATCCTTCATCTGATGAAGAAATTTTCAATCTTGGTAAAATGATTGAAAAATTTTCGTTCAAAAGAGTAAATAAAGCCGGGGCAATTTTTGATAATACAAAATTAGATTGGATGAATAGTTGGTATTTGAGAAATTTGGATATGGAATATATTGCAGAAGTTTCGGAGCCATTTTTCATCAAAGTAGTTAAAGATATTTCAGATAAAGATAAATACCGCAATATTATCAAAATTGGAAGAGATTATGCTCAAACTTTAGTTGAATTGGCTGAATGGGCAAAACCATTTTATTTTGATTTGGAATTTACGAAAGAAGATAAAGAAATTTTAAATAATGAAAATTCCCAAGCTGTTTTCAAACACTATTTAGAAAGATTTTCCGAAAAAGATGTTTGGACTCTTGATGAATTAAAAGACTTGGTGAAAAAAAGTCCGAAGGAATTAAATATCAAAGGTAAAAATTATTATTTCCCGTTGCGTCTGGTTTTCTTTGGAAAAACTTCCGGACCCGGTGTCGGCGAAATAATTGAGATTCTTGGAATTGAAGAAAGTAAAAAACGTTTGCAAAAAGTATTAATTTAAATTCGGGGATTTTCCCCGTTTTTTATTGGAGAAAATATGACTACTACATTTGAAAAATTGAAAGGAAAATTTGTTTACCTCTCGCCGGTTAATATCGATAATTATAAAGAATATTCTGATTGGGTCAACGATATTGATATTTCAAAATATATAAACCAGGATATTCATTTAACCTATTCTCAAGAAAAAGAAGCTTTAGAGGCGTTAAGTCGTAAATCAAAAATATTTGGTATTCATAATCGAGAAGCAAAAAAATTGATTGGTAATTGTTCTATTTTTAATATTGATTATATTGCGGGAAAAGCGGAAGCAGGTATATTTATTGGCGAAAAGAATTATTGGAATCAAGGTTATGGAACGGAAGCATTTTCATTATTAATAGATTACGGATTTAATATTCTTAACTTGGAAAACATTATGATTGAGGTATTTGACTATAATCAACGAGCTTTAAAATCATATAATAAAATTGGTTTTAAAGAAATCGGAAGAAGACGCAAAGCTCATAAAATTTCAGGTAAACGCTATGATATTATTTATCTGGATATTATTGCGGAAGAATTTGAATCACCATTTATTAAGAATATCATCGAATCAGATGAACACGAAAAGAAATTTGGGATGAAATTAGAGATTCTGTAATGTTTTCAAATATTAAAGGTCAACAGCGCGCGATAAAGATTCTAAAAAAGTCGATTGAGAATAAAAAAGTCGGACAAGCTTATTTGTTTTACGGGCCCAACGGAGTGGGAAAAGTTACCACTGCACTGTATTTGGCAATGACCTTAAATTGTGCAAATCCAACGGGTAATGGTGCTTGCGGTTATTGCAATTCCTGTAAAAAAATAGAAAATTTATCTCATGGAGATTTGATATATTTATTTCCCTCTATCAATCTTGAAATGTCTGAAGAAGGCGAAATAAAAAATTCCAAAGCAATGAAAGAATACAAAGATTTTATTGAGAATCGTATTCATAATCCTTGGAAGAAATTCTATTTTTCAGGAAATTCGGAAATTCGTTTAGATGTGATTAGGATGCTACAACATCGGCTAACATTTTCCATTACGGAAGGGAAATATCGAGTTGTAATTATTGAAGATGCCGATAAAATGCGAGTCGATGCCGCAAATTCATTTTTAAAAACATTGGAAGAACCACCGGAAAATACAATAATGATTTTAACAACTTCGCGACCTGATTATATTTTACCGACAATTAAATCACGATGCCAAGAAATTCAGTTTGTGCCTCTCTCAAATAATATTATCGAAGCTGAATTAAAGCGACATGTAAGTTTGGAGGATATTCAAAGGAAAATAATTTCTAAAATTGCTAACGGAGATCTGGAAAAAGCTTTTGAAATAGCAGAATATGGACATCTCGAAGCCAGACAAGATATGGTGAAATTAATTGAGATTGCCTTGAAATCAGACGATATTGAATTTCTTATAATGTTGGAACAATATAAAACATCTGCTAAAAAGAACCAATTAGCGGATTTAATTTCGTTCATGATAATCTTATTTAGTGATTTATCCTTAATCCTGAACGGTCATGACGATATCGTTAATATGGATTTAGTTGAATTGTTAGAAAAAATCATTAGTAAAAATGATAGAATAGATAGAGAAATTCTTGAGATTCTTGAGTTTTTAGAGAAAATGAAATCCCAATTAAAAGGGAATGTTAATATCCAATTAATTTTTATTTCAATATATTTTTATCTGAATAAATTGTTTGTTTAATTATTAGAGATGTGCAATTGTACATCTCTATCTTTTCAATGGATTATTCATTAATACCACATTTAGACGGATATTTCTCTGAATAAATGAACACACAATATTTATTTTAGGAATACTTTTTGCTTTGAAAGTTTCTTTTTTTCGATCAAATCCTGCTCTTCTTTCAAAAGATAATTCATAAATTTCCAATTTAATTTACTTAGATAAAGAATAATCGGGGCAGCAATAATTCCCGCAAAAACATCCACTGCATAATGAGCTTTGATATAGACTGTGGAAAATAATATTAAAAATGTGAGTGGTAAAATAAAATAGAATAGACGGCGGAAATATTTGAAACTTATAATAGAAACAATAATTGATATTCCGACATGAGAGCTGGGGAAAGAGCCTGTTGGACGTTCTCCAATTTTCTGAATAAACTTAACTGCATGACTAAATATTCCGGTATCTAAAGCTTGAGATTGAGGATATGAAAAATAATATTGAGGTCCAACTACCGGTAAAACAATGAAAATAAGATAAAAAATATAGAATGAAGAAACTATGTAAAAGATTGTTTTTTCGACTAAATTTTTTCTATAAATATAAAATAATGATGAAATTCCAATTGCTTGGAAATAATATGAAAAATATGAAAAATTTAAAATCTCACCAAACCATTTCATATTAAAATGCTTTGAAAATTCAATACTGGGTTGAAATCCAAAAATGTGATTATCTAAACGTATGAAAATCGGATCTAAATCTTTAGCAAAAAAAATATGATTTAAGTAAGCTGTTTCTCCATAAAAAAAAGATAGAAGTATAAGCGGATATGTTAGATGAATAAAATTAATAACCGGAATGTCCCATTTGGAATGTATGACAACTAAACTCATTATTCCTAAAATCATATAAAATTTTGTTAAGAAATGTCTATCAACATAATTCAATTTGTTTCGGGAAAAAACAATTAAAAACATCGAAATTAAAATATAAATCAATGTTGCTATATCTGCCGGTTTTAAAGATTTTAATATACTGTTTTTCATTTAAAGTCCTTTATTTTAATTCTAATCAAAAAAAATTAGGAGTATTTAATGTCAATAAATCAATATAATTTCTGAATCTGGCATCCCCCCCGATATTTTTCAAACAACACAATCTAACTCATTTATTATAATGAAATATGTTGCATAAAATTAAGGGGAAGCTTGCATTTATATGAGCCTCCTATAATTTTATAAATTACAAAAGCAAATTGCGGAGTAGAACAATCTGCCGGATTGTTTATTTAATTTCTCAACCTGTTAAAATCTTTTTTGATAGTAGAAACGCCCAATTTGGGCGTCTGCTATTTTGGAAAATTTTTGGGAGAATGCAATATTTCATTTTTTTCATTGACAATATTTTTTCAAAAATTTAGATGAATTTTGTGTGTTCATTGAAGCCTTCCGGAAGAAATAAGCAAAACGAAAAAATGTCGGTTCGCTCTCTGCTAAGAAACTTTGCAACTCACTTATTTAGAACAAGGAGATGATTTGAGGAAAATTAAATTTTTTTTAGGGAACGAAAGTATTCTAATAATAGAAATATACACATGTCACGTCAAAAACATTGCAAAGGATAAATAATCCTTTGGATAATTTGGAAATTTAACAAGGGAATAAGGTATGCAATAAAATATATTTTAGGTTATTGTCTATCTTTTACAAATATCTATAAGCTGATTATGTTTACCTTAGAAGTGGATGGGGGTATAGATAGATGTTATAGGACATTAGAAAAATGAAGGAGATCCTTTAAAATATGGATTCAGACAGATTTAAAATAGGTGATGTAGTAACAGGAAAAGTAAAACGTATTGAATCTTACGGTGCATTCTTAGAGATTGGAAACTCTGAACAAGCCTTACTTCATATTTCGGAAATAAGTAATGATTATATAAAAGAAATTAATGATCATCTTATGATTAATGATGAAATTGAAGTAATGATAATTAAGAATGAAAATAATAAAATTAATGTGAGTCGAAAACAATTATTAGATAAACAAATATCTCCATTATGGAAAAGTGATGAATTCGATGAGAAATTTTATAAAGGAAACGTAATTGAAGTAGAAAGATTTATTAAAGAATATACAAATTCAATTTTAGTAGAAATTTCAAGCAATATTATAGCAATGATTGAAAAATCATCAATTCCAGATTCGGTAATTAATTTCGATAAATATTTTGAGAATAATATTATTTTTGCAGAAATCACAAGAATAGATAAAGAGCATCAGAAAATGTCATTAAGATTTATCGATAAATCTGAATATGAGGATATAAACGCTAAAGAATCAAAATTTAATGAAGACAATAATATATTGTATTTAGATTATTGGAAAAATGCTGATAATTTATCTGAACATTTTTTATATATAAAAAACAGTAATCCTAATTTTTTCCCAAATAGAGAATTTAATAACTCCACAGAATCAAAAGATATTGTTGATTATTATTTCAAACAAATTTTCAATGAAAATATTCCGACTCAGCTTTTTTTTAGTAACACATCTATGAAAGAAGGCAAATTAGATATAACTATTAGACAAAACTTACAGGCAAAACCACTTCTTGTGGAAAAATTTCCTGAAAATCATACTATTGGATTTAGAGGCCACTTATTCCCATCACACAGTTCATCACCAGTATTTATAATTGATAGAGTTTTTTTAACAGCGACTTATGAGAAAAAGAAATTTGAGATTGAAAGAAAAACAATACCAATATTATCAGATGAGAAAGTTTACCCTGAAGACTCGGAAAGGGAAAATAACATTTTTGAACAAGATTTTATTGATTCGCTTCCGCCAATTTCTCGTATTTCATACAAGAAATTAAAAGAATGGGAAGAATATTTAGATTGGTTACAAAAATATGCTGAACAGAATCTAATAGGTTTTAGATACTTTCACAAAAACCTTATTGATAATAAATTAATTTTTCATGCAATTGTTAATGGAGAAGACGACTTAAAAAAATTAATACAATTTAGCAAAAGAGGTGAATTCGAAATATATGAATCCAATTATTCCACAGATAAATATAGATTCAATTACAGGGATCCTTTTGATAAAGAAAAATATAGAAGTAAATATTCAAAGCATATTAAAGTTGGAGAGTTTGTAAAATATTCAATCTTGGGGAATAATTTCCAGATTAAATACAACGACAGATCATTTTCAAAAGAACCTATTGATATTGAATTTTTACAGAGAAATGATTATAAAGTTGAGATTGATGAATCTAAGTTCGAGAATCCCATCATTGTTGAATTACAATTCAAAATTAGCAGTGATAATCAAGAAGAGCTAGAAGAGTTTGAAAATGAAACATTGGTTGAAGATTTCTGGGAAAGAATTTTTAATCAATATTTTGAAGAAGGTTTCATTGCAAGTTCTGCAATTGCTACCTTTGTCCAGATAAGAAGGCAACGTAACGCTCTGAATCAAGTTATTATGGGAAATAGTTACGCACCGTTTTTATCAAGCTGGCTCTTCGATATAAGAAATGCGGAATTACCAAAAGAAAAAATTGAAATAAATAAATGGTTAAATAATAATCTGAATAGTGATCAAAAATCTGCTGTAACGAAGATGTTAAGTGTTCCAAATATTGGATTAATTCAAGGACCTCCAGGAACTGGAAAAACTACCGTAATTGCTGAAATAATTTATCAATTAGCGATTCAAGGGAAAAAAGTTTTACTTTCTTCTCAAACCAATCTTGCTGTTGATAATGCTTTGGATAGATTAGCTGAAAATCCCAAAATAAGAGCAATTAGATTAGGTAAGACTGACAAATTATCTGAAGAAGGAAAACAATTTTCCGAAACATTTATTTTGAAAAATTTTTACAGAAATATAGCCAATAATTGTAAGAAAAAGCATTTGAAAGAATATTATGACTTAACAAAAAATATGCAGAAATTAGCTGAAATTAAAAATGAGTTTCACTTATTAAATATTAAACAAAAAGAAAAAAACGATCAAATCAATCAGATTCGCAATGAAATTGTAAATCAAAATAAAAAATACAAAGTAGAAGATAATCGAATTACACAACTAAGAGAACAAAATGATAGGAATAGGAAATATGTAATTAGTCTTAATGCTTTCATTGAATCATTAATTTCAAGCAAATCAATTGAAAATAGAATCTCTTTACCGGATGACTTATTAGACTCCATTACTGAAATTGTAATTAAACAAATGGAAGGATTTGAAGAGTATTATTTGAATTTTTACTCATCAGGTTTATTAAAGAAAACAGAAGAATCTTCTGAACGAACAAAAATGATATTAGATCAAATAAGCAAACTCTTTCTAATTGAAAATCAACTTATTCCACGATTAAAATCCGATCTTTTGAAATTAGAGGGATCTGATTTAGGAAGTATAGATCAGTATAAAAACGACCAATTAGAAAAGAAACTGGAAAATATTGAGAACAAATTAGATATAGTGGCAGATGGTAGCAGGGAAGAAAGACAACTTGTAAAAGAAATAAAAGTAATTAGAAAAAAAATAAGAGAGCTTAAAACATCAAATTTAATAAGTTCAGATTTTTATAAGAAATGGTTTAATAAAAAAGTAGAAGATGAACATCAAGGGCTTGGAAAGCTTTTATCTAAGTTACCTTTTTACAATAATACGATAAGTGGTTATCAGGTATTACTGAAATTAGAAAATGAAAATAAACCAGAACTTATTGAATTTCTAAGAAATATAATTCAACTCGCTGAAAAAATAAATTTTAAAAATCTAAAGAACGACTTAATTTCAGAATGTAAAACATACGAAAAAAAACTAATAATAATCAACATTGATGAGAAGACTTTAAATCAATTAAATGCAAAAATTCATAGATTAAATAGTGATTTAAAAGAGGCAGAAGAATCGAAAGCAAAACTAAATGATAAAATAAAAAAAATTAAAACTGATTTGATTAATATCTGGAAATTTGATTTGAGCAAAGAAAAAGATATAGAAAAATTTCTTGAAAATCAAATTGATTATATAAATTATAAAATTGAAAATAATTTATCCAATGATAATATTGTTAGAGAAATATTAGAATATTGGTGCGAGAAATTAAATAAAACGGAAACAATTGATAATGATTCAGAATACATTTTAGAAAGATATTTAGAGAATTGCAATGTTGTTGGTATTACTTGTAATGAGAATCCTCGGATTATTCATAATAAGGGATTTAACAATTTTGATGTAGCAATTATTGATGAAGTCTCTAAAGCAACACCTTCAGAATTACTTTTTCCAATGAGTATTGCCAAAAAAGTAATTTTAGTTGGAGACCACAGACAATTACCACCAGTTTTTTCATTTTCACAAGAAAGATCAATACAAGAGGAATTTGAACAAACAGAAGAAAGTGGAGAACAAAATAATCTGTTAACAAAAAGAAATTTCGAGCGATTTAAAAAAATGGTAACAGCTTCACTCTTTAAAGATTATTTTGAGATGGCAGATGATTCAATAAAACAGTCCTTGTTTACCCAATTCAGAATGCATACGCAGATTATGGATGTAATTAATTTTTTCTATGAAAATCGATTGATCCAAGGAATTTCAAATCCCGATAAAGAGAGAAATCATAACTTATTTATAGATGCTGTTGATGGAACAAGTTTTATTAAACCTGAAAGACACGCAATCTGGATTGATTCCTCAAAAGATCAATATGGGAAAGTGAATTTAGAAGAACAATCAGGAACTTCAAGAATTAATCAATTGGAAATTAATATTATTTACAAACTACTCGAAAAGCTTAATGAGGAATTATTGAAACAGGGTTTCAATAAGAAAAACAGAAAAGATGTGGGGGTCATTTCCTTTTATGGAAGGCAAGTTGGTTTGTTAAAAAGAAAAATTGGTTTTTGGCAGAAAAGATTAAAAACTTTCGAAGCACTTAAAATTGATGTAAATTCTGTAGATAGATTTCAAGGGAAAGAAAATTCTATAGTTATTGTAAGTATGGTCAGAAATAAAAAAATTAATCCTAAATATAAAAAGATAAAAAGAGGACGAGATGTTTCATTTGTTGCTCAATTTGAACGAATTAATGTTGCTTTCTCCAGAGCTCAAGAATTATTGTTAATAGTCGGTGCAAAAGATATGTTTTTTGATTATGAAGTCAAATTACCTAAAATAGATTCTGAAGGAGAAACAATAAGAACCGTATATAAAGATATTATTGGTTATTTAGATTCAAAAGCTTGTTTCTTTTTTGCAGATACCGTATTAGAAAGAAAAGATAGGAAATAGAATTATGATAAAATTAACAGAAATAAATATAGGCTTCCCAATAATTAGATTTCAAGTAAGAGTTAACTATTACACAAAAAGAAAACCAACAGCATTTGAAGATATAATTTTGCAAATAGTGAGTAAATTAAAAAATCATCAATCATTTTCGACGATGAAGCTTAAAGATTTTCTGGAAGAATATTTATTGGTCGCTGATTCAAAGAATTTTGTAGAACCAACAATAAATAACCTAAGTTTTCATAACTTAATTTCCTATTCGGATGAATATAATTTTGAAGATTTGTTATTAAAAGATATTTCAATCACAAAAGAAGCTGTAGAAATGCAAAGAAAGGGCTTTATTCCAACAGAAGATAAACAAGAAAAGGTTATTCCTTTATGGAATCCGATAACAAATAATATTTTGTCAGAAAGAGAACAAAAATTTCTTCTTGATAATCCAAAAGAAAACTTTTTGACTTCATCAGATTTAGGTATAGAAAATATCTTTCCTGAACAATTAATAATCCAAAATATATTATCAAATAATTTAATGAAAAAATTTAATCCTAAAAAAGATGAAATTAAATCAATTGTAAATTTAAAACAAAACACAGAAAAATATCATAAAATTAAATATGAATTGGTTATTGATAATGAAGGAAATATTTTAATCCAATGTAAAGATATGAGTTCTAATTTATATAATGAAATTGTAGATGATATCTCGGAAATAAAATTAGCTGAAATGTTAACTAAAAACCTACCTCCATATATTGAGGCTCGCAACTCTTGCAAAATATCTGAATATGTTGTTTTGGATTTTATCCAAATAAATGAATTACAAAAGTACTTAAAAAATGGAGCATTAGTAAAAGTTTTTGGAGATTTGGATAATTTGCCAAATAATCTTTCATTCGAAAATTCTGGTATTCAGAAAAAACAAATAAACATAATATTTGGCAAAAATGATAATGATATAATTAATTTTAATCCTGAAAATTTTAGCGGTTCTATATTCTTATCAGATGATATTCCTATTCCGAATTGCATTTATTTAGATAATACGAATAATAATATTTTTAATGCTAATTTTGAACTAC